>Ga0299915_10004571_pt1 | contig 10093 bp, 7 predicted proteins | sample RVTome_13_FD_200263 | JGI IMG/M metagenome (GOLD analysis project Ga0299915, IMG submission 200263) | Soil microbial communities from uranium-contaminated site in the Upper Colorado River Basin, Wyoming, United States - RVT92D227 (version 2) ...
CAAATATTCCACCATACTTTTCAATCGGAGGATAGCTGGTCATCCATTCAACATATTCGATATCGCTTCCAAACATCCATCTGATCATGTCAAGGGACCAAACGGAAAGTGTGAAGTCAGGGTATCCTCCGCTCTTTTGTATGTCCCAAGCCCAAGAACCCTTTGGCCACTGCTCTGCAAGGCTCATTGCAGGTATGAACTCACGGAAGTGAAGGGCTATTGGCTTGCCAATCATACCAGACTCTATCATTTCCCTTGTCTTGACGTATATTGGCGCGAATCGGAATTGAAGGACAGGCATCAGAATTACTCCTGCCTCATTAGCAGCCTTCTGAAGCTCTCTTATCTGTTCTATGGTTGGAGCTATGGGCATCTCACATAGAACATGCTTGTGTTTTTTGATGGCTTTCATGGCTAACTCGAAATGCATGGGTGTGGGAACCGCCAGAACGACTGCCTGTAATCTTGGGTCTTCCAAAAGCTTATCGTAGTCCAGATAGTATTTTACACCCAGACTCTCAGCCAGAGGCTTCACTCGCTTTTCTGTGGAAGCACCCAAAGCTATCAGTTCTGAACCCTCGATTTTTTTGAAGCTTGGGGCATGTGCCTGACCGCCCACAAATCCGACTCCTACTACGGCGACTCCAACTTTATCTGTCATGAAATTCACCTGTTTTCTCCATAGACAGTGTATAGACGGTCAGATAACATATAAAATATTTGCGTTTACCTTCAAGCTCACAGAACTAAATGTGATTGAACAGCAAAGCTATCGCAGAGGCAGGATGAAAAAACGGCCAACCATAGTCCAGTGATCAGTAATTCCCAAATTCCGAATGTTGCAAAAAACAGCCAATTCAACTGATCAAGAAAATAGACATACTCAGCAAGATTGGCTAATTCAAAAAGTGTAAATAGGCATACACATGCTTATCTGCTTAGAAAAATCAAGACGGAGAGTACAAAGTGAAAATTGCCGTTTGTGGCAAGGGGGGTGTAGGCAAGACTCTTGTTGCCGGAGGTCTTGCACATTCGTTTGCAAGCAAAGGGTTGAAGACTATTGCCATTGATGCTGATCCTTCGCCAAATCTCGCCTTGACTTTGGGGTTGTTACCAGAGCAGGCACGCAAGATATTGCCTATTTCCGAGAACACAGAGTTGATTGAATCTAAAACAGGCACAGACTACTCTGGCGTATACAGGCTTTCCTTCAAGGTCGATGACGTTGCACGGAGTTATTCCGTTGAAACTCCATTAGGGGTCAATTTGATTGTCATGGGCACCGTGAAGTCAATGGGTTCTGGATGTACTTGCCCAGCAAATGCTGTAATCCGTGCCTTGCTTCAACATCTAGTAGTGGAACGAGACGAGGTGGTAATTCTTGACATGGAAGCTGGCGTTGAGCATTTAGGCAGAGGAACGGCCAGACACGTTGACACGATGCTAATTGTCGTGGACGCAAATATGAAAACGCTTGAAATCGCCAAACACATCAATGAATTGGCCTCTGGTGCAGGTCTGCAGCGAATTTTCTTGGTTGGCAACAAGATTGCGAGTAAGATCCAAGAAGAAGCTATTCAAAACTTCGCCGAGAAAGGCAATTTGAAAGTTCTACATCTTATACCCTTCGATCCAAAGGTTGCAGAGGCAGACATGCAAGGAGAAACGCCATTAAGATATAAGGAATCGGTGGCCGTGCGGGCCATAGAAAAACTATGTGAGAAGCTTACAGCAAAGAATTACTAAGAAATCAAGAAAGAATACTACACAGGAAGAGTGGGCGATGAAAAAACTTGTCGTGATAGGCCGTGGCGGAACTGGGAAAACGAGCTTTGTGGCTTTGATGACGAAATACTTTGTTGAAATCGGGGATGTTCCTTTGCTTCTGGTCGATGCTGATCCAGATCAAAACCTTGGCGAGATGATTGGCATAGATCTGAAAGAAGAGGGAAAGAAGACCATTTCTGAACTAGTCGTTGAGACTTTTCTAGAACAAGGCGGAACAACGGTTGGCGTGGCTCCGACTGAACGGATAGAAAACCGAATTTGGTCGCTTGGCATGTATGAAGGGGAGCATTTTGACTTCATTTCCGTTGGGACGAAGTGGGTTGAAGGCTGCTATTGCCTGCCGAATTCGGCGCTGAAAGGAGCTTTGGAAGCTGTCAGCAAGAACTACAAGTACGTATTGATAGATTCTCCCGCAGGTTTAGAGCATTTGAACAGGAGAATCACATCGAAAGTGAACGATATCTTCGACATAATCGACCCCTCTAAGAAGTCCTTTGACCACATCGAACGCGCCCACCGCATAGCCAAAGAAGTTAAAATCGAATTCGACAACTTCTACGTTGTTGGAGGTTTCAGGTTCCCAGAGCGACTGGAAACGCATGCTCGGGAGGTGCTGACTTTCAAGTATTTGGGCAAGGTGGCTCGCGACGAGATTGTTGAGGAACACGTTCTTGCTGGAAAGTCTCTGCTAGGCTTGCCTTCGGATTCGCCCGCCTGTGTTTCGGTGAGGAGGATTTTGGAAAAGGCGGGGTATTCCGGGAATTGACCTCACGGTGCTTCAGTGTTTCTTGCACAAAGTGCTAGGATTGGCGCAAGTCTGACGGAGATGTGTCTTCTAGAAAGCTTAAAATGATGGCGCGAGTACATGATAGGTTCTACACGTTAGGTTGGCTGGCGGTTTGAGTAGGAAAGGAGTACACATCAAGCTTGATGAATTGAAGAGTGACGCCGCGCACATAAAGAACCTGCAGATTTCTATCGGTAAAATCGTTGATACCACTTGGGAGGAACCCATGGGTCCAACGCCGTTTCCTTCAATCGCGACTTTGAGAGACTGGGACCTGAAATTGCTGAACCGTTACAAGCCGTTCTACATGCCCCTCTGTGACTTGTGCTGTCTCTGCACTTACGGCAAGTGTGACTTGACTGGAAACAAGCGCGGAGCCTGCGGAATCAACATGTCGGCTCAGCAGTCACGGATTGTGCTCATTGCTTGCTGCATGGGAGCGGCGACGCACATTGGTCATGCTCGACACATGGTTGAGCACTTGATCGAAAAATACGGGCGCGATGTTCCCCTCGACATCGGCGGGTTGAACATCAAGGTTGAGGCTCCGATAATACGCTTGGTTTGCGGTTTGAAGCCTGAGAAGTTGAGTGACTTGGAGGAAGCCTTGGATTATGCGGAGTCGCAGCTTACCCATTTGTTGGCCGCCACTCACACGGGGCAGGAAGGCAACAACCTTGATTTCGAGTCGAAGGCGTTCCACGCGGGGATGATAGACCACGTCGGAATGGAGGTGGGTGATATTGCTCAGGTGGCGGTTTACGGTTTTCCGAAGGCTGATCCTGATTCGCCTCTTGTGGATATGGGTTTTGGCACAGTGAACGCTGATAAACCAGTCATTTTAGTTATTGGTCACAATGTTGTTCCGTCGGTCGGGATAATCGACTACATCCGAGACAACGGTCTCGACGACCAAGTTGAAGTCTGCGGAATATGCTGCTCAGCCCACGATGCAGCAAGATACTACAAGCGCGCCAAAATCATTGGTCCTATCTCATGGCAGCTACGCTTCATAAGAAGCGGTCTTCCAGACGTGATTGTCCTCGACGAACAGTGCATCAGGGCGGATGCTTTAAGCGAAGCTCAGAGAATCAAGGCGCCCGTGATCGTCGCGTCTGAGAAGAACTGCATGGGCTTGCCGAACCGCACTAACGATCCAGTAGATGCCATAGTAGACGATTTGGTGGGCGGAAAGGTGCCCGGCGCGTTGATTCTGGACTCCGAAAAGGTCGGCGAAGTCGTGACCAAAGTGGCGCTGAAGGTTGCTCCTCTTCGCAAGAAGTTCAAAGCGATTCCCGAAGCCGAAGAGGTCATCCAAAAGGCAAAGGAGTGCAGACAATGCGACGACTGCAGACGCGCCTGTCCACAGGATCTTGAGATTCCGCCAGCGATTAAGGCAGCTAGCGAAGGAGATTTTACGAAGCTGGGAGACTTGTACGAGCTGTGCATCGGATGTGGACGGTGCGAAGGAGCGTGTCCTGTCGGTTTGTTTATCCACAGTTTTATCGTGAAGGCAGGCGAAGACAAGCTGAAAAAGGAGACTTATAAGATACGAGCAGGCAGAGGCGCCATACAAGACGTTGAGATAAGAAACGTGGGTAGCCCTATCGTGTTCGGCGAAATCCCTGGCGTGGTCGCTTTCGTCGGCTGTTCCAACTATCCGAAGGGCGGAGAAGACGTTGCCGAAATGATCAAAGAATTCGCCAACAGACGGTTCATCGTTGTGACCTCCGGGTGTGCAGCGATGACGGCTGGCATGTGCAAAGACGACGAGGGAAAGACGCCCTACGAGGCATACACTGGCGAGTTCACAGCAGGCGGAATCGTTAACGTCGGTTCGTGTGTCGCGAACTCTCACATCGCAGGTGCCGCCATCAAGATAGCCAACATTTTTGCGAAGCGGAATTTGCGAGCCAACTATGAGGAGATTGCTGACTACATTCACAACCGTGTCGGCGCCGTGGGCGTTGCTTGGGGCGCATACTCGCAGAAGGCAGCGGCAATCGCAGCAGGTTTCTGGCGTTTGGGCGTTCCAGTTGTTGTCGGTCCGCACGGCACCAAGTACAGGCGCATGCTTCTCGGACGGGCAGACCGCGAGGAAGACTGGTGCGTCTACGACGCTCGCACAGGAGACAAGGTCAATGTTGGTCCTTCGCCTGAACATCTGTTCTATGCGGCTGAGACGAAGGAGGAGGCGATTGTCATGATTTCAAAACTTTGCATGAGGCCCAATGACACGAGCAAGGGCAGAGCGGTGAAGCTCTCACACTACATTGACTTGCACAAGAGACTCTACGGGACCATGCCTGAAGATATCCACTTGTTCGTGCGCAACGTTGCAGACATACCCATAACCATGAAGGACGAGATTGTGAAGATACTGGAAGAGAAAGGCTGGAAGGAAACGGTGATCCCCGACCCAACGCTCCTGCCTCGGATGATAAGAACCAAAAAGGAGTAGATGAAAACATGGCAATGACTGAACCTTGGCAAACGGCAGAAGTCCCAGGACCAAAGAAGGCATTGGTCATAACCAAGCCCGAAATAGTCGTAGCCATGATCAAAAAGGCAAAACGCCCCATACTGGTTGTTGGCCATAAAGCTGCCGAAATCGACTTGGGTGACAAGAAGCTCATCGACTACATGATTGACTTGGCGAAAAACGGCAACATCCCAGTCGTAGCCACCGCCCACGTGATCAGCGACTTCCTGAAGAGAGACTACAGACCTGCTGGTTTCATGCCTGCCGTAGACATCGGCAACAGACTTGTAGACATCGAATGGAAGGGGCTTGACGGCAGAGGAGCTTACGACTTGGCATTGTTTGTGGGTCTGCCCTACTACATGGAGTGGACCATTCTGAACGGGCTGAAGCATTTTGCCCAAAATCTTAAGACTATAACCTTGGATAAAGTCTACCACCCCAACGCAAGCTGGTCTTTCCCGAAAACCCCAGCGAAAGAGTGGATGGAAAGTCTTACAGTCATAATCCAGAAAGTCGGAGGCGAACAATGAATGTCAATGTTCAAAGACATACCCGTCGACGTAGGCGTAGTCTACGAGGGAGAAAGAATCCGCAGAAAAGACATGTATGTCGAATTCGGCGGACCAGATTTGAAAGAAAAGTTTGAGCTCGCGAGGGTGAAAAAGCTCGACGAAGTCGAAGACGGCAAAGTCACAATCGTCGGACCTGACATAAAAGACATGACCGAAGACAAGAGCTACCCTCTCGGCATACTGATCGAGCTGGCGGGCAAGAAGCTTGAAACCGAACTTGAAGGAGTCTTCGAAAGGCGCATCCACGCATACTGCAACTTCATCGAAGGATTTATGCACCTCAACCAGCGCTACGACATCTGGCTTAGGCTCAGCAAGAAATCGTTTCAAAAAGGCTTGAACTCCTTCGAGCACGTTGGCAAAGTGCTGCACAGACTTTTCAAGAGCGAATTGCCCATAATTGAGAAACTTCAAGTCACTTTCATTACTGACCCCGCAAAGGTCAAGTCGCTCTATGATGAGGCTCTGCAGATTTACGAGGCCAGAGACGCTCGGGCACGCGGGCTCAAGGATGAGGAAGTTGACAAGTTCTATGGTTGCGTGCTGTGCCAGTCTTTCGCCCCAACCCACGTTTGTGTGATTACGCCTCAGCGGTACTCGAACTGCGGTGCCATAAGCTGGTTTGACGGCAGAGCGGCAGCAAGCATCGACCCGAAAGGTCCAATATTCACGATCGAAAGAGGAGAACTGATCAACGCGGAAAAGGGAGAGTTTTCAGGTGTGAACGATGCTGTGAAGAAGAAGTCTCTGGGCGAAATCACCCAAGTCTGGCTCTACACAGCTTTCGGCAAACCCCACACGTCATGCGGCTGCTTCGAAGCCGTCGCCTTCTACATTCCAGAAGTGGACGGTTTCGGTATCGTGCACAGGGGCTACCCTGACGTTACTGTTAATGGGTTGGCATTCTCCACGCTGGCTGATTCGACAGCAGGCGGACGCCAAGTGGACGGATTCCACGGATTGTCGATTGAGTACATGCGCTCTTCGAAGTTCTTGGAGGCTGACGGAGGCTGGAAGCGGGTCGTCTGGATGCCCGTAGATGTGAAAGAGAGGGTGAAGAACTTCATTCCAGCCGAGTTCGCGGACAAGGTCGCCACCGAGGCAGAAGCCAAAACGGTCGACGAGCTGAAAGCGTTTCTCAAAGAGCGCAATCACCCCATCGTGCAACAGTGGAAAGAGGAAGAGGCGTCAGTCGAAGCTGCGCCGACCGAAGCGGCGGAAGAGGCTCCCATGATGCCCGTTGCCACCGCAGCCACCTTGCCCATCACGGCGGGCGGATACAGGATAATCTTGAAAGACGCGAAAATCTACGCCAAGAAAGTCATCATCCGTTCCATGAAAAGCGAGAAAGCCGAGAAAAGGTGACCACCTTGCCGAAGAGAGAACAAGAAGAGAACTCGTCAATACTGAAGCTGAGCCCGCGCCTGATGGAACTCCTCGCAAAGCTACAGGAAATCGAACTTGAAGACTTCGAGATGGATGTGAAGGACCTAGAGATCTGGTTGCAGCCGGGCGCAGTGGCTGCTCCAGGCGTTGCGGTTTCGAAGCGTGTCCTACCCGCCAAGGCGAAGCCTTCGCAGTTGCTGGAAGCCGAGTTTGTTCCACCTGTTGATACGTATCCTGGCGAGATTGTTGAGGTGAAGCTGGGCGCCACGAAGAAGGAGGGCGGAACCCGCGGCAAACCCGTAGTCATAGGCGGCGAATTGGCTCCTGCTTTTTACAGTTTTGAGAAACCTATGCCTCATCCACCCGTGATCAGCTTGGACGTTTTCGACATGAAGGTGCCTTTGCCTAAGGCTGTGAAAATGCACGTTAAAGACGTTATGGATGATGTTGGGGCTTGGGCGAAGCTTGCTGTGGACAAGTTTGGCGCCGACATGCTGACGGTGCATTTGATCAGTGTTGACCCACTCTTGAAGGATGCCTCGCCGAAAGAAGCCGCGAAGACGGTTGAGCGCGTGTTGCAGGCAGTTGATGTGCCTCTCGTGATTGGCGGGTGCGGAGACCCTGTGAAGGACACAGCCGTGTTTAGGGAAGTCGCTGAAACCTTTGCGGGTGAGAGGTTCCTGATTAGTTCGATTACGCGGGACATGGATGTGGAGAAATGCGCGAAATTCGTGAAGAAGCACGGTCACGCGGCGCTGTCGTTCACGCCTATGGATCTGAACCTTGCTAGGGAGCTCAACCGCAGGCTCTACGACTTTCTGGCTAAAGAGGACATTGTTATGGACTTGACCACGGCTGCATTGGGTTATGGTTTGGATTATGCGTTTACAAACATGGAACGCGCTCGGCTCTCGGGCTTGATGGGCGACGTTGAGCTGGCGCACCCGATGTCTTCAGGCACAACCAACGCGTGGGCAGCTCGTGAAGCTTGGCTGGAAATGTCTCCTGTGTTTGAGCCTCGCGAGCTGCGTGGACCTTTGTGGGAGGTTACTACTGCCTTGACACTTTTGCTTGCCGGTGTTGACTTGTTTATGATGATGCACCCAGCTGCCGTGAAAACACTGAAGGACATAGTCGGCCAGCTTTTGAGTGGGAGCTCGGGCAACGCGGACAGGCTGGTTGAGTGGATTTCTGCAAAAGTCTAGGATTGTGGATGGTGAAGACGAATGACTGAGAGGGAAGCTAAGGCGAAGGTAAGCATCAAGGAACTGAGTCCCATCGTCGTATACAAGCTTCTGCCGAGAACAAATTGCAAAGAATGCGGTGAAGAAAACTGCATGGCTTTTGCTACGAAGCTCGTGAACCGCGAACTTGTGCTCGACAAGTGCACACCACTGTTGAACAAAGAGCACGAAAAAGCCTGTAGGCAGCTCCAAGAGATGCTCAAACCCGCCGTCAGGGAGGTCACCGTGGGCACAGGCGACACGGCGGTCAAGCTCGGCGGAAAACTGGTCATGTACAGGCACGAGCTGACCCTGTTCAACCCGACAGCGATTGCCATAGACGTGACAGACGAAATGCCTGAAGACGAAATGCTGGACAGGATCAAGCGAGCCGAAGAGTTCACGTTTGAGCACATCGGGCAGACACTGAAGCTCGATTTGATTGCAGTCCGCTCCACGACGAACGATGCTAACAAGTTCAAGGCTGCTGTGAAGAAAGTGGCTGAGAAGACAAAGTTGCCGCTGGTTCTGTGTTCGCTCGACCCGAACATGCTGGAGGCTGGTTTGATGGCTGTTCCGAAGTCTAAGCCCCTGCTTTACGCGGCGACGAAGGACAACTGGAAGGAGATGGCGGAACTCGCGTTGATGTATAGTTGTCCGCTGGCAGTTTTCGCGCCGAACGATATGAAGACACTGAAGTCGCTGGCGAAAACGCTCGTAGAATACGGAGTCGAAGACCTTGTGCTGGATCCTGGCACGTTCTGCGGAGACGGCTTGGGGGACACGCTCAACAATTTCACGATGCTAAGAAGGATGGCATGCAAGAGAGGCGATGAGCTGTTTGGTTTTCCATTACTTGGCGTGCCGATGGTTGCTTGGATGGACAGAGGCGAGGCCCCTGAAGAGGTTGCGAAGTGGCATGAAGCCTATGTGGCTGGAATGCTGATTGTGCGGTTTGCGGACGCCCTGATCTTTCACGGCGTGGACGGTTGGTCGCTTTTGCCAAACGTGATACTCCGACAGAATATATACACTGACCCGCGGAAGCCCGTTGCAGTCGAACCTGGCTTGAAGGTTTTCGGAAGCCCCGATGAAAACGCGCCTGTGATGTTTACGACCAACTTCGCCTTAACCTACTATACTGTCGCTTCAGATGTTGAGAAAGCGAAGATCAACGCCTACGTTCTGGTCGTGGACACGGAAGGAATAGCCGTGGACAGCGCCGTCGCAGGAAGAAAGCTCACCGCGGAAAAAGTTGCTGACGCCATAAAGGCCTCAAAAATAGAGAGCAAAGTCAAGCATAGAAAGCTCATAATTCCAGGGAAAGCCGCACGTTTAAGCGGCGAGATTGAGGAGCAAAGTGGTTGGCAAGTACTTGTCGGACCCCGCGATTCATCAGATATTCCAAAGTTCCTAACGGAAAAATGGCAAAACACTCCGTAGTCAACTTTTCAAGTAGTATTGCATAAGCGGTATTTGCTTTAGAAACCACTGCGAAAACGTTTCTCGGGTTTGTCTATGTTCTTTGTTTGGCACCCAGAAATTGGTGCTCGTCATTTAGGCCTCAAACCCTCCACATTTTTTGTAGCGCGCCAAGACTATTGTTTTTCACCAAGAGAAGATGAATGCCTAGCTCCTCATGTTCCAATGTGTTGAACCTATATAGGAGTCTCAATTGTACATCGCGCAGATAGGCTTTCACAAGTCACACTATTAGAGACCACAAAATGTATTCTTCATTTTTTCTGCTTACGTTGCCATTCGAGGTAATCTTCAGTCTTTGGGAAAACCTCTTGTATTCTCTCGTGTCTCTTTCTGACATTAATGCCATGCTGAAGCGTTGTAAAATCCT
>Ga0299915_10004572_pt1 | contig 10093 bp, 9 predicted proteins | sample RVTome_13_FD_200263 | JGI IMG/M metagenome (GOLD analysis project Ga0299915, IMG submission 200263) | Soil microbial communities from uranium-contaminated site in the Upper Colorado River Basin, Wyoming, United States - RVT92D227 (version 2) ...
CCAAGATATGAAGAAGGACCTCGATTTCATCCGTAAGGTGCAGGAGGAGGTTCCCGAGGTTAATCGCTGCTATCAGTGCCTCACCTGCACCCTCGGGTGTCCGCTTGCCTTTGCGATGGACCTCAAGCCTCACGAGATCCTCAAGCACGTTCAACTCGGCGACAAGGAGAAGGTCCTGCGGGCATCCACCTGCTGGATGTGCGCCTCGTGCGAGACGTGCGCAACCCGCTGCCCCAATGAGATACCCATCGTAAAGCTGATGGACCTCCTCCGGCAGGAGTCGGTGAAGGAAGGAAAGGTGTCCGAGCAGGGGCCCAAGATCAACGACGCCTTTCTTGCGGCGATAAAGTACCTGGGAAGGGTGCATGAGCTCGCGTTGATCATCGATCTGAAGCGAAGGACCCGCGGGCTCTTCAAAATAAATCCCGATGAGATTCGTCTCGGCGCGGGGATGTTCCGTCACGGCAAGCTCACGCTCCTGCCGAAAAAGATAAAGGGCACAAAAGCCATCAAGAAAATCTTTTCCCAATTGGAGAAGCGGAAATGAAAATAGGATATTTCCCGGGTTGTTCCTTGGAGTCCACGGCCGTAGAGTACGACCGGTCATTGCGGGCCGTTGCCGCAAAGGTCGGCATAGAGCTGGTAGAGCTCTCCGACTGGAATTGCTGCGGCGCATCCTCGGCCCACGCAGTCGATCCCCTCTTATCCGATGCCCTTCCGGCGCGCAACTTGATGATCGCCGAAGAGATGGGGGTGGATATCGCCGTGCCCTGCGCCGCCTGTTTTCTCCGCTTTATGGAGACGCAGAAGCATCTGAAGGAAGATTCCTCCCGGAGGAAAGAAATAGAAGAGATCCTGGGGAAAAAGTACAAGGGCACGACCCATGTCTATCATCCCATCACCGTCTTTTCACAACCGGAGATAAAGAAAAAGATCAAGCAAGAGATCGTCAATAACCTCAAGGGAATAAAGGTCGTCTGCTATTACGGTTGTTATCTGGTGAGGCCGCCCGAGACAACGCATTTCGATGACGCGGAAAATCCGCAGATTATGGATGATCTCATAGGGCTGACAGGCGCGGAGGTCATCGATTGGTCATGGAAGGTGGACTGCTGCGGTGCCGGCCATGCCCTGCTGAAACCCGAGCTGGTTGAAACCCTGGTCGGTGAGATCACCGAGGGGGCGCGCAAGGCCGGTGCCGACGGCATCGTCGCTGCCTGCCCGCTCTGCCAGGCCAACCTGGAAACGCGCCAGAAAGGCCCGAACGCCTTGCCTATATTCTATTTTTCCGAGCTGCTCGGCCTTGCCATGGGCCTGGAAAAGGAGGCCGAGGGCTGGTGGAAGAAGCACCTGATATCGCCCAAGGCGGCAATCGCACAGCAAAGGTGATGAGGACGAACTGATCCTCTGCGCTTACTCCTGTTGCACTGACACTGCTCGCTAAAAAATCCTTTCCACAGACTATTCCGCCACTTAAATAGCATCATGAGGCTAGGAGGGTTATATGGAAATTTATGAAGAACTCAGGGACGTTCTCGATTCGCATCCCACCACAGCGCCGAAGTCGAAGGCAATCATCGAGATTCTCAAAATCCTTTTCACGCCCGAGGAGGCCGCCGTAGCCGTCACCATGAGCTACAAGGCAGGCAGTATCGATAAAATAGCCGCGGCGGCTTCTTTGCCGGAGCCTGAAACCGAAAAACGGCTAGAGTCTATGGCGAACAAAGGGATAATCTTTTCAAAAAACAAGGATGGGAAAAAGTTATACGGACTTGTACCGCTCATCCCCGGCGTGTTCGAGTTTCCCTTCATGAAAAGCGACGGTTCCCCGATGTACAAAAGACTGGGCAAGCTCTGGGAGGAATACCACCACGATGCCTTGGGTGCTTCCTTTTCCGGCAACCCGACGCCCCTCATGAGAGTTGTCGCGGTTGAAAAATCATTGAAGGCTGAAAATCGCGTACATCCATACGAGGAAGTGAAGCACTTCATTGAGAGCGCTAACTACATTGCTCTGGCAAACTGCGCCTGTAGAACAAGCGTGGGTAAATGCGATAAGCCGAAGGACACATGCCTCATCTTCGAGGGGGCGGCAGAATTTCTCGTAGAGCGAGGTTTCGCCCGGCACATCACCAGAGAAGAGGGAATGCAGGTTCTTGACCGATCGGAGATGGCTGGTCTCGTACACACCAGCAATAACAGCGCGGACAAGGCCAACCTGATCTGCAACTGCTGCCCATGCTGCTGCACAGTCCTTCGCGGCAAGACCCAGATTAAACACCCACACGCCTTCGAACCGAGCCGTTTCGAGGCTCTGGTTAAAAGCGATGATTGCACCGGCTGCGGCATATGCGCTGAAGAGCGGTGTCCGGTAAAAGCCATTGAGATGATAGAGGGCACCGCAGTCGCCAATGCGGCGGAGTGTATCGGCTGCGGCCTCTGTGTTACCGGTTGCCCGGTCGAAGCGATCGGGCTGATCGAGCGGAAAACAATTCCCGCGATCCCTGCCACCATCATAGAGATGGGAACAAAGATCACCCAGGAGAAGGGGAATTACGATAAGTTCATCAAGATATTACAGCGGTAATTCATACCGCCGACATTGGAAATCGTGGAGACGTTGTTCAAAATTATCAAAACTTTTGTATAATCGAAAGTGAAAGCTTTGAACAGCGTCCTCCTAGTCCTTGTCCGCCACCTGAATTGACTTGTTAGACGGCCTATTATTTATCATTCATAAGCATTTGGCCGCTTTCCGAAAATTTGATTGCCTCCTCATAACCTTCCTCGCCGGCTTGCGGGAAATATTGTTTGCCATTAATTGTTGCTGGATTAAGAAGTGTTATCGCTTTTAATTTGCCTGATTCATATAAAGTTATATAGGAATTTGTAGGAATATCTATTTCATTTATTTTTGGGCAGCTTTGTCCAACATAATATGTTTTAATTTTCCCGCTAGGGTAGAAGCTAATATCGTACTCCATTCCATCATATCCTGCTAAATAAATATGGTTTATATTTTTTGACCTTATAGAGCCACCCTTATCCAGCTTGCAACATTCTTGGTTAATTACCCCTTGCCTTGCTTTTCCATTTTCATACAAAACAAGAGTTGAATCTGCAACAAATGTCCAAGCTGAAATATCCTGTTCCCGTGCAAGCGTGCCACACGTCACAATATGATTAGTATAATATCGTATTTCATTACGATATTTATATTTATCTTTAAAATATTTCCTGTATAAAACACCATTAATTTTAGTGTCTTCTGCTAAATATCCATGGCTAACCATCCTCCCATAATCATCGAATCCTATTTCGGTCCCCGCTGCATATGTAACATTTTCAATTTTCGTATCTTTTAATAAGACCCCGGCGCCTAAATAACTTTTGAAACCTTGTGCAATCCATATTCGCGAACCAGCCTTGAGATTTATTCCGGCAATTGTTGAGTTCTTTTTAAGAACCCCGAATTCAAATTCTTTAAACTGCTTTAAACCATCTTCCAGGAGGATAAAATCATCTCCATTTATTTGGGTGTTAAGGTCATTGATTACATCAATATCCTTGGACGCAACAAGTGCTGATAAGAGCAATAAGAATATGGCAATGCTTTTCATAATTTTACTCCGTTTAACAATGAGTATATGGTTTCTCTATAACACCCTTGCCCACCCCACGGCCGAAATTGCCATAAGCCTTTTGAAAGCTGCGCATTGGGGAAATCGTGGGGACGTTGTTCAAAATTATCAAAACCTTTCATAAACGAAAGTGAAGGCTTTACAACGTCCCTCCGGTCCTTTTCTGCCTTGCCGCCTAACGTGAGTCTTACCGGTTGCCGGAAGCGCGTCAGCGCTGTAGGCAATCCGCGTTCAAACTATTGGTTGGGCCTTTCAGTACACTGGTTCGACATCAATCGATGACTTTGTAACATTCCAACCTTGCCCATACTTCCTGCAAACAGCCTCAATTAGGTCGCGAAGCCATGAAGGAGCCATCGGAGCTACGTAAACACTCTTTACCAGTTCTGCTAAATCAATCTTAATATGCTGGCCGAAGGCTTGGTTTGTCCTACCAATTGCGATCTTGCCATTCTCAATTGGGAGCTCTTGTTGAATAATGGCTCGAGCCTCGCGTTCATGCTCGAATGACTTCCGTTTGTGTAGGAAAGGATAAAAGGCGTTCCCCTCCGGCAACCAGTCTCTGTCGTAATCGATATACTGTACGCAGCCAACAAATACATTACTCGGAAGACAAGCTACCAAGGTGGCGTATGTCGACTGGACAGCGATGGCCTCGTTTGACTTGGCATACAATTTCCACATTGCAGCGGATTCGTACACGTTCATATGCCAGCAATTGACGAACGTCCACTCCCGTATCCATTTACTAAATTCGGGGATGTATTCTAACATCTTGTCAGCACCATTAACGTCTTTGTACACAACGGGCCTCAAGGCGATATTGCCCTTTGAGTATGAACCTTCGAATGGATCGCCTAATCTATCTGCTCTTGAGAAATACAGACTGGACGACTCAAGCATAGAAACGAACTTGGTGAAATCCATGTAACGCCATATCTTTACCGAAGGATCTTGTGGCTGAGGAAAAGCAGGGTGATCGGTCTGTGCAGGCACAACTCCTCCAATGGTTACAATTATCGAGGCCCAAGATAGATTATACTGATCCGCAAAAGACGCGGAAATGCGTTTTTTCTTCCGTATAAGACGCTTTTGGATCGTCCGCCTGAAGCGTGTTTTCCTTTTTTAGCCTTCTGGTTCTGGATACTTAAGCTCATAATGGTTTTTTTCCCAAATAACGTCGGGGAAGCCATCGCATTCGAAACAATCGATCCAAGACAATTTCCCTTCACGATATAGTAACGCACTAAACCCAGGCTTAGAGCGATCAACCTCAAGATAATCTTGCTTCCATTTCCCATCTTTAGGGCGTGATAAGATTAGAAGAAACCGGCCTTTCTCTCCTTCCTTTGTTTCATAGACGCCAACGAGTGCTTTATCTTCCACGCCGTCTTTGTTGAAGTCACTGCGAAGAGCAAAATAAACGTCCTGCTTTCCCATGAGTCTTTCCTTGAGATAGTTCTGGCCTTCCGGTGAAAGTCGTTTCTTGCTCAACACAGAGGCTCGAACCCACTCCTTGTCCAATTGGCCTACGGGAATAGACTCAATTTCTGTTTCTGTTGCGGCATACTCTTCTGTGAGCCACCATGCGTAAGTGATTTGCAGCGCCGATGATTTGCTACAGGAACCTAGCAACAACGCGAAAAGTACCACTTGGGCTATTGATTTTACGGATGCTCCAGGCGCATGGCCCTGGGATCTGCCAACTGGTTTCGAATGGATTGATATGGAGTGTACCCCTGACATAAGCCCCCCGGCTTCGGTAACGATCAAAGGCTATCATCCTTTGTCCGAGAATGTCAAGTTTCATATAGGACACTGCCGCTATGCAAGCCTTATTGACACCCCTGCGCACCCATGCTATCTCTTTGGTAGCTGTTCAATAATTCCGTATGCAAGAGGGGTTCGAGATGAAAAGATTGTTATTGTTGCTCTGTGTCGTGGGTACCCTGTTCGGTTATAGCTGCGCCTCGGAAAATGAGTATTATTCCTATGACTATCTAAAGAACGATTATGACCAGGTCGCCGTCGTCGCCTGCGTGGATTGCCGGGAGGTCAAGCCAGTTGCCAGCATCGGTGACAAGGACGCGGGGTACGTCCGCTACCTTATTCGCGGTCAGGTTATCGAGCCTTTCAAAGGGGATATAAAAAGCAATCAAACGATAGAGTACTACTCCGTTGCAGAAAAGGGCTACAGCCCTGAAAATTATCGCGGCAAGCGGATCGTCTTTCTCAACAGTTTATTCGACAAACACAAAGGGGGGTGGTTTCTCAATGAACTAGAGAATTCCTCCCGCCCTGCCTTCAAGCCGATAATCAAAAAGATGCGGCAAATTAAGAAGCAGGCCGGAAGCAAATAAACTGTCCCGCTAAAGGCGGGACAGTTTGAGGGGGCAATCCCACCCCGCTCCGGCATGCGAAAATAAGAACAATAGATAAAAGAATGAAGAACTGATATAATGTGCCTATGATTAGTGAGAGAGATAAAAAAACTATACAGAAAATTTCGGAAAAGTACCACGTCAGACGTGTGTTGCTATTCGGCACCAGTGCCTCCCCTGACACGGAAAGTCGTGATATCGATATTGCTGTTGAGGGGGTTCCGACGGAGCAGTTTTACGACTTTTATGGCGATCTGATGCTTGCCGTATCAAAACCCATTGATGTTATAGATCTCTCGGGGACATCTATGTTTGTAGAGATGATCCAGCAAGAGGGCGTCCTTCTCTATGGCTGATTACAAAAAAAGAATTGAGGCAGAACGGTAGAGAAGGGGGACGTTGTTGAAAACGTTCACCTTTTCAGCCTTAGCCATACATACCCATTATCGAATTTAGGTAATTTATAGATTCTAAAGTGTAAGGTTTCAACAACGTCCCTTCTCGCCTCTCTTCTCGCCTCACGTAAGCTCATTACCTAATTTCTAACCTTCTGGGGGAATTGATGGAAAAAGGGTTCAGGAAGGTACCTTTAGATTAGCCTCTGAGGGGTTTTATACCATCCTCTGCCCCCAGTTCGTGCGAGACGCTGCTGAGATTATTGAAAAAATCTTGTAACGACCCGTCGATAAACAATTTGGCAGCCAGATTGCAAAAACTTGACATTCATATTAATATGGATAATAATTAGCCTCAGTGTTGCACGTGCTTATTGAATCGGGGTTGTTATAATAGAAGCTGTTATGGAAGGAATTTTTTGTAACAGTATATAGTTGGGGTTCGGGAATATTTTTATATTCCTGGAGGGTCCTTTAGATGGTCGGGCCGCCATCTGACAATAGTTCAGATGGCGGCTTTTATTTTTCAAGAGGAAAAAAGTTATGAAAAGAATTCTCCTGTTTGTTTTACCAATATTGATCATTGTATCAGTTGCTTTTACTCTTTTTGGAATATTACAGGTACGTTTTGAAGAAGAAAAGCTGATTGATGATGTAAAACGTAAAGCTAAACACATTGCCGAAAGCATGGATTTATCAGCGAAGAACATCTTGCTGAATAACGATATAAAAAATGCAAATTATCTGGTTGAAAAGTTTGAAACTCGCGAAAGGCTACAGGGTTGTGTTATTTATAATAAGAAAGGGAAAATTTTAGCCATTACCAAAAGATTTGCAGATTGGAAAGAGAAAGATAAGCCATATTTAATGGATGTCCTGGCTAACAAGACCCCGCGAGGCGAATTAGAAAAATTTAAAGAATATACAGTCTATAGCTATATTCTACCGATAGTAAATGATGAAGGCCAACTATTAGGTTTAATAGAGGTCATCTATGATACCTCATATGTATTTGCAATATTGGCTGAAATTTGGAGGCGAATAAGCATCACCTTAATAATATTGGTGGCATTTATTTTGGTTATATCAATTTTTCTTCATAGACAGATTTTTGCTTTGCCTATACAGCGTCTTACGGAATGGTTTAGTTATTTTCAAAAAGGTGATATTGACTCAACGCACCCTATAAAAGAAAAAGGAGCGCTTGGTAAACTTGCTAGTGAAGTTGAGCAGGTTGCATTAAATCTAAGGGTGGCTCGAAGAAGTATATCCGACGAGGCTCTGGCGCGATTTGAAAAAGAGGAAATATGGACAGAGGTAAAACTTAGAGATCTCATACATGCCAAAGTCGGTGAAAATGCATTGCTGGTAGTATCAAACCGAGAGCCGTATATGCATGTTATGGATGAGGCTACCGGCCAGACTAAATGTATCAGGCCCGCTAGTGGCGTCGTTACTGCCATACATCCAATTTTGTGTGCCTGCGGAGGTACATGGATTGCTCATGGAGCTGGTAATGCAGATAAGAAGTTCGTTAATTCTAAGGACAAGCTGGGCGTTCCGCCGGAAGACATCCGTTATATCTTAAAAAGAGTTTGGTTAACCAAAGAGGAGGAAGAAGGGTATTACTATGGATTTGCCAATGAAGGTCTTTGGCCACTAAGTCACAATACCCATACTCGTCCGATCTTTAGAGAGGGGGACTGGCAGATTTATAAAAAAGTGAATCAAAAATTTGCGGAAAGCGTTTTAGAAGAGTTGCCTGCTAAAAATCCTATTATTTTTATCCAAGATTACCACTTTACACTTTTGCCCAAGATGATTAAGGAGAAACGGCCGGATACAATTATTGCCTTATTCTGGCATATTCCTTGGCCAAACCCAGAAAATTTCGCAATATGTCCCTATCAAAAAGAAATTCTAGATGGAATGTTAGGTGCGGATTTAATTGGTTTTCATGTCCAGAATCATTGCAATAATTTTCTTGATACCGCAAATAGGCTTCTTGAATCACGTGTGGATACTGAAAAATTCAGTGTTGTACGTTTTGGCAAGGAAACATATGTTCGGGCTTTTCCTATTAGCGTAGACGGTCATATAAGTGGTGAAGGCCTTAAAGCTAATTCGAATAGAGAAATAGAAAGATTAAAGAAGGAATATGAATTAGAAGGAAAAATTGTGGGAATAGGTGTAGATAGAACTGATTATACAAAAGGTATTATTGAGAGGATATTGGCCATAGACAGATTTTTGGAAAAATACCCTCACTATAAGAAAAAGTTCATTTTTATCCAGTTAGCTGCCCCCAGCCGCACGCATATAAAACGTTATCACGACCTTATAGGAGAAATAGATGAATTAGTCGAGAAAAAAAACTGGAAGTATCGCGAAGGAGATTGGCAACCAATAATATATCTTAATAGGCATTTTTCTCCTGATGAGATAGAACCTTTTTATGAGCTAGCAGATTTTTGTATTGTGAGTTCTTTGCATGACGGAATGAATCTGGTTGCCAAAGAATATGTGGCTGCTAAAAAAAATTTATACGGTAGTTTAATTTTAAGCCAATTCACGGGCGCCGCACGTGAATTGACCGATGCCATTCAAATTAATCCTTATTCAATCGAAGGATTTGCCGATGCTATAAATTTGGCCATTGAAATGCCCACCGAAGAAAAAAAGAGACGTATGGAAAATATGTATAAGGTCATCGCTGAAAATAATGTATATCGCTGGGCGGGAAGCATTATTATAGAATTGACGTCATTAAAATAAAAATGAAAAATTTTTTAACTGCTTGTAATAGTTTAAAGAAAGCACTTAACAATAAAAACATACTTTTGTTTTTAGATTACGATGGGACCCTTGTGCCGATAGTTGAGACTCCCGATCAGGCAATTATAACTTGCGGAACTAAAAAATTATTAAATAAATTATCAAGGCTTTCCAGATTTAGACTAGCCATTATAAGTGGAAGATCATTAACGGATATTAAGAAAATGGTTGGCTTAGATGGAATAACTTATGCCGGAAATAACGGTTTAGAAATTGAAGGACCAAAGATAAAATTTCAAAGCTCCTTATCGTTAAGCTACAAGGCCATTCTCGAGCATATAAAGAATGAATTAAGTAAGAATCTTTCTTCGTTTAATGGTGTAACTGTAGAAGATAAGGGTTTAACACTAAGTATACATTATCGTTCAGCAGCCAAAAAACAAATACCAAAAGTTAAGGCTTTATTTCATCACGCTACTTTTCCATATACGATTAGGAATAAAATAAAAACTAGTTCTGGAAAGAAAGTGTTTGAAATAAGACCTCCTATAAAGTGTGATAAAGGAAGTGCTACAGTATGGCTTCTGGAAAGATGGAAATTTTCCCTAAAAGATAAAAATATTGTTCCTTTCTATGTCGGTGATGATGAAGCTGATGAAGATGCGTTTAAAGCATTGAGGAATATAGGAATTACTATTTTTGTGGGTAAGCCGAAACGATCTTATGCGCAGTATTATCTCAAAGATACTGAAGAGGTTAAAAAATTTCTCAGCCACGTTGCCGATTTACAAACAGGAGGATAATAATAATGCTTAAATTGAAACGCTCAAAGGAGCCATTTAGATTTATTTGATTATTTAGTTGCACATGATTCTTGGTTTGGTAACTTCCAATTTTACAA
>Ga0299915_10004573_pt1 | contig 10092 bp, 8 predicted proteins | sample RVTome_13_FD_200263 | JGI IMG/M metagenome (GOLD analysis project Ga0299915, IMG submission 200263) | Soil microbial communities from uranium-contaminated site in the Upper Colorado River Basin, Wyoming, United States - RVT92D227 (version 2) ...
GGTTAAAGCCAACGTAGCAGCAACATTCATTTCTCGCGGAAAAAGCTTCACCGCTTCTTCAGCATTGCCTTTGTACATGAGTTTTGCTTCTTTGTTGTCCATCCCAAATGCTTTGGGATTTTTCCTTGAAGTCAAAACAACCTCATCTATACCCGCCAACGCGGCGCTTGCTATCGCGTCTAACCCGCCGATAGCGCCCGGAGGCACGTGAACCTTGCTGCTCTGCACATCCAAGTCTAACAATGCGCCAGTGCTCATCACTATTAAATCAACATTTGCAGCCACTATTCGGCGCACGTAGTCTTTTGCAGCTTGCTGCGACGCTGCCTCCACGATAACTTTTGGCTGAAGCTTGAGCATTTCGTCTACGCTTGCCGCGACTGCCGCAGGAAACTGCAGGGATTTTTTAAGCGCCTCTGCTTTTTCTTGGTTATAATCGTACAGGATTAACTTGTCACATTTTACTATTCGTTGCCCAACCGCTTGCGCGATGAGGGTGCCGATGGCGCCGCAGCCTATTAAGCCGACAACCCTTGTTTTTTTAGGTTTTTTCAACGGCTGCACCTTCATACTCAGCAACAAAGTGCACGTCAGCGAACTGGGCGATTTGTCTGCCGCTGCCTTTTTTCGCGAGAACTTCGAGGCTGGCGATTTTGCAGGTTCCAACTATATCTTCGCTGCTCTCTGCAATTATATCGGCTGTTTCCTTGTCTCCAGCGTAAACCGTCAACTTCTTGATCTGCGCGTTCAAGGACATGCGTTTCTCAGCTTTTTCCCGCCTAACCTCAGTAATCAACGCGGTTATCAGGTCTCCACGTTTTTCAGCTTGCTCATCTGTAACTGCTTGGTTAAACTCTGGCCAAGGCGATACATGCAAGCTCTTGTAGCCTTTGCTGTCAGCATAAAGGGTCTGGTAGATTGCCTCAGTCAAATGCGGCGTCACAGGCGCTAGAAGCTGCAGAATGCGGTAAAGCACTTCGTAAAGCGTTTGTTGTGCAGCAACCTTGGCCTCGGCGCCTTGCACTTCAGGCCTGTAAAGCCTGTCCTTCACCGCTTCCACGTAAGCGTCACAGAACACGTGCCAAGTGAAGTTGCGAATGTCCTCTACAGCGATGTTGAACTGGCATTTCTCGAAGGCATCGGTCACTTTCTTAGTGAGGTTTTCAGCTTTGCTGATTATCCACTTGTCTAAGGGCTGAAGCTTCACGTTCTTCGTTTTTCCAGGCTGGTAGTCTGTCAATAGTTTGCTTGTGAAGCCTGAAACATTCCACAACTTAACCAAAAAACGCCTGCCATATTCCACGTCAGGGGCACGGAAAGGAATGTCTGAGCCAGTTGCTCCGCCTCCAGCAGCCCACTGGCGAGCAGCGTCGGCGCCGTTCTTGTTCAGGACATCAGGCGCCGCGACATAGTTCTTAAGCGATTTGCTCATTTTTCTGCCGTCTGCGCCCAGCACCATGCCGTTGATTAGGCAGCTCTTGTAAGGCGTCTCGTTGAAGAGGGCTAAGTGGCGAACCATCAGGTAATATGCCCATGTTCGGATGATGTCTATGCCTGACGGATGCATATCAGCTGGAAACCGTTTCCGCCAGTCTTTGCGGTCTGGCCACCCAGCGTGCACCGCACATGTGATTGATGAGTCCATCCAAGTGTCAAACACGTCGCGTTCACCGATGAACTCCTGACTGCCGCACTTGGGACACTTATCAACGCGCGGGCCTTCCAGCTTCGGGTCAATCGGCACCCACTCAGGTTCTGCCAGAATCAACTCGCCGCAGTTCTTGCAGTACCACACTGGAATCGGCGTCGCAAAAAGCCTCTGCCTGCTGATGACCCAGTCCCAATCCAGCGACCGCGCCCAATCAATTAGCCGCGTCTTCATGTAATCAGGATACCAAACAACCTCGTTAGCCGTCTTCTCCACCGCCTCGGTCATCTGGCGGGTCTTCATGAACCACTGTTTCCGCTCAAGAATCTCAACATGCGCTTTGCAGCGGTCACATCTGCCCACTTCTTGCGTTATCTTCTCGGTTTTCTCGAGTAAACCAGCCTCTGTGAGGTCTTGAACTATCGCTGCTCGCGCTTGATTTATGGTTAAGCCTGCATATTTGCCGCCATTCTCAGTAATCCTGCCGTTTTCAGTGAGAAGCATGATGACGGGGAGCTTATGCTTCATCACCGTTTTCACGTCTTCTTTGTCGCCGTACGTACAAATCTGCACCACACCTGTACCGAAGGCAGGGTCAACGGTTTCTTCGCCGATTATAGGCACAGTTCGGTTGAAGACAGGCACGACGATTTTTTTGCCTATGTACTTTGTGAAGCGGTCATCTTGCGGGTTCACTTCAACCGCCACACAAGCGGGGATGAACTCAGGACGCGAAGTCGCAATCAACAAGTACTCGTTGCTGCCCTCCAATGGATAACGAATATAGTGCAACACACCCTCGCGTTTATCATAATCCACTTCTGCATCGGCGATTGCTGTTTCGCAGCGTGGACACCAGTTCACCGGATGCGTTCCCTGATACATGAAACCCTTCTGGTATAGAAGAATGAAACTCAACTGTGTTCTGCGCCAGTAATCCGGGTTCATCGTACGGTACTCGGTGGTCCAGTCGATGCTGCAGCCAAGCTTCAAGATGCCTTCCTTCATCAGCGCGATGTATTTCTCCACGGTTTCCGAGCACCACTTGCGGAACTCGTCAGGTGGCACATCTCGCTTCCGCACGTTATGCGTCTTCTCCACTTGGATCTCGATGCCTAAGCCGTGGCAGTCCCAGCCCTGAGGGAAAAGCACGTTGAAACCGCGCATTCTCTTGTAACGTGCAACCATGTCAAAGTATGTCCAGTTTAGGACGTTGCCCATGTGCAACTCGCCCGACGGGTACGGAGGCGGCGTGTCGATGCTGAAGGGCACGCGTTTCTGGTCGTTCCAGTCGTAGCGGTGGATGCCCATTTCTTCCCATTTCTGTTGCCACTTCCGTTCGATTTCCGCGAAGTTGTATTCTTTAGGCAAAGGCTGCATGTAATTGTTCCTCGTAACTGTTTAGGAAAACTAAGAAACCACCTAAAAACATTACCCCAGAACCACAGATACAGAAAACTGAACGCTGGGTTCCATTCTAACACGGTCCATATTTGCAGGAACTTGTGGCAAACTGCACTTCTGAAAAGCGAATCAAAACCGAAACCGACAACAGAACACAACACATAAAACCGCCTGAAAAAAGAAGTAGTGCACAGCAACCATCCACAACAACAAACAGAATTACTTTGATGACTTTAGGAAAACTAAAATATAACCTAACAACATTATCTCCTTCAAGGTTTCGGGGAGCTGGGAAAAAAGATGACCCGGCTGAGAGGACGGCTGAATGCTGTCGACCCAATGAACCTGAACCAGATAATACTGGCGGAGGGAAAAAAAATGGAAAATAAAGTAGACGTAAATGTAACTCAGACGCGAATACTGGCTGAAATGATTGTTTTCATTGCTCTCGCAAACGTGCTTTATTTGATAAGCAAATTTTATCTGCCTTTCCTGCATTTGCCGAAGGGAGGCAGCATCACTTTAGCTAGCCTAGTTCCGTTGTTTTGGTTTGCACTGAGAAGAGGTTTTCGATGGGGAGTGGAAGCAGGCATAATTTACGGATTGGTTCACATGGTAATCTCTGGCGAAATCTACCATCCGATACAAATTCTGCTGGATTACCCGCTTGCTTTCGGCGCGTTAGGTTTAGCAGGTGCTTTCCAGAAGCGCCCAATTGTCGGCGTCGGCATCGGCATCCTCGGCAGATATGTTTGCCATTTCATTTCTGGCGCTGTTTTTTTTGGGCAGTATGCGTGGGAAGGCTGGGGTGTCATTCCGTTTTCAGCCGCTTACAATGCAACGTATCTTGTTCCAGAATTCGTGATCAGCGCAGTTATCATCGCGTCGTTGCTGAAGACGAACTTGCTTAAAATTTACATGTGAGCGCTTCAGCAAATCCCATTTTTTTTATGTTACTTTTTTAGTTCGGAAAGCACAAAGTCCACAATCTGCTCAGCAATGTTCACTTTAGTCACCATCTGCAAGCCTTTCCAGCCTGGCTGACTGTTCACATCGCAAATCTTGGGGCCATCTGGTCCTTCAAGGATGTCTACGCCTGCGACTTTGCAGCTTACCGCTCTGGCTGCTTTAACTGCCAAGTTCTCGAATTCTTTGCTAAGCTTGGTAGGCGCTGGTCGTGCTCCTTGACTATAGTTTGTCTTCCAGCTTTCTGCTACACGCCGCATTGCAGCTACCACGTGACCGTCGATGACGAATGCGCGAATATCCGAGTGCCCATGCGGCACGAATTCTTGAAGGTAGATTACGCCGTGGTGGAAGGTTATGGCTTTGAAAACTGTTGACGCGATTTCTGAGTCTACAATGCGGGTTGCGCCCATGCCGCGAGAACCGAAAATCGGTTTAACCACCACGTCACCGCCTAGTTCAGCGAATGCTCTTAATGCTTCGCTTACGCTTTCTGTGGCTGCGGTGCGTGGTACGGGTATGTTGTTGTCTTCGAGTATGGCGAGGATGTCGTATTTGTCTACGCAGTGTTCTATAGCTTCAGGCGGGTTTACCACGTAAAAGCCTAAACGTTCAAGCTTGTAGAGCATGTCCATGCGGAAAACTAGCTCTTCCAGTGAGCCTCTTCCGATGGGGCGGATTATGAGCGCGTCTAATTCTTCCAGTAGGCTTACGTTGGCGGTTTTGAAGTAGGGTTTGTAGCCGATTTGTGCTGTTAGCTGTGGAAAGGTGAAGCAGGTGTATGGGATGCCGCGTTTTGTGAGTTCTTCGCGTAGTTGCGTGCTGCTCCATGCTTCCATGTTGCGGGTTGCGATTCCGATTTTCACGGGTGGTCTTCCTTACGTGTTGGTCTGTGAAGAGATGCGTTGGCTTGGGTTCTTAAAGTTTCTGTGAGAAAACTGCGGTTTAAGCTTCGGTTGAATAGAAAAATTGAAGAGCGCAAAAGGCTAAAAGATGAAGATTATGACGATTAGAGAAATCGGGTGCTGCGGTGCATACTGCAAAATGTGCATAGCAGAAAAAGAAAACAAACAGTCACAATAACTAAAACTTGTGAATAAACGGCAAAAGCTGCGTGGCGTTCTCGAATTTCTCGGAAAGCGGCAAATCCAAGTAAGCGCCATGCCCGTTAAAGTATGGTGCACCCTTCCGAGAAAACAAAGTCAACACTTTGCCTTCATGATTAATCTTGAAGCCTTCTTCGCATGGCTCATGACCCCTCACCAAAATTTTTACGCCCAGTTTCCGCAACACATTTTCTGTGACGCCTTTGCCAAAAATTTTTCCCGCGCCTCTTAGTGATGGGCAAACATCCTGAACCATGTCGTCTGGGTCGCTCCACAGCAAGTCCTCCAAGAATTCCTGCTTGGGATGAGACAAGTGCGCATGCGCGAAGTCTTGGATACTGGCGATGTTGGGTGGCAAGCCGCCGTGAACCATCAGGTAACGCTCCTCCACAAACACAGCGTTATAGAGATAATTCCACAACTCGCGGGTTTTAGTGTACGCAACCGCCCACTTATCCTTGAATCTTTTCTGAAACTGCAGTGGCAAATCATGCGGAGACGCCATAAGGTCATCTGGTCCTTCGTGGTTTCCGCGCAACAGAATAACTTGAGTTGGAAAAGCAAGCTTAAGCCTTAAAATTGCGTAGTAGACTTCGGCTGAGCGTGCGCCTCTGTCGCCGTAGTCGCCTAGAAAAATCAGCGCTGCATCTTTGCTTCTTGTCATTCTCTGCGTGAAACCGCTGCTGTGCAGGATGCTGATAAGGCTTTCTAAGTCGCCGTGTAAATCGCCAACCACCAAAGCCTCGCCTATGGGTTCAAGTTTGACTACGCGTTCTGTAATGGTTAAGTTGCCAATTTTTCCGTTTTCTTTACGAAGCAGGTCGATGGCGCTTTCTACGATTTCAACAAAACTGTCACTTTGAACAGTGAAAGATTCCTTGAGGATTGAAGAGAAATTCACAGGCAAGGTTGCTTCACAAACTATAGAATTTGAATTTTTTTGTCTATCGAAGCATACACGTTCTTCTCGATTGCACTTTTATGATTGCGGATTCTATCCATTATCGCGTTGTATTCATGTTCTTTAATAGCCTCATGTGCTTCAGCGCTTAATTTTCTAGCTTTAAGCTGTTCAATCTGCTCCTGAAACAGAGAAAGACTGCGCTTTATCTCATCCAGCATCGTTGAAGCCAAAAGCTGCTTTTCCCGCGCAGCCACATCAACACACCGCACGTAGAGGCCTGCCAAAACATCACGCTTAAGCACATCGTTTAATGTCTGCTCAGCTTTCCGCGCTTTATCCGCCTTCAACTTCAGCCTATCCTCAGCCATCAAACGCGCCAGCTTCTGCAAAATCTGCTTCAGCAACGGGTATCCAGCTTCTTCAGTTTCCAAGGCTTCAAAAGGCTTCTCCAAATATTGACTGAGCTTGTGCACTTCATCTGGCGACAAACCTGCACCTCCGCCTTGCAGCGCTAAAGCTTGCATTTTGATGAAGGGCTTCTGCAAGTGCCGTAACGCATATTTCAATTCGTTATTTAACGCATCTGCCTCTGCCGCTACAACATTCAGCTGGTCGATTGGACCCTCGCTTTTTAACTCTGCAGCTTTCTGCTCAAGCTCCGCGATTTCCTTCTCAATGGGCAAGCGCTCATTCTTCAAACATTCTCTCTGCGCTGTCACTTCCGACAACTGCTTCTCAAGGGCATGCAATTCGTTGATGAGTTGGAAGGTTTCCTCTAAAGTTTTGGTTTTAACGTAGTCTTTGGTTAGAAAATCGTTCAGAGCCGCCAAGGTTAGCTTTGCTTTCTCGTAAACCATTAGGAATTTTCTTCGGTCCATGATGAAGAAGGGAGAAATTCTCGGAAACCAGTTTTTAATGTCTATTTCTGTTACAGTGAACACTTTTTGGGTTTCTTGGGCGAACTTGCTTACGCTGTTATAAGAAACTTTTTCTGGAACACTGATTTTTTTGAGCCTGTCAAGAAACAAACGCGCCAGCTTATTCAAGGCTCTGGCGCGGTTGTATATGCGCATGTTTCGTCTTTCAATTTCTTTTGCACTGTTATCTAGAAGCATCTTGCTGGCGTCTGTTATGTTTTGCAGTGCCATGCTGGTTTCGTCGCAGAGTTTCTGGGCTTGAGCGTGCACTGGAGCCAGCGTTGAGCTGGTTTCGTTTTCAAGCCAGCCTTTGATTTCGCTCGAGGAGAACTTGAGTTCGGACAATGCGTTTCACAACAGGAGTATAATTGTTGTTCGTGTTTATCAATTTTAGCCAAATTTAAGCCAGAATTAATGTACGCGTTACCGAGTAGCTACTCTTAAATAATTACACCGCAGTAAAGCAACCAAAAAGAGACTGAGAAAACATGAACGCAAAAAACATCGCTTTCATAATAATGATGGGTGCTCTCGGAACTGCACTTTTCGGAGTCACTTATTATTTAGGACCAATCGCTCCAGGAGTAAACCTAGATTTCTCCTTAATCGCAGTGTTCATCGCAGGTTTCTTCGGAGGACCAGTAATAGGCTTCGTCTCAGGACTCTTCGTGGGAATATTTCCAGGTATAATGTTCGGTCCCTTGGGAATGGGCGGAGCACTTGGCTTAATCGGTTTGCCCCTTGGAAAAGCTTTGTCGGGATTTACAGCAGGGTTCATAGTGAAAGGCTTGAAAATCGGACAGAAACCACGTACATCACTGATAACTGTGCCAGCAACGTTTCTTGCTTACGTTCCTGAAAGCATAATGACATACGTGTACTTCATCGTTGTCCTCGGAAGCCAAGCGGGAGCAGCAACATTCTTCACAGCCATATTGCCAAAAGCCATAGTTGAAGTAGCCATAATAAGCGTAATAATGGCGGCTTTGGTGGGAAACACAGGATTCAAAGACTTTGTCACAGCTCACTTTACAGGAATGAAAACAAAAGAAAAAACGCCACCACAGCCATAAACGTCAGGTCACTAGCTAAAGGCTACGAAACAGCTCCAGTAACGTTGAAGCTTTCTTTTAACGCTTCAGCATTCATTTTTCCAGCCCTGAACGTGCGACCCGATTTCACATTGTTGACTATCAGAATCGCGGGCGCAAACAAGTTGTGGTCTATCTTGTAGAAGTCGCGGTCAGCTTCCTTGAAAATCTGCAGGAAAGGCTTACCATAATCCTTGCTCATCATAGAAGGCGCTTGCTCAACAATCTTCTGCAATGCCGCCTCGTCTTCGTAGTCAACTGTGCAGTACACTACGCCGCCGTAAAGTATAGCATCATTCGTCCTCGCCATCGCCACCTCAAAATCCCTGCCCAGAGGCGGAATAGGCGCGTAACCACACGCGTAACGAATCAGCTTGGGGCTTAAACCTAACGTGCGAAGCTTATGAATGCCCACTTCAACTATCCTGCCTGTCACTTGGGTTAACCCGGCGATGCTTGCCGTGGGAGCCACAACTACAATCAAGTTTTCAGCTGTGACGCCGCAGGCAGCTGTAACCTTTTCGATAAGCGCATCTGATGGCAGTTTGTTGCTTTCCAGCGTCAACACAGCTTTGTCAGAAGAATCTTTGTAACCGATTTCTTCATAAACGTCTTTCGGCTTGAGCGCTAAAGCACGCGCTGGACCCGAACCAATAGCAATAGAGCCGTCGGGTTCTTTTATGCGCCAACCCGCAAACTGCGAACCCAAAGCCGCTATGGCAGGGTAATCCGTGGACACGGTTATAGAGGGAAACGTTAAGTCACCATACGTCTTGATGCCAACGCGGGCTTTTCCAGCGCCGCCCAAGCAAATCTCAGTTAACATTTTTCCAGCCTGAAAACCGCCAGACACGTTGACGCCTGCGTCAACAATCGTGGCGCCTGCGCTGCTTTTGGAAGCGTGGACACCGTAGAAAGCCTGCTTGCTCAAGAGTTTCTCTGCAAGCGCCCACGCCAAACGGTTTACACTTAACACTTCGTGCAACTTCTCACATCCTACAGGTACTTTTCGTACATGCTCAAGTGAGGATTAGTTGCTTTGGAAACAAAAAGTTTTGCTGTGCCATGCTCAGCTAAATCGCCGAGAAACACGTAAAACGGACCCGCCGCGGTTTCAGCCTCGTCCACTTTAACCTTTGGTTTCACGCCGTCAATCGTGAACGTAGGCATGACTTCTTCCAGAAAACCTGTAACGATGATTTTGCCGCCAGTCATGCACGCGCCAACACGCGTTCCGCATTCTTTTCCAACGCAGATTACGCCGTCGCCCATACGGAAACCCAACAATTGCCCAGCGCCGCCCTTGATTTTGATTACGCCACCATGCATGAAAACCCCTGAGTCGGTGCCTACTTTGCCGTCGACGATTATTGTGCCGCCGCGCATGCCAGTGCTGCTTCCACGGTACGGAGAAGCCAAATAGTCACTTGCGTCGCCGTGAATTTCGATGATGCCGCCTTTCATGTCGCTGCCTACCCACCCATCAGCATTGCCGTTAACTGTTATCTTGCCGCCAGTCATCTTTTCGCCTAGGTGCATTCCAGCGTTGCCGTTGATTATGATTTCGCCGTTTTTCATGCCTATGCCTATTCGCTTAACCTTTGCTACGTCGCCGTTGATTGTTATGTTTGGAGTTTCCGCTGAGTTTTCTTCAATTTTGAAGAGGTCGCCGAGTTTCTCCAGCCTGTTCCCTTCATAGATGGGTAACGCAGCTATTTCAGTGGCGGATTTGCCTTGGAACACGTCGGGGTTAATGCAGTCTGCTCCTACGGGAACCTGAAATTTCCTAAGAGGCGTCAAGATTATCATTTTAAACATCTGCCTTTATGGTTATTTGCTCTGGAACTTTCAGATAATGATCAAACACGGGATAGTTGTCGTACTCCACTGTCCAGTACTCTTTGAACTTTCTTTTCATTTCATCGTCAATTTTTACTTCTTCCGTGGTGTTTACGTCAAGCCACATTGTTCTGCCATCAGCATGCTGCACAACTTCGCCGTCTTTAACCACGACTTTGCCGTCTTTAATGGTGTACGCGGCGTTACGGAACGCTCT
>Ga0299915_10004574_pt1 | contig 10092 bp, 12 predicted proteins | sample RVTome_13_FD_200263 | JGI IMG/M metagenome (GOLD analysis project Ga0299915, IMG submission 200263) | Soil microbial communities from uranium-contaminated site in the Upper Colorado River Basin, Wyoming, United States - RVT92D227 (version 2) ...
GATCGTATCAAAAGGGTTGATCCATGTCCCTCAGGGTCGCCACATCTTTCCTACACTCTCTGTCCTCGATAATCTCCTCCTCGGCGCCTACACGAAGAGGAAAGAAAAGAAAAGGATCGAAGAAGGTCTCAACGGAGTCTATCAGATTTTTCCGAAATTGAATGAGAGGAAGGATCAAAGGGCAGGGACATTGAGTGGCGGGGAACAGCAGATGCTGGCCATTGGAAGGGCGTTGATGGGAAGACCTCAATTGTTGATGTTGGATGAACCTTCCATGGGCCTTGCACCCCGGTTCATCGAAGAAATCTTTGGCGCCTTGCAAAAGATGAATAAAAATGGGCTTACCCTTTTCATCGTTGAACAGGAAGTCCATCTCACCCTCTCCATGGCTAACCGCGGATATATCCTAAAGAATGGCCGCCTCATCAGAGAAGGACCAGCCTCTGCTCTCCTCGAAAACCCTGATATCAGAGACCTCGCCAATATTTAGCCTTCTGGGAAGCCACCATAATAGACCACCTGCTCCCGCTAATTATCCCCTCTCCCCTGGAGACTGTGTAGTAATATGAAAAAACCGACTTTTTGAAAAGGGGGAGAGGCGGTCGGGGATGTTGGGCGGCTTGCCGGGAAGCGGCCTGTTAAAGGATAAATGAGACGCTTCCCAAAGATTTAGGCCTGCCTGCGCGAAGCCCCGCCTCCCAGAGCCTCGTGCGGCGGGCAGGCGCTTCGGCGAAGGCAGGGCGGTAACCTTTAGCCTTTCGGATTCAGTTGTTCCAAGCGTATGAAAACATTCAATTTTATACAAGTGACAATTTCCCATAATCTAAAAGACCCGCATTCTAAAGCTTTGCCTGCCTGCCGGCGGGCAGGGAACCTGACTGCCTCTCCCCCTTTGCTTGCGATTACGACACAGTCTCCTGGTGGGAGAGGGTAAGCCTGCCTGCCGGCAGGCAGGGGTGAGGGGGGAATGACGATTAGACCATAAGACCATTTGACTATGTGACTACCACCCCTTTCAACCCGGTCTTCTCCATCATCAACTCGTAAAAACCATCATCGTCCAGTCGCAATCGCTCTCCTAAAAGCTCCTTCACAAAAGGGCCGCCTGCATAGACTGCCTTTGGAAAATCGGAGAGCACAGCCTCCAGGATTAGATTGGCAATTAATTCCGGCCCCGGAATCGAAACATTCGTGAACAATTTTCCCATTCCTGCTCCATAGGCTTGATAAACGGGTTTGTAATCGGGATCAGTTCTGGAGAGAAGGTCTCCGGTCAATCGATTGGCTGTCTCGTTAAACTCAGTCGCAATCATACCGGGCCGGATCGCCACAACCCGAATGCCAAATGGACGGACCTCCATTCTTAAAGCATCGCTGATCGCCTCCACCGCATGTTTGGTGGCAGAATAGGGACCGCTCGTAGGAAAAGGAAATTTCCCCACGATGGAGCTGAGATTGACGATCGTTCCCTTTCTCATGCGCCGCATTCCAGGAAGACAGGCCTGTATCACCCGGATGAGGGCAAAGAGATTGACCTCAAAGAGGCTTTTGATTGAGGAGAGCGAAACATCTTCCACAGCGCCCCGAAGGCTGAATCCTGCATTATTGATGAGAACAGTTACTGGTTCAGAGAGATTTAAAAGTTCTTGACAGAAACTCTCTAACTCCTTAGGATTTGAAAGATCCACCGGCCTTGGAATGATATTGGGGGCCTGTTTGGCAAGTTCATCGAGGCGCTCTTTTCGTCTCGCTGCCGCAATCACCTGAAAGCCCTCTTTAGCCAACTTGATGGCTGTCTCCCTTCCGATTCCACTGCTCGCCCCCGTCACCAACGCCTTGCCTTTTGTCTCCATCTCTATTCCTCCCTTTCTCCCTTTCCTTCCTGTTTTTACATATACTCTATTTCTTTGGAGCCTGTGCCGCCATTCTAACAAAAGAAACCTCCAGATGTAAACTTATTAACAGTCTCAGAATTGAATTGACATAAGCATTGGAAAATCTCCCCTTCACCCCTCTTGACCTAAGATGGGTAATTCCTCCCTTAGGCAAAGGGAGGTTAGGAGGGATTTTATAAATCGATGTCGTTACTATTTTGAGACTGTTCATAATCTCTATTGCCCTCCTTTTGTTGTAGCGTCCCGATTTAGTCGGGACGAACTCCGCCTTCAATAAATAAGGGATTACATAAAGATTGCAAAAATACTTGACCCTCTATTCCACGAAACATATAATATCCCAAAATCGCTTATGCAAATTTGTTTAAAGGATTGTGAAGGATGTTGAGAGGGAGCGGGGAGTTGGTGGAGGCAAACCGTAAATTGTAGTTGAAGAACCTGACCGGTTTGTGGTCGTTACGGTGTATGTATTTTTTATTGGAGGTGTAAAATGAAGATAAAATATGATCCGGAGGTTGATGCGGCCTATTTTTCTTTTAAGAAAGGCCCCACAGAAGTAACAACCATACGTATCACCGAAGACATTGCAATAGATTTAGGGCCACATGAAGAGATCGTAGGTATTGAAATATTAGATGCCTCTGAACATTTTGGATTTCAAAAGGAGAAGCCTGAAATAGAACTGGAAAATATTAAAGTAGCCGCATCCATGTAATTCCATTTAATGTAACTGTGACACAAACATCGAAAATCCGACAAGAATCCCGACAATATGTCGGGATTCAACCCCTTAAAACACGTGGTTTTCATAAGTTGCATCAATTTTGATGCTGAATAAAAATGGAGCGCTCCTAAATTGAAAACAATCAAAGACATGCCGGAACATGCTCGGCCGCGGGAGAAATTGCGAGAGAAGGGACCTCGGGCCCTTACGGATGAGGAGCTTGTGGTGGCCATCCTCGGGATGGGGACAGCCGGTGTTGATGTTAGGACGATAGCTAAACAGGTGGCGGGGCTGATCCGGGAGCATAAGGAGGAACTCTCGCTGGACCATCTGCTCACAGTCCCAGGCATGGGATTGGCCAAGGCGGCGCAGATTCTATCAACCTTTGAACTCGCGCGAAGGCATCTATTGAAGGAAACGATTAAGATTGTTTGTGCTAAGGATATTCTGCCGCTTGTTTCTGACATTGCCGGAAAACAACAGGAGCATTTCGTCTGTATTTCACTCAACGGAGCAAATGAAGTCATCGAAAAACGCATTGTGACCATTGGCCTTATCAACAAAAGCCCGGTTCATCCTCGTGAAGTTTTTGCCGATGTTATTGCTGACCGTGCAGCAGCCGTGATCTTTGTTCATAACCACCCATCCGGAGAACTTCAACCAAGTGAATCTGACTTGAACATCCATCGTCAGCTTACCGAAGCAGGTAAAATTCTCGGTATTCAAATTCTTGACCATGTCATCGTCAATCGAAAAGGTTACTACAGTTTCCAGGAAGCAGGTCTATTATTACAACTTGATTAACAAGAATTTTCACTTTATCCCACGCATTTAGACCACCAAGTTTGATTTCCCTTCTTTCTTGCAAAGATCATCCGGCTGTGTTATTCGTGAAAAAAAATGAGGAGGAAAACCATGAAGGTCTTAATTCTTTACTATTCAAAAGGGGGAAACACCCGAAAACTGGCAGAGAGAATTGCAGAGGGAGTCAATTCGGTATCCGGGGTTGAGGCTCATTTGAAATCAACCCAGGAGGTAACAAAGGATGATTTCTTGGATTCGGCTGGGATCATCGCAGGTTCTCCAGTCTATTTCGGTGCTATGGCCTGGGATCTGAAACGAATTTTCGATGAATATGTCGGGATACGGAAGAAGATGGAGAATAAGATCGGAGCCGCCTTTGCCACCTCTGGAGATCTCTCAGGTGGAAAAGAGACGACCATGATCTCCATCATCCAATGCATGCTCATCTATGGGATGATCGTCGTGGGAGATCCATTGCAAGCCACAGGTCACTACGGTGTGGCCTGTGTCGGCGCCCCGGATGATAAGGCATCGGAGAATGCTCGCAAATTAGGGAAGCGGGTGGCGGAGCTCTGCAAGAAATTGGTTCCCTGAAATCGGTCATCCCCAATGCCAGAAAAAAATCAACAGATCGGCTATCTTCTTCTCACCCTTGTGGTGATCACCTGGGGAGCCAACTTTGGAATTGTCAAATCGGCTTTGCGGGATTTATCGCCGGTTTTCTTTTCAGCCCTCCGTTTCACCATCTGTGGAACGTTGGTCCTCCTTCTCACACTCAAACGGGAGAAAGGAATTTTAATTCGAAGGGAAGACCTGGGAAGGGTGGTGTTAGTGGGAATGCTCGGAATTGGGACCTATCAAACCCTCTGGTCCGTCGGCCTCAACTTCACCTCGGCTTCCAACTCCGCACTGATTCTTTCGTCCACACCTCTCTGGGGAGCTCTCTACGTTCATCTGATTGATAAGGAATCCATCGAAAACAAGCAGTATCTCTATATGCTCATCGCCCTTTCAGGGGTCTTCCTCGTCATGCTGAAACCCACGGCCCAGTTTCATTTTTCTATGGATACCCTCGCAGGCGACCTCCTGACCCTGATGGCTTCTTTTTGCGGAGCCATTTTCCTATCGGTCTGGTCCAAGCCCCTTTTACTTATTTACTCTCCCCTGCGTCTTATGGGTTACTGTATGATCTTCGGTTCGGTAGTCCTTTGGCTCGTGGTCCCTTTTTATAGGTCACCCGTTTCTCTCAGTCAGGTCGGGGCAGCCTCCTGGTGGTCGCTTGCTTATGCAGTCCTCTTTTCGGGGATCATCGGTCATGTCTCCTACTATGGAGGGATCAAAAAACTGGGAGTGACCCGGTCGATGGTATTTCTTTACGTTATTCCCCTGTGGGCCATTCTCTTCAATGCCTTCTTTTTCGGGGAGAGGATCCACCTGCAGCAAATCCTTGGAGGTTTTCTGATAATCTTAGGAGTCCATGGTGTCTTTCGTCGTTAAACCCGCTCCCCTTTAGACAAAACTGAGCAAAGGCAGCACGTTTACTTCTTTTTCACTCCATGTCTTAAGAAGATTATCGAATATAAGTCGTCCTTTCCTTCACATCCTTTCTGGATGTGGGAGTAGAAGCCACACCTGGTTTTCCAAGGCAGATCAACGCAAGAGGAGTCTTCCCTGGATCAATGCTCAATATCTCCTTCATTGCCTTCTTATCAAAGAGAGTATACCAGAGACTTCCAAGACCCAGAGAATAGGCCATCAGATGGATATTCTGGATGGCGGCTGCGCAGGCTGCCTGGTAGGCCGTATTCCCGTCTTCCATGAACATATCTACTCCGGTCTTCTTGGGGTCTCCGATCACAGCAATGATGACAGGCGCCGACCGCAGGAAGTCCAGGGGGTAGGATCCCAGCCACTTCCATCCACTCTTCTCAAGGGCCCACGTTCGACATCTCTCCCCTTCCGCATAGATCTTTCCCTTGACTTCCTGATTCGTCACCACCACAAACTCCCAGGGCTGACTGTTCAGAGGGGAAGGCGCCCAGGAGGCGCCTTCCAAAATCTTTTCGATTGTGGATTCTTCAACGGGATCGGATAAAAAATTCCTGCAGCTCCTTCTCTCTTTGATCGCCTTTAACAGATCCATGATTCTCCTCCATATCAAGCTAATATTTTTTTAAAAAATCTATCAAGTGGGTGTTAAACGCCTCAGGTTGTTCCACATTGGAGAGGTGACGTGCTGATTTTAAGACGACGAGTTTCGATTGTGGAATACGTTGATGCATGGCTTCAGATGCTGAAACAGGCATTCCTGGGTCATCCTCTCCCACGATAATGAGAGTGGGAAGGTTAATTCCTCTGAGGCGTTCCAAAGTATTGAGCCTCCGGATGGCCTCACAACAATGGATGTAACCCTCCGCCGGTGTGGTTAGAAACTCTTTTTTAATCAGGGCTAACATTGGAGGATTTAAACTGAGAAAGGGCGGGGTAAACCAGCGCTCCATCGTCCCCTGTAATTGCGACTCCATTCCTTTTTGCCGGACACTTTCAATCCGCTCCTGCCATATCGGTTGTGCCTCAGCCGGAACGATAGCCCCTGTATCGCACAGAGACAGGCTCCTGAGGCGATGGGGATGATTCAGGGCAATGGACTGCCCGATCATCCCGCCCATTGAGAGCCCGACCCAGTGGACCTGATCGACTTTTAAGGCATTGAGCAGGCCGACAGCATCCTCTCCCAGAAGCTCCATGGTGTAAGGAGCTGGAGGAGTACTGCTCCGCCCATGACCGCGTATGTCATAACGGAGAACACGGAAATGGGATTCCAGGGCCTCCATCTGGGGATTCCACATCTTCAGACTTGAGCCCAAGGAATGGCTCAGGATCACCAACGGAGCATTCTTTTTGCCAGAAATTTCATAATTCATCTCAATTCCATTAGCCTGAATCAACATAATGCCCTCCTGATGGCTAGTGAGCGAAATAAATAATGTCGATGGATGTCCAGAGTAAAGCAATGGTAAGGGTTTGTCAACGGGAATCCCTCTTCTGGAGTAACTCCACAATTTTATCCCCCTTTGGCAAAGGGAAGCTGTGAAAAAATCCTAAAAATCACCCCCACCCTCACCCTCCCCCATCAAGGGGGAGGGATTTTCTTTTTTATTTCAATATAATTACCCTCTCCCCTGGCGCCTGCCTGCGCGAAGCCCCGCCTCCCAGAGTCTCGTGCGGCGGGCAGGCGCTTCGGCGAAGGCAGGGGAGAGGGTTGGGTGAGGGGGCACATTCCAATCTTTTCACACCTTCAGGGGGATAAAGGGGGATTTTAAAAATTGTGATAGTAAAAACTCCCCCTGCCTACCGGCCCCGGTCCCGCACTATTAATAAGGAGTCCATAATAGAAAAGACATTCTCTTCTGAAAATCTCCCCCATCAAGGGGGAGGAGGACTGTTGGTTATTTTCATCGTTCGAGGGTGCCCTCTGGGGCATGAGGTATTATGGACTGACTAATAATAGACCGAGGGCGGGGCAGGCAGGCTCGCCCTTCTCCTTCGACAAGCTCAGGATGGTGAGCCTCGCCGAACCATTTGCCAAAGAGGGGAAAAGAATAGATTTATATAACTTGAACCTATAACCGGAAGGTTTCCTTGTGGAACGGTTCATGAGGACTTGGGCACAGGAATGAGATGATGGACCTCGCCTTCTTCAAACACAGGTTTCTTATACATCCTCCCCAGGCCAGGAGCAATAAAGGGCAAGCTGAGGATCACCTTCTGGTCTTCTGCAGTACTATACCCAACCATCTTTAGCATCACACTGTAAGGTCTTGTCCCGGGAAGAAATCTTTTCTCCTCAAGGGTCACTCTTTTCAGCAAAGCCCTCATGTCATGAAAATGTTTGGAGTCTAAAATCTTTCTCCCGTTCGCTTCTCCGATAAGGTGATGATACTCCATGAGCAGTCCCCTCAACTCTTCCAGTTCGGGTATGGGAAGCCATAAATCAAGCTTCTGTCTAAAGTTTCTAAATGTCGATTCAAGTCTGGTCAATCGCTTTTCTGCCTCACCATCCAGAATAGTCTCGCCATCCCAAAAGACAGGCCGTCCTCCATCCAGGCCAAATTTCTCAGGGTCAAGGTACACCATCGTCCTGTTTTTGAAGTTAAGGTAGTAAAGGGATAGGTGAAGATGAGGGGGTTGAACAAACCCATATTCCATCGGCCCAAGACCTGAATTTCCTGAGAGGGCAACGATCTCTCCTCTCACCAAGGGTTTCACACCCTCTCCAAGATATCTCATCACCTCTCCTGACAGGAGATACCTCTCATCAACCAGGACATCATTTAAATGGCCATAACTGATTCGATAGGCTGGATGATAGATATCAATCAGAAGGATATAGACAACCTCTTTTTCATCTTTTGAAATCTGCCTCAAATAAGAGGTCATCATCGGCACCAGGGGGGTATGGACCGGTACATTGTAATCCACCCCCGGGACGGCTCCCCCTTGAATATGACCTGCAAAATGGCCAGGCCCTCCATATCTCGAAAACCACTGAATCGGAGGTCCATAGACAGGATCCCAATCCTTGGTCAGTTGATCATAATGATCTTTACTTAAAATCCCCGCCAAATCTTTTTTGAAGAGAGGGCGGCTGGCGCATCCTGCGAGAAAGGTTTTCGCGAATCCGGAAACCATCACCACTTTGGCTGTTTTCTCTAAAAATTTTCTTCGGGTGACATCCATGAGATAATCAACTCCGCCTTTGCAGTGACAACGGAAGCCTTTATAGCTTTAAATTTAATTGTCACACATGGATTTCATCTGTGCAATTTTCTTTATATTTTCAAAATGGAAAGGATGGGTTAAAATGGGTCTTATTAAAAATGAATGAGGAGGTTTGCTCATGAGAAGAAGGGAATTCCTTTTCACCCTCATCCTCTTTTTTCTTACTCTTCGAACAAGGACAGCCTTTGCGGATAAATCTTCCACGTCGATTGAAGCTCCCCAGACCGCTGCACGTGGGTCAGAAATAACCCTCCGTGTGACGGTCACCCATAGTTCAAATTCATCTCTCCATTATACGGAGTGGTTGAAGGTGATGGTCAATCAGAAGGAAATCGCCCGCTGGGATTATTCGGCAAGCAATCGGCCCGAGGCAGGGGTCTTTACAAAGGAGATTAAGACGAAGGTCCTTGATAAGATGGAAGTGACGGCTGAAGCGAACTGCAACCGTCACGGAAGCAAGGGACCAACGACCCTTAAGATTACGGTCAGGGATTAAATTAAAGGAGATGGACCATGGAATTAGGAGGAATATCGATTATCTTGCTTCTGGGCATCCTCAACTTCATGTTGATCCTGTTTCAGATGAGCACAGGGCTGCGATGGGTTAAGGTGCCTTTTGGGATTCATAAAAAAACCGGCTTCACCCTTTTCATCAGCGCCACCCTCCATGCCTTTCTCGCTTTCCTCGCTTCATAGCAGGAGATTCATAAAACCTTTTTGGGTTTTAGCATAAGAAATTGGTGGCGATCTATTGAACGGAGGGAGAGATGACGGATCTGGACTCCCTGAAGAATGGCAATAGGAACCTCCACCCCTGCTTGGCCAACAGCCCAGATTTTGCGATAAAAATCAGCCAGCCCTTTGACTTCCTCTCCCTTGACAGTCAAGATGAGGTCGCCCGTTTTTAGACCTGCCTTTTCAGCCGGACCTCCTTCAGTGGTCCGAGTAACGAAGAGGCGGCCCTGTGTCTCTTCAACATTGATCCCAAGCCAAGGCCTCGGTGGTTTTTGGGGACGGCCTTTTGCAATCAGATCATCCAGAATGGGCGGCAGAAGGTCGATCGGGACAAAGATATTGCAGGGGATGGCCCCAAGCCCTTGAATCACAAACTGACTGAGAAGTGACCCGATGCCCACGAGTTGACCGTCTCTGTCAATCAGTGCTGCTCCCCCAAAATTGGCATAGGCCGGCGCAGTATAGATGGCATCTTCGAGGAGATATTCCCAGTAACCGGCGAACTCCCTCCGGGTGATGACCCGCACGGGCTGAGCTGCATCCTGACCTCCATGTCCTGCGACCAGGACCGGCTCACCTTCTTTGACCTTGGACGATCGACCGATCTTCATCGGTCTCACATCGAGGGGTTTCTCAGTCCGCAGGAGTCCGAAGCCTGTAGCGTGATCATAACCGACAAAAGTGGCTTTGACAGGCTTTTCATCCACCCCCACCACTTCAATGGTCTCGGCCTCAACAATCAGGTAACCAATGGTCAGGATATGGCCTTTCGCATCAATGACCACCCCATTGCCTTCTCGCTCTGTTCCCAATGTGCTTGCTGAACGGGCCTCTTTGGGAACGACCGACCGTATTTTTACAAGGGCTTTGAGGATCTCCTCTGCCTCCTCCTCTGCATAAACAGGCAGATGGAAGGCAATCAAAAAAATGAGTGATATTGCAAAGGCTACCCTTCTCATCTTACACCTCCGTTCTTTCTCCCCCCTTTTTTCATATCAGACGAGATACGATTCCCACTGTTTCAATGTCTCAAGGATCGTCCCATCCGGAAGGTTTGTAACAACTCTGTTGTGACCGGGCAGAAGGACCTCGACCTTCTTTTGAGAGAGCTTCATCAAAGATTTTTTCAGCTCTGCCCCATCGGCCCCATAG
>Ga0299915_10004575_pt1 | contig 10090 bp, 8 predicted proteins | sample RVTome_13_FD_200263 | JGI IMG/M metagenome (GOLD analysis project Ga0299915, IMG submission 200263) | Soil microbial communities from uranium-contaminated site in the Upper Colorado River Basin, Wyoming, United States - RVT92D227 (version 2) ...
CCTTCCAATTCTTTTAATCGATCAGGAGATCTACCGAATTCCTTTTCCCTGGATTATCATTACCTTGAGTATTCAGCTTTTGGCAGTCATCGTCTTGTTTATTGGTATGAAGCAAACCGGAATAACCTCTTTTATCGGTTTACGCCAGCTTTTACTTCCTGAAGATACCTCACCGCCCAGGCTTGTCACCGATGGTTTATACCGTTACGTTCGTCATCCCCTCTATACCGCCGGATTAGTCTTCATCTGGCTGATCCCGATTATGACCTGGAACCTTTTAGCTCTCATTATCGGCCTATCGGTATATGTGATTACTGGGGCATATTTTGAGGAGCGCAAGCTCCTGCTCGAGTTTGGTGATGCATATGCTGAATATCGCCAACACACCCCCATGCTCGTACCCGGTTTACGGTATAGAAATCAACGGTGATATCCCAGTAAGTTTTTTTTTTACACGATGGATGTCTCTTTCTGGATAAAGCTCCTCCTGGGTTTCGTCGTTGGCAGCTTGTGGGTCACCCTCTCCACCATCAGTGCCGAGCGCTTCGGAAGCAAAGTCGGTGGATTGATTGGAGGTCTACCTTCCACAGTAGTGGTTGCCTTATTATTTATCGGCCTCACCCAATCTCCTGAGGTTGCTTCACAAGCCACCACCGTGATGCCCCTCGCCCAGGGCTTGAATGGGCTGTTTGTACTCACCTTTATGCTTTTGATCTCACGCGGGTTATGGTTAGGTCTGTTAGGCGCATTACTCCTTTGGTTCTTTCAGTCCACAATCCTATACCTGCTGGATATCCAATTCTTTTGGCTTTCATTACTTGGATGGCTGTTTCTGCTTGCCTTTTGCTACTTCGCTGTAGAGAAATGGATGACCGTACCCTCTCAAGCTAAACTTGCGATTTCCTACCCTCCCTCCCAACTCGTCTGGCGTGCTATCTTTGGCGGGGGAGTCATTGCGTTGGCGATTTTCATGAGCAAGGTTGGTGGACCACTCCTTGGTGGGATCTTTAGCTCATTTCCAGCTATGTTTCTTTCAACCCTGGTGATTACGTATAAGAGTAGTGGTCCAACTTTTTCTCGTTCTGTGGGAAAATCGCTCCTGATCAGTGGTCTGGTCAATGTTCCTCTATATGAGATTATGGTCCGGTTGCTTTATCCTACTGTTGGTCTTGGTTTCGGGACGCTTCTGGCTCTCCTTTTCTCTATGGGGACAGGATATCTGACTTTTTTATTCATGAAAGCCAGACTTTCCTGAATAAATCTTCAATATCCAAGATCATGTGATACGTCCATAGGAGTGTAAGAATTCGTTTATTGTGATCCAGATTTCTGTCATCGTAATCTTAAAAAGTGTCGGCTGTGCAGGCTTGTTTCGTTATAAACCCATATCAACCACCAGGAGAAAATATTCTCCCACAACAGACCGAACCTCCCGAGAGGCTTGTGGTAAGGTAAAACAACGAAACCCAGGTGTTGCATCATTCGCACTCCACCAGTGTGTGCATTAAATGAAAATAGTGCTGAAATTCCACAGACTGCGCGAATCTGAGAATATTTGCTATCGTGTTTAACTTCCCACGCCAGCTTTCTAAATGAATATATAACCTTTCTTCTGAAGGCGAGTGCACATTTAAGGTTAACTCCTTCTTTGGGTATATTTGGCATACGCTTATTCCATAGGTGGATTACCAACACCGGCTCACCCTTTAATATTTTCTCTCCCCCAACTTCAACGTCATGGTTTGCCTGCTTTAGCTAGATACGTAGGATGCACTCAGCATCATCACTGAACTCATAGATTCCCCCCCTTGTACGGAACATTGTATCAATCCAACGAACCGTTGCCTGCATCTGTAATTCCACCAAGGAAATTTTATCCCTCCAATCCAACTCATGCGCCTCAATCCCAATGATTATGGCACTTTACTGTCCATCTGCCAGGATTGGTAACGCTTCTCTTTTCCCATCCTCTCCATCTAACATGCCAAATTAAACACTCTTTTTTCACCTATGCTATACTTATTTTATCGAATTCTCCGAAGTCTTATTAATCTAAGGTGGCTACAATGTTCGAGCATCGTAAACAACCCCTTCTAAAACCACGAGAGTTTCTTATTCGTCAGATTATTTCCCTAATGGCTGCCCTGGGAATTATTTTGGGTTCGTTATTATTGGGAGTCCTCGGTTATCACTATCTCGAGGGCATGGCATGGGTCGATGCGTTGGTAAATGCCTCCATGCTACTCGGTGGTATGGGACCCGTGAACATGCTGCATACCGTTGCAGGAAAGCTCTTTGCCTCCTTTTATGCCCTTTATGCCGGCATCATCTTCCTGGTTGTTGTGGGCGTGATCTTTGCTCCCCTCTATCATCGCTTTCTTCACCGCTTCCACCTGGAGATGGAGGATTCTTAGTAGGTTTCATGGGTATTTTTATTGAACGAGCTACGCCATGGATGCATACTTTTTCATTACAAATATCTCAGGAATGATCTTCGTTAAAGGCTTGTCACCCTGATTTACAATAAATCTTCAATTAGCTCCCTTTCATCCCTTCCTTCACACCTCCTGCTCCGGATGGTGTTCTCCTTTATGGTTATACATGGCGTAATTACCATGTCGCGGGAATCCCCAACACTGCCATTAACATTTTGGCGACTTGTCCAACCTCATGCCCCCGACTCGTATTCCACTGGCTTTGTTATTGGTGATATCTCAGACGGTAAATTTTATCTGTAATGATTGAGTTCTAAATTAGGTTTTCGTATCCGAGAATTAATCATTAATTCAATATTCCATATCCATGCCTCTCTTCTGGCTCTCCCTGGCTTTTTTATCTGGCATCTTAATGTCGGCTTATGCCCCACTTCCCATTCTAGCTTGGATCCTGCTGGCAATTGCATCCCTGCTGGCTTCACTCCCACCCATATACCGGCATTGGTCTCGAAGAGTTCCAACGATCATACCTAATTTCACCCGGCAGCTCAAGCTAACCAGCTTGGTTTTTTACCCCTTGCTTCTCCTTTTCATCTCTTTAGGAGCCATTCGCTATCTAATCTCGTTGCCTGAATTCAATCCCGCATTCATCGCTTTTTACAACAACCAGCCTGTCGAATCCATCCTCGAAGCCGTGATAGTGGAACCTCCAGATCATCGCAATACTTACTCCAACCTCCGCCTGCGTGTTGACCAGCTTCGTACTGTGGGCGATAACCGCTTTACTCCAATACATGGTCTGTTGCTTGCCAGGATTTTCCCCGGCTCATCTTTCTCTTATGGTGATCGCATCCGCCTTGAGGGTTATGTCGAGACCCCACCTGAAAACGAGGATTTCTCATTCCGTGATTACCTTGCCAACCAGGGAATTTACAGCTACATGGCCTTTCCTGAGACCAGCTTAATCCAGCAAGGCCAGGGTAGCTTGATCATGTCTGTGCTTTACTCCTTCCGCCAGCATGCGCTGGATGTCGTATACAGGATTTTCCCTGATCCAGAAGCTTCTCTTTTGGCAGGGATACTGTTAGGTGAACAATCTGGCATTCCCTCTCAAGTTCAGGATGCCTTCCGTCTCACCGGTACCAGCCATATCATAGTGATATCCGGTTTTAACATTGCTATTATCGCCGGCTTATTCACCTATCTATTTACTCGATTTTTGGGGAGACGCTGGGGAGCGATTGTTTCTGCCCTCGGCATTATTTTCTATACCCTAATGGTGGGGGCAAATCCCGCTGTAGTCCGGGCTGCTATTCTAGGTATGCTCACTCTGCTTGCACTTCAAGTTGGTCGCCGACAGGTAGGATTGAACAGCTTGGTTTTTATTGCTGCCCTCATGGTCCTCGTCACCCCCACTGTCTTGTGGGATGTAAGCTTCCAGCTCTCCTTTGCTGCCACACTCGGTATTATGCTCTATGCTGAACCTCTTATTAATGGATTCACCAATTTATCCGCACGTTTCATGCCTCGAGAAAAAGCCGAACTTCTGGCTGGCCCGGTTGGCGCTTATTTTCTCATCACCCTGGCAGCACAGGTTACCACCTTGCCCCTCATGGTTTACTATTTCAAGCGTTTATCCATCTCCTCATTGGTCGCCAATCCACTCATCCTTCCCGCCCAACCGCCACTTATGATTCTGGGTGGGCTGGCAGTCCTCACAGGGATACTCCTCCCGCCAATTGGCCAGCTTCTTGCCTGGTTTGCCTGGCCATTCACAGCTTACACCATACGCATTGTGGAGTGGCTGTCTGCCGTTCCCCACGGATCGATACCGGTGGGTCAGATTGCTTTCCCCCTTATACTGCTTTTTTATGTTGTACTTTTTATAATCACTTTCACCCGCTCACACCTATCCAGCCTGCTTACCCGACTGACGCCTGCCATCCCGATCGCTCTCCTGGCAACTCTTACATTCATGACCTGGAAAGCTGCTTTTTATGCACCTGATGATTTTCTGCATGTGACCATCCTCGATGTTGGTACCGGTGAGGCGATCTTAATTCAGTCCCCTGAGGGACGGTCTGTATTGATCAATGGCGGTCCCAGCACCATCCACCTATCCGATGCACTCGGTAGGCGTCTACCACCCTTCAACCGTTCCCTGGATTGGCTTGTGGTTGCTGAGGTCGACAACGAAGACCTATCGGGTATTTCGGGTAACCTGGAACGCTTCAATCCCGCCAATGTGCTGTGGGCGGGCAATAACTACGGCACCCGCTCTGCAAGCGACCTGTGGGCCAAGTTGATTACCCTATCCATCCCCACTACCCGAATGCAATCCGGTCAGAGTCTGGATTTGGGTATGGGCGGCTCGTTGGATGTCGTCTCCACCGATTCCCGTGGCGCGGTCATGTTGTTGAAATGGGATAACTTTCGCCTATTGCTCCCCATGGGTATGAATTTCGAAGCCCTGGATGCTCTCCAGCACAACTCAGCCATGCGAAATATTTCGGCCCTGCTTCTGGCTGAATCGGGTTATGCACCCTTAAATCCACCTGACCTAATATCCTTTCTTCATCCGCAGCTTGCCTTGCTTAGCGTCGCCCCTGCCGATCGCACCGGTCTCCCCTCACCTGAGACTCTGGATGCTGTGCAGGGTTACAACCTCCTCCGCACCGACCAAAACGGCTGGATCGAGGTGACCACAGATGGGAAGCAGATGTGGGTGGAGGTGGAAAGGAAATAGAAATTACAACAACTTAGCCCGATGTGGCTAGCTGAAGGAATGATATCGCGATGTCTTGTTTACTTTCCATCATATGCTTCCTGTAACTTTGCTATGTCAAACTTCTTCATTACAAGAAATGCTCGCGTCACTCGAGCGATTTTTTCCCGGTCATCGCCTCGCAACATTTCATCCATGTTCGTGGGTACCACCTGCCACGATAAACCATATTTATCTTTGAGCCAGCCGCATTGCTCAGCTTCAGGCACGGCAGAAAGTTTATTCCAATAATAATCAATTTCTACCTGGGTGTTGCATTTCACGATGAAAGAAATCGCTTCATTGAACATAAAGTTATGTTCATGAGCGCTGTCCATAGCTCCGAATTCCTGGCTGAACAGCGAAAAAGCAGCGTATTTTAAAGTACCCTCCTGATCCGGTTCCTCGCCTTTGCCGTAATGCAAGATGGTATCGACATTCGATTCGTGGAATATTGATGTCCAGAAATTTACAGCCTCTTCCGCCTCACCACATACGCCGCCCGTGAACATGATCACTGGAGTGATCTTTTGTTTTATGTCCGCTCTATTGGAATAAATGAGTTGCCAGGAGAGTCCATACTTATCCTGCACCCATCCATATCTCTCGCTGAATGGGTATGCTCCAAGTTCCATGAGCACCTGCCCGCCGTGCGAGAGACTTTTCCATATTGTGTCAACTTCTTCTTTCGTTTTACAAGTGATATGGAACGAAATCGATGGATTAAATTTAAAAAGCGGACCGGCACTGATTGCCTGGAACTCCAGACCAATAAGCTCAAAGGTGACAATATCTACCGAGCCTGAAGGAGTATTGTGAAGCATCGTCGTGTTCTTGATCATTGACTTGGGAAACGTCGAGACATAAAAATCCGCTGCCTCTTTGGCTTCTTTATCGAACCATAAATGTGGAGCAATTTTTTGCATGAGCTATTTATCCCAATTTAGGAAATAGTTAACTTTCATCACCAAGTTGATTGCGGCGAGCAAGTTCTGCTTATGATGGATTATCTAATGCAAACGATCCTGTTTTGAGTTCCCCACCTGGTTCATAAATTGCCAGAATGACACCTGTGGTTGCAGTTTTGCTTTCAATGAGTTTGAGGCCTGAGGGAATTGTGCCCTGGTCAAATAGCCGTTTGCCGTTTCCGATTACCACCGGGAAAATCCACATTCGAAACTCGTCGATAAGGTTGTGTTTTAGCAATGTTTGGATAAAATTACTGCTTCCATGAACCTGCAACTCCGGCCCGTCTTGCGCTTTGAGCTTCCTGAGTTCCTGAACGACATCGCCCTTGATTAGAGCAGAGTTGTTCCAGTCAACCTTAGTCAGCGTTCTCGAGGCGACATGCTTTTTAGCATTGTTGAGCTGGTCTGCACCGGGCTCATCTTTGGCATACGGCCAGTAAGCAGCAAAGATTTCATAGGTTTTCCTCCCGAGCAGAAGATCGAACGGTTTTGCCATGGATTCACCCATGATTTGACTCATCATGTCGTCCCAGTAGTTGACCGACCATCCACCAGATGTAAAACCGCCGTCAGGATCCTCCTCCGGCCCACCAGGAGCTTGCATTACACCGTCGAGAGTTACGAATGTGTTAACAATAAGTTTTCTCATCTTGTTTATTCCTTTATCTTTTCACCAACCCTCGCCCATATTGCAAGACAGCTGCAGGCGAGTGGTAGGCTCCTACCAGTAGCTTTCTGATCTACAAGCTGCCAACCTGCCCGCACACATTCCCTCAGAATAGCGAGAGCTAAAGTTTATCCAGGGTACAAGTTATTACCCCATTGGGGTTACCAGCTGAAAGAAATTTCCATCAGGGTCTGCTAGGGTCGCAATCCATCCGCCCTCCATTTCATAAGGCTCTTTGATTACAACACCTCCCAGCGCTTTTATTCTCTCAAACTCCTCTTTGACTTGCGGAGTTTCAAAATTAAACATGATTCGGCCGGGATCTTTAGTATGACCAATCATTTCGGAATGGTCCAAAATGGATAAATAGGCTGCCCCTGCTTGCCAGCCGAAGAATCCATATTCTTCATCGGCCATTTCAGCTGGCTTTCCGAGAACTTTTTCATAGAAAGCCGCTAACACCTTGAGCTGTTTCGTGCCGATCATAACGGAATTTAGATTAAGCATATTTAACAATCCTTTCTGTCAGCGATTCTTTTGAATTTCTTGTGGTTGCATGTGTTTGGTCATATCGACGCTCAATTTACTTAATTACCCATAACACCCCAATTATATCGTATTTATCCGAATATTTAAGGGTATTTAGGCTGACATAGAAAATGAAACTTCTTAGTGAACATCCACACCTTTACTGGTTTTACATCACAGGGTTGAACATCGCTATTATCCCCGCACTAGCCACCTTTCTTTTTACCCGTTTCATTAGCCGGCGTTGGGGTCCTTTTTTTTTCTTCCAATAGGTGTTTTTATATAGGGACCTAATCGCGTTAGTTTATTGCTCAAGGGATGCAGGACAATGTTGTGCTTATTGTCTGACGGGATATAAGTAGTATCAAATCCACCTTTGGCGGTAAAATCCGTGGGTAGTACTGGAGAAGGAATATTGTAAAACACCTCTAGCTTTCTGGAGTTCTGAGACGCCGATAAACCGGAATAGTTAATCCCAGAACCAAACCTAAGCTGAATAATCCCACAAGGCTCCAGAGCAGGAGATAATGCTCAAAGGGCAGGCTCATTACCGGGTGATTCAATCCAACCATCGTATGAGCATTGGAGGTTGTCGTCGAATCAACTCCCATCAACCACAGCCGTGAGTACTGCCAAGGTTCATCGATGGTATATAGGTTGACCCATAAATCCCCATCCTGGTATTTCCTTATCCAGTCCTCAGACAGACCATACTCCGCGTTGACCATCTGATACCTATATATGTTTAATTCTTCCGCTGTGGGGGGTGATTGATAATCAACTCCATAAGCCAGTTTCATATCTGGAGCTGTTGATAGTACTCGTTCACTCTGTTCCAGGTCTACCAGAAACCACACCTGCAGATCGATTCCTGCATCATGGATCTCGTTCAAGCAGATTTCAAAGAAAGATTGAGCATAGTCTTGATCTTCTGGTGGTTGCTTGATATCAAAAATAAAGGCAAGGCGGTTTTCCCGTACGATACCCAACACATCTGCCAGGGTTGGGATGGTCTGAAGCATATATTCATCGATCTGTGGGTCACTGACCTGCCCATTGTTGATTGTTCCATACGGATCTCTTTCCACAAACCATTTCCCAGCATTCAAGCGGATTGCTTCAGCAAGTGTAAAGTATTCTGCCCGATCGGTGGCGCGGTCAGGAAACTTTTCCTCAACATCGGTCGTCCTGACGAAGGTATCATCGTGGAGCAAAAATGGTTGCCCGTCATTGCTAATGTGGATATCGGTTTCAAAACCATAAACGCCCAGGTCTGCAGCAAGTATGAAGGAGGATATTGTATTTTCAGGCGCTACCATGGATGCGCCCCGATGCGCAATGATGAGTGGTTTAGGGGGTAAATCCCCTTTAAAAATCGAACCTGGTGGATAGAGCACAGGTACAATCCATAATAAGACAATAATAATCATGGAAGCCATGATAGGGATAATACTGGCCATTTTCTTGTCTGCATTTCTACGCATCAGAATTCCCCTAACCCAGAGTCCCAACCCCAGGGCAGCGCCTAGCAGTATTATGATATCCACAAACCATCGAAAATAAGAAATCATCTGGACTATGCGTGGAAGTTGCACAGGTGATTCACTGAACAAAAGCCAGAAGCTCCCGTAGAAGAAGGCAATATAGATCAATGCCACCACGATATACAGCACCTTGCCTACGGTTGCTAGCTTGTGTTTGATTCCCTTTTTGTATAAATACAAGCGTGCCGCACTCCACACAGCGATTAAGCCAGATATCAACAAGCAGATGCTGATGTAATCCATTCGCATCCCAATCTTCTTCGTCAGGTAGTCGTTCGTTTCGGAATAGAACAGGTTGTTGGTCGACCAATATATGATAAATAAAACGGTATGGATGAGCACAATACATGGCAAAATGATTTGTAGGAAACGGGTAATCCAATGAGACATGTGTCAATCCTCCTTTTCAGTAAGCCTGCGGATACGCAGGTCGTGGATCGCAATCAACACCATGATCCCGAGCAGGATCGATCCACTCAATAACCAAAAATGTGGGATCATGGCTGATCCGATGACCAGGATAAACGTGAGGATGATCAATCCAATCACAAGCAGCACTGCACACGCATCACCATCGCAATCAGGTATATCCAGGTCATATACCCAATTTCCAATTCCAGAAACTTCATGCAGGATAATGCCGGTGTATTGGTTGTAGTTATAACCAACTGTTTCTTGGCGGGTTGTGCTTAATACGCCAAGATTTTCAGTTTTTGTAAGACCGAGTCCTATGGTGAGGATGAATCCGATGGTTGGAATTAAGAATATCCACATCGGTGTGTATATCTGAGTCTGGAACCATCGAGTGCGTGGGATGAACCATGCCAATATTCCTAATCCAACAAATGTGGGTAAAACGACGGGTATGGGTCCCCACATGGCTTCCATCTTATGCAAGCGAAACACAAAGAATGAATAAATAAGAGAGGCGAAACCAATGATAATGATCATCCAGATCGCATTTGTAACTTTGTACTCTTTTAGATCCTGTACATCATCTTCAATATCCCTATGGATTTCATCTATAAGTGGTATTACACGTCTGTCGAGTAATCGCGAAAATCCCATGATTGATCCAGTCATAATGCAAACAATAGCAACCATCAGAAAGGCAAGCGTAATACTTGTTTTTCCCCCACTCATGGAATAACCAAAAATGACAAGCGAACCGAGGATGACACCCA
>Ga0299915_10004576_pt1 | contig 10090 bp, 10 predicted proteins | sample RVTome_13_FD_200263 | JGI IMG/M metagenome (GOLD analysis project Ga0299915, IMG submission 200263) | Soil microbial communities from uranium-contaminated site in the Upper Colorado River Basin, Wyoming, United States - RVT92D227 (version 2) ...
CCGCTTGCGAGGCGGGTGATAGTCCTAGATGACTTGAGGCAGAGTTCTCGAGCAGTGTCGATCTCATCGAACTGCGATTCGATCTCGTCGATGATGTCCCCGAGGTTCTTCATGAGTTGGCGATGGCGGTGGCGGTGATAAAAGCTTTCGGACTGACATCAGGTTTTCCGAGCCTTCTTGACCGCCTCCATGTGCTTTACCCGCCTCATGACGACATCTTTCTTCCCGATGTCATGGCGCACGTAGACGTCTCCCCTCACGTGAAGCAATGCCTCCTCCGTCACTCTTTCAGCCCTCTCCAAAGTGTCACCGATTCCCACGATTGCGAGGCTACGTGAGGTGCTTGTGACTATCCCCCGGTCCCTCTCATCGACCGAGGCCCAGAACAGTTCAGCTCCCGCCTTGGAAATGGCGGCTTCGTCCACTTCGATCGGCCGGCCCGCCAATGGCTTCGTCCCGTATCCTTGTGGCACGACGTACTTGCACACGGTGGCCTTCCGGGCGAACTTGGCGGTTGCGGGCAGTCTGCCCCCGGCGGCCCCCTCGCAGAAGCTAGCGAAGTCGCTCTCCATAATCGGGAGCACATTCATGCATTCTGGGTCTGCGAATCGCGAGTTGAACTCGATGACTTTCGGGCCTTTGGCGGTGTTTATGAACCCGCCATAAAGGCACCCCTTGAAAGGCGTGCCGTTCCTGTCCATCGCCCTCACGGTCTTGCGCATTATGTCGAGAGCGCTCTCGAACTCGGTCTTGGTCACGAACGGGAGAAGGTGGTCCGCATCTGAGTACGATCCCATGCCCCCGGTGTTCGGCCCTTTGTCGCCTTCGTACGCTCTCTTGTGGTCCTGCGCCAGGGGCGTGGGCACGATGTCCTTTCCGTCGGAGAACACCTGCAGGCTGAACTCCTCTCCAACCGCTTTCTCCTCAACAAGAAATCTTGTCGAACCGCCAATCTTGGTCCTGACTATCTCCTCGACATAGGCGGTTGCCTCGGCTTTGCTATTGAAGTGGTCTCCCCACACCCTCACTCCCTTGCCGCCGGTGAGGCCGACAGGCTTGATGACAAACTCAAAGTCGCACCCTTTCACCCAATCTCTGAAACCATTCAGGTCACCGAATGCCCAGTAGTCGATGAGACCGGGCACCTTGAATTCCCTCATGAGGTTGCGCGCGAATTCCTTGCTAGTCTCAATCTGCGCGGCCGCCTTGGTCGGCCCAAACGCCGGTATTCCCGCCGTGGTGAGAGCGTCGACAATTCCCGCCCCCAGAGGAGCTTCCGGCCCGATGACCGCCAAATCGATCGCCTTCGAATTCGCCCAATAGACCGTGCCCTTGACATCCATCAGATCGTGAAGGTAGAACTCCTTGGCGGTTCTGGCAATGCCCGGGTTCTTGTTGCCAGACACTGCGTAGATGTCAGCCCCGCTCCTCTCAAGCGCCTTCACGATGCAGTGCTCCCGTCCTCCGCCCCCGACTACCAGCGGCCTCATTTGGTCACCTGACAAGTGAATGTCCCGCCCACTGTTTAGCTTTGCCCTGCAACCACCACCGATTCGGTTTCGGGGAACTGGGGTTATTGATGGTCACAATGGACAGAATCCGATTGCATTGGCCACTATTGGATTCCTGTTTTCAAGTCAAAACAAATAAAAGGTGTTGATTGGGTGGGGTTTCAAGGAGGGGGGAGGTTGCCCAATCAAACACCCGATTTACTTTAGTCGCGGTTGATATATATATCTTTCTTTGTTTCTGGAAGTAGTCTCCGCCTCTACTTCTGCAATTATCCCCGCAGTGATGCCGCAATTAAGCACTGCTGGCTCCGATCCATTGTTCCTCAGCCAGCGGCCAGTCGCGAAGTAGCCTCAAGATGGCGGTTGATCGGAACCCGGAATCGTTGGTGCACTCTCCGCGGTCTTCTGCAGCAAGGCCCCTTCCAGCCTCCTCAGGAGCCGATGGCAGAATGCGAAGAGTCCGTCCTCCGTTTCAGCGAAGACGCGAACAAGAAGTGTCGGTCTTGCCTCCCTCGTTGGCGGGTAGCGCCACAGGATCCTTGCGCCGTAGCCTCGCCCTCTCTTGTCCGTTGCGAAAAAGTCCCTCCTCTCTGCCGCGAATCCCTCTTCCGCCTTGAACCTCGTGACGTAGGCCAGGCCCATTTCCTGGAGGATTCTGGATGCGGAAGTCAAGGTCTCCTCGCCCGCCCGATGAGACACGAACGCCTCCTCATCAGAGAAGTAGCGGGACACTTTCTCCTTCCACTCCTCCTGTGTCAGTCTCACGTGGATGAGCTGGGGCAACGAGAAATCGAACGACACTGGCGGGATAAGCAGCTGGAGGGGGGAGTTGTGCCGCTCCCTCGAGAAAGTCATGTAGCCCTCGACTTCGACCATGTCGACTTCATCTGTTGGCTCCAGGATGAAGGTGGCGGTGCCTGAGCTATTGGCGCTCAGCTTCGATATCACCTTGGGGGCGTTCTTGAGTATGAGGTTCCCCTTGACTATGCCGGGCACTATTCGCGCGTTCGTCATCGGTTGAGAAGATGCATTGCGGATCAAGACCTGGTAGAGGATGTACTTGGCCTCTGGGTACAGGGAAGGTTCTGCCCTGACCCCGAGGCTCCCTATGAGGCCCCCCATCTCCCGGGGCTTGCCGAACAGAGAGGCGCAGGCTGCAACGAAGATGGCGGGGCGAGCACCGCCGCTGTCTAGACCGGGGGAGGCATCTTCCATTCGCAATAGCAGATTTCACGCTTCCATTTGAACATTGCCTACCATTAGGATTACGGCTTCTGACCGGAGCGGGCTCATCTTTATTCCGGCAGACCAGATAACCGGGACGTGCGCAAGCCGATTAAGTCCCCGCTCTACTTCGAAGCGAGGTTCAGAATCAGAGGGAAGGTGCTCGAGAGCATCATGTGCCCGCACTGCGAGAAGGAGGGCGAGCTGTATGTCCGGGTGGCGAGAAGCCCCGGCGAGAACTGGGCGTATGACCCTACTGATTCTTCGAGCTTCGTTGACATCATAGGTTTCGATCCGAAGGGGGCGTATCTGCAGACTAAGCCTGGCGATTGGGTCGAGGCAGACGTCATCTGTTTCGGGTACCTCAGGCGCATACGAGCTTCGGCGATCGAATTAGAAGGAAACTCGCTGGCTAGCGGTAGCAGGAAGGTCGGAAAGGTGTCAATAGAGGATGGCCGGCTGGTCGTTGACTTCTCAGTGTTCAAGGTAACCCTGGCGGCCCAGTCAGAAGAAGAAATGGCCAAGGTCCTGAAAGGCGAAAGGATCCGGGAGGGGTCGTTCGTCGAAACGGACTGCTCTGTCGACATAGACGTGAAGACAATAGGTCACCGTGGCGGCGGTACGCCAGAAAGACAGTCGAGACATCGCCGGAGGAGCTAGCACCTTTTGCGGCTCGCTGGCAGGACAGCCAGATAGTCTCGTCAAGTGTTTGAAAAGCCTTAACTAGGCCGTCGTTATCACATCGGGGTAATAGCAATGGTCATCGTCCGTAAGGCGATCATCAGTGTCGCCGATAAGGAAGGAATTCTGGAATTTGCTCGCGGATTGACCAGTCTCGGCGTCGAGATTCGTGCGAGCGATGGCACCGCGAAATACCTCGGCGAGAATGGCGTCAAGGCCAGCACAGTCACCGATTACACCGGCCAGAAAGAAGTCCTTGGAGGGCGGGTGAAGACCCTCCACCCAAAGATCTTTGCTTCCATATTGGCGACGAGAAAGCAGCTGCCGGAGCTCAACACGCTCGGATGGGATCCGATAGACATGGTTGTCGTGAACCTCTACCCCTTCGAGGCGACGGTCGCACGACCCGGGGTCGGAAACGATGAGGCGATGGAGAACGTGGATATCGGTGGCGTCTCCTTGATTCGCGCCGCGGCAAAGAACGCTGACCGCGTGGCGGTGGTTGTGAGCAAGGCGCAGTACGCCGCCGTGCTCGACGAGATGAAGCGGAATGGCGGGAGAATCAGCGAGGAGACCTTGGCAAGACTTGCCGTCGCGGCGTTCGAGTACACATCTGGCTACGACGCCGCCATCTTCAACTATCTCTGGCAGCGCACGGGCCAGTCAATCCCGCCAGCGCTGCGACTCGCCTATCCTCTTGCCACCTCTCTAAAATACGGAGAGAACCCTTACCAGAAAGCTGCGTTCTTCCGCGACCCGAAGTCCCCGAAGCTGTCCATATCAGGCTGCGAGCTCCTGCACGGGAAGCCGCTCTCATACAACAATATCATAGACCTTGATGCCGCCCTCCAGACCGCCTCCGAGTTCGAAGAGACTTGCGCCGTGATAATCAAACACACCAATCCCTGCGGACTTGCTCTCGGAAAGACACTGAAGGAGGCATACGTTGCAGCGCACGAGGCGGACCTCGTGTCCCAATACGGATGCGTTGTCGGGGTGAACAGGAAGGTCGATGTCGAGACGGCGAAGGCGATGAAGCCTCATTTCGTCGAGGCGATCATGGCTCCGGACTATGACCATGACGCACTCACGCTTCTCAAGACAAAGAAGGACATCAGACTGATGAGAACGGGCGAGGCATTCAGGCAGACGCAGCAGCTCCTCATGACGAAGGTGAGCGGCGGGATGCTCGTGCAGACATCGGACTTCCCTCAGATCAAGCCGGAAGAGTTCAAGGTCGTCACGAAGGCGAAACCCACGAGGGAGCAACTGCGGGACATGGTGTTCGGGCTCAAGGTCAGCCGCCACGTGAGAAGCAACTCGATAGTCCTGGTGAAGGACCAGAGGACCGTTGGTGTCGGGGCGGGACAGATGAGCAGGGTGGATGCATGTCACGTGGCGGTCTACAAGGCCGGTTCTAGGGCGAAGGGTAGCGTGCTCGCTTCGGATGCCTTCTTCCCATTCAGGGACGGCGTGGACACGGCGGCGGCCGCGGGGGTCGCGGCGATACTGCAACCTGGCGGGTCAATAAGGGACAACGAGGCGATAGCGGCTGCCGATGAGCATGGCATGGCAATGGCGTTCTGCGGCATCCGCACCTTCAAACACTAGGAGGATGTGCAATGGGAAAAACAAGGGTGGCGGTTCTGGCCAGCGGGCGGGGAACCGACTTCCAGTCGATCATCGACGCATACGAAAGAGGCGAACTGCCGATCGACCTCGCGCTGCTCGTGGTCAACAACAAGGACGCCAAAGCGATAGACAGAGCGAAGAAGCACGGAATCGACTGGCTGTACATCGACCATCGAGGGAAGACTCGCAAGGAATTCGAGGAAGAAGTGGTGCAGGCAATGAAGTCGAGGAACATCGATCTCGTCGTCCTCGCTGGGTTCATGCGCATAGTAACGGGCCATCTGATCAGTCACTATCCACACAGGATCATGAATATTCACCCCACGTTGCTGCCCGCATTTCCCGGAGCGCACGGGCATCGTGACGTGCTCGCGCACGGAGTCAAGGTGAGCGGCTGCACGATTCATTTCGTGGACGAGAGTCTTGATGGCGGGCCGATCATCCTTCAGAAGGCCGTCGAAGTCCAGGACGATGACACGGAGCAGACACTTGAAGAGCGCGTCCTCAAGGAAGAACACAAGCTCCTTCCTCTCGCGGTGAAGCTTTTCGCCGAGGGCCGTCTCAAGGTCGAAGGAAGGCACGTCAAGATAGATCGACGGGGAATGCAGCTCCCGCCAATGGCCTAGACGGTTATCATCCGGCAGTAGAAACCTCCCCGATTCTGAGGCGATTTCCGAGAAGGAAGTTAGGCAGTTCCCTCCGAGGACTTATAGAAAAAGAAGGCCGTTCTAAGAGAAAACTAGGAACGGCCTCGTTGTGGAGGGATGCTTGTATGATAATAGAAGCGTCGCCGATATTTAAGGTTTCTCAGACGCAAGATTCTCCCTGAAATCGCCCTCAACGGCGGGTGCTTGAAAACGGCCAAGCAAGCTTGAAAGTCATTCGCAGTTTTGAAAACAGAAACGCGGAAACAGGCAGGAATGAGCGGGGCAGTTGCCGCGGGTGCGGATGTCTTGCACTGGTGTCTCGCAGATGTGGCCCACACCTCCGGCGATCCTACTCCTTCACAACCTCTCCGAAGGCCATCCGCCTGAGGACCTTGGTGATGCGAACCTTCACCTGGTCCCCTACCTTGGTGCCGGGCACGAAAACCACGAAGTTCTGTATCCTGGCAAGGCCGTCGCCTTCGCGGCCTATGTCCTCGATCTTGGCCTCGTAGACTTTTCCCTCCTCGACGGGGCAGGTGGTCTGCTTGAAGCCAGACTCAGACTCCGCCATGTTTCACTCCCTGCGACAGGGTCGCAAGGTTGCATCAGGAAATTGACTATAAATAAATATGGACGGAAACCTAGAGCGAAGGCCTCAGGTCACGCTTTGCGAGGGGCGCCAATGTCGTATTCGTCTCCACTGGACTTGGGAGCGAGCCTTGCAGAGAGAATCAGGAAGACAACGCCGACGATCAGAACAACGAGGCCGATTGCAGCGACTAACCTATTCAACCAGCCGAACTCGTCATACGCCCCGCCCATGATAGGGAGCCTCAGCGTGTCGTGCAGCATCGAGCCCAGTGCTATGCCAGGGCCGCCAAGGAGCACCAAGACAAGCCCGAGATAGAACATCAGCTTCTCGCGGCGGCCAGCCCCGGTCGCCTCTGCCAACAGCTCCTCCGAGAAAACCTCTCCGCACTGCGGGCATTCTTTTGCGTCTGCAGGAATCTTGGCGCCGCAGCTGGAGCACTCGGCAAGCTCGGGGGAGGGGTCTTTCTTGGCCACTAAGAGCTCACCTCATAAAGGAACAACCCGGTCCGTTATAATGCTTTTGTCTTGACTCTCTCAAAGGCTAATCAACAACCAGCAATCGGGCTACTGGAGAAAGGAAAGGCAAGGTAGAGCCGCGGCGGGGCCCTACCCTTGGGAGTAGAATTCGCCCAACGCTTCGTGCCCATTGAAGGTGACCTTCACGTGGTGCCAACCAAGGTCGAAGTTGTACGCCATGAGGGTGCCCGAGTCGGGCGTCCGTCCGTAGAAGTGCCCGTCGATGTAGACTTCAGCGCCGACGATCGCGTTGTGCTCTCCATCATACACCACCACGACCACATCATCGACGTGACCATTGCCGTCGTTGTCGAACCTGACCAGCGTGAGAAAGATTGAGTCCCCATCGAGCGGTTCGACGATTATCGGGGCATCGGCCGCGTTGTTGTCTTCGTTCTTCTCAACGATGTGGTTCTCGGGGTCCACCTTGACGAAGATGACATGCTCTCCCGCCGGCTGCGCCTTCCATTCTATGCAGACTTCAGCGTGATCTCCCGGGCCAAGGTGACTGATCGTCTTGGTGCCAATACTGTATGTCTCCGCCTTGAAGATGTCCGCGAACAGGACTGCAATGTTGTTGGCTCCGTCGTCTCCAATGTTCACGACAGTGACGCAGATGTTGATGACCTGTCCTTCTTTCGGATGCTCGTTTGAGAATCTTATCCCGCCATCGATCGTCAGGTCTGGCAGAAGGTCTCCCTTCGGCTTGACCTCGATCGCGCGGTCTGCAACGTTGTTGTCCTCGTTCCATTCCGGAATAGAGTCCTCAGGGTCGACCTTGACGACAATGCCGTGAATCCCGGCAGGCGTTGCGGTCCAGGTAGTGCACGTGGTCTCTTGGGAATCCGGAGGTATCTCAGGAATCCAATTGGTTGCGATCTTCTCTGATACGCCGCCAAAGTGGTCGTAGAAATCGACACGGATCTCTAGCGCGCTCGCGTTCCCGATGTTGTGTACGGTCGCGCAGATATCGATGACATCGCCATCGGTGGGGGTGTCGTTCGAGAAATGTATGTCGTCGTGCGATATCGCAAGGTCTGGCAGGACATCGTTCGGTTCAGCGCCTGTCCCGCTCATGGCCGGCTTGCTCATCTGGCCAACGAGGAACAGACCTGAGCCAGCTAGCAGCAATGCGAGCACCAGGCTCAAGACGGCTCTATGGTACTTGGAACCCAAGATTCGCTCCGAATGCCTCATACGGTTTTCCTCCGGACGCTCAGCACGCCCGGGGAGTATATAAGTAAACATTGGTAAGATTTCGATGTGAGGGGGCGGGCGAGTCAATCACTGCGCGCGCACGAGGGCGTTGGGGTACGGCGATTCATACGGCCTCATTTCGGCCGGCATCGGGTTGCCCGCGTCGTCCCTTCTGTAGAAATCAACAACGGACTTGACCGCCACATCCTTACCGAAAATCTCAACGATGACTCCATTCCTCGTGTCCGCAATCCACTTCGCTTCGTCGTAGGTCGGAACAATGGCGACATAAGGCTTCTGGAAGTGCCACCAGAGAACGACGTAGACTGTCTGCGGGATGTCATCTTCTTTCTGTGAAGTCTGTCTCGTCGCTCCGACCTTCTTCTTCATTACATTTCCTCTTCTCTTCTCAGGGCCCTGGCCAATATCATTCTTTCGATGCCCCATACGAATAAATAAGGTTGCCCCGCACTTATCAGGCTTGATAATTCCCGCAGAGGCCGGTGCATCGAGAACGGGGAATCACTTTGAAGCGAACAGCGGTTTCCGTTTCTCCAGGAATGCCGTCATGGCCTCTTTCTGATCCGGAGTGTCGAACATGAGCGCCCAGGCTTGTATCTCCACCTCCAGGCCGGTCGCCAGAGGGATCTCCTGAGTCAGGTTCACTGCACGTTTCGCCGCCATCAATGCGGGTCTGCTCTTCTCCGCAAGGACTCTCGCCAGATCCATGGACGCCGAGTCGAGTTCGTTCACAGGCACCACCTGATGAACGAATCCGAGTTGCAGCGCTTCGCGAGCGGACACTTTCCTTCCGGTCAGGATCAGATCCTTTGCCCTCGGATAGCCGATGATGCGCGCCAGCCTCTGACTCCCGCCCCATCCGGGGAATATGCCGATGTTGATCTCCGGTTGAGCGAACACGGCATCCTCTGACGCGATTCTGAAATCGCATGCGGAGGCAATCTCGACCCCACCCCCCATGATGTAACCATTGAGGGCAGCGATTGTTGGCGGGAGCTCAGTCTCAATCCTGCGCGCAATCAGGTGGCCAAGAGCAGAGAAGTCCCTCGCGCTCTGAGGGTTGAGCTGTCTCATCTCGGTGATGTCGGCCCCGGCGGTGAACGCCTTGGCGCAGTTGCTCCTCAGGACAACCGCCCTTACACCGTCATCAGACGCGATGTCGGTCAAGGCCGCGTTCATCTCTCGAAGTGCAAGTGAGTTGAACACGTTCAGGCGCTCAGGCCTGTTGAGAGACAGACGAGCAACGCCGTCTGCCTTCTCCAGCATCATGGCGGTCATCTTGACCTGCATAATATCACCGCTTGTGCATGGCCGCACCGGAACGCTCCAGGAACCATGCAGCCACCTTGGGCCAGAGGGTCTTGTGAGGTTCGCCTCCCACGGAGAGGCCGATGTGCCCGGTCGGGAAAGAATAGGTCGTTTTGTCTTTGGAGGGGGCCACATCAAGCAGCCCTAGCGTCGAGGCTGGCGGGACGATGTGATCTTTCTCAGCCACTATGGCGAGAAGAGGCATCCTGAGTCGTTCCACGTCCGCCTTCCCGCCGTTCACCCTCAGCTTGTTCTTCACGAATAGGTTCCTCTGATATCCATCGCGGATCAGGTCAATGTAGAAAGCGCCCGCCACGGGAATGCCGTCGGAAAGCCATCTCTCCATCCGGAGGAACATCTCGACGAACTTCTTGTCCTCGACGTTCTCGTAGAAGTTGAGGTACTTCAGGACTGTGTTGCCGAGAGGGTCGAGCATCGCGAAGCCGCCATTCAGGAACTCCGAGGGCGCGTTGCCGAACGCCTCTACCACCTGCTTCGGGTCGAAGTACTCCTCCTTGGTCCAGAGGTGGAGAAGACCGTGGTCTATGCCGAAGTCCAGAGGGGACGCCATCACCGCCATGTTCCTGACGTTCTTCGGATGCAGGGCCGCGTAGACAGACGTGAGGTATCCGCCGATGCAGTATCCTAGGAGCGATATGCTTTCTTGTCCGGAGCTCCTCATTATCGCCCTGACACAGTCGTCCATATAACGCTCGATGTAGTCCTCGAGGCCCAGGAATCGGTCTCCGTTCTTTGGCTTCC
>Ga0299915_10004577_pt1 | contig 10088 bp, 6 predicted proteins | sample RVTome_13_FD_200263 | JGI IMG/M metagenome (GOLD analysis project Ga0299915, IMG submission 200263) | Soil microbial communities from uranium-contaminated site in the Upper Colorado River Basin, Wyoming, United States - RVT92D227 (version 2) ...
CCCGGCGGACTTTCTTCGTCGTCTCCGATATCCTCGACCGCCACGGCCTCGAGACGATCTGCCGCGACGCCCGCTGCCCCAACGCCGCCGAATGCTGGTCGGAAGGGACGGCGGCCTTTCTGATCCTGGGGCGGACCTGCACGCGAAGCTGCGCCTTCTGCGCCGTCGCCAAGGGCGTCCCCGCCCCGGCTCGGCCCGAAGAGCCCGCCGCATTGGCCGCCGCCGTCAAGGCCCTCGGCCTGCGCTACGTCGTCATCACCTCGGTGACCCGGGACGACCTCGCCGACGGAGGGGCCGGCCATTTCGGCGCGTCCGTCCGGGCCGTCAAGGACGCGAACCCGGGGGTGAAGGTCGAGGTCCTCATTCCCGATTTCGGCGGCAGCGACCGTTCCCTGCGGACGGTCGCCGAGGCCGGTCCCGACCTCATCAACCACAACGTCGAGACGACCGAGGCCGTCTATCCCAAGATCGGCAGGCCCGCCGCCAACTACCGCCGCTCGCTCGATGTCCTCAACCGGGCCAAAAAGCTCGGCGCGACGACGAAATCGGGCTTCATCGTCGGGCTGGGCGAGAGCCGGGACGACCTCGTCCGCTCCTTCGAGGACCTCAGGACGGCCGGCTGCGATCTCCTCACGGTCGGCCAGTACCTTCAACCCGCCCGGGAGGCCATGCCCGTCGTCCGCTACTACGACCCGGCCGAGTTCGACGAGCTCAGGGAGCTCGCCCTGGGCCTCGGCTTCAAGGGCGCCGTGGCGGGCCCGCTCGTCCGCAGTTCCTACTACGCCCAGCGGCTGTCCGAAGTCTCCGGCCAAAGGAATTGACTCCATGCGCTACCTCATCTTCACCGACACCCACGGCAACTTGGAAGCCCTTCAGGCCCTCCTCAGGTTCGTTCAGAAGAAGCGGATCGATCATTATCTGTTCCTGGGAGACCTGGTCGGCTATGGGGCGTCTCCCAACGACGTCATCCAGCGAATCCACAACTTGAAGCCGATCACCCTGATCCGGGGCAACCACGACAAGGCCGTCTGCAACCTGGACTCGATCCAGACTTTCAACCCGATCGCCGCTTCAGCCATTCTCTGGACCAAGAAACACCTGGCCAAACGGAGCCAGCTCATCCTGGGGCATCTCAAGAAAGGCCCGCTGGTCGTCCACGATTCGATCACGATCTGCCACGGCGCGCCCTTCGACGAGGACTATTATATCTTCGGCGAGTTCGACGCGGCCGAGGCCTTCGACCACATCAAGACCCCGCTCTGCTTTTTCGGCCACACCCACTTTCCGTTCGTCTACGCCGAGCGGGACCACCAGGTCGAGGGCACCTTCCTCGAGGGCGACCACAACGAGCTCAAGCTCGAAAAGGGCGTCCGCTATCTGATCAACCCGGGCTCGGTCGGCCAGCCCCGCGACCGGAACCCGAAGGCCGCCTGCGCCATCTACGACACCGAATCGCGGATGATCAAGTTCTACCGGCTCGAATACGAAATCGCCGCGGCCCAGAAAAAGATCCTCGAGAACAACCTTCCCCCGGCCCTGGCCGAGCGCCTCTCCCAGGGCATCTGACGGCCGCCCCCCTATCACGGCCGCGGGTTGGCGTAACAGTAAAGGCAGCAGTGGGGGCAGGCCTGGGTGTAGCTTCCGATATCGACCGACTCCGTGCAGCCGCACTCCGGCCGCTGGCTCCGGTCCTTCTTGACCGAGGCCGGCTCTCGGGCGGGGTGAAGATCCCGGAGGAGACGGCCGTCGACGCAGGCGGAGGCTTCGAGGCCGGGGACGTCCGTCAGAAACCGTTGGCTGCAGACGAAGAGCCGCAATCCCAGAGAAGCGGCCGTCGAGGCCATTCGCGCGGCCGCCTCAACCGTCTCTTCGAGGGGCGGTTCCAGGAATTCAAGCCCCGCCCGCGCGAACCTCTTGACGGCCTTTCCGTAGCGCTGGGCGAAGCTTATCCGAATATCCTTGACGCCGAGCGCCGCCGCGCGCCGGGCCGCTTTGTCGAAAAAACCCCGGTTCGTCCGGACGGCCCCGCCCTCCTTCCAGTGGACGACGGGATCGAAACGAAGAGAAATCCGTTCGGGCCGGCCCGCGATCCGGACCAGGGCGTCGAGCTGCCCGAGGGCGTCCTCCGGCGCGGGGACGCCCGGCTCAAGGACGGTCCCTCCCAATCCGGTGATCGTGAAATGAAGATAGACCTGGTCGTACTTGGAAAGCCCGCTCCGCAGCCCATGCCGGTCCCCGATCAAGTTCGAGAAGTCCTTGGACCAGAGGACGATGCTGTGGACGGCGGACGGCCTCAGGTCCGCTTCGAATACCCGATGCGAGGGGCCGACCACCCGGGCCCGCTCGCGGCGCAAAGCCTGGGACAGCCATTCCGGTAAAAAAGCGACCAGGTCGGTCCGGCGCGAGGCGCTGATGATTTTTTTCATGACCGTCCCCATTGTACGGGATTCTGATCCGCCGCCTCAACCCGATGAAACCGAAGGATGGCATTTCCATTCCCATGATGATATGGCTACGAAAGCGGTCCTCGCTCCCCTTCGGGTTTTTAACGCGGTTTCCTCGCCGCCCTTCTCGGCTCCTGCGTAACTCCGCGCGACCGTCCTTGCTGCCGGGATTGATCCTTAGCATTCTTCGGGTTCTTCTTGATATTAGGCGTGCTCAGACATACTCGGAGCTCCCAAGGGGAGTCTCCTCGAAGGACGGCTCGGAAACGCTAAACCCTCAATGGTCGCTTCATCCCGCTTTCATATCCATCCTCCGGGAAGCATATGATTTGGAAAACTTCCTGAATCCGAACGGACGTTTATGGCCAGGGCGAATCATGGTAAGATAAGCGAACCATGAGCGCAGTGCTGCGGGCCGAGAATCTCCTCAAGATCTACGGCCGGCGCCGGGTCGTGGACGGCGTCGCGATCGAGCTCCGGGCCGGGGAGATCATCGGACTGTTGGGCCGGAACGGCGCCGGAAAAACGACGACTTTTCAGATGATGGTCGGCCTGGTCAAGCCCGACGCCGGATCCATCCATCTCGAAGGCCGCGATATCTCCCGGGTTCCGACCTACATCCGGGCCCGGCTCGGCGTGACCTACCTCCCCCAGGAGGGGTCGGTTTTTCTCAAGGCCTCGGTCCGGGACAACCTGCGGCTCGGACTCGAGCTCTCTCTTTACTCCAAACGCGAACAGGAGGCGATCGCCTCCGAGCTCCTCGAAGAGCTGGGCCTCGCCGCGCTGGCCGGCCAGTCCGCGCACAGCCTGTCGGGAGGCGAGCGGCGCAGGCTCGAGATCTGCCGAGCCCTGATCCTCAGCCCCAAATTCCTCCTCCTCGACGAGCCTTTCACGGGCATCGACCCGCTGACCATCCTCGAGCTTCAGAAGATCCTGCGCGGCCTTAAGAAAAAAGGGATCGGCATGGTCCTCTCCGACCACAACGTCCGCGATATGTTCCGGATCGTGGACAGGGCCTACATCATCGACGAGGGCCGGATCCTGGTCGAGGGCCCTCCCGGCGCGGTCGCCGCAAACGAGATGGCGCGCGCGAGCTTCCTGGGACAAGGATTTAAGTGGGAGCCGGATCGGGAGTCGGCCTATTCCTCGGCGAATGCGAACAGCCGGTCCCCGAACGTCTCGCCCAGGAAGAAGTAGAACAGGGCCCAGTACGAGACGAGCAGGATGAGGTAGAACAGGCCGACCGGAAGGGCGGCCGCCCCGACGAGTTTGATGAGGGAGACCTCCATCGACCGCGCCGCCATCCAGACCGCCAGCCCCCAGAAGACGGCGATGAAGACGATGTCGAAAACCTTGGCCTTAAGCCGCGTCTTGAGCCTTGAGGGCGGCAGGAGGGTTCGATCGCGGGCGGGCGCCAAAGCGCGCGGACGTTCCTCCCGCTCAACACCGATGGGTTCGGGCGGTTCCTCGTCTCGTTCCTCCAGGCGCTCTTCTTCGCGCTCCTCGATTTCGGTCATGGCCCTTTCCTCCTCGCCGAAGGGAAGCGGTTTCTGCGTCAACTTCTCCGGAATCCCGATCCCCGACGGCGAAGTCGGACCAGCCGCCGCTCGTTCCATCATGGGCCGCTCCGGTTCCGCGCCCGGCGAGAGGCCGGAGTCCTCGTCCCGGGCGGCTTTTTGGACATGTTCGGCCCAGGGCGGGATGGCCTCGGGGGCCGAGGTCTCCCGCTTGGCTTTTTGGGCTTCGGCTTCCCGTTCATCGCTGAACGAGGCCATGAACTTCTCGAATTTATCCTTGCCGAGCTCGGCCGTCGGTATGAAGCGATCGAGCTCCTTGGTCTTGAAGGTCTGGTCGTCGGTCTTGGTCGGCTTGGGCTCTTCGGCCGTCTCGTTTTTGGCCAAGGTATCGGAGGTCGGCTCGGTCCGCAGTGGAGCAGGGATTTCTTTGGGTTCCCCGCGGCCGCCGAGTTCCTCCCCGACGCCGCTCGGCTCGCTCTCCGGCGTCGTATCAACGCTTCCCAGAGAGCCGAGTATGATCTCGGCTTCCCTCTCCTCGTCCCCGCCTTCTTCCTCGACGAAGACTGCTTCCTCGACCTTATCCTCGCCCGGCTCGCTCTCTTCGAGGTCCTTGTCCTCGGACGCGGTCTTGGATCCGGACTCTTCCTCCGTATCCTCGACGATCCGGTCGCCCGGGATGTCCTCCTCGACGGCGTCGTCCTCGGGGAAAAGGAGCTGGGTTCCACAGTTCTGGCAGTACTGATCCTTCTCGTCGATGACGGCCCGGCAGTAAGGGCACCTTTTAATGGCCATTACAATATTTATATGAAGAAAACGGCCGGATGTCAATTCGCGCGTCGTTTAAGGACGGCTTCCGTCGGGCCCCGGGCTTGCCCTGCCGTTTCTCGGGGAAATTGACAGAGGGCCAAAAAATGTCCACAATATGGGCCGGCTGGGCGATTAACTCAGCGGTAGAGTGCTACCTTCACACGGTAGAAGTCAGAGGTTCAAATCCTCTATCGCCCACCACTCCCTTCCTAAAACGCCGACGATTCCCCCCCGGACGGAACATTCGGCCCAACGATCGCGTATTAACAGAGTGTGGGGAAGAACTGTTCTCCCCGCACCATGAACGAGAGGAGAGTGGCATGTTCGGTGGTAAGAATCGAAGGCCCGCCCTTGGGGCGGGGATCAGCGGCGTCCTTCTGGCCGCAGCGCTTGTCCTGACCGCGCAGGAGCGTCCCAAACCCGGGCAGATTATCATGCACGCCAAGCTCGAGGTCGCCGTACCCGATTTTCCGGCTCAGGGCCTCGTCCTGGATATCGGGGGTGGCGGGGAAGGGGTCATCGGCCAGCTCAAGGGAAAGCAGGTCGTCGCCATCGACCTCAGCAAGCGCGAGCTCGAAGATGCTCCCGGTGAACCCTTGCTCAAGATCGTCATGGACGCCCGGGACCTCAAGTTCCTGGACAAGACGTTCGACACGGCCACCGTTTTCTTCACCTTCATGTATATCGCGCCGTCCGACCACGCCAAGGTCTTCCAGGAAATCCACCGCGTACTCCGGCCCGGGGGCCGGCTCCTGATCTGGGACGTTGTGTTTCCCCGGAAGACCGACCCTCGTCAGCTTCATGTCATGTACCCTCTCCACATCCAACTGCCCGGGAAAGAGATCAATACCGGCTACGGCGTGAAAATCGCCGAAGGGCAGGGGGCGGACCATTTTCTGGAGCTGGCCGGCGCGGCGGGCTTCGAGGTCATCGCCCGGAAAAGCGAGAGCGGCTGGTTCCATCTCGAGCTCAAAAAGACCGGCTGATCCGGAATCGTAGTTCTGCCGGATGGCCCTCCCGGAAAATATTGGCAGCGACCCACTTTTACTACGTCAATGACTACACCCTTATTACGCCAACGCGGCTCTACAGCCGGCACTGGCGACAGGAGTATGTCGTCCAACACCGCACTGGGGTTCCGTATGATCACTTGTTAGGTTGCCCTGCTTCATAATCTGCAGGAAAAACGAGATGTCCCTGAGCAGCATCTTCGGGGGGGATGATATGCCCGTCAAGTTCTCGATTGAACACTATCCGCCAGGCAGCCCATAGTTCTGGGGTGGCACAAATACCAGGGGTACAATTCGATATGGCTATAGCAGCCTGGAAGATAATTCCCCAGAGTGGAATTTGTACGGCGCGCCTCATATGATTGGCTATTATACGGGTCAACACCGAGGCCCATTCAATTGGGGCATGAGCGTCTCGCCCGTGCGCATGCCTTATGACATTATTTGTGTTAATACCATTTTGCATTCAAACTATAACGAAAGAGCCACGGAAATCGGACACGGGCGAGGGCGCCCGTGCCACTATTGAATGCAATTTGGTATAAATCGATTGCGAAATAATATCAGCCGGGCAAGGAGGAACGAGGTAAAATAAGATATTGCCCTTGGGATTTATCTGGTCGTGATCTGGAAAAATTTTTTCTCCAGGGAATATTCCAGGGAAGAGCACATTTTATGAATATCATCCTCTTCGTCCGGAATATTCTCCGCACTTAATACCTGCACCGCCAGGTTCCGGCCGTGCTCTTTGGCATAATAAAGCCCCAGGTCGGCGACCATGATCGTTTGTTCAAAACTCAACCGGTCAGGGTGTTCCCGATAGAATGGGAACACCGTGTATCCAATGGAACAGGTCCGCTTCAAGGCCAGCTCTCCGGTGATCCGGAATTCGTGTTCCTGGATAGTGTCCTTGATCTTCCGGGTGAAAACCTCAAGGTATTCCGGCAGCGTCTTCTTCAAGACTACCAGGAACTCTTCCCCGCCGATGCGCATCACCACGTCATCGGCCCGCACCGACGACTTCAGGATCCGGGCCAGCTCCTGCAGGACTTTGTCTCCGGCGTCGTGGCCATGGGTGTCGTTGACCATTTTGAAATGGTCGATGTCGAAAAGGGCGATCCCGAATACCGCCCGGTGCTGTTCGACGCGAGTGCGCCGGTCTTTCGCCTCCAGCAGGTATTTTTTGTAACTGACAAAGGCCGTCACGTCGTTGGCCAGGATCTCGGTAATATAACGGCGGTTGCGCAAACCGGTAAGCGGGTCGGTCAGGGAGGCCTCCTTCAACTCTTGGGTCCGCTGGGCGACCAGTTTTTCCAGCCGTTGTTTCTCCCGGCGCAGCTTGAAGGTATAGGCCCGCACAACCCCCGCCAGAAAACCGAAACCCAGGACGGTAAACCCCAGGTAGGCCGGCCAGGTCCGGTACCAGGGCGGAGAAATGATGAAGCGGAAAACGGCCTCGCTGCTCTCGTTTTCGTAGATATTACGGGCCTTGACCCGGAAAGCGTAAGTCCCTTCCGGGAGGTTCATGTATTCCTTGGTGTTTTGCGGCGTCCAGCCGCTCCAGTTTTTGTCATACCCATCCAAGAGATATTTGAAGCGGATAGCCGTATCGTATTCAAAAAATTGGGCCGAAAAGTTGAAGATGAGGGAATTTTCCTTGTAAGCCAGGGTGGGGACCAGGCCATCCGGTTGAGTCTGGGTGTGGCGGGTGAAGTAAGTGCCCTCTTTTGAGTGTGGGTCGAAATAGCCGCCCGCGAACAGCATCCGGCCATTTCCCGCCGTGACGCGGCAAATCATGGCCGGATAAGCGATATGATAGTTTTTGGCCATGGTCGGATCAAAGCGGAACAAACCCTTGGTGGTGGGGACCCAGAGGACGTCCCGTTCGTCGAGGTAAAATATCTCATCGGTGATCGGGATGGGTGCGAAAGGCCCCCGGTCCAACTGGAAACCGCCGCCGGCGTCCTTGGATACAACGCCGATACCCCGATCCGTTTGCACCCACCACCGGTTTTGCCTATCTTTCACGATGCTGGTCACAACGGCGGGCGGTTCGCGGAAGAAGATCCCGAAGGTCGTTTCCGGGTGGAACCGGGTGGGCGGTGTCCGCGGCGGGTCGGGCGTGGCCGGGATGCCTTCATAGATGCCCTTTTGCGTTCCCACCAGCAGTCGGCCGTCGATGATATAGACGTAATCCCAGTCCAACTGCGGCAGGCCGTCACTGGCCCCGTAAGTAGTGATCACATAGTCACTGAGGTTGGCTCCGCGGAAACGGATGTGGATCAACCCCGTGAAGGACGTGGTGAGCCAGAGGTTACCGTTGCCGTCGGGGAGGATGCGGCGGATAGGGTCTTTGATTTCTTTGAAAACATCTTTGCGGAAAGTGATGGTGGGGCTTCCGGAATCGCTTTTATGAACGGTATAGATACCCAGGCCGTCCATCAACCCTGCGAAAACCGTCCCGGGGAACTTCGGTGATTGTCCCAGTGCGTAAGGGGCTTCGTTACCAAAGGTTTGAAAGCGAAGCTGCGGGTCGATGAGCAGGACTTTGGGTGTGGAGGCTGTCAGTAGAAAATCGCCTACGGGCATGAAATGCCAGCATTCCCGGAGCTCCGGGTAGAGGAGCGTGAAATGGTGTTTGTCGTCCTTGAGTTTCAACTGGTAGTCATCCAGGACAGAGATGCCGCTGAATGACCCGAGGAATATCCTGTCTTTGAAGCGGGTGGCGGTGGTCAGGAGACCTTCGACGCCGGCCGCTGCGTCAAAGCGGGAGATGGGCGAGCTGATGGCCACATAGGCGAGGCCGGTGTTGAGCGACGCCCAAAGGTTTTGCTCCCGGTCGAGGCAGAGGTTGCTGACAAAGTTGTCCATCAGCCCGCGGTTTTTATTGATCACCCGCTCCAGTTTACCCTGGCCGTCCATGATGACGATCCCGCCCTTGAGCGTCGCCAGGGCGTAGCGGCCGCCGGGGATGGGGATGCCGTTGTAGAGGGAATTCGTGCTTTTACTGAGGTAAGCCGATATCTCGGTGGCGAACGGTTTGAGGATTCCCTCGGGAACCGCCGGGCGGCTGAAGTCGTACGTTTTTTGCCGGGCATCGTAAAAGGCGTTCAAATCGTAGGTGTAGAACTGACCCTCGCCGTCGATGACGAAAACCTGGCGTTCGCGGTAGGGGAGCATGTAGACAAACCCCGCCTCAGGGGTCGTGAACCGTTCCGTATATGGCAGGAGCTGCGGTCTGCCGTCGCGGACGATGAAGATACCCTGGTTGTTTTGGGCGATGAACAGCTCGTCGCCGATGACGAACCCATAGCGGCGGGCCAGATCGACGGGGATCACGTCGACCCTGCCGTCGAGAAGACGAAATACCTTTTTCAAAGTCAGGAAATAAATACCATGGGAAGTGGCAAATGTTTTATAAACGTCATTGAAAACCTGGTCATCTTTCTTGAGTTTCGGCAACAGGGAGACATAAATCGTTTTGCCTTGGGCATCGGCGGCCAGGAACCCGAATTCGCCCAGCGAGCCGACATAGATCCGACCCTGGCTGTCGGTGGCCAGAGACCGCACGTATGAATTGTTGGGGAGTTTGATCAACGTCCAATTGCGGCCGTCGAATTCCAGCACGCCGTTGCCGTTGCCAAAATAGGTAACCCCCCGCTGGTCCTGGAGCACGGCCCAGTTCTGGGCGTGACCGCCTTGGTCGTCCGGGGTGTAGTTGCGGATATAGGGCGCTCCCAGCTCTTTAACCGTTTCGCTGCCTGCCGCCAGGGGCGTAAAAGCGGCCAGGATCATCAACATGGATAAGAAACCGTTTTTTCTCCCACGCGTCGCCATGATTGGGGTATCCTCGAGCCAAATATAGCTTTGAATAGAAAGGAATATCAAGAGAATTCACAAGAAAATCCCTTTAATCCCCCCGAGTCTATCCGGTACAACGGCAAATATACAAGGACAACGGAGACGAATGAACAACCTATCTTGAATGTAAAATTGCTTTTTAGCCGTATGGATCAAACACAAAGAACGTCTTTGCTTTTATGATTCTAAAACAGAAAACATTGATATATCAACAACAAACCATGTCAACCCCTCGACTCCCCGGCATGAATGCCGGCACTCAAGGAGCCGTTGTTACGGCTCCTTGAGTACTGCGAAGCCGCTGCACACATGAACCGGAAACGGTTCATGTGTATTGAAAGGCGGGGCTCCGATTCATAGCCCCGCCTTTCAAGGCGGGGTAGCGTCGGCGAACGGGTCAAAAATCCGAAACAAAACGGCTTTCTCAAGCGTATATACTGATAAAGAGC
>Ga0299915_10004578_pt1 | contig 10086 bp, 6 predicted proteins | sample RVTome_13_FD_200263 | JGI IMG/M metagenome (GOLD analysis project Ga0299915, IMG submission 200263) | Soil microbial communities from uranium-contaminated site in the Upper Colorado River Basin, Wyoming, United States - RVT92D227 (version 2) ...
TCTGAATGATCTCTCATTTCTTTCCTCCTATTCCAAGAGATTGCTTCAAGGAGCACGCATCTATTACTTCAATCGTTATTTTATTATATTCCTCTTTTAAAATTGTGGCAATGAGATTTTGTTGAAAAGATTTTTTTATTTAGAAGAACAGCCTATCGTTTCGGGGTTAGAATCGAATCGTCTCTCTTATAGATCCCCTTCCCTCACGACTTTCAAGATGATGATCTCCGTAGTGGGTGGAAGAGTATCCTTGCTGAAGGTGAAGCTGTTAGTATTGAGGGAATGTACCCTGTACGGGCCGCTAATAAACCTCTCCAAAACATTCATTTGATACCAGTAGTGCATGGGAACAACGATCCTCGGTTTTAATTGTTCGACAATCTTTTTGGCCCCTTCCGGTCCAGCAGTATAGACGCCTCCTATGACCTGAAGGAGAATGTCCACATGCCCTATGAGATCGAGCTGATCTTCATTGAATGGTTCGCTCACATCCCCGGAGTGGCAGATACAAAGACCGTCCATTTCGAAGACGAAAGCGGAACCCCTCAGACTCCCTTCATATCCAGGGAACCCTCTCTGATGGACAGGGACGTTATAGATCAGGACATCACGGAAGGTGGTATTAATCTGATTCCAATCATTAGCTCCTTCCTTTAGACCCCGCAGGATGATGGGATTTCCTTTAGCAAGTCCCACATTGTTATGATTTCCATGCTCCCTCCCTACCGTTACCACGTTGGGCCAGACCTCGGGCATGGGGAACCCCATAGCCCCGAAGGGATCGGTGATGATCTTTGTCCCACTGCTGGAAGTGATCTGAAAAAAGGAATGACCGAACCATTTGATTTCGACAAACCCTGATGCTGCTGCCGGAACGACGAAAGGATCCTCCTCCACAATATTTGGATTGCGACAGGCAGCCTGCACCTCCCATGACAATAGATATGGAGTAACAATGGTGAGCATCAAAAAGAATGAAAGCTTCTTCATTTTTCACCTCCGTACGATGGACAATGGACGATAGACGATGAACAGTTCAAAGTTCATGGTTTATTGTTCATCGTTCATATGAGTCCCCATCTTCTCCTAAGATACCATTCTGTTCCAAGGAGAGCAAGAATAGCGGCGAGAGTATACGTCATGCCCCAGAGGGGTAGACGCTTCTCCTCAATGAAACTGTGCTGACCTCTTCCGACATAACCTTCTACCTCTTTTAATAGGTCCTCGCTCCTCGATAGGAATTTCCCTCCGGTGGAGGCAGAGACCCTCTTGAGCTGCTCGTGATCGGGTGCGGCATCCAGACTGTCGAGAAGTCCGGCAACGACGATCGATTCCTCCAGATTGCCGGTTGAGGTTTCAACTTTCAATTTGTATATTCCGCTTTTTTGAGGAAGAAAGGAGCCTAAATACTCACCCGATTGGCCTGTGGGCTTTAGTTTTGACTCGATCTTGAGGCCATCAGGATTTAGGACAGAAAACGAGACCATGGATCGGAGATTCGGGGAAAGATCTTCTTCCCTGAGTTTGATCCTTATTTCGATCTCCTGACCGGCAGATCCTGTGTTCTCCGGCAGGGTGGTCTGAACAGAATTCAGGCCAGAATCTTTTGTGAGCCACCGGACCATTCTATCCACGAGCCTGAGATAGACCAGATTTCCCTTGCCTTTGGCAACCATTCCCGTATACCATTTCCAGGAGTAGTCTGTGGCCAGGAAGAGAACTCTCCCGTTCCCGTAGCTTGAGACAGTGAGAAGGGGCCAGGGGATTCCATCTGCGCTTTCCAAAAGGACGGTCGCAGAGCTCTTAGGCTCCAGCAGGTTAAAGCCATCCAGGGAAGGCATCTCTTTCCAGACGTTGAGACGCTGGGCATCATCACCTGCGATATCCCCCAAAGTATCTAATGACAAGCGTGTAATGGGATGGACAACTCCGGCCCGACTCAACCTGACACCGACCTGGGGATCCCTGCGATAGTTCTCCTTCTCTGCGAATCTGACAGGGAGGATTTCTCCGATAGGGGTCATTCCATACCTTCCCTCGTTTAAGAGATTTGGCCCTCCGATCATGGCGAAGCCACCCCCTCCCCTCACAAATTCCCTGATGCTCTCGAGGTGATGGGGGCTGAGGTAAAGAGTGTATTTAAAATTATCGAATATCAGAAGGTCGAAGTTCTTGATCTCCTTAAAGAAGAGAGTCTCCACGGGAAAAGGAATCAGGCTCTGCTCGTGAGTGGGAACATTGAGGATATCTGAAGGTGTCCTCAGAATGATGAAGGAGAGGAGATCGATGGAAGGATCGTTCTTGAGGGCTGTTCTCATGAACCGGTAATTCATGCTGGGGTTACCCGAGACCATCAGGATCCTGATCTTGTCGCGGACGACCTTCACGGAGAGGTTGAAACTGTTATTGGAGACCAAGCTCTCTCCAAACTGTTGTGGGATCGAGATGGAAAGATTTTTCTGGCCCACCTCATCCGGGATGAAAGAGAGAGAAGCAGTGACCTCACCAGGGCTGGCGTTGATGCGGGTGTTCTTAGCAGTGAGGAGTTTATCCCCCTCTTTCAAAAGCACAGGAAGTGTGAGACCTGTGTAACCATAGCTTTTGATTGTGACGTCGATCATGACCTCTCTCCCCCTGAAGGCCAGAGAGGGAGCTTTGACGGCCTTGATCAGGATATCTTTGTACTCTCCCGTACTCCCCAGGGGAACAGAAAGGACGGGAAGGTTTGAAGGCTGGCCCTCATTCCATTTCAGATTTCCATCGCTCAAAAGAAGAGCGAGGCTGTTCTTTCCGCTAAGATCCTTCAGGATCTCACTCAGATTTCCCTTCATGCCCTCAGCCTTCAAATCTGCCAGCTCCTTAGCCTCAAGGGCTCTAAGTGATTCACCCACGCCATAAAGCCTGACCTCGAACCTTTCACTGAGGGACTTCAACAGCGGATTTGCCCCTTCCGTAAGAAGCGCCTTGGCTTCTTCAAGACGGCTCGCTTTTGTCGAACCTTCGACTTGCCCCATGTTCTGAGATGTATCTAAAAGGACCGCAATGGCCGGCAATACCTTATGCTCCTTCTTAGTAACCAGAGAGGGATTGAGCGCAAAAGCGATAAGAAAGGAAATTGCGCCGAGGCGGAGGAGAGATAGGCCCAGCGCCCTGGAATGCCCCAATCTTCCCCGCATAAAGCGATACTGAGCGACGGCCGATGCAAATCCGAGGGAGAAAAGGAGAAGAATCAGCCACAGTGGAAACACAGGGGCAATCGTTATCTGATCCAGATTCATAAGCTCTGACGCCTCTTGATGAAGGGATGATGAATGACATCCTTCTTGTAATCTGACGTAAGGGAATAGACGATGATATTGATCCCGAGTTTGAAAGCGGCGCTCCTCTGGAGTTCGCCCCCTGGCACGCATTCATTGATCCACTTGCCAAATCGATCTCGTGCCCACGCCCCGGACAGGTCGTTCTGGGAGTATAGGACCGGAGTCCAGTTATCGATGGTGATTCCTTCCAGGTAGGGATTGACCCTCTGACGGCCTCCGACACTCCCTATAATGTAGAAACTCTGATAGACAGAGTGGTCGGAAGCAAGCCGCCTTAGCTCATGGTCAGGGAAAATCTGCTTCATCTCCCTTCGGAAAGCCTGATCAAACCCGAATCCTTTGGCCCCCATGGTATCCTCTGCGAAAAGAAATCCTCCGTAGCTGAGGAACCGCTTCAAAGTCTCCCTTTCCTGTGGGGTGAAAGGCTCGAACTCATATTTTCCAGACAAATAAAGAAAAGGATAGAAGAAGAGATCAGGGTCGGAGAGGGTTGTCACCCGCCTTTCCTTCTTCCCATCGATACTGGTCCTCAACTCCAGTTCCTCGATGATGGCTTCAGCAAACTGAGGATTCGGATCCCATTCGCCCCCGCGGTATCTGAGCTGGGCAAAGAAGAAATGGGGAAACGAAGCGCTCATTAGGGGTTTAGGGCCAGAAAAAAATAACCCGGCTCCCAGACTCAACCCTAAAGATAAAAAATTCCTCCTTGAAATGACCCCCTTCCCATGAAATAATGTCCCCCTCACCCTTCCCCCCGTGGTCGGGTCTTTTCGACTCTCCCCATTGGGGAGAGGGAGGGGGTGAGGGGCAAATTTCAAATATCTTTGTTTAGAATTTGGTTTTTGGTGCTTGATCATTGGATATTTATTTTTTCTTTTGTCCAAGGTGCCCCATTTGCCAAACCCATCTCCACAGCGAGAACCACCATGAGGAAGGCGAGGAGAAAGGGCCACAGTTCTTTTCTTCCCGTTTGAAGATCCTTCAATTTTCCTTCCTGATATTCGATGACCTTCACAGCGATCGCTCCAAACTTTTTTTGAAGTTCTTCCTCTGCGATCTTCGCCAGATCCGATTCCTCATAGGCCGGGTTCACTCCCCGTCTCACATCACCCGATGGAAGAGAGAACTGATAGATCCCTGGCTCTCCGTGGGCCCCCTTGATCTGCACGGGACGAACCTGCTCCTTAAGAGGTTCTCCAACTCTAAGACCTGCTGGAAGAGAGCTCCCTGTCAAGCCTATGGCTTCCTTGAGCAGTCCCTGAATCAGAGGGAGATAGGCGGCCTTCAAAGGGAGATCATTCCAATCGAGATCAGCACTGGAGGTGAACAAGAAAAGCCTGGATTTTCCTGTTTCAGCCTCTACGAGCAAAGGATCCTGGTTTCCCAGGGTCAGAAGATTTCTTGTGCTTCCTTCGACCTTGAAATAGCGCCCAAAGGAAGCGCTCTTCAAGCTCTCATTTCCTCTAAAAAGAGATTTGAGAGCATCGTGACCAGGATCGATCTGGCTGATTCGTTCCGGTTTCTGGCCAAAGTCTCTCAGCTCCCCTATCCTCCAGGGAAGAAGCGTAAAGGCATTGTATTCTTCAGGAGAGGCCCGGTCCCCAAGAAAGATAAAGACAGGCCTACCCAACTCAAGAAAAGAGGCCAGTCTCGAGGGATAGGGCTTGGCTGCATTGAGAAGAAAGATCGCATCAAAGGGCCGCAGATTGACGGAGGCCACCTCGGCCTCTGTGATCACCCGGACCAGAAATGGGGAGCTTTCCAATCCTCCCGGACGAAGGGCGTTTATCAGATAATAGCTTTCACTGGCCTTCAGGGAAGTCCTGGGGTCTCCATCGACGATGAGAACTTTTACCTTTTCTCTGACCTTGAGAGGAAAGTAGAATATGTCATCCGAAGGCAACCTGTCTCCGGATAACCTGATCTCCCCATCGATCCAGTTAGGTTTCTCCAGAAAGAGTTCAAAATAGACTTTGCCATCCTCTCCGGCTTTGGGGTCTATCGATTTCTGATCTACTTTGATACCTGAGAGATAGAGCTGAATGAGGGTGATTTCGGGTTTTTCAGAGAGATTGGATACCACTACCTCCAAGCGTGAAGGAGCTCCTTTCACGGCCTCGCCTTCGGTCAAACTCACGCTTTTGACACAGAAATTGGGATCCCGGTCCTTACCACCTATTCTTAAGAAGGTCACCTCCGCATCAGTGACCACGCCGAGTTTACTCAGGTCGAGACTTTCCCAGTCTCCGCGGGCCATGTCGCTCAGGATCAATATCTGCTTGGAGGTTTTTAAATCCTTCAATCGCTGATAGGCCAGGCTCAGGCTAGAAGCCGGGTCACCCCGACCAAAGGAGAGAGGAAGGGTTTCCAATTCTTTCAGAGCCTCTTCCGTTTTTATCCATTGGACTTTTTTGGCCGCCGTCTGTCCGGTTTGAACGTCCACCGTTGGGATAATGGCTACCTGGCCCTCGAAACCCCTCAGGGCCTCTTTGGCTGCCTTCTTAGCGAGATCGTACCGCTCTCCTCCCTGCTCGCGAAAGCCCATGCTGAGAGAGTTGTCGAGAATGATGACCTTCGCCCCTTCGCTTTGGAGGACGCCGATCCCCGAGCGCGTGAGCACAGGCCTGGCCATCATAAAGACGATACCGAGCACTGCCAGGATCCTGAGGCAGAGAAGAAGAAGATGCTTTAGCCGTTGAGGTTCGGCCGTCACCCGTTGTGATTGAAGAAGAAGACGGACCGCAGAGAATTTTCGCGGAATGGCTTTCCTCTGCGTCAGCCGATGAATGAGGATGGGGATAATCCCGGCTGCCAGTCCAAAAAGAAACAAAGGGTTAAGGAATGTAAGATTCATATTGAATCATTGAAAAATTCGAAATCCGAATATATAAAAGCTCAATGCTGAAAGCTGAAAGCTCAAGGCAATTGATTTTCCTTTGAGCTTTGAACTTTGAGCTTTGAACAGTAAAAAGTTTTGTGCTTCGGATTTTTTCTACTCATAGTGGTTTAAATTTCTGCCTCCAGGTGAGATATCGTACCAAGGCTCGATCCAGGCCGATGGAAGTATCGAAGAGAGAATAATCGATGAGGTACGAAGCGCAGGCTTCTCTGTATGCATCGATCAATGCGTGAATCGCTTCCAGATAAGCAGACCGGATGGCATGAGGGTCTGCAAGAAGTTTTAGATCCTCCTCCATATCTTGGAAAAGGGACGGCTCTTTAAAAGGGAACTGCAGCTCATCCCTGTCCAGAAGCTGAAATACCATGATGTCACTGCCTCTCGAACGGAGCTGTTTCAATCCCTTGACAACTTCCTCAGGTTTATCCAGGAGGTCTGAGATCAGGATGATGAGGCTCCGTCTCTTCAAAGAGGCAGCGAGCTCCTGGAGTACTGAAGCCGCGGAGGTTTCTCCTTCTGGCCTCCGATCCTCCAGCTCTTTCAAAATGGCGAAGAGATGATCGTGAGTGGCCTTCGTAGGGATCATCTTTTCGATCCTGTTGGAGAAGGTGATCAGGCCCACGGAGTCCTGCTGCTTTAACATCAGATAGGCCAGGGACGCAGCAAGGGTGGAACCGTAATCGAATTTGCTCCAGCCGTCCGAGGCATAACCCATGGAGGCACTGGAATCCATGGCGATATAAGCTTTCAAATTGGTGGCTTCGCGATATTCCTTGATGAAGTAACGATCGAACTTGGCATAGGCCTTCCAGTCGATATGGCGAATATCATCCCCTTGGGAATATCCCCGGTGTTCCTCGAATTCGGAGCTCAGTCCCTTGGCCTGGGAAGGATGGATCCCCACCATCACGCCATCGACGACAAACCTGGCCCTCAGATAGAGGTTCTTCAATCCCGTCAGCACTTTTGGATCGAAATAGTTCAAGGCTTCACCTCTTGAAGGAGGCGGTTGATGATATCGAGCGAGGTGATCCCCTCGGCCTGCGCCTTAAAATTGGTGATGATCCTATGTCTCAGGATGGAAGGAACGACGGCCCTCACATCCTCCACGGAAGCCACGTATCTGCTATCCATGACCGCCTTAGCCTTTGCTGCAAGGATCAGGTATTGGGAAGCCCGAGGCCCTGCTCCCCACTCTGTCCATTCCTTCACGAAGGGAAGGGCTTCAGATTCCTTGGGCCGAGAAGAGCGTACGAGCTTCACCGCATAACCGATGACGTGAGAAGAGGCTGGAACCTTTCTCACCAAGTCCTGTAAAGCGAGGATCTTGTCCGCATGGATCACCTTCTCGAGAACCGGCTGAAAGGAGCAGGTGGTCGAGGCAACGATCTCCATCTCTTGGTCGAAGGTGGGATAGTTGATTTCGATGTTGAACATGAACCTGTCAAGCTGAGCCTCGGGCAAAGGATAGGTTCCCTCTTGCTCAATAGGATTCTGTGTGGCCAAGACAAAGAAGGGGAGGTTGAGGGTGTGTGTGACACCCCCTGCGGTCACCTTATACTCCTGCATGGCCTGGAGCAAAGCTGCCTGCGTCTTGGGGGGTGTTCGGTTGATCTCATCCGCCAAAAGGATATTCGTGAAGATAGGTCCCTTGATGAAGCGGAACGAGCGCTGCTTGCTTCCCACTTCCTCTTCCAAAATATCCGTTCCTGTAATATCCGAAGGCATGAGGTCAGGGGTGAATTGGACCCGGTTGAAGTTCAGTTCCATGATCCCGGCCAATGTCGAAATGAGCAAAGTCTTGGCAAGACCTGGAACGCCCACCAGCAGACAATGTCCCCGGCAGAAGAGGGCGATCAAGATCTCTTCGATCACCTTTTCCTGGCCCACGATCACCTTCTTTATCTCCGAGGTGATCTCAGCCTTCTTCCTGCCCATCTCTTCAACTTGAGCCAAATCCTCATCCGATATATGATCTTCTCTTGCTGCTTCCATCTCTCTCCTCGTCGTTTAATCCCCCAACTCCCCTTTTTAGGGGCTGTGTTATAGATGCCAGAATGGTAGAAAATGTCATGCTGAACCCTGAAAGTGTCATTCTGAACTTGTTTCAGAATCTCCTCAGGGCAACCTTGTTTCAGCATCTGATAAAATCAACTTCTTATGAGACCCTGAAATAAATTCAGGGTGACAAAATAGCCTTTGCGACATAGTCCCTTAACAAAGAAGGGACAAGGGGAATTTTCACCTTCCTAATTTTTTTGCGATTTCTCTCTCTTTTGTCGCACCCGACTGGTCACCGAGCATCTCACATGCGTTGGCCAATCCCAGATGGGCCTCCGGGTTAAATGGGTTGATCTGTATGGAATCCTCAAACGCCTCTTTGGCCTTTTTGAAATCTTTCAGCTTTAAATAGATCTGGCCTAATTGAGTGTAAGGAGTCGGATGGTCCGGTGATATCTCCCTCACGCGATTCAAAATGTCGAGAGCCTCTTCATCCCGACCGAGGTCGATGAGAGCAGAGGAGAGCCTGTTCATAATGGGCACAGAATTCCGGGTCTCAGCCATGGCCCGACGGTATTCAAGGACGGCGGCATTGGTCCTCCCCCTCTCTTTGAGCCTGTCGCCAAGGTGGGCCCGGTTCCTTGCCACCAATGATTTGATCTCTTCCATGTCGAGCCTCTGCTCATCGACCCTTCCTTCCTTCACCTTGTAACGATGAAGGACCACCCCGTCCACTGTTTTCAATTCTTTGGAGGCCAGGTACTCCCTCGATTTCTCCTCGAACTCAGAGAACTGAAGACCCAGAACCTCCCGAATGGCTTCGCTTGCGCCCCTCGTGGTAGCACCAGCCATCCGATTCATGATCTCCCTGAGCCTTTCGTGCCCGGCCCTGGCGATGATGAACTCGATGGCCGATGCGGCCTGGGCATAGGCAAGCTGCACATCCTCCGGAGTCTCCAGCCTGATCAGTGAGGGCTCCATCCGATCAAAACCGATCAACTTCCTTTCGGCTAAGGCACGAGCTAAGAGGGTTTGGTAAAGAAGCGACAGATAGGACGGACCATTTCGCCACCGGGTCTCCTCATACTTTGACAGTCCCTCATGAAACCAGATGGGTGCTTTGTTCGATGTCAACTTCACGATCAGATAGTGCATATATTCATGGCTGATGGCGTCAAGCCAGCGGTAACCGTAGACCAAAGCCTTCGGAGAGAGGAACTGCAGTTTGTTGAACTTGGTGAGGCCCACTGCTCCGGTAACCTCAATATCCCGGACCGATAATGTGGAAGCTAAGTAAAAGGTTCTGGCATCCGGAAATAATTCAACCCTGACTTTCTCTTTGGGCTGAAACCCGTACTGCTGGGCCATGATCTGATAAGTCTTCTCCAGGGCATTGATGAGATAATCCACCAGGATGCCGTCCTGCTTCTCATCGAGAAGAATCACGAAATGGGAGGTTTCATAGCGCCTGAAAGGCGCGAGGACATTGATCGTCTCCTCGGTCAACAGGGCGTATCCCCTCCGGGTATCGTCCTCTCCGCCCTTTTCGATGGCCGATTTCATCAGCTTCAGGGATTCCTGGTAGTCGCCCCGATGGAATGCGATCTGCGAAGCAAGCTCAAGAAGCTTTGGGTCCCTCGGCTCTTTTGCAAGGGCTTCCTTCACCTCCGGCCAAATCTCCTCCACATCCCAACTCTCCAGCTTCGCCGTCAGAGTACTGATCAGCTCTGGCGAAGCTGCAAGAGATAGAGTAGGTAGAATCAATAGAACAATAGTGATGATGATGGTTATCTTTTTCATTCTGTTAGACCTTTGAAGTATCTCTCCACCTCCCTTTTGTATCGGGGGGGGACTCCTTCCTTCAGG
>Ga0299915_10004579_pt1 | contig 10085 bp, 7 predicted proteins | sample RVTome_13_FD_200263 | JGI IMG/M metagenome (GOLD analysis project Ga0299915, IMG submission 200263) | Soil microbial communities from uranium-contaminated site in the Upper Colorado River Basin, Wyoming, United States - RVT92D227 (version 2) ...
GTTTTCGATAGGCAAAAGTGACGTTATGCCCCCGCTTCTCCAACCCTTTACAGAGGTTCACGGTCGGATCAGCAGGACCTGTCCACTTCCAGTTGCTGAAAAGATGAAGAATCTTCATTCGATTGAGAACCTATTCAAAGATATCTTAAACCCCCCTCACCCTTCCCGTTCGGCTGAGACTTCGCCGAGTCGCTCGACCCAGAGGCTCTCGACGGGCTCAGTCGAGCCGCTCACGACGAAGCCCTCTCCCCACACACAGACTGTGTCATAATTGAAGTCTAGAGGACGAAAACTCCTATTAGACACCATCCGGCACGGGCACGGAAAGGACAGGCGGGTGAGAAAGCTTTAGGGCGGAACCTTCCAGTTATCACATTCAGAGGCTTCAATACCATGAGAGGGCTAAACTTCCAGAAACAAGGATGGCTGCCCATAAAATAAAACGACCGTATTCTAAAGCTTTTGAGTCCCGCCTGTCTGTTCCGTGCCACCTGATAAAGATTCTACGTTCCACCCTCCACCCCCATTGCGACACAGTCTCAAGGGGAGAGGGGGGCGTGGGGAGCCGAACGCCTGGAACTAAAGGAAAAAGTTGTCGTTCTCAACTTTTTCAAGGTCATGGATGTCTTCTTTGGAATGGATGAACTCTTCCAACCACCAGTTGGTACGATTATAAAAACAGCCGACATCCTTGCATTCCTCTTCGGCATCAAAGGCCATGATTGATTGGGCCGTCCTGGTGAGACTCTCCCTGAATTTCGTTTCCGACAGGTATCCATCCGGCTCTCCGATTCTGGCTTCTTCCACGCCTCGAAACGCCGGACAGTGAAAGATTCCGAACGGCGTCACCACGGTTCTGAAAAATTGCATGTGGCATCTCTTGGGCTGTCTCTTGATTTGATCGGTCTCCCGATTCAACATGGCCTTCAGGTTGGAGCTTTCAAGTATCTTGACTTGATCCCCTGCGACATGCCTTGCTGTTTGAAGATGGATTTTGATTTGATCGATAATCTCTTCTTCTTTCGTCTTCCCAACGTTTTTCAGCAACGTCTCCCTCTGAGACTCATTCCATCGCACCAGACAGGGTTTAAATGAAACATAGTCAAATGAGAACTCCCTGGCCAGTTCAACCGATCTGGTCATCTCATCGAGATTGGCGCGGAGTCTCTTCCCGTTAATCTCCACGCCATCCCAGACGATCACAAACGAATATCCCAGCGAAACCACGGGATTCTTTTTCTTAACCTTTTTTGCTTTTTCTAATATCCGACCCAGCGTCACCTGCGTTTTGGGCAGGTGCAACGCCTTAAAGACTCCTTCCCCTGCTGCATCAATGGAAATCCTGACCCAATCTTTCTCTTTGAGTTCTCCGGCGACCGCTTCAATCTTTTCGAGTCTGGAACCGTTGGTCACGATCCCAAGTTGCAATTTTTTGCTTTTGATATAACGGACGATCTCTCCAAAATCATTATGAAGCGTGGGCTCTCCCCCTCCTATCAAGATGACCGAGAGCAGACCATGGGAATGGAGTGTGTGGATCGTCTTTTTAACCTCCTCCAGGGGCAGGCTTTTCCCTGCATTGATCAGCTTCGAATCAACACAAAAAGGGCATGAGAAATTACAGGCAGAGGTCAGATCTAAATTGATGGAGGTCGGGCTGAAAATCGGCAGTCCTCGGTCCTGGGTATCGATGCCGCACCCTCTCTGCCATTGAATATAGTCTTTCAGCCTTTGAAGGGTGGCATCCTGTCTCAATTTGGAGTTAAAGTCATGTTCTCTTTCTTTTAGCTTTTCCATGGGGCTCTCTTTTCAAATTCACCAAAGCCGTCATCAATCTCTTTCAGCAGTGACATATTATGGAGAATATGAGGAGACCCGATGAAGGGCTCGATTTTGTTTTCAAGGGCTTCCATAAAATTTTTGACGGAGCGTTCAAGGGGGTCCACAATCCTTAATTTTTTATTCCCGTAATGAAAATAGATTTCATAATTTTCCAGATCCAGACTTCGAGAAACAATCCTGCCATTAAATCCATAAGAAAACTCACGAGGTTGAGTCTTTTGGTGTACCAATTTTATTAACACATCACAGGCGCGGGTTCCAAACAGATAGGTAAATCGAATGTCCAATTTCCCCTCCCCACCCGATTCAAAATTCAAATGTTTTATCTCCCCGGCGCCGAATCGACAATAAAGAATGCTTAAGGGATGAGGAATGGATTCCGGAATCATCACTTTTCCGGGAGAAAAAGGCGACATCCGCATAAAAAAATGGCTGGTTTCCTGAATCCCGATCTTTCCACAGATCTCCTCGTAAGAGTCTAAGGAAAAAAGCCACTGAGAATTCATGGCAATGGTTAATTTTTTTTCCCGGGCCTTCTCAAAAATATCTTCAATCCTCTTTCGAATATCCGTGTGATCGCCCCAGAGGAAGGGCTTTTCGCAGAAAATATGGAGTCCCGAATCCAGACATTTTAACAGATATTCATAATGGGTTGAAGAAGGGGAAGCAATCACCACCGCATCAGGATTTTCGCCTCTCACCATCTCGTCGAAGGTCGTATAGGGATGGGCTTCTATTCCATATTTCCGGAGAGCAGAAGAGGCCTGGAGGCTTGTTTTTTCGGTCGTTCCCAGCACAGAAGTTACTCTTGCTCCATGTTTATGGAAATACTTTCCGATGTACTCGCCGATACCATTTCTCGTTCTACCCGCACCGATGATCGATATCTTCATTGAAACGACAAGCCCCCTCGTTTCTTGTTCGCAAAAAATTGAATTACATTTTAACACAGTTTTTCGTACATTGGTAATGCCATCTGTCTTGGCAAGTAATCGCTCAGTTGTCATCGCAGATCCTATCCCCAGGATCGGGGTGGTCTCTCCGGAGAAAACTTGAAGCGGCACGTTATAGCGATGAGCCATGGCGTAGATACCCATAGAACGGCCCCTTCAGCACCACCCCTCGATTCCCCTCTCTCTAATGATCCGCAATTTCAAGGTTTCGGAGGGGAGACCACTTCGGTCCAACTGCGCCCGAGACCGAGGGGTTACATTGGCGCAATGATCTCGTTGGCTTCTTGAGAGGAGGATGGCTATTGATCGCAAATCAAGGCAACCTTAATGACAAGAGGCAGCGGAAACGGGGTAACGAGCGGGGATACAATCCATGAGGCGTTCTATGATCATTCTCGGGGCATTATGAAAGCGAGCCTGGCATACCGCTCCCCAACCCTCTTCTCGAGCACTATATTCACTTTCCCCATTTTTCTTGCTTCCTGAATGCCTTGATCATGTTTGTCTGCCCATAGGTAGAGTCCGTCCTCGCTGATATCCGCATGTGTTCCAAGAACCCTGTGTGTCCTTCCTGTAATCATGAACAATGTCCCTTCGAATATCTCATCCGGCATCAGGATGACAATTTCGGATCCCATCGCCCGATAAAGTGCCTCCTTCGTAAATCCCAAATAATCCCTTTTTTCCTTCTTGACATTGTAATAGAGGGCCGTGGCGGCAGATAAGGATAGACACACGACCATGACGAGCCGGAGCATATCCCTTCTCCTCCACTGTGTTATCTTATAAGTGCTTGCGAGGGATAAAAGCCCCAAGATGACGCCAAGCCCCGGCCTTCCGAAAAATATTCCAAGAAGTGGCGCGAAGGCGAGAAGCAAGGCGATCCCCCATATTGCATTCAAAATAAGCTCCTCCCACTTTAACTTACCTGCGCGAGAAAGCCATGAGGCGGTCATGCATGCGCAGGCTGGAAAGAGGGGAATGAGATATACATCCCTTTTGGCAGATGCGATGGAGAGGAGGAGGAATGGTCCGATAAACCAACCCAGGTAAGGATCATCTTTCGTTTTCCTGAGAGATGAGATGAGGGCTGGGATGAGCGCGAAAGTCCAAGGCAAAAATTTTATAGGGAAGAATCGAAGGTAGTAAAGAAGGCCGTGCATGTGCCCCAAATACGCTCCCTCAGGAGCCCCGGTGAACCGCATCAGGTTGTTCACCACGATCACCTCACGCAAGAAAGGAAGCCCGCCCCTCTCATAGAGCGCAAGAATCCATGGGAGGACGGGAATGAACATGATAGTGAGGATCCATAATGGCCTTATCTTCTTAACGGTTGCGAAATCCCTCTTGAGGATGATGTCCGTTAGGATGGCAGCCGCTATGATCGCTGGGCCGACGAACCCTTTTGCCATGAACGAGAGACCGATGCTCAGTCCCATGAGCATGGAATGCCATCGGGTGGATTTCTCGGAAAGCCTTATATAGGCATACATCGCAAGGGTCACAAAAAAGACGAGAGACATGTCCACCTGAATCCATCTGGCGAGTCGAAAGAAACCCCATGAACTCGCGAGGACGCCTGATGCCAGGAGGCCGTTCATGACGCCCTCTCTCATAGAGACCATACGGAAGGTGACGAAGAGGGTGAGACCTGCAAAGATGATCGAGACAAGGCGATAGGAAAGATCATTGTCCTTGCCGAAGACAAGACCCAAGGCTGCACCGAAGGCATAGTAGAGTGGTGGTTTCTCAAGAAAAGGATCGCCGTTAAGCCGCGGAACCACAAAGTCCTTACTGTATGCCATCTCGGCGCAGACTCCCGCGACCTGAGGCTCGTCCGGTCTCCACAGTCCGTGTTGTATCCCGGGGAGCAGGGTCAGGAATAAAATCGCACAAAATAGAATGATCGTTTTGTCTCTCAATTCAACATCCGGCTGGAAAGGGCGTCGCGGATCTCTTCAACCACCTTCACCACATCTTCTTCTTGCATATCCGGAAAAAGAGGCAGCGAGACGATGCGCGCCGCCACATATTCTGAATTCTTGAGGAGGTCCGATACCGGATGATAACGCTCCCGGTAGAACGATAACTCGTGGACAGCCAGGAAGTGCAGACCCGTGCCGATGTTCCTCGTTCTCATCTCCTCTCGAAATTCGTCCCGAGTGAAGCCTGTCTTTTCCGGGTCTATCAGAATCGTATAAAGGTGCCAGGAGTGGCAGGAAGGATAAGGTACCCTCCTTGGCCGGATGATCTCGGAAATATCATCGAGGAGTCGATCATAGAGTTCGGCAAGCTTTATCCTCCGCGCGTTCATCTCTTCGATGCGCTTCAACTGGGCGAGTCCCACAGCGGCTTGAAGGTCTGTCAGGTTATATTTCCAGCCCGGCTCAAAGAGATCGTAGTTCCTGGAGGCTTCGCGGGAATAACGCTTCCAGGCATCCTGATCGACGCCGTGAAAGCGAAGGGAGACGAGACGATCCCGTAATTTATCATCTGAAACTGTAATGAGTCCCCCCTCTCCTGTTGTGAGATTCTTGATGGCGTGGAAGCTAAACACAGCCGGGTTTCTCCCCGATCCGATCCGCTTGCCCCGGTACTCCGTGCCGATCGCATGGGCTGCATCCTCGATTAAGATAAGTCCGTGCCTCTCGCAGAGAGCCCGAAGGGCGTCCAAATCACAGGGCTGGCCGGCAAAGTGAACCGGGATAATAGCCTTCGTCTGTGGCGTGAGAACCTGTTCAACGCTGGCCGGATCGAGCTGGAACGTGCGGCGATCAATGTCGGCAAACACAGGCCGCGCTCCCACGTTCACGACCATGTTTATGGGCGAGGGCCATGTGAGGGATGGGACGATCACATCGTGGCTCGGGCCAATGCCCAGGGCCTGAAGGAGGATGTGAAAGCCCGCTGTGGCAGATGTGACAGCGATTCCGAAAGGAGCACCTACATAGGCCGAGAACTCCTTTTCAAAGGCGGCCACACGGGGGCCGGAGGTAAGCCAGCCTGATCTCAAGGCCTCGCTCACTTCTTGAATCTCAGCTTCAGTGATGCTTGGCCGCGTGAACGGAAGGAAAGACTTTCTCATGGTTCAACTCCTCAAATTTCTCAATGGTAAACCTGGGATCTCACCCGCCTAATGCCACGTTCCTTCTCCATCGCCATGTTGAACTGAAAGCCATCCCTCGCGCCCCTCCACTCTTTGCCTCCCGATGACTGCTCCGGTAATTTGGCCTGCAGGGGGAAGAAGTTTTCTAAGGGCCACCAGGCGTCCCCCGCGGACCCGAAGTTGCTGTAAGAACTCTTCAAACAGACTAAGGTAGGACATCCCCTCCACCTCTGCGTGGATGCTTACCACATTGAGCGACTCCTCTCTCATGAGGGAGATGAGGTATTCATTGTAATTCTCCCGTTTAACCCCCTCTCTTCCGAGCACCTCATCGAAGGTCGGAAGGGTGGTCGGAATCTGAGGCTGAGACAATGTCTTGCCCTTTACCACCGGATAGAAAATGGAAGTTCCTCGACAGTCGCTATTGTAGCGAAAAGGGAACTTGGCTTTTTCAAGGAGGGCCTGTTCTGTAATGCGCCATGCAGGAGCAGCCGAACAAACTGGGGAAACTCCTGCAGAATCACAAATCGCCTCAAATCCTTGAAGGAGGCCGCGATAAATTGCCTCACCAGCCATCCTCCCGATATGCGTCTGCCATCGGTAATGGTCCCAGGCATGCAGACCTAATTCATGGCCTTCTAAAGCGGCGGCCTTGAATAAGTGACCGAGGTTTTTACCGATCAGCGGGCCACGCCAGAAGGTCCCTTTTAACAGAATGTCCCAGCCATAGAGTCTCGTGGCTTTCGTACGCCACATCTTACGGAGAAATTCAGGCCGGAGCAGGCGCCAGATATTCCGCCCCATGTTATCCGGTCCTACCGAGAAAAAAAAAGTTCCCTTCACCCGGTGCTCGGCCAACACCTTAAGGAGGTTGGGCACACCCTCCTGGGTTCCCCGAAAGGTGTCGACATCAATGCGCAAACCGACTCGAAACAAGTCCTCTCCCTTTTAGCTTTACCTTGACGTTACAGTAAGTGCCGCAAACAGACTCGGCGGGGACGCTAAAAAAGTCCACCCCCATTACAAGGCTTTGGAGGTGTTCCCGCCGAGTCTGCTCAATACAACTGTCACGGATACTCCCTCATCTCGAATTCCCCCGTTTCAACCGCCTGGCGAAGAAAGAAATCAAGTGTTTTGAACACGGCCGTCTCCAGATCCACGTTCGGCTCCCAGCGGAGCAGCCGCTTCGCATTCCGGATACTGGGGCGGCGATGTTGAAGATCCTGGTAGCCCGTGCCGTAGTAAGCGCTGCTCTCAGTCTCCCGGAACCCGGCAAAGGGAGGGAATCTGTCGCGCAGCGGATGCGTGTCAAACATCCTCACCAACATCTCCCCAAGCTCACGGATACTCGCCTCATTACTCGGATTGCCAAGGTTGATGATCTGGCCATCGCATTTCCCTCCTTCGTTTTCAATGATGCGGAACAGGCCCTCAATCCCGTCGCGGATATCCGTAAAGCAGCGTTTCTGCCTTCCACCATCAATCAGCAGAATAGGGCTTCCTTCAACGAGATTCAGGATGAGCTGGGTGATGGCTCGCGAGCTGCCAACTCTCGCTGAAGTGAGACTGTCCAACCGGGGACCTATCCAATTGAAGGGCCGGAACAAGGTGAATCTTAGCATTCCATTTTGGCCATAGGCCCAGATCACCCTATCGAGAAGTTGTTTGCTGCAGGAGTAGATCCACCGCTGCATCCGAATGGGGCCGAGCACAAGTTTGGAGTGATCTTCGTCAAATTCCTTTTCATCACACATCCCGTATACTTCTGAGGTGGAGGGAAAGATCACACGCTTCCCGTATTTAACACAGTAGCGGACCAGCCTCAGGTTTTCCTCAAAATCCAGCTCAAACACTTTAAGAGGATTTCGGACATATTCAATGGGAGTGGCAATGGCGACGAGGGGGATGACGATATCGCATTTTCGAATATGGTACTCGATCCATTCGCGATGGATGGAGATATCCCCCTCTGAAAAATAGAAGTTCGGCCTGCCCAAAAGATGCTTGCAGTAGTTCGAGTACAGGTCCATGCCATGAACCTCATATCTACCACTCTCCAGCAGCCTCTCGCTCAACGCACTGCCGATGAAACCATTCACACCAAGGATTAAGATCTCTCTCTTCCTCTTCTCTTGCATGCGCTTATGATTCGAGCCTCCGAATTTCATTTGTGGGACGAGAGACAACTCCGTCGCAAGCTGCTCTCCTGTCATATAAACACTGCCCTCGGCCTGACCGTAGCTGACCACAATGGCATTCTGCCCCGTCGCAATCGTCAGGGGCTTGGCCGAGATCACCGTCCCTGGCAAATACTTCCCCGTTTCGAGACCGATCTCTCGTGCCTCCCAAAAAAAACATTTCCTTTCGCCAATGAAGCTAAAGGCACCCGGAAATGGCTTCGTGACCGCCCGAACAAGGTTTCTTACTTCCCGGGCTGTTTTGAACCAGTCGATTGCACCGTCCGTGGGCCGGCGCCCCCCAAAGTAAGTGGCCTTCCCATGATCCTGAGGGATTCGCGGCGCGTTTCCATTCTGGATTTGCGGGAGAGCCTCATCGAGTAACTTTTCCGCTGCCTGGGCTGCTTTCCGGTGTAATGTGAGGGCGGTATCGTCATCGCTGATCGCAATCTTTTTCTGGGCCACGATATCCCCATCATCCGGGCGAGGAGTCATATAATGGAGAGTTACTCCTGTTTCCTTTTCTCCGTTCACCAATACCCAATTGATCGGAACCCGGCCACGGTATTTGGGAAGAAATGAGCCATGTAGGTTGAGGCACCCAGCTTTGGGGATGTCAAGGATTTGCCGCTGTATGAGGTTGCGGTAATAAAACGAGAAAAGGATGCCAGGACTCAACTCCTTAATCTTCTCCACCCAGAGGGGATGATTGATGTCCGTCGGTGCGAAAACCGGTATACGGTGTTCGGAAGCAAGCTCAGCCACTGAATCGAACCAGATCGTCTCTTGAGGACTATCTCGATGCGTAAACACTGCGACAATCTCAAAGCCATGTTTCAGAAGAGCTTTGACGCCCACGCACCCGATGTTACCATAGGCCAGTACGACAGCTTCCATCAATTTACACCCGCTACGCAATCCTTTTGGATATCCTTATGAGTTAAGCGGCTCTTGCCGGTGATGTGGGAAATAATATAGCGAGGACGCTCCCTCACATCATAATAAATCCGACCAACGTACTCACCGAGCAGCCCCATCCCTAAAAACTGGGCCCCAACAAAAATGAAGAGCAAGGCGAACAGGGTAAAGACTCCGCCTGCGGCCCATTCGGGTCCATGCATCAACCGCATGATCAAAATAAGAATCCCCAGACCAAAACCAAAACCGGACAAGATCACTCCGATGACGTTGAGCAAGCGCAAAGGAAACGTCGACATGCTCGTGAACAGATCAAACTGGAGGTTAATCAACTTCCACAACGTGTATTTTGATTCCCCGTTCGTACGCTCTCGATGGAGGACCTCAATCTCTGCTGTCCTTCGGGCGAAGCTATTGGCAAGAACCGGAATAAACGTACTGTGCCCACGGCTGTTCAACATGGCTGTCACGATATCCTTATGATAGGCACGGAGCATGCAGCCATAGTCGTGCATCATAACCCCGGTCGTCCTTTGGACGAGCTTATTGATGATCCAGGAACTCAGCTTCCTGAAACCCGTATCTTTCCGGTTGCCACGCACTGTGCCCACGACATCGTAGCCTTCCCGGGCTTTCTCTACGAGAAGGGGGATCGCCTCTGGGGGATTTTGCAAGTCCCCATCAAGGGTGATCACAATATCACCTCTGGAACAGGAAAAACCCGCCAGGATGGCGCCATGTTGGCCGTAGTTCCGGTTAAGGAAAATACCGATCACTTCGTCCCTATATTGTTCTGCCGCTTCACTGATCAGTTGCGCCGACCCGTCACGGCTCCCGTCGTCGACAAGGATGAGCTCAAAAGGAAGACCCAGGCTATGGCAGGCATCAAGGCAGCGCCGGATGAGTTCATCCAGGTTCTTTTCTTCATTGAAGACAGGGATCACGACCGAGATCATGGAAGGTTCCATAGATGACACCCCCTTAGCTTCGAGACAGTAGAAGCACTCCAACGATGATGACTGCAATTCCAATGACCCGCATCCAAGATAGGCTTTCTTGAAAGATGAAGTAACCCATCAATGTAACCAC
>Ga0299915_10004580_pt1 | contig 10083 bp, 11 predicted proteins | sample RVTome_13_FD_200263 | JGI IMG/M metagenome (GOLD analysis project Ga0299915, IMG submission 200263) | Soil microbial communities from uranium-contaminated site in the Upper Colorado River Basin, Wyoming, United States - RVT92D227 (version 2) ...
GACGCCCTGCTGGCCGCCGCCGCCTTGCTGGACGATTCAGCTGCCCTGGGGACGATGCGGGCCGCGGCCCTGGCCGTCGGCCGCCCGGGCGCCGCCGAGGCGGTCGCCGCCCTCGTCCTCGCCGCCGCGGCGCGCCGGCCGCTGCCCGAGCCGGCCGAGATCGAGCGGATCGCCCGGGGAGAGGCGGCGTGAGCGCCGCGGGCCGGCCGGCCGGCCGGGTCCCGGCGGCCGAGCCGGCGGCGACGGTGCGCCTGGCCGACGGGAGCGAGATCGCCCCGGCGGTGCTGGCCGGCGACATCCAGCGCCGCCTGGGGGTGCACGCCCGGGTGGGCGAGCCGCTCGCCCGACACACGACGATGCGGGTGGGCGGTCCGGCCGATGTCTATGCCCCGGCCGACACGCCCTTCGCCCTCCGCGGCCTCGTCCGCTTCGCCCGCTCGCGCGGCATCCCGCACTGGTTGCTGGGCCGGGGCAGCGACGTGGTCGTGGCCGATGCCGGCGTCCGCGGGCTGGTGATCCACGTCCGCTGCGCCGGCTACGAGCTGGCCCCGGGCAACCGCCTCGTGGCCGAGGCCGGCCTGCCGATGGCCAGGGCCGCGACCGTCACGGCGGCGGCCGGCCTGGCCGGCCTCGAGTTCGCCCTGGCCATCCCGGGCAACGTCGGCGGCGCGGTCTGGGCCAACGCCGGGGCGCACGCGTCGGACGTCGCCGCCATCCTCGAACGGGCGGTGGTTCTCGCGGCCGACGGGCGCGAGACCGCGGAGGATGCGGCCGCCCTCGGTCTCGGCTACCGCGAGAGCCGGCTCAAGCACCCGCTCCCCGGGGCGCCGCCCGAGGTGGTCCTCTCGGCCACCTTCCGGCTCACCCCCGACGATCCGGCCGCGATCGCAGCCCGGCTGGACGAGATCCGGCGCTGGCGGCGCGCTCACCAGCCGCTGGGCACCCCGTCGGCCGGGAGCGTGTTCCGAAATCCCGGGGGAGCGTCGGCCGGGGAGCTCATCGACTCCTGCGGTCTCAAGGGTCGCCGGATCGGCGGCGCGGTTGTCTCCGAGCGCCACGCCAACTGGATCCTCAACGACCGCGGTGCCAGCGCCGCCGACGTCCGCCGCCTGGCCGAGCTCGTGCTGGCCGAGGTGGCCGCCCGGACCGGGGTCGTGCTCGTCCCCGAGGTGGTGTTTGCCGGCGACTGGGCCGGCTGGGAGGAAGGCCGATGACCGTGTCCACCCGTCCCCCGGTCGCCGTGCTGATCGGCGGGCCCTCGGCCGAGCACGACGTCTCGATCGTGTCCGGCACCGCGATCGCCGAGGCGCTGGCGGATGCCGGCTGTCGCGTGTCGGTTCACCTCATCGACCTTGACGGCGGCTGGTGGCAGCTGCCGGTCGACCACCGGCGCGGACGCCGGGCGCCGGCCGCCTACGACGATCCGGCGGCGCTCGGCGCGACGGGTCCTGGCGGGGCGGCCGAGGCGCTGGCCGCGCTGGCGGCGGCCGATCGCTCGACCGTCGTCTTCGTCGCCCTCCACGGCCCGTTCGGCGAGGACGGCACGGTCCAGGCCCTCTCCGAGGCGGCCGGTCTCGTCTACACCGGCTCCGGCGTGGCCGCCTCCGCCGTCGGCATGGACAAGCCCCGCTTCAAGTGCCTGGCCCGCGGTGCCGGCCTGCCGGTCCTCGACTGGCTCGAGATCCCGGCGGCGCGCTGGGCGACCGAGCGGGCGGCCGTCCTGGTCGAGCTGGACGCCTTCGCCCGGGCGCACGGCGACGGCCGGCTGATGATCAAGCCGGCGGCGCTCGGGAGCTCGGTCGGGATGACGATCGCCCACTCCTCAGCGGAGCGGCCCGGGGCGCTCGACGAGGCGGTCCGGTTCGACGCCCGGGTCGTCGTCGAGCCCTACCTCGAACGGCCGCGCGAGCTCGAGGTCGCCGTCCTGGGCAACGACGAGAGATCGCTCCGGGTGTTCGGCCCGGGCGAGGTGATCCCCGGCCGCGAGTTCTATGACTACGTTGACAAGTACCTGGTCGAGGGGGCGCGGACAACCGCGACGGCCGACCTGCCGGAGGACCTGGCAGAGGAAGTCCGGCGGCTGGCAGCCGCGGCCTTCCTCCTGATCGGCGGCGCCGGGTTCGCCCGGGTGGACGGCTTCCTGGCCGGCGACGGCCGGCTCCTGGTCAACGAGATCAACACGATCCCGGGCTTCACCCCGATCAGCCTCTTCCCGGCGATGGCCGCGGCCGGCGGGATCGGGTTCGCCGGTCTCTGCCTCGAGATCGTCGACCTGGCCGTGGCCGCCCGGGCGGCCCGGCCCCGCCGCCGGCTGACCCCGGCGGACCTGCCCCGGTGAGCGGCGCAATCCCGGTCCGGCCACCGGTCCAGGCTCGCCGGCGCAGGGGCCCCCGGCGCGCGTCGGCCGGCCTGTCGCCCGGCCGGGCGGCGGCCGCCCTCGTGGTGGTGCTCGTCGTGGGTGCCGGCTGGGGCCTGACTGCGTCCGAGGCGTTCACGGTGACCGAGCTGGACGTGAAGGGGATGGATCTCACGCCGTCGGCCGCGGTGGCGACGGCCCTCTCCCTGTCGAGCCCTGCCCCGAACGCCTTCGCCCTCGCGACCGAGCCGCTGGGGGCTCGCCTCCGGGCGCTGCCGACGGTCGCCGGCGTCGAGGTCCGGGTGCTCCTCCCGGGGACGCTCCGGGTCCGGCTGGAGGAGCGCGAGCCGATCCTTGCCTGGCGGTCGGTCGATCGAACCCTGCTCATCGACCGCGACGGGCGGGTCCTGATCGACGCCACCGACCCGGCCGCGACCGACGCCGCCCGGGCGGCCGCGGCCGCGCTCCCGACGGTCGACGACCGGCGGGTCGCGCCTGTCGTCCCGGGTCCCGGGGCGACCATCGACCGGCTCGACCTCGACGTCGCCACCCGGCTCCTGTCGCTCCGCCCGGCCGACCTCGGCAGCGGCGCGACCGGGCTGGTCGTCGCCCTTGATGATGCCGACGGCTGGATCGTCCAGCCGTCGGTCGACGACCCGTGGACGGCCGTCTTCGGCCGCTACACCGCCGAGCTCCGGCAGCCGGACCTCGTGCCCGGACAGGTCCGGCTGCTGCGCAGCCTTCTCTCCGGTCAGGAACGGAAGACGCTGCGGGTCGTCCTCGCCGACGCCGAGAACGGCGTCTACCTGTCCCGATGAGCCGGCCCGCCCCAACCGCCGCCGACCCGGGCGACCGGCTCCCGGCCGCCGCTCCCGGCGCAGGGGCGTGGCACGGAGGCCGCGGGTCGGGTAGCCTTGCCGCGGAACCGCACCCGAGGGAGGTCAGTCGGCCCGTGCTCCTACCCCTGGCGGGGTTGCTCGTCGGCGTCCTTCTCGGCCTCGTCCTCAACGTCAACGTCGGGTTCGAGCTGACGCGCTACTCGGCCGTCGCGATCCTGGCGGCGCTCGACTCCGTCCTCGGGGCAGTTCGAGCCGAGCTGGAGGGGTCCTACAACAACCGCATCTTCGTGTCCGGCTTCGTGGTGAACGCGCTCGTGGCCGTCCTGCTGACCTTCATCGGCGACCGGCTCGGGCTCGACCTCTATCTCGTGGCGCTCATCACGTTCGGGCTGCGCATCTTCCAGAACGTCGCCCTCATCCGCCGCCACTTCCTGTAGGGGCGGTCGGGGTGGGGATCCGAGAGACAGGCGGCCAGGCCGCAAGGAGAGGTTGAGCCGAGGTGGAACGCGAGGTGGTCCTCGTCGGGGTCGACGTCGGGACGACGAAGGTCGTCGCCCTCATCGGTGAGGTGGGCCGCGACGGCGCCCTGACGATCATCGGCAAGGGGACCGTCCCGGCGTCGGGCCTCCGCAAGGGCGTGATCTCCGACATCGACCAGACGATTCACTCGATCGGCGCCGCGATCGAGAAGGCCGAGCGCCACTCGGGCTGGAAGATCGATTCCGCCTTCGTCGGCGTGGGCGGCCAGCACGTCGAGGGGTTGAACTCGCCCGGCCAGGTCGCGGTCAGCGGCCCGCGCCGCGAGGTCTCCCAGGAGGACGTCAACCGCTCGATCGAGGTGGCCCAGGCGGTCTCGATCCCGTCGACCCGCCGGCTGCTCGACGTGATCCCGCGCGGCTACACGGTCGATGGCCAGGAAGGCGTGATGAACCCGCTCGGGATGAGCGCCGTCCGGCTGGAGGTCTCCACCCACCTGGTCACAGCCTCGTCCACCGCTCTCCAGAACCTGGAGAAGTGCGTCACCGCGGCCGGGGTGAAGATCGACCGGCTGGTGGCCGCCGGCCACGCCTCGGCCGAGGCCGTCCTGTCCGCGACCGAGCGCGAGCTGGGCGTGGCCGTGGCCGACATCGGGGCCGGGACGATCGACCTCACCCTGTTCGTCGACCGCTCGCCGTTCCACACTGCGGTCCTTCCGGTCGGCGGGGCGAACGTGACGAACGATATCGCGATCGGCCTCAAGACCAGCCTCCAGGTGGCCGAGGCGCTCAAGATCGAGCACGGCACCTGCCACCTGGCCACGGTCGACCCGGACGAGGTGATCTCGGTCGCGGTCCTGGGCGACGAGGCCGGCCGCACGGTCGAGCGCCTCGAGGTCTGCCGGATCATCGAGGCCCGGATGCGCGAGACGCTCGAGATGATCCGGACCGAGATCACCAGCGCCGCGCCCGGGATGCTCCCGGCCGGCGTGGTCCTGACCGGCGGGGGTGCCCAGCTGGCCGGCGCGGTGGAGCTCGGCCGCGAGATCCTGGACATGCCCGTCCGGGTGGCCGCGCCATCCGAGATCGGCGGGCTGGTGGACAATCTCCTGGAGCCACCCTTCAGCACCGCGATCGGCCTCCTCTGGTGGGGCGCGCGCCACCTCGCCTCGGTCGAGCCCCGCTACGAGTCGGCCCCGGCCAGGGGCCTGTTCGGGCGGCTGCGGGACGGGATCCGGAGCCTCTTCCCTTAGGCCGGCCGCCGCACGCCCGGGCGGAGCGGGGAAACGATCGGTGCACTCGACCGAGCTGACCGTCCGAACGGGCCAGGTCCGTGGCCTGGTCGACCTGACCGGCGCCTGCGAGGGCTTCGTGGCCGATGCGGCCGGCGGTGGCGACGGTCTCCTGTCGGTCTTCCTGCCCCACGCCACCGCCGGCCTGGTCGTCGTCGAGACCGGGGCCGGCACCGACGAGGATCTCCTCGCCGCGCTCGACCGGATCCTGCCGCGCGACGAGCGCTGGCGCCACCGGCACGGCTCGCCCGGCCACGGCGCCGACCACCTGCTCCCGCTGGTTGCCGCGCCGAGCCTGACCATCCCGGTCCTCGGCGGACATCTCGCGCTCGGCACCTGGCAGTCGATCTGCCTGCTGGACCCGAACCCGGACAAGCCCGTCCGGACGGTCCGGCTCACGTTCCTGCCGGGGTAGGCGAGGCGATCGGCTCGGCGGGGCCGTGGTCGTCGGGGGAATCGCAGCCGGGTCGCCGGGCGCGTGATCCGGCCGTCTCACCGAGCGTGGAACCGGCCCGGACCGGGACGGCAACCTGTCAGAAGCTCGCCCTTTGGCTGTTCGGCACGCCCGGGGCCGGCGGGGAGTCGTCCCGCGCATGACTGGCACTGATGCTGCCCGGGCGCACGCTCGGCGTGTCGGCCCGTCGCGCCCGGGGCCACCCGGCCCGTTGACGAGCATGCACGGGGTGAATGGGTGGCAGGGGGAGGGTGGCCGGCAGGCCGGCCGGCACGCTCGGCGCGAGGAGGCGGCGGGCCCCCCCTCGCCCCGTCGGGCCTGCCCCGCGGGGAGCCCCGACCCGGGAAAGTGTCCCGCAGGCTGGAAGCCTCTCGACAGGGTGGCTGGAACGGAGTACACGTGGCAGCAGCACGGGGGGCCCTGACGCGCGGCCCTCATTACGGCCGCCCGGACCGCGCCGAGCCACTGGCGAGCCCGCCCCGTCGACCTTCCTCCAGGAGGTGGATCATGGCGGATGCCGCCCTCTTCGTCGGTTTCGGCACACCTGTTCCCGGTCGCGAACGTCTTGCGCTGGCTCTCTTCAACCAGGCCGCCGACTACTACGCCCGGCTCCAGCAGCAGGGCGAGATCGAGAGCTTCGAGTCGGTCCTGCTCCAGCCCCATGGCGGCGACCTCGGGGGCTTCCTGCTCCTCCGGGGCGAGGCCGAGAAGCTGCACCGGGTGCGCCACAGCGAGGAGTTCGAGCGCCTCACCACCAGGGCGGGCCTGGTCATCCAGGACTTCGGCGTCGTCGGCGCCTCAATCGGCGCCGGTCTCGCCCGCGATTTCGCGCTCTTCGAGGCACAGCTGGCTGATCTCGGCTCGTAGCGATTGAAACGCGGTTCGCCGGCGGCTGCGTCGCTCGCGTGGCTCGCAGCCGCCGCGCCGGGCCGCAGGACAGTCGTGGTCGCCCTGATCCCGCGACCGTCACAGTCTCGTTCGCGACGGCGCCGTTGCCCCTCCCCGGTCCGGCCCACCCGCCGACCGTGGTTCTCTGCGCGTGGCCGGCGCGCACCGCCGTGCCGGGCGGTCGCTGCCGGTCGGTCGCCACCGGGGGTATACTCCCGGTCACTCTCCGTTCCAGCGCGCCGTGCCCGACGCCGGACCGGACCGCCGACGTAACCGCAGACCACCGCAGACCGGGACGACCCGAGCCGACCCGGGGCCGAACACCGGAGGAGCACCGATGCCGCTGCGATCGGATTCCGAGAACTTCGCGCTCATCCGCGTCCTCGGCGTGGGCGGCGGCGGCAGCAACGCCGTCAACCGGATGATCCGGGCCGAGATGATGGGCGTCGAGTTCATCGCCGTGAACACAGACGCCCAGGCGCTCCTCCAGTCGGACGCGCCGCACAAGATCCGGATCGGCGACAAGGTCACCCGCGGCCTGGGCTGCGGCGGTGACGCGGCGATGGGCCAGCGCTGCGCCGAGGAGGACGCCGAGAAGATCACCGAGGCGCTGCGCGAATCCGACATGGTCTTCATCACCGCCGGCCTGGGTGGCGGTACCGGCTCAGGCGCCGCCCCGGTCATCGCCGAGATCGCTAAGGACCTCGGCGCCCTGACGATCGGCGTGGTGACCAAGCCGTTCGGCTTCGAGGGCAACCGGCGCAAGCTGGTGGCCGAGAAGTCGGCCGAGCAGCTGAAGGCCAAGGTCGACACGCTGATCACGATCCCGAACGACCGGCTCCGGGACGTCGTGTCCAAGAACACCTCGATCCTCGACGCCTTCCGGGTCGTCGACGACGTCCTCCGCCAGGGCGTCCAGGGGATCAGCGACATCATCACCGTCCCCGGCCTCATCAACCTCGATTTCGCCGACGTGAAGGCGATCATGCACGACGCCGGCTCGGCGCTCATGGGCATCGGCCGGGCCTCGGGTGAGAGCCGCGCCCTCGACGCTGCCCGCCAGGCCATCGCCAGCCCGCTCCTGGAGGTGAACATCACCGGCGCCCAGGGGATCCTGTTCAACGTCTGCGGCTCGTCCAACCTGACCCTCTACGAGGTGACCGAGGCCGCCGAGGAGATCCGCGTCGCCGCCGACCCCGAGGCGAACATCATCTTCGGGACGAGCTTCGACGAGCGCCTGGGCGACGAGGTCGTGATCACGGTCATTGCCACCGGCTTCGATTCCGGTCGGCGGCGGGAGACGGTCCGGCGCGAGGCGGCCGAGCGCCCCTACGAGTCGGTCCGGGCCGGCCGCCCGGAGCGCAACTTCCTGGAGGAGCTCGAGCGCCAGCGCCAGGCCGAGCACCTGTTCACGCCGCCGGTGCCACCCGCCCCGGCGACGCGGCGGGAGGAGGCGGCCGAGCTCGCCCCGGTTCGTGTCGAGCGGCCGGCCGAGCCCGCGCCGGTCGCGCGCCGCCAGTACGACGCGGACGACCTCGACATCCCGGCCTTCCTCCGCCGGAAGTAGGACGGGCCGGTGCCCGCCGGCCCGTCGCAGCTCGCCGGCAAGCCGCAACCAGCCGGCCATCTGCGGTCAGCCGGCCCGTCGCGGCCAGCCGGCCGCGGGAGCGATCCGGGCATGCCCGGGCTCCCCGCGCCGGACCCGGTCGAGGTGACCACCCTGGCGGCTGCCCGCTCGGCCGTTCTCGAGCGCATCGTCGCGGCCTGCGTCCGCGCCGGGCGCGACCCGGCGACGGTCAGGCTCGTCGCCGTCTCCAAGACCGTGCCGGTGGAGCGGCTCCGGGCCGCCGTCGCGGCCGGCCTCGACCTGCTCGGCGAGAACCGGGTCCAGGAGGCCGTCGCCAAGGCTCCGCTCGTCCCCGGCGCCCGCTGGCACCTCGTTGGCCCGCTCCAGGCAAACAAGGCCCGGCGCGCGGTGGAGACCTTCGCCGTGATCGAGACGGTCGACTCGGTCGAGCTCGCCGCCCGGCTGGACCGCATCGTCCGCGACGTGCGCGGCCTGCCCCCGGTGGGCCCGGTCGCGCCGGAGGGCCGTCTCCGCGTCATGCTCGAGGTCAACGTGGACCGCGACCCGGCCAAGGCCGGCTTCGCGCCCGAGGCCGTCGCCGGGACGCTCCCGGCGATGGCCGAGCTGGGGGCGCTCGCCCTCGCCGGGCTGATGACGATCGGCCGGCTCGGCGCGACGCCGGAGGAGGCGCGCGGGACCTTCCGCGCCCTCCGGGCGCTGGCCGCCGGCCTGCGAGCGGCTGAGCCGGCCCTCGGCGCGGAGCTGTCGATGGGCATGAGCGACGACTACCCGGTCGCGGTCGAGGAGGGGGCCACGATCGTCCGGGTCGGCCGGGCGCTGTTCGGCGAGCGGCCGGCCGACCCGTCGCCGCAGCAACGGCTCGCCACGACCGGGCCCGGCGTCACCGGCGGATAGGCGACCGCGATGGGCTACTTCCTGCGCACCTTCCTGGAGCTGCTCGTCGCCGCCATCTGGGTGCTCGTCCTCGCCCGGGTCGTCGTGTCGTGGGTCGACCCTGCCGGCCGCAACTCCTGGTCGCGCCGGATCGTGTACCTGACCGAGCCGCTCCTCGCCCCGATCCGCCGGCTGCTGCCGTCGACCGGGATGCTCGACTTCTCGCCGTTCATCCTGCTCCTCGTCCTCGGCATCCTGCTCCGGTTCGTCTCCTTCTGAGATGGCCGCGCCGGAAGGTCCCGCGTGCAGCCGGTTCGCGGTCCGGGTGACGGCGCGCGGCGGCGCTGACCGGGTGGAGGGCGTGGTCGACGGCGTCCTCCGGCTCCGGGTGACCGCACCACCGGCCGACGGCCAGGCGAATGCCGCCGTCGGCCGCCTCCTGGCAGCCGAGTTGGCGGTGAGGCGGGGCAGCGTCCGGATCGTTGCCGGGGCGGCCGGCCGGCGCAAGCTCGTCGAGGTCGACGGGATCGCCCCGGGGGTGCTCCGCGGCCGCTGGCCTGGGCTGGTCGTATAATCCGGTCCCGCGGCGCCACGGCGCCGCCCGGGCGCGCGACGCGCCTGCGCACGATGGGCGATTAGCTCAGTCGGTCAGAGCGCGCGGTTCACATCCGCGAGGTCACTGGTTCGAGTCCAGTATCGCCCACCATGGTGACTCCACACGAGGCGGAGGACCGCGCTTCCACCTCGTTTCCGTGCCGGACGCCGCATCGGCGCGAGGACGCTCGTTCGGCAACGACTCGGGGCCCGTGAATGAAGCCCGGGCAAACCGAGGCGGCCGGCATTCCCACCTCTCGACCGTCAACGGAACCGATGAAGACGAGAACCGTGGCGTTCGTCCTCGGGTGGCGCTGGGTGCGCCGAGCGCGGTAGGCGCTACGTGCGCGCGAGCCGGTAGCCCACCGACGCGACTTCAAGTCGCTCGGGCGCTCGACAGGGCTCGGTCGGCGCTACCTCGGCCGTTCATTCGTGGTTGCGCCCCACAGCTTCACGCTGGTCGTGACCCGAGGACGGGCCACGCGCCCGTGACGACGAGCTGTCCCGTCCGGCGTGCTCGGAACGCCCCACGAGCGAAGGGCCGGCCCGGGTCCGCCGCTCCCCGCGGGAGCCGGACGTCGGGATCGCTGTCTCGGCCCTGGCTCACTCGCGGTGGGCGACCCGGTGCAGGGACGTCAGCAGCCGGTCGGCGCGACGAGGCTGCCGTAGTCGGTGCCCGGCGCTGCGCTCACCTCGCCGTCCCTTGTGCGCGCTGATGACCCC
>Ga0299915_10004582_pt1 | contig 10082 bp, 12 predicted proteins | sample RVTome_13_FD_200263 | JGI IMG/M metagenome (GOLD analysis project Ga0299915, IMG submission 200263) | Soil microbial communities from uranium-contaminated site in the Upper Colorado River Basin, Wyoming, United States - RVT92D227 (version 2) ...
GAATCCTGGATTCCGGGTCGCGCTTCGCTTGCCCGGAATGACGACTTCCTCTTTCTTTCAGGAGTTTTGCAAGAGGCTCCGATATTCGTGAATTTCCCTAGAAATAGCAGACGTATGGTTTCAATTTCACAAAAATCATAATTTAGGAGGGTGCCATGTTTCAAGGTCTGTCGCTTTTAGTCCTGCTGATCCTGATCCTCATGATCCTGGCCAGCGCGCTGCGGATTCTCAACGAGTACGAACGGGGAGTCATCTTCCGCTTGGGCCGGGTGCGAACGGTCGGGGGAAAACCCGAGCCCAAGGGACCCGGTTTAATCTTTCTAATCCCCATCGTCGATAAGCTGGTGAAAGTCAGCCTGCGGGTCGTAACCATGGATGTTCCTCCCCAGGATGTCATCACCCGGGACAACATCTCCCTCAAGGTGAACGCGGTGATCTATTTCCGGGTCATGGATCCCGTCCGGGCCATCATCGAGATTGAAAACTATCTGTATGGCACCTCCCAGCTCTCCCAGACGACCCTCCGGTCCGTTTGCGGGCAAGTGGAGCTCGACGATATCCTCTACCAGCGGGATAAGATCAACATGCAGATCCAGGAAATCCTTGATAAGCACACCGAACCCTGGGGAGTGAAGGTCACCGCCGTGGAAGTGAAGGCTATCGACCTGCCCGAGGAGATGCGCCGGGCCATGGCCAAACAGGCTGAAGCCGAGCGTGAGCGGCGGTCCAAGGTCATCCGGGCGGAAGGTGAGTTCCAGGCGGCGGAGCGATTGAAAGACGCCGCGGTGATCATCGCCGACCATCCCATGGCTCTGACCCTGCGCTACCTTCAGACCCTGACCGAAGTGGCCTCGGATAAAAACTCCACCACCATCTTCCCCATCCCCATCGACCTGATCAAGCCTTTCTTAAGGCTGGCGGAACGGGCGGAAATGAGTTCAGAGCGGGCGGAAATGAGTTCGCAGCGGGCGGAAAAGAGTAAGGAAAAGAGCTAAACCGACCTCCCAGCAGCAGAGGGGGAAAAGGATGGGGCCCAGTGATGGGCCCCATCCTATTTTTTTCGGCTTTTTTTTTATTAACCGCAGAGATCGCAGAAAAAACAAATTGGAATGATGGAATCTGAAAACCATTGGAATACTGGAATGATGGAATAATGGGTTTAAGCATTCTATTTTTCTCCCCCATCATTCCAATATTCCAATATTCCATTATTCCTTTTTTTTGATTCTCTGTGTGCTCTGTGGTGAGAGTTCTTCTGTGGAAGCCTGGAAACGAAATCTATACAGCCTCTGGGCGGTGGAATTTCTGGCCGTTCTGGGCATGGCCCTGGTCCTTCCCTTTCTTCCCTTCTACGTCCGGGAATTGGGAGTCCGGGAACTGGAAGACGTGAAGCGGTGGAGCGGTTTCATCTACGGCGCTCCCTTTTTCCTGGCCGTCTTTACCGGGCCCCTCTGGGGCTGGCTGGGGGACCGTTACGGCCGGCGGATGATGCTCATCCGGGCCGTCTTCGGCTTTGCCGTGACTTCCTTCCTCATGGCCTTTGCCCAGAATGTGACCCAGCTTTTTTTCCTCCGCCTGATCCAGGGCGGGGTAGCCGGATTCATCGCCGCCACCCTGGCCATTGTGGCGACCACCACTCCCCGCGAGCATATGGGGTATGCCATGGGGATTCTCCAGACCTCTCTCACCACCGGAGGAGTCATCGGTCCCCTGGTGGGGGGGTTCCTGGCCGACCTGATCGGATACCGGAATATTTTCTTCCTCACCGGCGGGTTTGGCTTCCTGGCCGGATTCCTGGTCATCCTTCTGGTTCGGGAGGATGCGAAACCCAAGGAAGATAGGAAATCCCCGGGGCTCTTTTCCAACTACCGCTTCGTTTTCACCTCTCCCACTCTCACCGCGATCTTTGTCTCCAGCCTGATCGTCCAATTGGCCGTCATGGCTATCCAACCGGTTCTTTCTCTGTTCGTGGAAGGACTCTGGCCCTCCGCGGAAACCATCTCCACCATGGCCGGCGCCGTTTTCGGAATCACCGGCGTTTCCAGCCTTCTGGCCGCTCCCTACTGGGGAAAACGGGGAGACCGGATGGGCTATAAAAAGACCCTGGCCGTCACCACCCTGGCCACGGGGATCTCCTATGCTCCCCAGGGCCTGGTGACCGATGTTTTCCAGCTTCTCATCCTTCGGTTTATCCAGGGGCTCTTTGCGGGCGGAATTCTCCCGGCCCTGTACACCCTGACCTCGCTGAATACGCCGGAAGAAAGGCGGGGAGGGATCATGGGAATCACCCGGAGCGGTCTCCTGATCGGGAATGTGGCCGGGCCGATTTCGGGGGGCTTTTTGGCCGCTTCCCTGGGCATGCGCCCGGTTTTCGTCTTCACCGCGGCCCTGCTGATCGCGGTGACCTTCGGCGCCAAGAATTTCATCAAGGAACCCCCGCACTGACAGGGGGCAGGGGGCAGGCTCCGGGGGGCGAGGCTTGAGGGCCAAAACTGAAAGGGAAGGGAGAAATTCGTTTGAGGAAAAAGGCCGGGGAAATGAGATATAATTCATTCATGGACAAGGGACAACGGACCCAGAACCACGGGCAAAAAGCTGGACCCTGCACCCAGCCCCCTGCACCCTGCACCCTGTTCTTATGATTGACCTGCACATTCACAGCAACGCCTCTTCCGACGGCCAGCATTCTCCCCGGGAAATTTTCAAGATGGCCCGGTGCAAAGGCCTGCGGGCCATTGCTTTTGCCGACCATAATTCCGTGAAAAATGTGGGAGAGGGAATCCGTTTGGCCGGGGAGTTCAAGATCGAGTTCATTCCCTGCCTGGAGCTGAATACCCTCTTCAACGGACTGGATCTCCATCTTCTGGCCTATTTCATCGACCCGCAGAGCCTGGAGTTGCAGAAATGGCTGGAGGAGATTCACCAGAAAAAGGCTGAACAGGCCAGAAAACGGCTGGAGAAGCTGAATGAACTGGGATTCTTCTTTACCGAACGGGACCTGAATGCTTTTTCCGAAGGACGCCTCCCCACGGGGATGTCTTTTCTGAAGGCCATTCTGAGCCACCCGGAAAACCGCGAGGACCCCCGCCTTCGGCCGTACATCGATGGAGACCGGTCCCGCTCGCCCTACGTGAATTTCTACCGGGACTACTTGCGGGGAGGCAAGCCGGCCTTTGTTTCCATGGAGGATGTTTCCACTCCCGCAGCCATCCGGAAGATCAAGGGGCTGGGAGCGATCCCCATCCTGGCCCACCCTTCGGACACCGGCGCGGAGAACATCCGGGCCTTGATCCGGAATGGGCTGGAAGGCCTGGAGGTGTATTCGCCCTATCACACCCCCGAGGAGCAGAGGGCGTTCCGGGTTTTTGCCGAAACCCAGGGTCTTTTGATCACCGCCGGCTCCGATTTCCATGGAAAAAATGTCAAACCCGATGTGGAACTGGGACAGGTCTCCGGAGATCATTACGACTTGATGAACAGGCTGCGAGCCAGACGAAAGGATCGGTCATGAAGGAAAACGAAATTGGGGGAGCCATCTTCGACCTCGATGGAACCCTCATCGACTCTTACCAGGCCATTTACCGGGGGTTTCACCACGCCTACACCCAGATGGGCCTTTCCCCGATGTCCTACGAGCAGGTCAAGAGAGTCGTCGGTCTCGGGCTGGACCATACCTTCCGGGAACTCCTGGGAGAGGAACGGGTCCCCCGGGCTCTTTTCCTCTTCCGCAAGAAATACGAAGAAGTCTTCCGGGAAAATACCCGCCTGCTGCCCGACGTGCGGGAAGTCCTGGAAACGCTCCATGGCCGGGGCATCCGGCTGGCCGTAGCCACGAACAAACTGGGCCGCTTTTCCCGGGAGATCTTCGAGCACTTCGGGATGGAAAAGCTCTTCACCGTGATCGTCGGAGACGGAGATGTGCCGCAGAACAAGCCTGATCCCGAAATGCTCCGGCTGGCCATGGAGAAAATGGGGGTGGGAAAGGAGCGGACGATCTTCGTGGGAGACTCGGTGATCGACATCCAGACCGGGAAGAATGCGGGAGTCCGGGTTTTTGCCGTCCCCACGGGAAACACGGACCGCCGGGATCTGGAAACCGCCCGGCCCGCGGTTATGCTCGACCGGCTCCTGGATCTCCTGTCTTATGTTTAAGGGAAAAGCTTTTTTCGACCCAATAAAGACAATAGATTGAATGGGACGCGGATGAACGCGGATAAACACGGATGAACCGGTAAGGGCAAATACAAACGCCCGCGGAAACTGATTTGAACTTTGAGCGTTGAAAAGCGATCCTTATTCATAGCATTTATATCTTTTTGCTCTCTGCGTAATCTGCGTAATCTGCGGATAACCAGTCTTGGATTTTTCTCCTTTCCCAAGCGATGAAAATGCCGGTTGCGGAGAGTTTCCGCTGGGGGTACAATCGAAACAGATTCCCCGGGGGGAAACGAATCCATTCCCCGGGGCGGGAATGATTTCCGCGAACCAGGAAGGGGGAAAGAACTCCATCGCCCAACGAGGGGGGACCCTCATTCTCTGAAAAGGAGGTCAGGGATTATGCCTCTTCAAGAAATGCTTCAGAGGCTGGTGAAGGTCGGTCCTGGACAAAAAACTTTCCTTTCCATCTACCTGGATTTGAGCCCGGACGGAAGCGGAAAAAAACGGCACCCGGTTTTCCTCAAGAGCCGGCTGTCGGAGCTGGCCAAAACCCCTCCGGCTCATTCCCACGAACAAACCCTGCTGGCCCGCGACCTCAGGAGAGTTCAAAAATACCTGGAAGAGGATCTGGACCCGGCCTGGAGAGGGATCGCCCTTTTTACCTGCCCCTCTGAAGACCTCTTCCTTGCCGTTCCCATGTCTCTGCCCCCGGCCAATTCCCTGGCCCTGTCTCCCTATCCCCACCTGTTCTCTCTGGCGCGCCAGGCGGAGCTTTATCAAACTTACGCGATCCTCGCGGCCGACTCCCGCCAGGCCCGTCTATTCCTGGTTCATGAAGGGCGCCCGGAAAAGCAGATCTCCCTCTTCTGGGAAGACAAGCATACCACCCGGTTTGGAAGAATGGGGTTATCCTTCCAGAAGTTTCAGCGGCACAAGCAGGAGCATATCAAACAGCGAGCCAAAGAGACGGTGGAAAACCTGGGGAAATGGATCGTCCGGCGGGAAATTAAATATCTGTTCCTGGCCTCCGAAGAAGAGATGGAGGGGGAAATCCAGAAACAGCTGCCCGCTGCCCTAAAGAAGAAGCAGGTTCCCCTGACTTCCCTGGACCCCCGTGACCCGGACCATAAAATCCTGTCTGCCGCCCAGGAAGCCCTGCAGACCCTCGCCCGGGAAAGGTCGGAAGCTCTGGCCCGCCAGATCATGGACGAGGCTCAGCCTCTGGGGCGGGCTACGATAGGCCCGGAACCGACGTTGAGCGCCCTTCAGAATCACCAGGTGGAACGCCTGGTCCTGGATGGAAAGTTTCACGCCACCGGATGGCAGTGCCTCCTTTGCGGTTTCCCGGGCATGGGAGGCGTTCCCCGCTCCTGCCCCCTCTGTCAGGGCGAAACCCGGCCTGCAGAGCTGAGGGAGGAGATTATCTGGAAAGCCCAATCCCGGGGGGTCGAGCTTTTTTTCACCGATAGCTTCACCCCCCTGATGAAGGCCGGGGGAATCGGGGCCATGCTCAAATTTAAAATCACCGGGAAAACCTCCCGCCCGTCCGCCGTTTAAAAAAAGGGGAACCGCAGAAAGGAAATAAAAAAAACTGAGGGGACACGGATAAACACAGATGAACACAGATTTTATATTAAGAAAAGACCTAAAGGCAAAAGATTGAATGGGACGCGGATGAACGCGGATAACCACGGATGAAGAGATAATAAATATATCGATAAACCGCAGAGAGCGCGGAGGGCGCAGGGATGAAGATTTTTTCTTCGGATTTTATCTGTGTTTATCTGCGTTCATCTGCGTCCAATATAATTTTATTTCTTTGCCGCTCTGCCGCACTGTATGCTTTGTGGTTCGAACCGTTTTTCAGGAGGGAAAGATGGCGTTTTGGGAACAGGTGAAAGGAAAAACTCAGGCAGGCCAAATCAAGCTGCGCATGCTTTTCCTGGAGAATCAGCTGGATCAGATTTTTCTTCGCCTAGGCAGCCTAGCCTACGACCGGAGCAAGAGCGGGGGCTCTCTCCGGGGGGACGAAGAGGTTCGCGCCCTCCTTCAGGATATTTCCTCGAAGAAGGGGGAGCTGGCGCAAATGAAGGAGGATTTCCAGCGCAGCTGGCGGGAAGAAGCCCGGGAGCTGAAATCAAGCCTGGAGAGGGGGGATGGGGCGCTGGAGCAGGTCGAAATCTCTTTCCTTTCTCCCGTAGCCGGGAAAAAGGTCAAGGAAGTGGATCTTCCCAAAGAGGTTCTCCTGGGGCCGATTCTGCGGGGGAAGGAACTCATCATTCCCGATGGCGAGACCGAACTGCAGGCCACCGACCGGGTCACCCTCATGGGCAAGAAGAAGGACGTGGAAACGACGGCGAAACTCCTGAAGGCCATGCCTTAAGGCGGATTCGGGAAAGGGGAAAAGAGACCTCCCGCGCGGAGGGGAAAATTTTCTTCCCTTCCCTCTCCCGGGCGGATATAATGAGGTCGAAAATCGGCGGCGGAACATGAGGATCGACGCATTTATTCTCTTCCTCCTTGCGGGGGGAGTTTTGTTCTTGACGGGCTGTTCCTACACCTTCACTTCGGCCGAGGGGAGGAGGGTCACTTCGGCTCAAATCCAGGAGATCAAGCTGGGCCGGACAACGGAATTGGACCTGATCAAGCTTCTGGGCTCCCCGGCCAAAAAAGAAAAGGCGATGAACGGAACCGATCGCCTGGTCTATGAATGGACGGACATCAAGAGCCTGACTTTCCCGGGAGGATACCAGGCCAGGGGCTTTTTCGACAAGGAAAAGGACGAAGCTTTTGAGATTATTCTCAAGGATGGACGGGTCCAAAGCTACCGTTTCATTAAACCATAAGGGGGAAACGAATGCTGAAACGCAACGGGTACATTCTGGGTCTGACAATGATGGTGCTGTCTTTGGGTCTTCTTTTCCTCGGGGGGTGTGCCGGCAGCAAAACCTTTCTTCTCCATTTATCCTACAGCTCTCTGGGAACCCCCCAGTTTCTGCCCATTTCCGCCAAGCCGGTGACCCTGGCGCTCTATCAGTTCGAGGATGTCCGGCCGGACCGTCTTTATCTGGGAAGGCGCGTGTACCGGGACGGCATGGTGGATTTCTTCAAACCGGACGCCGGAACAGTGGAGCAGGTGGTGACTCAATCGGTCATCAAAGCGATGGAAAAAGCCGGGTTCAAAATCGCCCTGGTCAATCGGGTATTGAGCCAGGACAAGGAGGATTTTAAAGATATCCCCGGGGACGTGGCCCTGGGAGGAAAGATTGAAGCCCTCTGGGTGGAGGCCAAAACCGGCTATACAACCACCGATACGGATGCCAAGCTGCGTATCAAGGTGGTCTGGGGGCTGCCCAAGGAACGGGTCTGGATGACCAAGACCATCGATGGGAGCGCCCAGGAGACCGACCGTCCCCTGTATCAGCCCAAACACGCCGAAGCCAAAATCAACGAGGTTTTCAAGGATGGAATGGATAAGTTTTTGAAAGACGAAACTCAGTTGCGGGAAAAAATTCTGAAATGACCGTAATCGCAAGGCGCGAGAGCGCAAGGGGTTTTTCGTTTACGTATTCCGTTTTCCGCCTTGCGCCTGACGCCTCACGGCTTTTACCTGCTGCTCACGGCAGCGCCCCATCAACCTCAGCTGAATCGGCTGCCCGGCCGGGGGGCGCAGGAAGAACCCGCCCCGCTCTCGCTGCTCTGGGGGCCCCCGCAGGAGAAGGCGGACATCATCCGCTGGGGATTCGCCGCCCCGCACTTGGGGCAGGCGATCTTCGCGTCCTTATCCGAAACCCCGTGAATCATCTCAAACTGATGAGCGCACTTGGAGCACTTATACTCGTAAATGGGCATTCTCCGTTCCTCCCTTAAAAAACGTAGTTGGGAAATGGTGAGTAGTGAGTGGGCTAAGACGAAATGCCTTTTCCCCTAACCCTTCACCCCTTACCTTTTACCTATTTTGGGGCCTTACCCTAAGGCCATCATCAACCCGATCATCGCCCCCAGGCCGGTGCTGATGTACGGGTTGCAGGTCAAACCTCAGGTGCTGCCGATTTTCATGGAAATCAGGCTGAGGGCGAACCCGATAGCCGCCCCGATGACCGGCCCCAGAACAACTTTCAACGCCATGGGAATTTCCTTTCTATAATACTTTCTTTACGATGGTTTCCAACTGGTTTTTGGGAACGGTCCCAACCAGTTGATCCACTGCTTTTCCCCCTTTGAACATGATCAGGGTCGGAATCCCCCGCACTCCGTAGTTGGCCGGGGTCTTGGGGTTCTCGTCCACGTTCACCTTGACAAACTTCACCTTCCCCGCGTATTGATTGGAAAGCTCTTCGAAAACGGGAGCAATCATACGGCAAGGGCCGCACCAGGATGCCCAGAAGTCAACGATGGTCGGCTGTTCCGCTTCCAGAACCTCCTTTTGAAAATTGGCATCCGTTCCGACCATTAAATTCGATCCCTCTCCCATAATCCTCCTCCTTCAATTTTACCTTATAAAATAACAATTTTTCTTTTTAGATGATTTGATTCCCTAAAGGATTCAAAAAATCAGGATTTCTCCCGGCCCCGGGCGTCCGATTTTACTCCTGGCCGAAAAAATTTTTAAACCCCATGAGAAGGCTCAGATCTCCTTCCGCCGTATATTTTTTCTCCAGGAAGGCCTTGGCCCCATCCGTCCTCCCCAGGGCTACGGCTACCCACACTTCCGAGGGAGAATGAATCGTAAGGTTCGGATGATCCGCTCTCCCCTCCTTGAAGGCACAGATCCCATCCTGAATGTCAAAGTACCACTGGCCGGGCTGTTTTCCGCTCACCTCGAATTGAATCGTGGCCCGGAGGTCCCCCGTCAATTCCCGTCTCATTCTTACGGCCATTCCCCCCAGAAGGATCCGGATATCTTCCCTCACGGCTTCCTCGAAGGGCCTGGTCTCCTCTCCCCGGCGGGATCGCTCCGCATGCTCGATCCTCACCTTCCAGAATAAATTCGCCTGCTCCTGGAATCCCTGGCGGTTCTGGGTCCACGGCTGGCGAACAATCTCTTCGGCCTCGGCCGAGACCCTCCCCTTTTCCACCACCTCCTGCCCCGCCCGGTAAAGGCCCTGGAAGACCTGTTCTCCTTTTTTCCCCAGCCACTCCGGGGCCAGGAGGCTTTCCGACCCGGGGCGCAGCAGAATCCCGGCCAATTCCCTTCCCGAAGACTTGGCCAGAAGCCGGAAATTTTCCACCAGCGCCGCAAAATGATCCCCCTCCGGAAAGCCGCATACCGAGATGAGGACCATCTTTTGGGCTCTCTCCCCCGGGAAACGGGGCGGATGCCGGGTCACCCCCCCGGACTCGATCAAATAGGGCTCGACGAGGGGGAGCGTGCGCTCCAGGAAAATTTTCATGTACGCGGTCATACCGTAATGGTAGAGGGGGGTCGCCCAGACCTCCACATCACAGCCTCTGAGCTTCTCCAGCAGGCCGGGCATGTCATCCCGGTGGATGCAGACCCCCGGGGTTTTGTACCAGCAACTGTAGCAGCCGATGCAGGGGTGAATTTTTTTGCCGGCCAGATGGACCGTCTCGCATTCCGCCCCTTTGCTGGCGGCCCCTTCCAGGAATTTATCCAATACCATCTGGGTATATTTCTTGGGCCGCGGACTTCCCTGCAACGCCAGAATTTTCATGATCTGCCTTCTTTCCTCGCGTTGTGTCCCCAAAATAATGAGGACAAATTCCCACGTGGAGCCGAGGATCGGACCGATGCGCGCCGCCAAAATCCGGCGGGGGGAAGCCCCCTTCGACCGCATCCCTGGGGTTCCGCAAAGGAACGCGAACACAAAAGCTGCGCCATGGTAAACACCTAAAAAGCGGACCCCTGGGCAGCATCCATCGTAAAATCACCGTGGGCTGGTGCGGCACCACTGCCTATTTTG
>Ga0299915_10004583_pt1 | contig 10082 bp, 8 predicted proteins | sample RVTome_13_FD_200263 | JGI IMG/M metagenome (GOLD analysis project Ga0299915, IMG submission 200263) | Soil microbial communities from uranium-contaminated site in the Upper Colorado River Basin, Wyoming, United States - RVT92D227 (version 2) ...
TTGGCAATCTTCTCCCGAACGTACGAGGAAGCCGAGCCGCTGGAGGTGGCGATGATGCTGGCCATCCCGCAGGCGATCGCCTCCTTGATCGGGATCCCCAGAAAAACCAGGATGGGGATCAGAATGCTCGCCCCGCCGAGCCCGGTGAGGGCTCCCAGAAATCCCACGGGAATAGACACGAAAAGCAGTGAAACCATGCTTAGCATAGATGAAATCCTACGACTCAATGGAAAACAATTTCGGCTTTGGTATTTTTAGTTTTTCCCGCAATTTTCGATTTCCACGGACTTCCCGCACCATTCAGAATCATGATGGCAAAATATACATAGACCCGAATCGTGAGGTTTCCGAGCTTTTCCGATGATCACATTCTTATGGCCGTGAGACAGAGAGGCCTTGGATTTGGGTGACGATTCCATTCGAAACCTCTTTTTTTTATCTTACCAGGGCTATTTTGGAGATACAAGGAGAGGTCCAATGTATTCAGGGAGCTGAGAGAATAGAAATCCCTTGGAAAAAATGAAGGGGAGGCCGAACCGATCTTCGGCCCCCCAGTCTTACCCCATCACCCTCTGGTCATTTCGCCAAAGCGGCGAAGAAAGTCCCCTCCTCGCGCCCTAGGAGGAGCAAAAGGGGATCGCTATCTTTTGCCTTGGAAATCACCTCGACGGCCTGTTTAGATGAATTTACCGGCTGGCGATTCACACTCAAAAGAATGTCTCCCGGACGTACGCCCGCCAGGTCCGCCGGGCTCCCCGGTTGAACATTGGCCACCAAAACACCCTGGCTGCTTTTGGGTCTGAACAAGCCTTTCATTTGAGGATTCAGATCTTCCAGCCCGAGGCCCCACTTTCCCTGATCGGAGGAAGCAGATTTCTCCACTTTCGCTTCTTCAGAGCCGAACTTTTCAATCTTGAGGGTCAGTTGTTTTTCACTTCCCTCGCGGAGAATGGTAATCTTGGCCTCCTGCCCCACAGGAGTCTGGGCGACCCAGGAAGACAAATCCCGAGGCCCGTCAATATTCTTCTGATTAAAGGTGATGACCACATCGCCCGGCTTCAACCCTCCTTTATCCGCAGGGCTTCCCGGAACCACATCGCTCACCAGAGCTCCTTTGGCGTCTTTCAAGTTCATTGCCTTGGCCAACTCGGGGGTGATGGCTTGAATGCTCACCCCGATGTACCCACGAGTCACTTCCCCCTTAGAGATCAGTTGCGGGATGAGCGGCTTAGCCATGTTCACCGGGATGGCAAATCCGATCCCCTGCCCGTTGGGAATGATCGCCGTATTGATCCCTACAACCTCCCCTTTCGTGTTAAAGAGAGGACCCCCGGAATTTCCCGGATTAATGGGGGCGTCCGTCTGGATAAAGTCATCGTAAGGTCCGGCACCGATGATCCGGCCTTTCGCGCTTACGATTCCCGCCGTTACCGTGTTGCTCAGGCCGAAGGGATTCCCGATGGCCAGGACCCAATCACCGACTTTCAACTGTTCCGAATTTCCGAGGGTGGCTGCGTTCAGCGCCTCTTGGGGGTCGATCTTCAAAATGGCCAGGTCGGTCTTCGGGTCTCTTCCCACGATCCGGGCTTTGTACTCCTTCCGATCAGCGAGAGTGACCGTAATGTCCTTAGCCCCTTCCACAACGTGATGATTGGTGAGGACGAAGCCGTCCCGGCTGATGATGACTCCCGAACCGGCCCCTTGCATGCGAAAAGCCTCCGGGGGCTGAGGCAAACCCCGGAAGAAATGCTTGAATAAGTCACCGTAAGGCCCCTCCGGAGAAGAAAATTCCTGAGGGAAGCCGGCCTTCTCGATCTTCGTGACCTTGATATTTACGACTGTGGATCCCTGTTTTTGGACGAGATCCGCAAAGGAGCCCGGAAGACTTGGCATAGACACCGTCTCCTGGGCCATCGGCCGTGAGTCCCCCGCACCTGCGGGTTTGGTGAAATGGAGCGGTGCGGCCAGAAGGAGGCCGGCGAAAAGGAAAGAAATCGCCACGGCGGTCAATGCCGTCCACCGAATTTTTTTGTTTCCCCAATCCATTCTTACTTTCGAGAACATGTTTCTACCTCCCTTACCTGTGGAATTGGGCGCGCCAAGCACGCCACATCTTCTGCACTACTTTAAAGATAAGGGAGCCAGATTAAAGGAAGATGAAACCAGGATTAGAATTTTCTAATGAAGAGCATGGAAACGAATGGAAAGCTGGATTTCCAATCTGGAAGTTAAAAGGAAAGGGGAAGAATGATGGTAAAAAGGCTGCCTTTGCCCACGGCGCTTTCCACCTGAATCCGTCCCCCGTGGGCCTCGACAATGGATCGAGCGATGGCCAGGCCCAGGCCCGCCCCGCTTTCACCCTGGGCCCGCGCCGCAGCAGTGCGGTAAAAGCGCCGGAAGATCTTTTCCTGATCTTCCTTGGCGATGCCGATCCCCGTATCCGAAACCCGAAGGATGGCCCATTTTCCATCTGCGCGGAGAGAGATTTCTACGCTTCCTCCAGGTTGCGTGTATTTGATCCCATTATCCACCAGGTTTAGGAGGAGTCTTCGGAGGTGGTCAGGATCACCCTGGACTTGAGCGAGCTCCATAGGTCCGGTCCGGAGTTTGACCGAGTGCGATCGAGCCAACGGCTGGACTTCCTGGATGACCTCTTCTATCAGGTTCTTCAAGTTTACGGGACGCCGGTCCATGCGCAGGACCCCTGCATCAGACCGGGAAAGGAGGAGCAGCCCCTCAACCAACCGGGCGATCCGATCGGTCTCCTCCAGGGCGCTTCGCAGGATGGCTTGATACTCCTCCGGCCTTCGGGGTGACCGCAGCCCGACCTCGATTTCCCCTTTCAGAACGGTTAGAGGGGTCTGGAGCTCATGGGAGGCATCGGCGCTGAACTGGCGGATCTCTTGGAAGGCGACGTTCAAGCGGCCCAGCATCTCATTCAATGTCTGGGCCAGGCGGTCCAGTTCATCCCCCGCTCCCGATCCTTGAACCTGCCTGTCCAGATGCTCCGCGCTGATCCTCCGTGCGGTTTCCGTCATCTGGTCCACGGGCTTGAGAGCCTTGCGGGCTAAGATCCATCCCCCTCCCCCGGCGAGGAGCAAGGCTACGGGGAAAACGCCGGCCATAACCCAAAGAAATCGGCGGAGGGTTTTGTCCAGATTCTCCCGGGACAATCCGACTTGAATGACGCCGGCAACTCGCCCGGCTTTGACCACCGGCCAGGTCAGCACCCGCACTGGATAAGGGCCGAGGCCTTCCAGCGTCTCGAATGTGGAAAGGCCCCGGGAGGAATTCCTCAAGGCCTGCTCACTTAGGGGCAGTTTCCCCCCGCGGGAAGAGGAGGGTCCGGAGGGAAGACGTTCGAAGTAATGCTCCAGAGGAGAGAAGCCAAAGAACCGCCGGAAGACCTCGTCGATTTCAGCGGGGATGAAAGTTTCCGCCCCCCCGCCAACTCGTTCGGCCAGGGTTTGGGCCACCCCGCGGAGCGCAGCATCCGACTCCTGAGACAAGGTGTAGGCCAAAAGCCCGTATCCCGTACTTCCCAGGATCAGGAAGCTCAGCGTTAGAAGGCTCGTGTACCAGAGGGTCAGCCGGGCCCGGATGGTTCTCAAAATCACGGGTCACTCCGATTTGAGGACATATCCGCTCCCCCGGATCGTATGGATCAACTTCTTCTCCCCCCCGGAATCAATCTTGCGGCGAAGATAGTTTACATAAACATCGATAACGTTGGTTTCGGTATCAAAGTCATAGTTCCAGACGTGTTCGCTGATCATGGCCCGGGTCAGCACCCGACCGGCATTGCGCATGAGGTATTCCAGGAGGGCGAATTCCTTGCTGGTCAGGTCAATTTTCTCTCCTCCCCGATTGACTAGGTGACGGGCCGGGTCTAGGACCAGGTCTTCAACCTGGAGAAGAGGGGGCCCGGCCTCGGCCTTCCGTCGGAGCAACGCCCGGATTCTGGCTAAGAGCTCCTGAAAGGCGAAAGGTTTGGTGAGATAATCATCGGCTCCGGAATCCAGGCCCAGGACCTTATCCTCAATGGTCGCTCTGACCGTGAGGAGTAGCACTGGGGTAGGTACTTTCTTTTCCCGTAGTTTCTTAAGGAGCTGGAGCCCATCCATTTTAGGGAGGGCAATGTCGAGAATGATTAGATCGTGAACCTGGTCGAGGACCCTGGCCAGCCCTTCTTCTCCGTCGAAGGCCAGGTCCACGGCATAGCCCTCTTCTCCCAGGCCTTTCTTTATGAATCTGGCGACCTTTTTCTCATCCTCGATGACCAAAATTCTCATAGATGGATATTCTATTGGCAATTCTTCAAAATTTGCTTCCAACCCACGGATAGGAAAAATTTCCGACGATCTATATTTAATGGTCTCGTAAAAAGTCGTCACTCCGGTGGAAACCGGAGTCCAGAAAATTTATAACTATTTGAAAGAACTGGATTCCGGCTTTCGCCGATATGACAGTCCAAAGTCTTTTCAGACTTTTTACGAGTTCATCCTATTGGAAATGAAAATGAACCCTCTAAGGAATTATAACTCTTATTTATATTTATTCAAATTCCCCTGCCAATTTTCGTTTTCAACTTTTTACTGGCCGCCCCACTTCAATGGGGGGATGCTGGAGGCGGTTTGGCTTTGCATACATTGGGGGAAACTCCGGAGCAGCGCCTTTATTCCTCTCTTGCCGAGAAAATAAGCTCTTCCCCTAAGGGTTAGGTACCCTATCCGAAGCCATTCTCCGGTAAAAGTGCTTCTTGACGATCTCGGCCGAAAAGGCATATACAAACAGGATCCCCCCGATCCACAGAAAAAAAGAGGGAGGCAAAGGGTGAAATTCAAAAAGGACCGCTAAAGGTGTATAAGGAAGAACCAGAATTGCCGGGATAAGCAGAAGGGTCGTCCAGGTTAAATCCTTGCCGGGTCTACTCTTGAATAAAGGCCTGCGGGTGCGGATGACCAGCACCACGAGGGAGGCGGAGATCACCGATTCCAGAAACCACCCGGTGCGGAACTGTTCCGGGGTGGCTTGGAGGATGAGCAGGAGGACGCCAAAGGTCAGGTAATCGAAGACCGAACTCAAGATCCCGAAGGTCACCATGAATTTCCGAATGAATGCCAGGTTCCAGCGGCGGGGCTGTTCCACCATTTCGGGGTCTACCCGATCCGTGGCGATGGTCATCTCCGGAAAGTCGGTCAGCAGATTGGTAAGCAGAATCTGTTTCGGGAGAAGAGGCAGAAAGGGCAGGAACAGGGAAGCTCCGGCCATGCTGAACATGTTCCCGAAATTGGCGCTGGTGGCCATGAAGACATACTTCAGGGTGTTGGCGAAGGTCCTTCTCCCTTCCCGGATGCCCTCCAACAAAACCCCCAAATCCTTCTCCAGGAGAACAATATCCGCGGTGCCCTTGGCCACGTCCACGGCCCGGTCCACGGAGATGCTCACATCGGCGGCTTGAAGGGCCGGAACATCATTGATGCCGTCGCCCATGTACCCCAGAACGTTCCCGGCTTTCTTCAACGCCCGGAGGACCCGTTCCTTCTGGTTGGGCTCCACCTCGGCGAAGACATCCACTTCATTCGCTCTCCGGGCCAGGGCCTCTTCGCTCATGCTCCGCAGGTCCTCCCCGGTCAGGAGCTGTGGGGTTTGCCCTCCGACTTGCTGGCTGACGGCCGCGGCCACCCACCGGTTGTCGCCGGTGATGATTTTCAATGATACGCCGAGCTGGCGGAGCTTTTGGATGGTTTCAGAGACCCCTTCCTTGGGGGGATCGAAGAGAACGAGGAAGCCCAGAAAGGTCATGTCCTTTTCCTGGTCCTTTCGGATCGAACGGTCCGAACCCATATCCCGGCAGGAAACTCCAAGAACCCGGAATCCACCCCGACTGAGGGTTTCGAAACGGTCCCTGATTTTCTCTTCATAAAGATGGATATCCTCCACCCTCCCTTCCGCCGTTTCTACCTTAGAACAGACGGATAACACATTCATCAGCGCTCCCTTGGTCACCACCAAATGAATGTCGTCTCTGGCGACCAGGATGCTCAACCGTTTGCGGATAAAATCATAGGGGACCTCATCCAGTTTGTGGTAGGAAGAGACCTCGAAGAGGCGGTGGGTACGGATGGCCTGGTCGATGGGGTTCAGAAAGCCGGTCTCAAAATAGGCGTTCAGGTAGGCATAAAAAAGAACCCCCTCGCTCTCCCTCCCTTCGACATCGAGTGCCGAATGGACTTGGACGGTTCCCTCGGTCAGCGTTCCGGTCTTGTCGGAGCAGAGGACGTTCATACTGCCGAAATCTTCAATGGCTGATAATTTTTTGACGATGACCTTTTGCCGGGCCATGCGCCTGGCCCCGTGGGAGAGGTTGATGCTGATGATCGCCGGGAGGAGCTGGGGGGTCAGCCCGACCGCCAGGGCGAGTGCAAAGAGAAAGGAATCCAGGACCGGGCGTTTCAAATAGACATTCACCGCAAAAATCGAAATGACCAGCAGGAGAGTAACCTCCAGGAGAAGGTACCCAAACCGCCTCACCCCCCGTTCAAATTCTGTCTCCGGGGGCCGGAGTTTCAAATGTTCGGAAATTTTCCCGAACTCGGTGGCCCGTCCGGTCCGGACCACCACCGCCCTGGCCTGCCCGCTCACCACGTGGGTGCCCAGAAAAAGGGAATTGGACCGCAAAGCCATGGGTGTTTCGGCCGGGTGCTGGCCCGCTATTTTCTCCAAAGGAAAAGTCTCCCCGGTGAGAGCGGCCTCATTCACGAAAAGATCTCTGGCCACCAGGATCGCGCAATCCCCGGGAATGGTATCGCCGGCTTTCAGTAGGACCACGTCTCCGGGAACGACCTCCTCCAGGGGAATTTCTTCGGGGGCCCCTTCGCGGAAGACGGTGGCTTTGACCAGCACCATGGCCAGCAGTTTTTCCACTGCCCGGTTGGCCCCCCTCTCCTGCCAAAACCCGAGCAGCCCGCTCAGGAAGATGATGGCCAGGATGATCAGGGCATCGGCGGGATCGTGGAGAGAGAAAGAAAGGATGGCTGCGGCGATGAGAATCAAGATGATGGGGCTCTTGAATTGAGCCAGGAAAAGGGAAAGGGAGGTGGACCGGCGGGAGGCCTTCAAACGATTGGCTCCATCCTGCTCCAACCGCCGCCGGGCCTCGTCCCGGGTGAGCCCCTGGGGGGAAGCCTGGAGGTTCTGAAGTACTTCATCGACGGGAAGGCTCCAAAAGGCGAAATTACCCCTGTTTTCCATACCCCGCCGCCCTTTTCTCCGAAGACCGGAGAACCCGGAATTTCTGGTTCATCTTTTCCTGCAAGCGGTCCAGATAGATGTAGATGACCGGGGTAATATAGAGGGTAATGATCTGGGAGAAAAGGAGTCCTCCCACCACGGCCAGGCCCATGGGGCGGCGGGACTCGGCCCCGGCACTCGATCGGGCCACCGCATTCAAGGGGACCAGGGTCCCCCCGGCCTACCGGGTTGTGACCTGAACCATGCCCGTATCCCCGCTTTTGTGGTCGAGAGCCGCGAGGGTGATCTTTTGATGGGGCTTCAAAAGATTCACGAAGGCGGCAAAGGTTTCCACGCCTTGGACGGGTTGTTCGTTGATGGCCAGGATGATGTCCCCCACCTCAAACCCGGCTTCCTGCAGCGGCCCTTTGAAATCCAGCCGGGAAATGGCCACTCCCTGATTGGGCTGTAAACCAAATTCTCCGGTTTCCTGAGCCGTGAGAGGCCTCACGACCACCCCCAAACGGTGTTCTCCCACCGTCGCGAGCATTTTTGCGGAATCTTCGAGGTCCCCCACTTTAACGGCGATCTCTTCTTTACGTCCGTTTCGGAGAACGGAAACCTTCACTTGCTCCCCGACGGCCGTGTCGGCCACCCGGTTGCGCAGCACTCCCGAGTCGGACACCTGTATTCCGCCATAGGACACAATCACATCCTTGGCCTTCAGGCCCGCTTTATCCGCCGGCCCTCCCTTGACCACGTTGGCTACATAAACCCCCTTGACCTTTCCCGTTTTGGCGGATCTGGCCAGTTCGGGGGTGAGGTCCTGGATACTGATTCCGATCCAGCCCCGCTGGACCTTTCCATGGGCGATGAGGGTCTTGGCGATGTGGATGGCCATGTTGCTCGGAATGGTGAAACCGATGCCTTCGAAGCCGCCCGATTCGGAAGCGATGGCGGCATTGACCCCGATCACCTCTCCCCGCAGGTTCAACAGGGGACCCCCGCTGTTGCCCGGGTTGATGGCCGCATCGGTCTGAATGAAATCCTGATAGCTGTTCGGATCGACGATACCCCGCCGGTGCTTGGCGCTGATGATTCCTTGGGTGACCGTTTGATCCAATCCCCGGGGATGGCCGATGGCCACGACCCACTCTCCCACCTCGGCTTTATCCGAATCCCCGAAGGTCACATAGGGGAGGGGGCCAGGGGCCGAAATCCGGATCACGGCGAGGTCGGTTTTGGGATCCGTGCCCACCAGTTTGGCCGGGAAATGCTTTCCGTCGGAAAGGAAGACCTCGATTTTGGTCGCCCCTCCGGCCACGTGGTGGTTGGTGAGAATGTGACCCTGGGCGTCCATGATCATCCCGCTGCCCAAGCCCTTCAGTTCCCTCTTGAATTTCTTGGGCATCTGGGGAATACCGAAGAATCGTCGCAAAAAAGGGTCCTTTTCGAAGGGGAGCAGGGGATTGACCACTTCCTGCCGTTCGGTCACTTCAATGTGGACGACCGCGGGAATGGTCTGCCTGGCCACTTGAATGATGGCCGTGCTCAAGTCCATGGGCTTTTCCGCCGCCCGGGCCAAAGGTCCTTGCGGGAGGATGAAAAATACCGCCCCCAGGATGAAGCTTATTCCTGCGGCCCGCAAAAGAAACCTGGACCGGCGGGGGAGGGGACGGCATCCGCCTGTTTCCCCGGCTTGAATCCGGGTCGATTGAATCTTATTTTTCTTCATCGTTCTCTCCTTTATTCATTCATAGACTGGATGGAGGATCCTCGGTTTTATTGGCCGACCTTCTCCCCTCTCTTTCCAAGCTTTTCGATCTCTTTGCCCAGGTCCTGGATTCCTTTTTCAACTTCTTCTTCGGCCACTTTTGCCCCTTCGATCATTTTCCCGGCCAGCTGGCCGGTCTTCTGAACAACGGACTGGGCCCCGCTTTCCACTTTCCCCTCGGCCCTCCTGATTCCTTTTTCCAGATGGAATGCGGCGGCCCGGAGCTCGTCTCCGGCCTTGGAGGCCTCCTTCCGGGCCCAGGATTCGTTCGCCATCCGGTAATAGTAATGGGCCAGGGCCGAGTTGGCCCGGGAAAAGGCGGCGTCCAGTTCCCGGACTGATTTTTCGGCCCCCTTCTCCACTTTGTCCGCGAGTCGATGCAAATCTTCGGCGGACGACGCCAGGGCTTCTTTGCTCTTGTCGGCTGCTCGGGCGGCTTCCGACTCCAGAAAGGATTTCCCCCGCCGAAGGGCTTCAGCGGATTCTTTCCATCACTTTCCGGCTTTGACAAAACGGTAAGTCTTCTCCCCTTTACCGGACAGCCGGAACCAGCCTCTTTCGGTTACCGTCCGCAGGATCTCGTCCTCCTTCATGTAGGGATCCCGGAAGGACAGGAGGCCGTTGGGCTTCAGAATCCGGTAGAGCTCGCCCAGGACACAGTCCGGATCGGTCAACCAGTGGAGGACGTAATAAAATAGGACCACGTCTATGGAGCAGGAGGCCAACTGGCTGATACAGGAGGTTTGGATCGTCTCTATGTTGTCCAATCCTTTTTTCAAGGCCGCATTTTGGACCTTTTCCAGCGCTTGAGGATGAATGTCCAGGGCATACACCTTTCCTTCGGGGCCAACCCGTTGGGCGGCGGCGAAAGTGAAGCTTCCCTTCCCACAACCGTAATCCAAAACCCGGAAGCCAGGTTGAATTTCTACTTCGCCCATGATCTCCTCAGGAGAGATGAAGAGATCCCTGAGGCTCAGTATCCAGGACATTCGCTTGAATTTAAATGAACTGATGGGCGTGTCCACGACCTTCCCTCATTTTCTGTAGGTACTGGATGCAAAGTAAACCCCCGGCT
>Ga0299915_10004584_pt1 | contig 10081 bp, 9 predicted proteins | sample RVTome_13_FD_200263 | JGI IMG/M metagenome (GOLD analysis project Ga0299915, IMG submission 200263) | Soil microbial communities from uranium-contaminated site in the Upper Colorado River Basin, Wyoming, United States - RVT92D227 (version 2) ...
CAGTTCGAAGGGAAACCTGTAACGCCTCTTCAGGTACTCCAATCGTTCCATCATAGAGCCTGGCCATGTCAAGGTGGAGCAGAGGGACCTGCCAGAAAGAGGCGAATACCTTGGCGCAGAGGCTTTTCCCGCATCCTGAAAGACCGGTGATCAGAACCCCTTTGGGAAGTTGGAGACCGAAGGACTTCCCCTCACTGCTTAAAACTTTGGACCTTTTCTTCAGCCAGTCTTTGAGGTTTTCGAGCCCACCGATGTCCTCCAGAGCAGGCCGATTGATCACCAAATTGAGGATTCCCGATTTCTTAATGAGCTGCCCTTTTTCTTCAAGCACTGCATCGATCAGAGAGGTGTCGATGGTCGTCCTTCCTATCAGGGCACTCCGAAAAGCACGGGCCACCTGGTCGAGAGAAAGGCCAAGCGCGGCCTTCACCATCCGGTCCTTCAACTCCGGCGTCAGGGATTCTGTTAGTTTAGAAGCCTGGGGACTTGCGGAGACGACTCCCATCAGGGTTCGCTCCACTTCCATCGCATCCGGCATGGGAAGTTCATAGACCACCATGTCCCGTTTCAGTTCTTCCGGAACAACCAGAACAGGAGCCACAATAAAAAGCGTCGCGTACCGATTTCGAAGAGCACGGTGGAGATCCTTTAACTTCCTTGGAAGGGAAAGGTCTGTATTTAAAAAGGGGTGGAGTCCCTCAAAGAGATAAAAAGCCTGTTCTGGACTCTGGATCACTTTATCCAAAGCCTCAATAGGATTCTTCGAATTCTCAATCTTTTCATTCTCGCCGATTAATCCTTGAAAAGGGTTCCAGATGAAGAGTTTGGGCTTGGGTTGAAAGGTGGCGCCGAGTTCTTTTAGCAGGCCTTCAACACGATCTTCTTCATCGGATTGGATATAAACAATAGAGGTCTTTGACAGAACGAATTTCTTCAGATCTTGCAGAATTTGTTGTTTTTTGGAGGTTTCTTCCATAAAATCACCTAGAAAATAGGTTTCAAATCCCCCCAACCCTCCTTTTGCTAAAGGGGGGCGAGGGGGGATTAGCGATTTTCATTGTTCGAGGGTGACGTAACCGTCATGAAAGATTACTGAAATTATACATAAATTAGTATGGGACGTCAATTTTATTTACGGTCTGAAAAGTGCTTGAATATTTGGTCGTTCTCTAATAAAATTGAAACATCAGGAGAAAACCATGACCGTCAATATTGATCCGATCTTAGTTGAACTTGGTCCCATTCGGGTAAGCTGGTATGGGTTAATGTATGTTTTCGGGTTCTTCGCCTCTTATCTCCTCGTCCGGTATCAAATGAAAAGAAAAGATTTTGGTGTTTCAAAACTGGATGTGGAAAATCTCTATTTTTATCTCATTCTCGGATTAGTCATCGGAGCACGGTTGGGATATGTTCTATTTTATGATCTTAAGATGTATTTGAAAGATCCGCTTGAGATCTTTGCCATCTGGCATGGCGGCATGTCCTTTCATGGAGGGTTGATCGGCGTCCTCGTCGTTGCGATTCTTTTTTCCTGGAAGAATAAAAGGCCGTTCTGGAAGATCGTTGACCTTTTCATTGTCACCGCTCCTATTGGATTGGGTTTAGGGAGAATCGGTAATTTCATCAATGGGGAGCTCTATGGCCGAGTCACCCAAGTCCCCTGGGGAATGGTCTTCCCAAAAGGAGGCCCCCTTCCTCGACATCCCTCTCAGCTTTATGAAAGTGCCTTAGAAGGAGGCGTTCTCTTTTTGATCCTTTGGTTTCTTAAAGATAAAAAACTTCCTGATGGCGGGCTCTTAGCAGTATTTCTTTCTCTTTACGGGTTATTCCGATTTTTTGTGGAATTATTCAGGGAGCCGGACCCACAGCTCGGATTCATCCTCGGTCCCTTTACCATGGGACAGGTGCTTTCATCCTTTATGATCGTCGGAGGGGTCCTTCTTTTGATTTATTTGAAAAAGAGGTGATTCCTAAAAGTTCCACCAGGTTGATGATTATTAAAATTTTAGACTGGATAAAAAAGAGGACCCTAAGGAAAAGGCTACCCATTTTCGAGTAGCCTCTCAGCCACACCACCTCTTTTGGACTTGAGTTAAGTTTTTCTTGCTTTGTATAAATGGAAAATGCCGATTACGTACCCCCCATTGCCCCCTGGAATAGGGTCAAATTATTAATCACTTTCTTTACCCCTTTTATCCCTTTCATCATTTTCTCTAAAGCCTCTTTTTCCTGGAGAGAATAGACAATACCATAAATCCGTACCGTCTCCCCATCTTCCACGTTGTAGAAAGTATGTTGACTTTCCATACCTGCTTCAAGGGAAGCGGCCTCTACTTTACGTTGAAGGGATAGTTTTTCAAGCAATCTCATCGAATCCATCCCGCAGGCTTTGATTCTGTCCGATTTAGCGGCCTCCATGACCATTTTTGTGGCCGAATCGATGGTTAATTTATCCGTATTCAGAACGAGATCGTAGAGATTCGGATTTAACCAGTCCTCTTCAAAAGCAAATCTTAAGAAACCTCTTTTGTCCTGATCTGATCGATGAATCATTTTTTCGGCGATTTCTCTATCCACCTTTTTTTCTTCCATGACTCGCTGAATCCTTTTTTCCATAGATCCTGTGACAAGGACATGAAGGGCACAATTGAAGGAGTTAAGAAGAAGTTGACTTCCCTTTCCAAAGAATAACGTATTCCCTTTCTTTGCCACCTCAAAGATGACAGATTGTAACCGATCGAGATAGATCTTTGGCTTCTCGCTAAAGAACCTTTCGAGAAGATGAGGGCCTTTTTCATCTAATTTCTTGACATCCGCGAAAAATCCCATTTCCTCTGCGAATTTAAGCAGTTCCGCTTCACCGTAATACGCATAATTCAACCCCTTAGCCACCTGTTGAGCAATCTGAGTCCCTTTTGTTCCAAACATTTCAGAAATTGTTATAAAATACATAGCTATCAACCTCCTTTCTTCTGCTTCTCCTCTATAACTAAATTAAGCACTGTGACTAAGGGTGTCAAGGGTGCTTCCCTTTATCAAAAGACTATGTCGTATTGGCGGGGAGGGGACAGAGAGCCAGCTTCGGGAGCTTTAGAATTGCGATTATTTTAAGGTTATGGGCAACCGTCCTAACGGTTGAAAATTGGTTTGCATGATAAACAAACCTATGATTTTATTTGCTAAATGGTTTCGCTCTAAATCTCCCTCAGCCGCCTCTCTGTACCCTGGCCAATTTTGGTATAGGTTAGGGTGATCGCCTCTCTTTTGATTATTCTCGGTACAGTGTTGATTAAGATCGTGCGTTTAGAAATCTCTTGACAATTGGTTAGAGATGATATTTAATCATGAAAAATTTGTTGTAACAATCCTACCTTTATGAAAGTTCAAAAAGGAACTCATATTCCTTTATATCACCAGCTCAGAATCCTGATCCAAAGGAAAATTGAGACGGGGAACCTCCTCCCCCATCAACCTATTGAACCAGAATGGGAGTTGAGCAAGAAATACCAAATCAGCAGAACCACCGTGCGACAGGCGATGAAGGAATTGGAGAAGGATGGGTTGATCTATCGGAAACAAGGGAAGGGGACCTTCGTGAGTGGCCCGAAGATCTCACAGAAGTTTGTAACGCTGACCAGTTTTACAGAGGAGTGTATCGCCAAAGGGCTCAAGCCAAGCGCTAAGTTATTGGAGGCGAAGCTCATTCCTGCTAACCTTGAGGTTTCGAGGAACTTAGATGTGAAAAGAGGAGAGAAGGTGATCAAGCTCTACCGGCTCCGGTTTGCCGATAGGAAGCCTGTGGGGTTGAACCTCTCTTACCTCACTTATCGTCTCTGTCCGGATCTTATGGGGGAGGACCTCAGGGAAAAGTCACTCTATCGGATCATTGAACAGAAATATAATGTGAAGATTACCAAGGTAAAGAGGATCATGGAATCGGTTCAAGCGGATGATCATATCTCAAAGATGCTCAGGGTGAAGGTCGGAGACCCTATCCTTAAAATCGAAGGAGTTGCCTACCTGAAGGATGAACAGCCTATCGAATACTTTGTTGAATATTATATGGAGTGAAGATTGAAGGCAGATCAAATTTACATTGGGGTGATCGGCGAAACGATCTGTTCCGAAGAGACGGCCAAAGTCGCCTATGAGGTAGGACGCAGGATTGGAGAGAGGAGAGCGATTTTGGTCTGTGGAGGGCGAGGCGGTGTGATGGAGAACGCTGCAAGAGGGGCGAAGTCAGTGGGAGGACTGACGGTGGGTGTCTTACCGGGATCCTCCCGGGATGAGGCGAATCCCTATATCGATATCGCCATTGTGACGGGTATGGGTGAGGCGAGGAATGTCATCCTCGTCCAGTCGTGCCAGGTTCTTATCGCCGTGGAGGGGATGTACGGGACCCTTTCGGAAATTGCCTTTGCCTGTAAGTTTGGAATCCCGGTCATTGGCCTCAAAACCTGGAGGGTCGATCGTCCTGGATTGACCGCCTCTCCTGTATTAGAGGCGAAGACTCCAGAAGAGGGAGTGGAGATGGCTTTCCAGATCATCCATTCCAGAAAGAAGGAGTAAGATCCGTGCTCTTATGGAGGCTATTTGGGAGGAGATTTTTGTTAACTGCCTTCATCGTCTATCTCCTCCTCCCCATGGTCTTGGTGGTGGTCGGGTCATTCGGTAAAAAATGGTATGGGACGATGTTTCCCGAGGGATTTACCTGGGGGTGGTATCGGGAATTATTTTCCAATATCATTTTCACCCGAGCCCTGCGCATGTCCTTCTTCATTGCCACTCTTGTGGTCATAGCCAATATGGTCATTGGGATTCCTGCCGTTTATGCGATTTATGTATCTCGGAAAGAATATCTCAAGAAACTCTTTGACAACTTCGTGATGCTTCCCATCGCCATCTCACCGCTGGTCATTGGAATGGGATTGATCCAGGTCTATAATAGGCCCTCTTTCTCTCTCATCGGAACTTGGGAGATCCTTCTTTTTGCACACTGCGTGTTTACCATCCCCTTTATGGTAAAGCCGGTGATGGCGAACCTTGAGATGATCAACTGGAGGGAGCTCGATGAGGCATCAGAAAGCCTTGGAGCAAGTGGTTGGTATAAAGCAAGAAGGGTATTTCTGCCCAATCTCCTCCCCGGGATCGTTGCGGGATCAGTGATGAGTTTTTCTATCTCCTTGGGAGAATTCCCTTTAGCCGTGCTCCTCTCAGGTTCAACCACTCAGACCTACCCGGTTGCTCTATATCAGGCCTTCTATTTTCCTGTAGGATTTGCCTGTGCCGCCACAAGCCTTCTCCTCTTGGCTGCACTTTTTGCTCTCCTTGGAATGATGTTCCTGATGAAATTCACTCATATGAGACGAGAAGATTTCGCCTTGTGAAGGGGGAGATGAAAGTTATTCTTGAAAGAGTAAGGAAGACTTATGGAAAAACGATGGCGGTTCGCGACATCGACCTCACCATCGAGGATGGAGAGTTTTTAACTATTGTCGGCCCAAGCGGATGTGGGAAGACGACAACGCTTAGGCTCATCGCAGGGTTTGCCAAGCCAGATCAAGGGCGTATCCTATTCGATGGAGAAGTCGTGAACGACCTTCGACCAAAGGCGAGAAATGTTGGAATCGTCTTCCAAAATTATGCGCTTTTCCCCAACCTTACTATATTGGACAACATTGCCTTTGGCCTTCGGGCAAGGAATATTCCCGAACGCGAGCATGCCAAGAGGGTTCAGGAGTTGATCGAGATGGTCAAGTTGGAGGGGAAGGAGGAGGCCTACCCCCGGGAATTAAGCGGAGGACAACAACAGAGGGTTGCGTTAGCGAGGGCTTTGGCGATCCATCCACGAGTTCTCCTTTTGGATGAGCCCCTTAGCGCCTTAGATGCCAAGGTCAGGCTGATGCTCCGATATGAAATCAAAAAGATCCAGAGGGAATTCAAAATCACCACTGTCTATGTCACGCATGATCAGGAGGAGGCCCTTTCGATCTCGGACACTGTGGCAGTGATGAACCGGGGAGAACTTCTCCAGGTGGGCCCACCAGAGAAGATCTACCATTCTCCAAGGGGTGATTTCATCGCCTCCTTTATCGGTATTTCAAACCTCTTTCCGTCCAAACGTCGCTCGCCTGAAAGAGGGGAGGTGGAATGGGAGGGCCTTATTTTAAAAGTCCCTCCCTTTGATCCAAACTTAGAAGAAGTTTTAGTCATGGTTCGACCGGAAAGAATTACTCTGTCAATGGATGTGCAGAAGTTCTCCCCACAAAACGATTTAAATGTCTTAGAAGGAATGGTGGAGGGGAGGGTTTTCCTTGGCCCCACGATTCGATTGGCCCTCAATGTGGGAGGAAAGAGGGTGATTGTGGACACATCCGATGTCGAGAAATATCGATGGGAAGGAGGTGAGAAAGTCTACATTCTTTTTGAAAGGAAGGATGTCAAGATCATTTAAAAAGCAAAAGGAAAGGAGGAAAGGTGTATGAAAAAGGAAATAGCTATTTCAAGTCTCACGCTTATATTGCTTTTTGGCTTCTTTGCGATCGCCCACGGATTTGAAAAGGAGTTGTTCCCGGGTGAGACAGAACTTTATGAAAAAACCAAGAAAGAGGTGATGGTGGTCAGTTATGACACTGGTCCGGGTTGGGCGAACTGGGTAGGTGAATTTGGTGCCTTTGAGAAAAGGTATACCGACCTCACCATCGTCTACAATGATCTTGGAAGTGGAGTGACCGTGGCGCGTTTAGAGAAGGAGAAGGCGAGACCTCAGGCCGATACGGCTTATTACAGCATTCCTTATGGGCCCATCGCTAAAGCCAAAGGGGTGACCGAAGGCTTCAAGCCATTCAACTTTGATAAACTCCCTTCCCAACTTAAGGATCCAGATGGCCACTGGTTTGCCATCCATGCGGGAACCGTGGCAATTTGTGTGAATAACAAGCTGGTCAAAAATATCCCAAAAGGGTGGAATGATCTCCTCAAGCCAGAATATAAGAATCACATCGTCTATTTGGATCCCCGAACCACAGGGATAGGCCACGCCATTGTCCTGGCAACAGCCTATGCAATGGGAGGAAACGAGTCGAACCCGAAACCCGGAGTAGAATATCTTGCCAAACTCCAAAAGGCTGGGAATGTCAAACGATATGAGGCTACTGTGGAGTATGCGAAGTTTTTAAAAGGGGAGATTCCCATCTGGGTCACTTATGATTTCAATGCCTACAAGGCAAAGTATATTGGTGAAGCGGACTGCACTGTGATCATCCCAAAGGAGGGGACCATTACGGCTCCTTATGTGATCAGCCTAGTTAAAAACGCTCCACATCCCAATTCAGGTAAGTTATGGCTCTCTTTCATCCTGTCAGATGAGGGCCAGAAGATCTTTGCAGAAGGATTTGTGAGGCCTGTCGTTACCGGGGTAAAACTACCACCAGAGGTGGCTGCGAAGTTCCTGCCGGCCGATGATTATAAAGTGGCCCATAATGTCGATTGGGTGATGGCGGGAAAAACACTAGATGACGCGAAGAAACTCTGGACGGATTTAGTTTTGGGTGGAAAATAGATGGAAGGGTTTGAGCGAAAAACGCTCTGGTTAATCTTGCCACTTTGTGTCTGGTTCTTCCTCTTCTTTGTCATTCCCTTAGGAGTGGTAGGATATGGTTCCATCTATACCGATGAGTCTGGATGGACCCTCAAGTATTACGCCTCTTCTTTGGTAGCAAAAGTTAATTTAGGGGCTCTCAAGAACAGTTTTATTTTGGCCTTTACCACAACTCTTCTGGGAGTCTCTTTGGGAATGATCATTTCATATTTTATCTATCGCATGGGAAAGAGGGGGAAGAACATCCTTTTGTCATTCATCTCCATCCCCCTCACCTTCTCAGGATTGGTGATCGCTTACGCCTTTATTATCACATTTGGATCGAGCGGGACACTGACATTACTTGTCTCTGAGATCTTTGGGGGAGATCCGCAAATGCTGTCAGGATTTCTCTACACCTGGAAAGGCCTTGCCCTCGCTTACCTATATTTCCTCATCCCGAGGATGATTTTAACCATGATGGCAGCCTGGGTGAATATGGATTGGGGACTGGTAGATGCAGCCGAAAGCCTGGGGGCAGGTCCCTTAAGGATATTAATCAAAGTGATTCTTCCCTCCATCTGGCCATCCGTTTTAGCTGGATCCGTCCTACTCTTTGCCGTGGCGATGGGGGCTTTTGCTACGGCGTTTGCCTTGGTGGGGAGCGGAGTGAATATCCTTCCCCTCCTCATCTATACACAAGTATCAGATGTCAGCTATAACCTCCCTCAGGCGAATGCTCTTGCAATGATACTTACCATGGTTACTACCTTTCTCATCTATCTCTACCAGAAGGTGTTCCTCCCTACCAAATAATTTAAAAAATGTTCGAATTACACCATCAATCTCTTTTTTTAGTCAATTTCGCTGGAGCAGTCATAGATTTAGGGTCGAGCAGGCGATTCAAATTCCCTTCTAAGAAAAGCCCTTCTTCCTCCACCACTTGGCGGACCGTCTTCCGGTTCACATAGGCCATCTTGGCAATTCGGGCTGCTTCATCGTATCCGATCTTCGGCGTGAGGGCAGTGGCAAGGGCAAGACTTTTTTCAATCATCTCTTCGCAACGCTTACGATCTGCCTTCAATCCCTGGATGCATTTTTTGGAAAAGAGGTTCACCGCATTGGCGAGGAGATGAATAGATTGCAATAAATTGTATGCGATCAATGGCATCATGACGTTCAGCTCAAAATTGCCGCTGAGCCCCGCCAGGGTAATGGCCGAGTCATTTCCGATCACTTGAGCGCATACCTGGATCAGGGATTCAGGGATAACAGGATTGACTTTCCCGGGCATGATCGAAGAGCCAGGCTGGGTGTCCGGAAGATGAATTTCCCCAATTCCACACCGCGGGCCCGAACCCAGCCACCGGATGTCATTAGCGATTTTAATCAAACTGACAGCCACTGTTTTCAGAGTTCCGCTCATTTCTACCGAAGCATCGCGAGTGCCTTGAGCCTCAAAATGGTCAGCTGCCTCATCGAAGCGGTAACCTGTTCCCCTATTTATGAGGGCGATAGATTTCTTTGCAAAAAAGGGATGGGTATTGATCCCTGTCCCAACAGCAGTTCCTCCCAAAGGAAGCTCAGAGAGGGACTTCATGGCATTCTGAATTCTGTAAATTCCCAACTCGACCTGACGGGCATACCCTCCAAATTCCTGACCCAAGCGAATCGGCGTCGCATCCTGGAGATGTGTTCTTCCAATTTTAAGAATGGAATAAAATTCCTTTCCCTTAACCTTTAAAGCCGTATGAAGATCGCTGAGGGCCGGGAGGAGTTTTTCTCGGAGGAGAATGACCGAGGCGATGTGGATGGCAGAAGGAAAGACATCGTTGGTCGATTGGCCCAGATTCACATGATCATTGGGATGGACAGGCCGATAGGTCCCTTTTTTGATTCCCAAAATTTCATTGGCACGGTTGGCAATCACCTCGTTCGCGTTCATGTTGGTGGAAGTTCCGGAGCCGGTCTGAAAGACATCCACCGTAAATTGTTCGTCCCATTTTCCCTCCATCACCTCTTGAGAGGCCTGTGCGATAGCTCTGGCGATTCTTTTTCCCAGAAGGCTCAACTCAGAATTCGTCTTGGCTGCTGCAAACTTGATCAGACCCAGGGCATAAAGGAATTCCCTTCCGAATCGCCAACCGCTCACAGGAAAGTTTTCAATCGCCCTCTGCGTCTGGGCACCATAATAAGTTTCTTTGGGAACCCTGACCGGACCCATCGAGTCTCTTTCTATTCGGTATCTTTGACCTGAGCTCGTCATCTTCGGCCTCCTTCTTGTAGCTCATTCTGATCAGTTCATCTGACGAAGAAAAGGGGAATTCCTCTATTTTCGAACCAGGCGTCTATCAAACATATAACTTTCGACACTGGAAATGACCACGCTATTCATGTCCGGATGTTTTGGATTGATCAGTATGTTGAATTCATCCAGGACGACCGCCGAAGGGACACGGAGCAAAAGTGAACGCATGGCGATGGCCCATTCGGAACCCAAAT
>Ga0299915_10004586_pt1 | contig 10080 bp, 6 predicted proteins | sample RVTome_13_FD_200263 | JGI IMG/M metagenome (GOLD analysis project Ga0299915, IMG submission 200263) | Soil microbial communities from uranium-contaminated site in the Upper Colorado River Basin, Wyoming, United States - RVT92D227 (version 2) ...
CCTTCTCGGGCGGCGGGGTGGCCTGTACGATCGAAGAGATGAATGTTCCACCGAGCAGTGAAGCCAAGCGACAGAGGAAAACCCTTCGGTTCAGGTCAGGAATCATGAACTTGCCGTCCTTTCTCCGCGCGTTTTCCCACGTACCGTCGCCCCGCATGGCGGGGCAGTCCCGAGGGCGTCTCGCCCTCGGCATCGAATCCCCCCCAACAGCGTCAGCGCCGCGCTGACATTCTGCATCGGCATGATGCACACTCCATCCACGAGATGAACCAGCTTCTCGAGAAGTCCCGCCGCCACCGCCAGACCGATCTGGCTTTCCTCGTCTCGCGTCGTGGCTTTCTCGATCTGTTGCAAGAGCGAATCCGGAAGGCTGATTCCCGGCACCTCGTAGTGCAGGTACTTCGCCATCTTCTTGCTCCTCACCGGAAGAAGCCCCGCGATAACCGGGACCTTCAGCCCTTCAATCCTCTCCAGAAAACTCTTGAACGCCTCGATCTCGTACACGGGTTGCGTCTGAATGAAATGGGCCCCAGCGGCGATTTTCCGCTTGAGTTTATCGAGTTCCTTTGGGAGGTTTTCCGCGGTCGGGTTTGCAGCGGCTCCGATCAAGAACGAGGTGGGATGACCTGTTTGCCCCGAGGACACGCTCTCGCCCCGGTTCATGCTGGCGACGATTTTAATCAGTCCCTCGGAGTCCACGTCAAAAACGGAAGTCGCCCCGGGCGATGGGTCCCCTGTCAGCGCCAGGATCGCATCCACATCGAGGGCTGCCGCTCCCAACAGCTCCGACTGGAGTCCCAGGATATTCCGGTCCCGACAGGTCAAATGCAGAATTACGCTCGCGCCCACGCGTTCTTTGACGAGATGCGCGAACGAAACCGGATTCATCCGAGGGCTGGCCATGGGGTTGTCCGGCACGTTGATGGCATCCACGCCGTTTCGCTTCAGCGACTCGATCCCCGCCATCAGCGAGGAATAGTCGGCGCCGGCTGGCGGGGAGATTTCCACGGAGGCGAAAAACTCCCTCCCGAGTTTCTGTGCGATCGGGTTCTTGCTTAGTTGGGATACCCGCGGTGCCTCCTCCTCGCTGACTACTCCCGGGGCGTGGGCCTTGCGTTTTCTGGGCAAGAGCCCTCGGACTCTCTGTGCGATGGCGCGAGTGTACTCCGGCGTTGTCCCGCAGCAGCCGCCGACGATGTTCGCTCCGCGGTTAACGAACTCTTCGCAGAGTTGAGCAAAATAGTCCGGGTCGGAAAGGTGAACGGTCCTCCCGCCGAAAAAGCGGGGGAGACCTGCATTGGGCTGGATGGAAATCGGCAGGTTTGTGAGGGCGGCGAGTTCGTCCAGAATCGGCAGGCTATCATAGGGTCCGCAGCCGCAATTGTGGCCAATCACGTTCACCGAATGTTCGCGGCAGACCGCCAGGCACTCCGCCGGGGAGATGCCCATTCGCGTGCGACCGTCCTTGAGGTAAGCCATCTGGCAAATGACCGGCTTCTCCGTGAGCGACCGTGCCGCCTCGAGTGCGGCCGAAAGGTCCTGCAAGCTCGAGAGGGTTTCCAGAAGAATCACATCCACGCCCCCTTCGAGGAGCGCGGAAATCTGCCGTCTGTAGGCAGCTACTCTTTCGTCTCGGGATAGGAACCGCGAAGGGTTCAGCCCGGGACCGAGCGGACCCACGGCGCCCGCAACGAAAACTCTGTCTCTCGCTGCTTCTCTGGCGAGGCGTGCCCCTGCTCTGTTGATGTCCTCCACGTGGTTCTGATCGCCGTACTTTGCCAGCTCGATCTCGTTTGCCCCGAAGGTGTTGGTCTCAATGATGTGGGCTCCGGCGGCAATGTACTCGGCGTGGATGGATTTCACAAGGTCGGGGTTGTCGAGGTTGGCTCTCTCGCAACAGGCGGTGAGAGGAATGCCCCTGTCGAACAGAAGCGTGCCCATCGCTCCGTCGCAGACCAAGATTCTCTCGTGGAGTCGCTCGAGGAAGTCAGCCATTCTCCTTTTCGCCGCCTGACAAAAAAAAGATTTTCATCTATTATAGCGAACGCATCCCGACTTGGCAAGAACTCTCTGACGCGGGCATGTGACTGTTCACTCTCGGGGGACATTAACCGCGGAGGTCGCAGAGAGCGCGGAACGCGCAGAGAATCGGACGAGATGAAGGACTGTCAGGATTACGTGTCCGTCCGTGGTTCCGTCAGTGTGCGCGTCATGCGCCAGGACATCGCGCACACCAGGAGGTTCGCTCGTTTTGTAAGACGCAACCAAGAAAGGCTTTTGGAATGGCGCGGGCAGGAAAAGTGCTCTTGATTCCGTTTTTTCTACTTTCACTCGGTTCCTGTGGCGGCTCGAAGCCCCCTCGCACGCCACTGCGCATTTTCGCCGCCGCCAGCCTGAATGCAGCACTGAGCGAGCTTGAGAAGTCCTTCGAATCGGAACACCAGCAGACGGATGTCCGCCTGGAAGTCAGCGGCAGCCTCGTTGCGGCGCGCAAGGTCAGCGAATACAAAGACACTGCCGACCTCGTCATTTCGGCGGACAAAAGAGTCATTGAGGAACTTCTCATCCCGCAGTTTGCCGACTGGGAGATTGTTTTCTCCTCCAACGAAATCGTCCTGGCGTTCAGCGAAAACAGCCGACACGCCGCAGAGGTGGACTCCGACAACTGGCCGAGGATTCTGCTCGACCCTCAAGTGCGCGTCGCAAGGGTTGACGAGAACCTGGGTCCCCTCGGTTACCAGACTCTCCTCGTGTGGAAACTTGCCGACGTTCATTACAAGGACACGCTCCACGGCGGCAGCCTTTTTGAGACGCTTTCGAAAAGGGTGACCCGCCGGATGATTCGCCCCGACGCAGCGGAGCTTCTCCCGACCCTCGGCACGGAAGCCGATTACATCTTCGTCTATCGCAGCATGGCCCACGACCAGAACCTCAAACGCGTTCTTCTTCCGCCCCAGGTGAACCTCTCCTCTCCGGCCCACGCAGATTTCTACGGGACATGCTCTGTTGCTATCTTCACGGCGCCGGGTCGGCCGGCGACCCTGAAGGGCGAACCCGTCCTTTACGCCCTGACGATTCCCCGCGAGGCGCCGAACCTTCCCGCTGCGGTTTCCTTTGTGCAAATGCTGCTCGGCCCGCAGGGACAAACCACTCTTCGACGTCACGGCTTCTCGCCTCTTACTCCCGCGAGATTCGAGGGTCGCTGGGAACGCTTGCCGGAGAGCCTTCGCGGCCTCGTCGCCAAACCATCGCCTGAAACGGAGATGCGCGAATGAACTTCCGGCGGTCGGACTTTCTCGCGATGGCTGGACTCCTTCTCCTGCTGCATGCCCTGTTGATGGTTGGCGAGTTGCGCGGTCTTCCCTTCCGGCTGGACCACTTCACGAACGCCGCGCTTTTGTTCGCAAACCTCTATTTCCTTTACAGCGGTTCTCTTCTCAGCCATCGCCTTGCGGCATTCCGACTGGCACTGTACCCCCTCGGTTACGCGGTCCTCCTTTACGTGTTCTTCCTGCGTAACCCTGATTGGCGACCTCTCTTTTTCGTCCTGGGAGTCGTCTATTGCAGCGCTTACCGTCTCCCCGCGGTTTTGGGCTTGTTCACCGTTTTCATACTCTCCCACATCTTCGCTCAGCCCCATCCGTGGGCAGCGTTTCTCGTGCTGGGTTCGGTTTTTGCCGTCGCATACATGGTTCGCAGAAAAGCATACGGCTGGTTTCACGTCACCGCGTTGACCTTTGGACTCGCTATCTTCGGAGTCCTTCTTTTCCCCATCATCTGCTTTGTTCTGCTCGATTCGCCGCAGACTATCTTAGAGACCTTCTCCCAGTCGGAAGTCGCCCTCGCCATGAAAACGAGCCTCCTGTCGGCGACAATCTGTACGCTGATCGTTCTCGTATTCGGCGTGCCCCTGGCTTACGGCATCGCCCGAACGAATTTCCGTGGAAAGACGGTCCTGGAAACGGCGATTGACCTGCCCATTCTTATTCCGCAGTCTGCCGTAGGCGTTGCCTTCCTCTGGGTCGTCGGCGCAAAAGGCTTTCTGGGAGGGACTGTAAACGTCGGGGGCACGCTTGCCGGCGTCATTCTCGCCCAGATGTTTGTGAGTGCGCCCTTCCTGATTAAAACGGCAATCACGTCCTTCGAAGCCGTGCACCCGCACCTCGAGAGCGTCGCCCGAAGCCTCGGCGCCTCGCCCGCGGGCGCCTTCTGGCGCGTCTCTTTGCCATTGGCGGCGAGAGGTATTTTCGTTGGCTGCATCCTCACCTGGGCAAGGGCAATCAGCGAGGTCGGCTCCGTCGCCATCCTCGCTTATTATCCGATGACCGCACCCGTGCTCGTTTTCAGCCGCAGCACTCAGGCAGGCATCGAACAGGCGCGCCCCGTTGCCATAGTGCTCATCCTGACGTGCCTGTGGATTTTCATCGGGCTGCACTTCATCCGCTCTGCTGCGTTCAGGCGGTTCGTCGGGAGGACGGAGCAAATATGATTGTTCTATCGAACCTGCAAAAAAGCTTAGGTGATTTCCGGTTGTTGATTGAGAGACTGGAAATTCAGCCCGGTGAATACCTCGTCATCCTCGGACCGAGCGGCGCCGGCAAGAGTGTGCTTCTACTGACAGTTGCCGGCCTGATCCGCCCCGACAGCGGACAGCTCTTCTTCAACGGCGGCGATGTCACTGGTCTCCCGCCCGAGAAGCGCGACGTGGGATTGGTCTTCCAGGAAGCGAATCTTTTCCCTCACCTCACCGTCGCGAAAAACATCGCGTTTGGAAAGCGCTACCGGAGAAAAAGAGCAGCGGAGATTCAGCAACGGGTGGAGCTTTTGATTGATATGCTGAACATCCGCCCCCTCCTTTACCGCACCGTGGAGGGACTCAGCGGCGGCGAGAAGCAGCGGGTCGCCATCGCTCGTGCCCTCAGCATCGGCCCGACAATTCTGCTGCTGGATGAGCCCCTCGGCCTTCTCGACCAGAACACTCGGGAGGAACTCCGCAAGGAGCTTCGCCGCGTCCACGACGAACTCCGCACGACGACCCTTCACGTTACTCACGACCGCAGCGAAGCCTTCACGATGGCCGACCGAATCGCCATCCTCAACGAGGGAAGACTCGCGCAGGTTGGCCCCCGCGAAGAGATTTTCACTCGTCCCGCGTCCGAATTTGTCGCGCGTTTCCTCGGCGTCGAGAATGTCCTCGATGCTTTTGCGGAACAGGATGCGAGCGGAAGGACGTTTCTCAGAATCGGAGAATCGCGGTTACCCGCGCCCTCGCAGTATCAAGGCAGAGTTCGTTTTTGCGTTCGACCGGAGGATGTCTCCCTGCACCCGCATGTTCCGCCGCGAACAGAGGCAGCCGCGTCGCTTTCGGGAACGGTCAAATCCATCGAGGACCGAGGGGCCGTCCTCCGCCTCGTCGTGAACTGTCCGGTCGGCGATGTGGTGGTGCTCTGCGGGAAGCAGCAGTTCTTAGGAAGCGGGCTTTCCTGTTCGTCATCAGTATGGCTGAGATTGAACGCGGCATCCATTCACGTCTTGCCGCGACCGGACTGAGGCTCTTGTCGCAGAGGAGCGCATGATCGCTTTCGTCAACTGGAAAATCTTTCGCAGAACGTTGATACCGTTTCAGGAGAGTTACGTAGAGCTCGCGGCATGCCTCGCTGTGTTCTTCCTTGCTCTCGTGTGCGTGGCGGTCAAAAGCCGTCGGCAGTCCTGGCGGCACATCGTCCAGGGAGTCAGCGTGCTGGTCTTCTTTTTCGTAGTGCGGTCGTGCCTGGGCGTTTTCGGCCTCATTCGCAACGCCTTCCACGGCGCCAGCCTCATCGGCAAGGACGACCTCAACGCGTTCTATTTCCTCAGCATGACCGTGGTGATTCTTTCCGTCGCTCTCCATTCGGGCGCCATTTTCTGCGGCTGGATTTGCCCGACAGGAACCATGCAGGAGGTGGTCGGAAAGGGAAGGCGCCTGTTTCAGAAGAAAAAGACGCACGTTGTACTGGGCAGCAGAATTTCGCTCTTAACCATCCTTGCCGGGATGGGCATTTTTGTCTGGTTTGTCTATCGGATTTTTGGCAATCGGCGACCACTCCCGGAGGACTCGGCGGTCCTGTGGGTGACTTCTCTAGTGGTTATCTCCTCGTTCGCCATGCTTTTCAGCAGAAGAGAGCGGGCGTTGAGGAACTTCCGCGTGCTCTCTTTGGCATTCATCCTGTTTTCCATTTTCCTCGGCATCTCCGTGTACTCCCCGGTGCATTTCATTTACAGCGATGTCCGGGATTGGGCAAGCGAGCTCTCGACCATCGCGATTGTGTCGTCCGCTATCTGGGTCTCCAGAGCGTGGTGCCGCTATCTCTGCCCATTCGGGTACGTTTGTTCTCAGTTGAACCGGGTTGCCCTGCGGCGCGTTGTCGTCTCGCCAGGGTGCTCGGAATGCGACCGGTGCGGACAGGTCTGCGAGGTAGGAGCTATTGAGAGGGGCAAGCTCAATTCATCGGCTTGCATCATGTGCCTCGCCTGCGTGGATGCGTGTCCGTCGCGGTGCATTCGATATGTGAATCAAGGAGAGTATGCAGGCGGGGACGCCTGCGCTACGGGGAGTGGCGCATGACAAACCGCGCGCCCTTCATCCTTTTGCTTTCGTTGCTGCTTCTGCTCTCAACTTCCCTTGTGATGCAGGCTTCCAGCCTGCCTGGCCATCTTGTCCCGATTTTCAGCGCGCCGACCGGTTCCGAGCCTCTGACCCACGCGGAAGACTGGGTTTCTTTTCGCGGGGGCCCCTCGAACGCAGCCTCACGAATCTTCGAGACCGCGACTCGTCAGAAGCCAACCGAATGGTCGTTCAAGCCTTCCCCGTGGACATGGGCCTACCGCCCGGGCACAGGCGTCTGGAGCTCTCCATCCATCGCGCAGGTCGGCGAGCGGGTCATTCTGTTCGTCGGCAGTTATGACAACAACCTCTACGCCGTGGACGCCTTCTCAGGCGAGGAGCTGTGGCGTTTCACCACCGGCGGCGAAATCTTCTCCACTCCTGCGGTCGCAAACATCAACGGGAAGCACACTGTGTTCTTCGGCTCGGCCGAGCGCATCCTCTATGCCCTCGATGCCGAAACCGGGGCGAAAATCTGGGCGTATCAGCTCGTGGACTGGCGTTATACAGTTGGCGAATCGCGCATCTCCTCGCCAGCGGTCTTCTCCCTCGACGGACGGGATGTCGTCCTTTTCTGTTGGTGGGTGCACGACGCATCCTTCGCGCGCCCTCTCGAGACGACCGAAGCTCTTCTTCTTGACTGCGAAAACGGCCAGCGAGTCTGGCAGACGCGATTCTCGAAGAGTCCGCCATCCAGTCCGTGCGTTGCGACGATTGAGGGCCAACCGCGGATTTTCGTTTCCGCCCGCGACGGGAACACCTACTGCCTCGACGGAAAGTCCGGCGACCTTCTCTGGAAGCACACCAGCCAGGGCGAGGTTCTCAGTAGCCCCAGTTGTGCGGCGGGTCTCGACCCCCCACTGATTCTTGTCGGCTCTCGCTATGGCGCCTTACACGCCCTCGACTCCCGCGACGGCTCCCCTGTCTGGACCTTCAAAGCGGGCCACTGGATTGATTCCTCTCCAGCGATTGTCGAGATGGCGGGTGAGCCGTACGTTCTTTTCGGTTCCCACGACCAGTCCGTGTACTGCCTCAACGCGCGCACCGGACGCCTTCGCTGGAACTTCCCCACAAAGGGCGACGTTTACTCTTCTCCTGCCGTCTTCGAAGACGGCCAGCGGACGCTCGTTGCCGTTGCCTCCGGCGACGATTACCTTTACCTTCTGGATGCGTGGTCGGAAAGAGAAGTCTGGCGAGACCGCCCCGGCAGGTTTCTCTGGGGATACAGGATTGTCGGCGATTCCATCTGGTCGAGTCCCGTCGCCGCCCGCCTGAACGGCCACTGGATTCTTTTCGCCCCCTTCTACGATGGTCAGGTTCACGCGTACTCCCTCGGGGAAGCGAAGGAAACGGCGAAACATCGCTCCTCCTACGGGGAAATCATGCTGCTGAAAATCGCTTCGACCATCGTTGGGACGCTGCTCGTGATTGGCATCCTGTTTCGCCTCGGCCGTCAATAGCTACCGCAGCATGGATGGCAGCAGCTCAGGGCAACGCCGTAGGCGCAGCTCAAAGACGGTTGACCGAATGCTTTCGCTTGTGCTACGTTCGACACTCAAGAAAAGACGGACATAGCCAATAGCTGAATCTCGAAGGACTTCGATGTCCGCCGCCGGGGGGTGGAGGACGCTAAGGCTTGTTGCCCGGCCTTCTGCTGGGCGACGCGGAGCTCTGTGAGTCCCTCACAGGGGGGAGCATAGAGTTTTTTTGTCCCCTCGAGAGGGCTATGAACGTCGTTTTTCATCCATAACGTCGCTCCCGAAAAGACTGACTTCTATCTCATGAGGCTCACAAAATGAAGGATGAGAGCAAGACGAGAGAGGAACTCATCGAAGAACTGAAACGACTGCGCCACCGCGTCGCCGAAATGGAGGCGGCGGATGCTGCCCGAAAGCGGGCGGAAGAGGCGCTCCACCAGGCTGAAGAGAGGTTTCGGCTCGTCACTGAGAACGTGAGAGATGCCATCTGGATTGGCACGGTGGAAACGGGCCAGGACAGGCGCCTTGTCTATGTCAGTCCCGCTTTCGAGAAGATGTTCGGCATCAAGCCGGAAGGCATGTCCAAGTCGGATGACGCCTGGGTACAATCGCTTCACGAGGACGACCGAGACCGAGTCATCGGTTGCCTTGAAGCCTTCCTTCGGGGAGAGAGTGACTATGATGTTGAGTACCGCATCGTTCGGTCCGATGGTGAGGTGCGCTGGATCAAGGCGAAAGCCGTGCTGATCAGAGATGAGGAAGGCGTCCCATATCGCACCGTGGGACTGGCTCAGGACGTCACCGAGCGCAGACAGGCGGAGCAGGCACTGAGGGAAAGGGAGGAGCAATACCGGCTGCTATTCGAGTCGGCCCCTGTGTCCATCACACTGGTCGGCTTGAACGGTATCGTGCTCGACTGCAACCCGGCCACCGAAAAGGTTGCGGGCATCTCGAGGGAGGAAATCATCGGGAAGAATTTCACAAAACTCGGGGTTTTGAACCCGAGGGACCTGCCCGGATACGTAAAGCTGCTTTCAGCCCTGGTCGCGGGGAAAGACAGCGGGCCTGTAGCGTTGCGGGTTACGGGCAACGATGGAGAAGCTCGATGGCTCGAAGCCTTTCCCAGTCTGCTGCGCAGAGGCGGCAAGCTCCACGCTGTTCAGGTCATTGCGCGGGATATAACCGAGGAGAAACTCGTCGAGGAGCAGAGGAAAAGCTATGTGCGCGACCTCGAGTTTCTTTCAAAGACCGCGATGGCGTTCTCCGAACTGCCCGCGGACGCGGACATCTATGGGTTCACGGCAGAGCGACTCAAAGAACTCGTCGGCGAGGCGATTGTCCTGGTCAACTCCTATGACGCGGCGAAAGACGCTGTGTGCATTCGCGCCGTTGCGGGTTTGGGCAAATCCGTTCGGAATCTGCTCAAGATCGTGGGCAGAAACCCCGTCGGGATGGTGTTCTCGCTCGATGACATGGCGAGAGAAGGACTGAGGAAGGGTCAGCTCGTCCAGGTCCCCGGTGGGGTTTATGAATGGACTTTCCAGCGCGTCCCTCAAGGCATTTGCCATGCTGTCGAGAGGGCTCTCGGCCTGGGGGACATGCACGGCATGGGCTTCGTACGAGGAGGGCAACTGTTTGGCAACGTGAGCTTTGTCATGCGAAAGGGCGCCACTCTCAGGAATACCGATATTGTTGAGGCATTTGTGAACCAGGCCTCGATTGCCTTGCAGCGAAGAAAAGCCGAGGAGGCCCTCAAAGATTCTGAGGCCCTTTATCAATCCCTCGTGGAGAGCTTGCCGCAAAACGTCCTCCGCAAAGACCGGCAAGGACGACTCACGTTTGCCAATGCCAATTTCTGCAAAACGTTGGTCAAGCCCCTTGATGAAGTCCTCGGGAGAACAGATTTCGACTTCTACCCGAAAGAATTGGCAGAGAAGTACAGGCAGGATGACCGACGTG
>Ga0299915_10004587_pt1 | contig 10079 bp, 7 predicted proteins | sample RVTome_13_FD_200263 | JGI IMG/M metagenome (GOLD analysis project Ga0299915, IMG submission 200263) | Soil microbial communities from uranium-contaminated site in the Upper Colorado River Basin, Wyoming, United States - RVT92D227 (version 2) ...
CCGGACACCGACCCCCAGAGAAGCGCGGCCAAGCTCTTCGCCGCCAAGCTGTCTCGCAACGCCTGGACATCGGAACTCAGGCTGTTCGGGAGCATAGGCAGAGGGGAGCATTCGCCTGGGGATGAGGTCGATGTCGCTGTCGTGTTCGACGACAGCCACATTTCGGAGGCGGAGGCGAAATCTGAGACCAGCCTCGCGGCTGAGGAGATCAAGGCCGAGACGAATGTCACGATAATGCCACTGTGCATCGCCCAGAAGGAGATGTCCAGAAAGGGAGGGTTGGCAGCCGAGCTGAGGGACAGAGAAGTGATCTGGAAACGCTAGAACCTGCCTTACGGCGTGTGAACCTTCGAGAAATGGTCGTAGATGAGCCTCGCGATCTTGCCCTCGGCCATCTGCGCTTTCTCAGGGTTCTTCTCCTCGAGCTTCTTGAAGAACACGCATAGGACGACGTGCGACTTCGAGGAGACGAATATGATGCCGGCGTTGTTCACGGACCCTGCGGTGATACCCGCCTTGGCAGCCACAGGGACATCTTCCGAAAGGAACGTTGGGATCGAGGAACCTCCGTGCCCTCTGATGAGCATCGAGAGCATCTCCTTGCTGCGAGCTGGGGAAACGACCTCTCCCTTGAGGATCTTCTCGAGGATCAGACCCATCTCCCGAGGAGTCCCAAGGTTGTCGAATACCTGGTCGTACTCCCTCTGCATCTTGAACTTCTTCTCTTCCTTGAGACCGTACAGGTTCTCATACTGGTTCCTGAAGTCGGCGATTGTGAGCGAGGTGAACTCCCTGTCGATGTCGTTCAGGGCCTTCATCCGCTCCATGTCCGTCATGCCCTTCCACTTCCTCGCCGCCTCGACCGAGGCCAAGTCCCTGAAGGGCCCTTTACCCATTGAGAGCAGGAAACCCTCTCTCCAAGGGAGGTAGATGGACGTCTTTGCCAGCCCGAGGTCCCGTATCAGCATGTTCACGCTCTGGATGCCCACCCTCTTCCATAGCATCTCCGAGGCAGTATTGTCCGTCGCGACTATCATCAGCGTGAGGAGGTCACGGACCGGCAGCTCGAGCCCGGGGCTGAGGTATTGAAGCACTCCTGAGCCGATGCACATGTTCCTCGGCTCCAGCTTCATCTTTTCGTCCATCGTGATGAGGCCCGCGTCCACCTGCCTGAACACCTCGACCATGAGCGGGATCTTGAAAACGCTGCCCAGTGGGAATATCTTGTCCGCATCGATGGAGATCTCCTTGCCGGACTCCACATGCTTCATGTAGAAGCCAAACTGGCCCTTGACGTCCTTCGAGACCTTCACGACTTCCGAGCGCAGTTTCGTGAACTCGCCGCCAGCGGCGGAAATCTGCTTCGCCCTTTCTTGATTCAAACCGAACGCCCCTCAACGCACCGACTGCATCAAGCCGCTGTCGGACTCTCCCCAGCAGTCACCGACCGGCCTTGAAAAGGATTGAGCTGACAGTATATAGCTACTTCTGTTTTGAAGCCGGAAGGAGTAGGCCAGGTCTGGGGATCCGAATGCTATATTGTGCGGCGCGGTTGTCGCAACAGAATGGAAAAAGAAGGGGGGTCGGAGATTGAAAGAGAGCATGAACCCGGTCAGGGGGAAAGGGGAGGAGAGTGGCTGACTCAAGTTCCGAGGAAAATCCTTGTTTCCCTCTTCCAATCTCTTGAAAGGGGAATCTCCATCCTGCGCTCATATACGTGTTGCAGTGGAAATCAGCAATGATAACAACGTCCAGAAGGCCTCCATATGTAAAGGTTTAACCGTCAATCGGGGATTCCGAGGGAACGATGAGAGGGTCCATCGCGGAACGCATCAGGGAGGTCAAGGCTGTCGTGTTCGACCTCGACGACACCCTCGTTGAGTCCACGGTCGACTTCCCGAAGTTCAAGGGTCTCGTGATCGACCGCATCGTCGACCAAGGAGAGAACAGGAATGATTACGGCCCAAACGAGTCGATCGTCGCCATACTCGCCAGGTACGAAGCGAGGATGAAGGGGAAGAGGATCCCTGAGAAGGAGATCAGGCGCAGGCTCGCGGAACTGGACATGATCATGGACTCCGTGGAGATGGAACGCGTTTCGGAGACGGCAGCATATGAGGGTGCTCGCGAGTTGCTCGAGCTTCTCCACCTCAATGGGATAAAGGTCGGCGTCCTCACACGGGGGTGCCAGAAGTACGCGAACAAGGCACTCGCGAACACTGGCTTGTTCCGATATGTGGACGCCCTGGAATGCCGCAATTCCGAGACCAAGCCGAAACCGGACCCAGAGGCCTATCTCAAACTGGTCGCTGCCCTGGGCGTCAGGAAGGAGGAGACGATCTTCGTAGGGGACCACCCGCTCGATGCCCAGTGCGCGGCGAACGCCGGCGTACCCTTCATTGCGGTGCGGACGGGAGATGTGCCGGAGGAGAGCCTCAGGAGAGCGGGCAGCGTCGAGGTCTTCCGAGATATTGGTGAGTTCGCTCATTGGCTCGATGAGATGCTCCGCGAATGAACCACAAAAAGCCAATCACCATTCTTTTCAGTTCATACTAATGCAAAAAAGGCTATCTCGGTCTGACATCCATCAGCCTGAGAACACCCTCTTCCTGAGAGTTGACAATGGTGTCATCCTGTGACTCGACCTCGGCCTTCGGAACGACGGGCTCCATCGACCTCTCCAACATGGCCAGCTCCCTCGAAGAGAGCGTCCTCGGGTCAACTGGCACGAACATCATGCTCTCGTTCGTGACGACGATGTCCCTCAGTTGATGCATGAACTGCAGCATCCTGTCATAGGTGTTCAGCGAGGACAGGTACTCGAACCCGTCGAGCACGACGGCCGTCCTTGGCTGGTTCTCAATGAAGCTCCTTATCTGGCCCATCAGGATCCCAATGGCTGTCGGGTTGATTCTCCCCTCTCCAGGGAGGTTGGTCAGCCACAATATCTTGCATCCTGTGAGCTCCTTCTCGGTCAGTATCTTCTTCGGAAAATCACGCGTGACCACGAGGCCCGAATATCCGGATGAGGTGGCCTGGTCGAAGAGTTCGAAGCACGCCTTAGGACGGCGCTCCTCGACAAGATAGACGTTGCCTGGCTTCGGCTCGCTGCTGGCAACATTGGTCGAGCTATAAGCAGCTGACACTAATGCATCCCATCCGCGCATAACCGATATGCTGCCGCGTTCTATATATTATTGTCGTCCAGGCTTTCGGCGAACGACTCCCAAAGCGTCCGTGGTGCGACGCGAACCAGAGAACTCACATGCGCGAACAGTAGACCCTGATCCTGTCCTCGCGGACATCCCCGAACTTGCACTCCACGCACTCCTGGACGGTCGCGGCGGCACGCATGTCGAAACCACACGGCGTCATGAAGAACTTCGTGACGCCACGGCACATCACCCTCGACCTGGCGTCGATTACGCTGCCGCGCGGACACTGCTCGCAATCCATGGCTGTGACTGATCGATGCTCCCTCAGCTCGCATATGGTCACGAACAACTTGTGCTGCTTGCCGCTTTCCATATAGACGTTACCTGAATCGACTCCTTCTTTGATATCATTTGCTCAAAAGAACACCGAGAAGGGGTTTGATGGATCCAGGTCGCTAGCGCATTTCCGGCTTGAGCTCGAGCCCGAGCTTGGCCATTTCCAGCTTGTACTTCTTGATGACTGCCTGGTACTCCTTGCTGGGCTTGCGCGTCTCCGGGTCCCAACACTCGTAGAGGCCCTTGCCAAGGGGCGGTCCGGTCAACTTCGACTCGTACTTCGCAAGAAGCTTCTTGACGAGCTCGTTCGCGTCGGAGCGTTTCATCCCCGCGACGGCGTGGCCGACCTCCGCAGATATCCTCGGCTCGACTGGTGTCGTCCTGTCCTCGTGCTTGTTCGTTGCGACGCCCAGGGATTCGATCGACAGGCCGGAGACGACTGCGGCGGTGACCGATGCAGATGTCTCGTACAGGCACATCGGAGTGCATGGTCCAGCGGTCGTGTAGTTCAGGTTCAGGCTCAACAGGTGCGTGTTCCTGCTTATCGCCTGGCCCATGCTGCTGATCACCCAGAGCATGTCCCTGCTGCTGCTGGCGACATACCTCAGGTGTATCGTGAAGGGCAAGAGCCAGCTGGATTGGTAGGTGAGTATCCCCATCATGTGGTGCGCCACGTTGGAAACAGCGGTCCCCTCAGGGCCGCCCGCGTATCCGCCCAACATCGGCCCGAAGCACATGCCTATCGCGCCACCCATTGAGAGGGCCACAGTCACCTTGTTCAGCCTGGCGAAATCCACCTTCATAGGATCCATGCAGCAGATCATGTATCCGTCCGACTGCCTCATGCCGAACTTCGGGTGAAGAGCGGCCGCCAGCGCGATGTCAGACTCCGCGGTCGCGAGCGAGTTCATGATCGGTATGCCCTGTCTCCCTACTCTGTTGCACGCCTCCCTCGCGAGAACGGCGTTCCTCTGAGCGGCTAGGACCTCGAGCGGTGAGGCTGGTCTGACTCTCATCCCGCCAACCCTCGTGATGGCAGGGGTCGTGATGGCATTGGTCTCGGGAATCTCCGCGTAGCCTTCAACGAGCGTCAGAAAAGACCTGTCGCTCGAGCACGGGCCGCCGCCCGCGCCTAGGAGACACCACGGAGGGGTCTTGTCCTCGGCCTTCCTCGCGACGAGGTGCTTCCTATCTCTGCCCTCTCCGAAGTGAAGTTTGGCAGGCGCCTCTTTCAGGGCTTGCCTTATCTCGTTCTCCGTGTACGAGATGACTCTCCCGGTGTCTGTGCAATATGCCCCCACATCAAGCAGGAGTTCCAGGCCCGCCTCAAACAGTTCGTCGGCTTGCGAGTCATCATTCGGGATCGGGTTCTGGGGATCGTACTTGATCTTGTGCTCCCTTACCTTCTCCGCGACCTTCGGGGCGAAGCTCCTGAGCTGGTAGTCTGTCTCGCTCATGGGCTTCCCTTCGAGGGCCTTCTGCATGACGTCCAGTATCTGGACCATGAGTTCACCTTCCTTTGGAGAACTTGTTCGCCAGCTTCACGGCCTCCACGGCGGTCATGCCGCAGCCGTCGGCACCGATCTCCTTGGCCCACTCCTTGGTCGTGGGACCGCCTCCGACGAGCACTGCGAACTTCCTCCTTATTCCAGAAGAGACCAGGAAATCGACGATGTCCTTCTGAGAACCGATAGTGCTGGACATCAACGCTGATGCGCCTATTATCTTCGCGTTGTTCCGCTTGGCCTCATCGATGAAGGTCATGGTCTTGACGTCTGTTCCCAGGTCTATCACGTTGTACCCTCCAGCCATCATCATGCTGGAGACGATGTTCTTGCCAATCTCGTGGACATCTCCCTGGACCGTCCCAATGATCACAGTCGCCTTGGCACCCTTGCTACCCTTCGGGATCAGCGGCAGCAGCAGCGCCAATGCGGATTTCATCGCGTCGGCTGCGAGCATGAGCTCGGGAAGATAGATCTCCATCTTCTCGAACTTCTGGCCGATGGACTCGATAGACGGGACAAGTCCCTTCTCTATAGCTTTCAAGGGGTCCATCTTCTCCGCGATGGCCGCCTTAGCCGCGCTCACAGCGCCCGCAGAATCGTACTCGAGGATTGCCTTCTGCAGGTCCTTAACGATCTTCTCTTCACTCATAACCCCACCTTTGCCAGGATGCTGGATGAACCACCAGCATGCTTGGAACTGTCGGGGAATCTTCCAGCCTGTACTTGAAGCTTGTCCAGATGACATGTAGAATCCCCTGGCGCACGGCCACATGTCTCAGCGCGAAGAACGCTTCACTGCTGATTCTCCATTCCGAAAGTCTTTAAGAACGGTAGCCGCTAAGAGGTTCAAACCATCACACCGATTGCCAGACCTCCTCCACATCCGAATCTCAGGAGCCCCGACCCTGATGCCTGATGGAATTGACACGAAATCATTGCTAAAGGAATTCATAGACGGCGTTTTCGTCTGCACGAGGGAGGGGGAGGTAGTATACTGTAATCCTGCCTTCGCGTCGATTCTCGGATACAAGGAGGACGACATCAAGCGGTTGAACATTGGCCGAGACCTCGTCGAACGCAACATCGAATGGAAAGCCCTCACATCGCTCATCGACCAAGGCAGCCTCATAGCCGACTATGAGATTAAGTTCAAACGCCCAGATGGCGCGATAGTCGTCGGATCGCTCTCCGCATCGAACCTGCGCGAGGAGAGCAGCACCTCATCAGGCATAGTAGGTGTCCTCAGAGACATCACGACGCGGAAGGGGGTCGAAAACGAACTGCGCGACAGGGCGTTCAGGATCGACGTAGTGAACAAGATAGCGAGGCTCGCTGGAGCTGGTCCAGACCTGAAATCGCGCGCCCTAGCGAATCTCGCTACGGAGCTTCGCAAGCTGGTGAACTTCGACATAATGTTCGTCAGTCTCGCAGAGGACAAGGGCAGACATGTGGACATCGTGGCACCCGACGAGAAGGATTCGGGCGGCGTAAAGTCCCTCGGAAGCGTTCTCCTGGAAGGAAGCATCGTGGAGAAGCTGAAATTCGCACGACAGCCGATCGTGGTGGAGCGAGAAGCGGGGAGAAGGCAGTACTCTGAATCCTCTGTTATAGACATGTCCAACATCTCATCGCTTCTGTGCGTCCCCCTGGTCAGCAGGGGGGGAGTGTTAGGCGCGCTCTGCATAGGCTATACCAGACCCAACGAGTACAACTGGGACATCGCAGACACGATGCAGATGATAGCGGATCAGATCGCGGGATTGCTGGACAATATCAGACTGCTCGCGCGCCTCGAGGGAAGGATCACGTTGCAGGATTCGCTCGTCAAGACCGGGATTGCGATACAGAAGGCAATCAGCACTGAACAGATCTACTCGGCGATAGCGACGAACATCAAGGAGGTGGTCCCGTACACGGACCTCTCTTTCTACAAGATCGATTGGCAGAAGCGCCGCGCACTGCCCGTCTATGCGGCAGGAAGCGGTGCGGACGAGGTGATGGCCTCTCCCGGCACGCTGGACGAGGGCATCGTCGGAGTCGTCGCCAAGAGTGGCGTCGCGGAGTTCACAGACGACGTCGACGAGGATCCGAGATCTGCGGATGTCCCCGGAATCGCCGAAGGCCATGATGCTATGTTGGCCATACCGCTCCTGGGAACGGAAGGTGTGCTGGGCGTCCTCGAGCTGTACAGACCGAAAGGACAGGTCTTCACAATCACTGACCTGGAGGCAGGGAAGCTGTTTGCCCAGCAGGCCTCCGTCGCGCTCGAGAACGCGAACCTGGTCTTCGAGCTTCAGGACGTGAAGAAGGAGATCGAGCTGCTCAACGACCTGATGTTCCACGACATAAACAATTTCAATTTCGCGTCGCTGAACTACATCGAGATAGTGTCCAAGAGCCAGGCCCTGCCGCCTGCCGAGAAGATGCACCTTGAGAAGTCCCTCCAGCTGATCAGGCAGACGGCCGCGTTGATCGAGAATGTCAAGAAACTCACGAAGATCGGTGGGCTGAGCCAGAAGGACTTCGAACCCGTCGACCTCACCGAGGTCTTCAGGAAGATAATCTCCGGCCTCCAGAATTCGTTCCCCGGAAGGACAATCAGCGTCACGCTCAATGTGCCCGACACATGCCTTGTGACGGCGGATTCCCTCGTCGAGGAGCTGTTCGTGAACCTTCTCTCCAACTCCGTGAAGTACGACCCCCACGATGAGGTCGAGATCGATGTGGACGCCGAGAAGGCCATCGAGGACGGAAGACATCAGTGGAGGATATGCATATCCGACCGCGGCCATGGCGTGCCCGATGAGAAGAAGCCTCAGCTGTTCCAGAAGTACATGAGGTTGAAGCCTGAAGGCAAAGCTCCCGGGACGGGGCTGGGACTCTCGATCTCCAAGGCACTGGTTGACAAGTTCGGGGGACGCATTTGGGTCGAGGACCGAGTGCCTGGCAGCAGCGAGCTGGGAGCGAGATTCTGCGTCACTTTGCCGGCTGCGAAGAGCATCTGACACTGCCCCGTTTCAGGATGCGGGCGAGTGAGCCGTCGCACGGGCTTGAAGAATAAGAAGAATGTGAAGAGGTTTTTGGGGTTTCTGCGTGCCTGCGCCTCGGCCGACTAGATCTTCCTTCTCGAAACCGTCGCGATCGCCGCGATCAGCAGCAGGGTCGCGCCGATGACCAATATCACGGAGATCATCTCCGGAGTGGCCAAGGCCGGTGCCGACGCAGTCACCATCCCTTCGGATGGGGTCGGGGCGGCCGAGGGCGGCAATGAGAGGAGTCCGCTGACCGGCGTTAAGTTGAACTCGATCCATGGAGCGCCGAAGTAGAGCACGCCGTTCCACTGGTAGGTGTTGTCGAAGTTCATCGGTCCCACCATCGTCAGCGTGTTCGTCACCGGGTCGTACATCGTGTCGAGGTCAGGGGCGCCTGTCCAGTTGCCCCACCAGCCGAGACTCATAGTCCCGTTGACCATTAGCGGCCAGTAGGCGGTGAGGTTGTACTTGGATCCGTCTCCTCGCGGGTACGGATCGTAAACGCCTGTCTCGCCTCTTATGATGCGCCTGATCGAGTCGAACGCCATGGGCTGTGCCAAGTACCCGAGGTTGTCGTCATCAAGCGGGATCTTGATGATGAATGTCTGGTACTCCGAGAGGTTGAAGTGCGCGTATCCGGAGTCGTAGGGCACATACCCCATGTAGCTCGGGTCACCCGCATTCCAGCTCTGATACAGCGACATCGACGGATCCCACGGGTCGAACTTCGATGGGTGTATGCCTCCAGGGGTGTTCCATTGGGCAACGTAGTCGATCAGCAGAGGCTGCCAGGCCCAGGCGGGCTCGTCGGTCGCGCTCTCGTTCGCCTTGACCGCGCGCAGGCTGTACTGACAGACTGCATCGAAGTTCATGTCTATCCAGTTGGAGTAATAGTCCACATGCATCGACATGTCCTCGAAGTACGCCTCGTGGTTGCACAGGTTTGTCTCGTTCATCCACCGGGTCATGAGGATCTCATAACCCCAGGCAATGGAGCCGATCTGCAAGTATATCTTGCCGTCAGGCAACACCTGAAGTTTCATCTTCGTGCCCACGTCGACGTAGGGCCACTCGTATCCGGCCCATATGTCCAACCTGTTGTTGCCCTCGTTCACGATCCATGCGCTCCAATTGTCCAGATACTTGCCACCGTTGATTGCCCACCATGTGAGCGGGTTGACACCAGTCTGCGGCATTCCCAGCCATTCCTCGGCTGCGGCTCTGTTCATAGTTACGCCGTAGATGAGCCCTGGGTTCCAACCATCGGTCATCTGCGCATTGATGATGGTATCTGGGAAGTTCCAGACCGGTTTCCAGTAGGTGTTCCACCAGTTCCTGTCGAGATACTGGAAGTAGACATCTATCGATGCCTGCGCACCAGCGACGTCAGGAGTGCCAAGAACAGGCATGAACTCAGGGTTGTGGACGCTCACCTGAGACAGGTTCGTGCCCGTGATATTCCACCTGTACGGTGCGTATATGATTCCTTGATTGCCCCTCGTATCCGCGTTGTAGAGCATCGTGTACTTACCGCTCTCGTTGTTCAGTACGATGTCGGTCTTGTAACCCGGATATCTCCAGGGCCACCACTCGCCCCACGGCTCCTCGAAGAAGTCGTACATCGTGAACGTCTGGTCTGCTGGTCGGTACTCTATCGCAATGTTGTTCTGAGAACCGACCGCAGCCGTTACCACGGTGTCGTTCACGGTCACGGTGAATACGCCGGGAGACGAGAACGATACTCCCCTCGCGAACACCTTGTAGCCTTCGTCGGCAACGGCGAAAGTGTAGTCCGCCGGTAGGATGGCTCCGGAAGCGTTTGCCTCGAAGTGGATCGTGCCCGTGTATCGCTCGAACACTTGGCCGTACTGGTTGTAGACAGTCACCATGACGTCGGACTTCTGCCTGGTCAGCATGTTCTTGATGCCGGTCACGTTGTAATGGTCGACGATCTCAGGACTTGCGACCACACAGATATCGGTCTGCGTTCCCTTAGCCAAGGGGTTGTCAACGTCGGAAGCATTTATCGAGTACCAGCCAATGGCACA
>Ga0299915_10004588_pt1 | contig 10078 bp, 7 predicted proteins | sample RVTome_13_FD_200263 | JGI IMG/M metagenome (GOLD analysis project Ga0299915, IMG submission 200263) | Soil microbial communities from uranium-contaminated site in the Upper Colorado River Basin, Wyoming, United States - RVT92D227 (version 2) ...
GCGGCAAAGCAGGCTTCTGCCTATGCGATGCGTGCAAGGCGCTGGACCCGCCCCGGGGCCGCGTTACAAGAATATGGACATACGATCACGAATCCGGCCGGACCGAGAGATTTGACTATGTGTCGCTGACCGACAGGATGATATATTTTTATAACGCTATCGCCGAGAAAGTTGCGAAGAAGTATCCCGATGTCCTGTTCACCGGCCAGGCCTATAGTGCATATCGGTCGCCGCCGCTTCTGCACAAGCTCCATCCGAACATCGTGATCCGCTTTGTGCACGGCACCGACCACTACGCCAACGACAACATACGCCGCGAGGGCATGGCCGACTGGGACCGGTGGGCGGAAGCCGCGCAGAAGATATACTGGCGCCCCAACCTGCTGCTCTGGGGGCGGCACGAGGGCACGGCAGGCGTCTATGTTCATAAACTGGCGGAGGATTTCAACCACATAGCGCACAACAAATGCGTCGGCACCGACTTCGACTCCTGTATGCACCACTGGGCGACGCAGGGATTGAACTACTATGTGCTGGCGAAGCTGCACTGGAATCCCGACCTAAACGTTGACGCAGTAATTGACGATTACTGCCGTTCGGGATTCGGCAAGGCGTCAGGGCAAATCAAACGCTACCTTGCGCGAATCGAGCAACTGACCAATCAGACTGCCGCAACCAACGCTGGCGAGGACGGTATCACCGAGCCTTACACGCCACAGGTCGTCGCCGAACTCCGTGGGCTTCTTGACGCCGCAGATGGTGCTGCGAAGGATGAGGCTATCCGGCGGCGAATTGCGTTCTTGCGGCTGGGGCTGGATTTTAGCGAATTACAGGCAAAGATTTATCGCCTGCTCAGGCTATCCGGCCAAAGACGGCTCAACGCAGACGACCAGGCCGAAGCGATTCGCCTTCTTGATGAGAAATACCGGATGATGCGCAGGATTTTCGAGCAGGAGCATTTTGCCGTGAACACGGCGGCTATGTGCTGGGGCGAGTGGGCGCGATTCAAGCGATTGGGCTGGACGGGGCCGACGCAGCGCGCCACTGAAGATGCCGGAGCTAAACCGACTGTTGAGAAAGGCGGGCAATGATACAACGCCGATTGTCACTGGTTATCTGCGCGGCCGCCGTTGCGCTGAGCGCCTCTTGCCGGACGACTAACCCAATACAGCGGCTGGGGCGAACCGAGAATCAGCCGGTTACGGCAATACTCGGGGCGTTCATGGCGGAAGTCGCACTGCTTGAAGACCAATTGTCCGACCGGCAGGAGCGTCAGGTAGAGGGAATCAAATTCACTGACGGCAAAATGAACGGCAGGCCCGTCGTCATCGCATGGACCGGAATCGGCAAGGTCAACGCCGCTATGACGACCACCCTGCTGATAGAACACTTCAAACCGGCAGAGGTGATCTTCACGGGCATCGCCGGCGCTGTGAATCCCGACCTGCACCCTGGCGACATCGTCATAGCCCACAAAACCGCCCATCACGACATGGGGACGGTCTGGCCGGAGGGTCTGTTCTTCGTCGGCGTCAAGAATCGGCTGACCGGCATGGAGAACCCGGTTTTCTTTCCGGCGGATGAAAAACTCCTCGAATTGGCGCAGCGCGCAGCCGGCAAGGTCGGTCTCAGAAAGATAGAGACGGTGGAAGGAAAAAGAGAGCCGAGGATCATAAGGGGCGTGGTTGTCACCGGGGACGCATTTATCGCGTCCGACAAGAAGTGCGAAGAGTTGCGTAAGAGACTCGACGCCGATGCGGTCGAGATGGAGGGCGCCGCGGTCGCCCAGATCTGCTACCAGAGGGATATCCCGCACCTTGTGATACGCAGCATCAGCGACAAGGCCGACGAGGGGGCCGTAGCGGATAAGCAGATGTTTTACATATTGGCCGCCCGCAATTCATCCGACCTGGTCTCGGAAATGATGCGGCTGGCCGCCGACGGACAACGCTCGGAAAGCAAAAACAGATAATAGGCAGATATGTTGTGGAGAATTAACCGTGGCGCAGGAGAATTCGCAAGCAAGACTGAATGGCGCAAACACGAGGGTTGAGGTAGTGGCCGGGGCAACGACCTTTTTGACGATGGCGTATATTATTTTTGTCAATCCGGCGATCCTCAGCGCGGCGGGTATGGATAAGCAGGCGCTGATAATCGTCACCTGTATTGTCAGTGCCGTTATGACCATTATCACGGGTTTGTTCGCAAATGCTCCGATTGCGATGGCGCCGGGTATGGGTCTGAACGCCTTTCTGGCGTATAGTCTCGTCGGTGCGGGCAAGATCACCTGGCAGACGGCTTTGGGGGTTGTGTTTCTCTCCGGGCTGCTGTGTTTTGTGCTGACGCTGCTCGGCCTGAGAAAGCGCCTGGTCGAGGCCATTCCAGTCAGTCTGGTTTCCGCCATATCGGTCGGCATAGGGCTGTTCATCACGTTCATCGGCCTTGTCAATATGGGAATAATCGTCAAGAATGAGCAAACCCTTGTTTCCGCCGGGCCGCTCACGCCAAAGGCGCTGATAGGGCTGGCCGGCCTGCTGGTGATGGCGTTTCTGGCGACAAAGAGGGTAAAGGGCGCTCTGCTGATTGGAATCATCTTTGCGACGGTGCTGGCGGCCATTTTCGGCTATGTCGAAATGCCGGCGGACTGGTTCTCTTTTTCAGTCGATTCATTCGATATCCGATCTGTGGCATTCCGATTGGACATCCTCGGGGCATTCAAGTGGAGCCTGTTCGGGAGCATTTTCGCCCTGATGTTTATGGATATGTTCGACAGCATAGGGACGCTTGTCGCCTGCTGTCACGAGGCGAGGATGGTTGACAAGGAGGGCCGGATAAAGGGGCTGGACCGCCTGTTGGCGATTGACGCTGCGGCGAGCATGTTCGGCGCAGCGCTGGGCACATCGACTATTACCTCGTATATCGAGTCGGCTGCGGGAATTGAAGAGGGGGGACGAACGGGCCTGACCGCGGTTGTTACCGGTGCGTGCTTTTTGCTGGCGCTGTTGTTTGTGCCGCTTGTGGGGGTCGTGCCGGAGTATGCGACGGGGCCGGCGTTGGTTATGGTCGGCCTTTTTATGATGAAAGAAGTCCGCAGGATAGATTTTGAAAAGCTCGACGAGGCCTTCCCGGCGTTCATCATTATGGTGATGATTGCGCTGAGCTACAGCATCAGCACGGGGCTGGCGTTTGGCTTTATCTCGTTCGTTTTGATAAAGTTGCTGTCCGGCAGGGCAAGGGACGTAATGCCCGCGATGTGGATAATCGCGGCGCTGTGTCTGCTGTTCCTGACCCTCGACCGCCTCCCGGAGGCGATTCAGTATCTCAAAGACGCCCTCGGATTTGAGATTCACAAGGTACCCCTCATTGAGGGTGGCATTGAGTAGTGCCGCACATCTTATGATAAGTCGAAATCTTTTGGAAAAGGCCGCTGCAATTGTTCTGTGTTGTCTTCTTGGCTCAGCGGTGCACGCAGGCGTTTTGCGGGTGCATCCCGATAATCCGCGCTATTTCACCGACGGGTCCGGCAAGGCGATTTACCTCGGCGGCCATCAGATATTCGTTGACCTTCAGGATAATTCCTTCAACAAGGAATTCGTTAGAAACCGCCGGCGGACGCTCGATTGGAGCGAGTACCTCGATTTCCTCAAACAATACAATCTCAACTATCTTCGCAACTGGGTGATTTGGAGCACTGGCAGCGGCTCTATGGCGCCGCTGAACAACGCAATAGCTTCCCCGATGCCGTACAAACGTGGGGAAGGGCAGGGCAAGGCAAACGACGGAGGGGACAAGTTTGACCTGCGTCGGTTAGACGACGAGTTCTTCCGCCGAATGCGGCAGCGGTGCGGGGATTTGCAGGACCGAGGGGTGTATGTCTCTATCATGCTCTTTGAGGTGTACGGATTCTTGGGCGGCGAGGCCTGCGGCAGCCCGAAACAGACCCTATGGGACGGCAACGTGTTCAACAAGGCAAACAATGTGAACGGAATACACGTCGATTACGACGGGGACGGCCTGGGGATTGAGTTCTTTTATACCGACGACCCCCATATCCTCAAATTACAGCAGGATTACGTCAGGAAGGTCATAGACGCCGTCAATGACCTTGATAACGTTATGTATGAAATAGCCAACGAGCTGTATGCTCCGCAGTGGCAATATCGGATGGTCCAGTTCATAGAGAATTATGAAGGAACAAAACCAAAGCAGCATCTCGTTATGATATCGGGAGGAGGCAGGACAATCAGCGGTTCGTGGAAACTGATGGAGAAGAAGGAAATTATTGATAGCCCCGCGGATTGCCTTGCCGTCTCAGGCGGATGGGACTCCGGGCGATACACGCAGAAGAATCCCCCGGCAAATGACAGCGGCAAACCGGCAATTGTCGATATGGACCACGTCTCCCCCGGCAGCGCAGACCTCGGATACGTATGGACGGCGTTCACCAGAGGCTATCATTTCAATCTCTATGATGCCCCGTTTGAGTCGCCGGATGCCGAGGGGCCACAATGGCAGGCCGCCAGGCACAATGTCGGCAAGGCCGTCTATTACGCTCGGCGCTGCGGCCTGGTGAATATGAATCCGAGGGGCGACCTGGCCTCGACCGGGTTTTGTCTTGCAAATCCCGGAGTCGAATATATTGTATATGCGCCGGGCGGCTCGCCTTTTTCCGTGTCGGGCCTTCAGGCGGGCGGCTCGTATTACTATGAATGGTATGACCCCGAGGAGAATAAGGTCATTGCATCGGCGCAAACAAAGCCCGAGAACACCGTAGAAACGTTTACGCCTCCGAACCAGAGCATTGTGCTGTATCTAAGGAGAATATGAAATGGGAAAAGTCTTTATTGGCGTCAATATGGAGTATGTGCGGCACGCGGATAAGTCGTTTGAGTGGGGCGTGGAAAAGGCCGCAGAGCTGGGCTATGAATATATCGAGCCGTGGGTCCACCTGGGCCGGGAATTGATGAGCGAGGCGGGGTACTACCAGACCGTCTCAATGCTCGATGACCCGTACAGGGTCAAGCGCGCCTGTGAAAAGGCTGGGGTAAAGCTCTCCGGCTTATCGTCGCACACCCCGCTCTGCAAGCCGGATATAAGCGGCAATTACCTCAAGCAGGCGATTCGGTTCGCAGCCGAGTGCGGCGCACCGGTGGTCAATACGGATGAAGGCCCAAAGCCCGCCTGGACCACGGAAGAAGAAGACCACGTGCTGATGAAATACACGCTCACCGAAGCGGCGGCGTTTGCCGAGCCGAGAGGCATCCTCATCGGAATTGAGCCGCACCAGCAGTACAGCAAGCACCCCGACGGCCTGGACAAAATCTACAAGCTTGTGAAGTCCAAGGCGATGGGCATCAATTTCGATACGGGCAACAGCTACCTCTGCGGGCACGACCCCATCAAGTGGCTCAAACACGTCCGGAACAGGCTGGTGCACGTCCACGCCAAGGACATCTCCATCCAGCATTCGCAGGCCGAGCGAGGCAAGGTTACCGGCACGCCCGCCGGCTGCGCATGCGGCGAAGGCGTGATCGACTGGAAGAAGGTCATCGAGGTATGCCGCCAGGCCCCGCGAGACATCGTCCTGAGCGTTGAGTGCGGCACTATCGACCAGGCCGAAAGAAGCATCAAGCACCTCAAAGCGCTGATATAGTATGAAAAGAAGGGAGTTTCTCAAGAGAACCGCCGCTGGGGCTGCCTCGGTCTTTATGGGTTTTGGCTTGTCCGGCTGTTCGACCGGGCAGGGGTCCGCCGTCGAAAGAAAAACTCGAAAGCCGAACGTTGTCTTTGTCTTTGCGGACCAATGGCGCGCGCAATCAACGGGCTACGCGGGCAACAAGGACGTCCGGACTCCAAATCTCGACAGGCTGGCCAAAGAGAGCGTCAATTTCAGCAATGCCGTGTCTGGGTGTCCGGTGTGCAGCCCATACCGCGCGAGTCTGATTACGGGCCGATACCCTCTTACACACGGCGTGTTTCTAAACGATGTGCTATTGAGCGACAAGGCCGTTTCGCTCGCCCAGGCCTACAAGCGCGCCGGCTACGACACCGCCTATATCGGAAAGTGGCATCTGGATGGAAACAGAAGAGCCGCATTTATCCCGCGAGAGAGGCGACAGGGCTTCAAGTTCTGGAAGGCGCTGGGCTGTACGCACGACTACAACAACTCCTTCTACTACGCCGATGAGGATGTCAAGCTCAAGTGGGAGGGCTACGACGCGATTGCTCAGACACGCGAGGCGCAGAAGTACATCAGTGCTCGCGCCCGGGGCAAGCCGTTTGCCCTCGTGCTTTCGTGGGGGCCGCCGCACTCGCCCTATCATACAGCGCCGCAGAAGTACAGGAATATGTTCGACCCGTCAAAATTGACTGTGCGCGACAACGTCCCCACAGAACAGCAGCAAGAGGCTCAGAATACTCTTGCAGGTTATTATGCGCACATCGCAGCACTGGACGACTGCATTGGAGAGCTTCTGCGGACGTTGAAGGAGCTTGGGCTTGAGAATGACACTATTTTCGTCTTCACGTCCGACCACGGCGACATGCTGCACTCGCACGGTCAGATGAATAAGCAAAGGCCTTATGACGAGTCTATTCGTGTCCCGTTTCTTCTGCGCTACCCTGCGGGCCTGGGCACAAAAGGCAGGGTAATTGATACGCCGATTAACACGCCGGATATTATGCCGACGCTGCTCGGCCTGAGCGGGATCGAAATACCGGATACGGTCGAAGGGACGGATTTCAGTGACGTAGTAAAAGGCAGGACCAAACCTAACGACAACGCCACATTGATTAGCTGCCCTAGTCCTTTCGGCCAGTGGAAGAGGACGGACGGCGGGCGGGAATATCGCGGCGTGCGGACGCGCCGCTATACATACGTCCGCGACCGCAACGGCCCGTGGCTGCTCTACGACAACGAAAAGGACCCGCACCAGCTCGATAACCTCTGCAATAAGCCGCAATACGGCAAGCTGCAAAAGGAGCTGGAGGGCTTCCTGTCGCAAAAGCTCAAAGAGACAAACGACGAATTTCTCTCCGGCCCGGAGTACATCAGAAAGTGGGGCTATACCGTGGATGAGTCCGGAACCGTGCGATACACCAACTGAACGTGGCGAGGCGCACTTGAATAGGTCCCTGGCACAACGCCGCGCGCGAAATGACGAAAAGGGGAAACACTTATGGAAAGACTCAAAAGCAGCACCATCACATTGTGGATATGCGTCAATCTGCTGATATTCTTCACGTCGGATATGACTCTTGCGGCCAACCCGATGCGCGCTGTGATGGACCAAAACGTGGTGTCGGTTTACGATGATGACAATGTCTTATTACGTTATAGTTACGAGGACGTGCCGTTCAAGCCTTATGTGAAGGAATTGTTCACGCCGGGCGGGGTGAACGTTCTTCTCGATGCGCCCGCCGACCACTTGCATCACCACGCCCTTATGTTCGCCGTAACCGCAGACGGCACGGACTTCTGGGGCGAACAGTCCGCGACCGGCGGACCGGGCCGGCAGTTGCATCAACGGTTTGATGATGTAAGAGTTGATAGTCGTGATGATGCGCACTTCGCCGGTTTTTCGCAGCGGATCGACTGGCAGAATCCACAGAGCGGGCAGTTGGTGCTGAGGGAGATTCGGACAATCGAAATCTGCAAGGTGGCCAAGCCGAAGGCTGTGCTGCTGACGTGGCAGTCGCAGTTTGAGGCGCCGGACGCAAATGAATCGGTAACGCTCAGCGGGTCTCATTACCAGGGGCTGGGCCTGCGTTTTGTGCGCTCGATGGATTTGGAGGGCGAGTTCCGCAATGCGGACGGCAAGGCCGGCGTTGTATTCCGCGGCGAAGAAAGGCTCGTCCGTTCGCGTTGGTGCACATACACCGCCAAAGCCGACGGCAAAGACGTCACCGTCGCAATGTTCGACCACCCCCGCAACGAGCGTCACCCCGCGACGTGGTTTATGATGAACAAGCCTTTCGCCTATCTCTCAGCCACGCTTGCCCTGCACGAGCAGCCGTTAGAAGTAAAGTCGGGCAAACCGCTGGTGCTTCGGTATGCGGTGGCGCTGTGGGATGGGCGAATCGAGGGCGCGAAGATCGAAGAGCTTTACAAGCGCTGGGCCGCGCTGCCGCAACAGGCGGAGGGCGCGCCGAAACCGCAACCGGTAAAATAGACTGCTATGATACTCAAACTGACCGGTTCGCCTTGTCATACCTGCGAAAGCAGGTATCCAGTAGTGTAACGGGTGAGTCGATTCCCGCTGGAGTTTACCCCCTGGGGGCGGGAATGACACACTGTGCTATATTGCTGTGGCATAAAGACTTATCGTGCCGTTTTCTTGAAAACCGGTCAGTTTGGGTTAATACTTATGTTGCCGAGAAGAACGAAACGAAATTGCACAAGAAGTAAGGAGATAGAGAATGGCTGACAGGAAAATATCTAACAATGAAAACGGCTTGACTCGTCGGCAGTTTATTCGCCGGGCGGGCGCAACGGCGGCTGTTGCCGTTGCAGGTGCGCCGGCACGGCGGGTGCTCGGCGCCAATGAGCGCATCGGCATAGGTTTCATCGGGTGCGGCGGGCGCAGCGGCGCGCATTTCCAGGCGGTCCACTGGCTGAAAACCGAGGGGAAGGAGCCGATTGAGATAGTCGCCGCGTGCGATGTATATCGCCCCCGGATGGAGCAGCGTGCAAAGGCTTATGGCGCCGCAAAGACCTATATGGATCACCGTGAGCTGCTGGCCGATCCCAATGTTGATGTTGTGTGCATTGCGACGCCGGACCACCATCACGGCTACCAGGCCATAGATGCGGTAAAGGCCGGCAAGGATGTCTATTGCGAAAAGCCTGTGACGCACTGGCGGCAGTTCGAGCTTACAAAGAAGCTGGCGGCGGAGGTCAAAAAGAGCGGCCGAGTATTCCAGCTTGGAACGCAGGGTATGTACGATGGGGCGTGGGCGCAGATGAAAAAGCTCGTCGCCGATGGTTTGATTGGCGCCCCGGTGCACGCCGAGTGCGGCTATTTCCGGGTCGGCGACTGGGGCGAGCGGGGTATGCCGATAGACGACGCCAATGCCAAGCCGGGGCCGGACCTGAACTGGGAGGCATTTCTCGGCGATATGCCTAAGCGGCCGTTCGACGTGAGCCGGTTTTTCCAGTGGCGGATGTACGAGGACTACGCGGGCGGGCCTTCGACGGACCTGTTTCCGCACTCCCTGACGCCGGTGGTGTCTATATTGGGCGTCGGTATGCCGAGTATGGTGGTTGCGACGGGCGGCAAGTTCCGCTACGAGGAGCGTGAAATACCGGATACGTACAATACGCTGATTGATTATCCGCAGAAAATAACGGTGGCCGTGCTCGGAACGCAGGCCAACGACTACCAGGGCGCAGGCAGCCGAGGCGCAGGCGGGCGAGTCCCCGTAATCCGCGGCTGGGAAGGGACCCTGACTATTGAAGGCAACGAGATTGTCTTTGTCCCAGCGGATGGGTCCAAAAAGAAGGCCCAGCGCTTCGCAATCGAGCACGGCGAGGACTTTGTGGGCTACTGGAAGAAATTCCTCGATTGCTGCAGGGCCGGCCAGCCGGATACCCTGAGCACAATGGACCTGGCCTACCACGTGCAGACAGCGCTTCAAATGGGTATGCTCGCCCTCCGCGCCGGCAAAACCGCCCGATTCGACACAGAAAGGCAGGAGATTCTCGTATAGTTGATACGAAACGAATCCGAAATCCCAATACTCAAATGGCCAAAAATCGAAGGGGAATCGCGGATTGCACCTGCGCCGGACAAGTACGCCGAAGTCTTGACGAAGGCGGAATAATCTGTTGAAAACGGGGCCGGGACAGGTAGAATTGGGAAACAAAAGAAAATAACGATTATGGCGTGATGAAAAGAAGCAATATCATGCCGGCATTGGTTTGCATGTTAAGGATGTATTTCTGGGCACTTAAGAGTACCCCACCATAAATTCTGAAGGGTAAGGATTAAGTTGGTCGATTAACATAGCGTCAGGTGAATCGGATATAAACAATGAAAAGAGTACTGAGTGACGAGGAAATTGAGAGCCTCATCCATGA
>Ga0299915_10004590_pt1 | contig 10075 bp, 7 predicted proteins | sample RVTome_13_FD_200263 | JGI IMG/M metagenome (GOLD analysis project Ga0299915, IMG submission 200263) | Soil microbial communities from uranium-contaminated site in the Upper Colorado River Basin, Wyoming, United States - RVT92D227 (version 2) ...
GCCCGGGAACAGACCGGCGGGTCGAAACAGGGCATCTTCGCCACCCATCCCGGGATGAATCAGCGTCTGGCCAGTAGCAAATCGGCCATTGCTAAAAATCAGTGGCCCCGGAAAGAGGACCCGGCGAGGAACCGGCGTTTCCGGGAATTGGCGGGCTGAGAAAAAAATTGAATGGGACACAGATAAACACAAATGAACACAGATTTCATACCCCAAAAAGACCGAAAGACAAAAGATTGGATGGGACACGGATGAACACGGATTTACGCGGATAAAATTTAAAAAAATATACCGAGGAAAGATTTTTTTATCCCCGCTACGCCGCTCGGTGTTCATCTGACTTCCAATAGCTTAAACTGAGACGGAGGGGCTATTCCCCAAGACCTGTTATTCGGATTGGACCAGAAGCCACCCTGGCCACGGGCCATGGCCTACGGGTTCCAGTGGATGATCATCTTCCTGCCCACCCTGATGATTCTCTCGGCCATCTCCTCCGAGTATCTGGGATTTCAGGAAAAAGAGAGAATCCTTTTCTTCCAGCGGGTCCTCGTGACCACCGGAGGGATCATGATCCTCCAGACTCTGTGGGGACACCGCTACCCACTTCTGGACGGGCCCTCCTCGGCTCTTCTCCTGACCCTCCTGGTTCTGGCCCCCGGAGGAATGCCGGCCATCCAGGGAGGTATGATCATCGGCGGAATCCTCCTCGTCCTTCTGGGCGCCCTCCGGCTCATGCGGTATGTGGAAGCCCTCTTCACCGATAATGTGGTCGGGGTAACCCTCATCCTCATCGCCATCACCCTTTTGCCCTATCTGGCCCCGCTGATCATCGGTCAGCATCCGGGAAGCCCCCGGGGGGACCTGCGGATCCTGGGAGTCTCCCTGGTTACCGTCACGGCCATTGCCCTCTTCAGCCAGAGGCTCGCGGGCTTTTTCAGGACTCTCTCCTTGCTCTGGGGAATCCTGCTGGGAACCTTCCTGATGGGCCTTCTCGGCCGACTGGATTTTTCCGTCCGGCCTGAGGTCCAGTGGTTTGCCCTTCCTCCCTCCCTGGTATCCGAACCTCCCCGTTTTGTCCTTTCGGCCATTCTTCCTTTCCTGGTGGCTTACCTGGCGGTGGTCATCAACGGGGTGGGAAGCATGTACAGCATCGGGGAAATCGTGGGCAAAGAAAACATGGGAAGAAGGGTGGCCCGGGGAATCGGATTGACCGGCGCGGGAGGCATCCTGGCCGGGGCTCTGGGGTCCATCGGCACGGTGAGTTTCGGCATCAGCCCTGGCGTCGTGCTGATTACCCGGGTGGGAAGCCGTTTTCCCCTGACCCTCTGCGGGGTCTTCCTCTTCCTCCTGGCTTTTTTCCAGAAGTTTCTCATGCTCCTCATCTCCATTCCCCCTTCGGTGGTGGGAGCGGCTCTCCTCACGGCCATGGCTTCCCAAGTGGGGGCCGGGATCTCGGTCCTCACCCGCACGGGACGCTCTTTGGAGGGCCGGGACTATCTGGTGGTCGGCCTGCCCATCCTGCTGGCCGGAATCATCACCCTGCTTCCGGAAGATTTCTTCCGGACCCTTTCCTTCAGCGCCCAGGCCTTTTTGAAAAACGGCCTGGTGGTGGGGATCGTGGCCGTCCTTCTTCTCGAGCACCTTGTCCTTAGGGAAAAGAAATAGGGTTCAGGGGGAGAAGTTCGGAGCATGTAGGGGCACGCGGCGCGTGCCCGGGTGGAGATATGTAGGGGCGCGCGGCGCGCGCCCGCTTGGTGTTCAGTCTTGAGCGAAAGAAAAAGCCTGACCCTTGACCGTTGTCCGATGGAATCTGTATTTGCCTCAAGCGAAGCGCTCCTCGAGGCCGAAGGCCGGTCCTCGAGCCCGTAGGGCGGTCCATGGAACGTTTTTCGTTGATCGTTCAGTGAGGCAGGAGACCCCGGTCCACCATCTCGGAGGGGTTTTTCGGGTAGCGGTTCTCTTCCAGGAAAAAGACCTCGCGGGCATTCTTGACGTTCAGGTCATAGACCTTCCTCACCGAATCCCGAACCGCATGCCACCCCTGCCGTTCCCCATAGGTGAAGGGGAAATGCCCCAGGCGCGTCGCGGTGAACTGGGAAAAAAGGAGAAGGGCGAAAATCCCCACCAGGAGGTAGGCGGCGGCGTCGGCCAGGTATTTGGCCACCTGAGACTTCCTCCCCTCCCCTCGATCCTTCTTGGCGCTGATCGAGGTCGATTCGATCAGCCCGGCATCCATGAGGAGGATGAGGTACTTGCAGGTCTCGAACTCTTCCACAAAGCTCACTTCGATGATTTCCCTGATCGCGCGCTGACCGTCGATGAGGTCATAAATGACCTCCATCTGGAAGGTACGGTTCTTTTCCCAGGGGGTCCCCACCAGGACATCCAGGGTGGCCATGGGGTTGAGCTTCTGCAGGACCATGTCAAAGCTGGGAAGGCGCTCGGCGATCATGGGCCACTCATCGACCATGCGGAGCACATCCAGGAGGAGAAATTCCGAATTCATGGGCTCCACGAACTCATGATCGTAGGAGACCGGTTTGGTCTCAAAACGGAAGTTGCCTCCCTTCCATTTGAAGAGGCCGTAGATGGTATCCACGGTCAGGAGGCGCAGGGCCGCGGTCAGATCCTCCTTGGTGATCATGCCGTTATTGACCAGCACCTTCTCCAGGCCCACCAGGTTATCCTTGTGCTGCTTGTAAGCCCTGTGCCAGTTCTCCGCCGAGATCACCCGGCCGCGGATCAGTCGTCTCCCCAGGGCCGTCTCCTCTTCCGCATCCCCCGGGAAGGCCACCCCGGCGATCAGGCCCTTTTCGAAGAGGACCTGGACGACCTTTTTATCCCCCTCCAGGTTGAGGATTCCGGTCTTCCGCTGCTGGCCCAGGACCTGGAAAAGGTCCGTCAAACCGAAGTCTTTCAGGGATCCGGTGAGGCCGCCTTCTTTCCCGTTTTTAGGTCCTTCGAAGATAGGCCATTCCCCCTTGCAGACGGATTCGATTCATCCGGTACTGAACGAAAAGATAGAAAAAGATGAACAGGCCCACCGCAATGATCAGCCAGGGGATCCCGAGGGACGATTCCGGCGAAAGAGGATTGGGTATCCACCCCGACCACCAGATCGCCCGGGTCAGGAAAAGGATCAGCGCGAAGAGATAGAGGATCCCCTCCACGGTGCGCCCGCGCATCAGGTGTCCCACCCCGGGCAGGATCCACGACAGCTTTTGCGGCAGGAAATTCAGGCGCGACTGGTACCGGGCCACCGCGGCCCGCTTCTTCCCGACGACTTTCGGGTCGGCGTTGCTGTTGGCGGTGAAAGCGTTCAGGCACTGGACGCACTGATTCCCGATGACCCTGGACCGGGTGCAGCGGGAGCAGATCAGCGTCCCGCACCGCTCGCAGCTGCGGATCAGCGACAACCGCCGCGACGCCAGGTGGATCCCTCCCAACAGGGCGAAAAGGACCGCCATGGCGATTTCTGCATATTCCAGGGGAATTCCATTCCACAGGATCTCCCAGAATCCCCGCGCGATCCGTTCGCGTTCCGGGCTGGGGGTCCATACTCTTTTCCAGACCTGAAGGGGGCCGATGGTCCAGTCCATCACCAGCCGGTTGGGGTTCTTGGAGGAGATGCTCGTGTGATAGGAGATCTTCTGCGGCTGCAGGCGCTGGGCCCGTTGGAATTCCCCTTCGGCCTCCTTCATCCGGAGTTTCAGGAGATGGGCCTGTCCCAGGTTATAGGGCGGCTCTCCCCGGGAGGGCTCCAGACGGGCCGCGTTCTGGTAGGCCTCCGCGGCCTGATCCGGGCGGCCGGTCAGGAGGAAGAGGTTTCCCAGGTTGTTCAGGCTCGCGGCCGATCGGGGATCCAGCTGCAGGAGCTGGAGGAACCGCTGCTCCGCCTCATTCCACTTCCCCATGCGCTTCTCCACCAGCCCGAGGGACAGAAGAATATCGGGGTCCTGGGGATGGGCTTTGTTGAGGTTCACAAGCCTCCGGTGTAAATCCTCGCTCCACGCTCCGTTGTTCGCCCGGAGAATTTCCGGGATGCCATTCCCCGTTAGAGAGAAAAGCAGAGAAGAATGAAAACGAATGCCCAGGGGGAGAAGGAGGAGCAGACCCAGCAGGACCAGGGTCACCACCCGGTCCGATCGCTTTCCGTAGATCCAGAAGACCAGGACCCACAGGACAAAGAGCCACATCCACCCCAGGCCCAGGAAAAAGGGAGAGAAGAGAAAGAGGAAGCTCAGCGCCATCAGGGGAATGGAGCTCATGTCCAGCCGGATCAGGTGCTTCAAATGATGGGTAAAATAGAAGTAATGGCGGAAGAGAAGAGAAACCGCGAAAGCCGCGAAGGTGAGGAGGAAGCTGAGCAGGATCCAAAAGCTGATATTCGCCAGACGGGGAAAAGCCTCCTCCTGGTTGGCAAAGGAGAGGAAAACGCCCTTCCCCCAGGTTGAAACCGCCCGGGTGGTATTCTCCCAGTTGCTGGGGATCTGGGTCAGGAGCCACCATGCCCGGGTTTGCAGCACTTCGGAGTAGTCCGGGGCCATCCGGTCGGCGTAGGCGAGGAGCTCGCCCTTCGCCATGGACATTCCCCTCTGGGGTGCCTGGGAGCTCTCCCGGAGCAGGGCCTGGGAGTAAGCATAATCGTTGCGGATCCCCTGATCCAGATTCCGCTGGTAGACTTTTTCCAGCTCCCCCTGGCTCTTCGGCCAATCTCCTTTTTCCAGGTATTCCCGGTGGGCGAGCCAGGCCCGGTCGACCTCCTCCCGGTCCCTCATTCCGGTCTGCGCCGGAGTTTCCGGCTGAAGGGGGGATGGCCGGGGTTGGGCCCATACGGGAAGACCTCCCAGGATCAAACCGATCGAAAAAACCAGGATCCCGAGCAGGGGCAGACAGGGTCTTCTCCGGGCTGGATGCAAGGAGGGCCGCAGGAAGACCTTTTCCATGAAAAGAAATCTCTGAGCTGACCCTTTAATCAATTTCCGGTTCAATGGATTCGAGTTTGATGGACAGGTTGATACTGAGGGGGCCGCTGTTTCCCGCCCCATCCAGCTCCAGGGTCAGGGGAATCTCCACGCTGCCGGGAGAAGAGATCCGGGGCTGACCGCAGGAGAGAATACGCAGGCTTTCTTTCGCCGCCGCCGTTTTCTTGGCCACCCCCACCCCTCTGTCCGGCGGGTTGAAGGACAGTTCCGGCCTCTTCCTCTCCGGCGCCTTCTCCGGGGTCTTCCCGGCCATAGGCGGGTTCTCCAGAACTTTCTTTTCCTCTTCCTTCTTCTCCGGTTTCTCCACGGTCAGGGACGGAATCTTCCCCACCGGCGGGGGCAGAGAAACCTTCCCGGACGCCGGAAACCCCGGAGGGGCCGGTGCTTTTTCCTGCCGCAAAGCTCTGGCGCGGGGCGTCTCCAAAGAGGGCACGGCGGGCTTGGCCTGGGGCGTCTCTTTTCCCGGGGACAAGCCCTTGCCGGCCATCGATTCAAGCCGGGGATGACTGGATTCCGCCTGCCCCGAGGGCTTTTCCAGGCGCAGCCCCTTGGGGCTTGGCGGCGCAGCAGGCGGGGGGGTCTTTTCCGGGCCCGAGACGGTCCGACGGGATTCCACTCCATTTTCGATGGCCTTCAAAACCAGACGGCAGGTCATGGTCAGGGTCTCAAAGACCCCCTTGCCCAGAACGGCGACGCCCTCGAAATGGGGGCTGTTCAGACGGTTGAGCTTCTGGTTCAGATCCTCCACGGAGAGAACGTTGGGGAGGTCCCGCTTGTTGTACTGAATGACCAGGGGGACTGTGTCAATCTTCTTCCCGTAATAGCGGAGGTTATCCTCCAGGTCCCTGAAACTGGCCAGGTTGTCTTCCATCCGGTCGGCATGAGAATCGGCTACGAAGACCACCCCGTCAGCCCCGGTGAGAACCGCCCTCCGGGTCGCTCCGTAATATACCTGACCGGGAACCGTGTAGAGGTGGAAACGGGTCTTAAAGCCCCGGACGCACTCCAGCTCGATGGGCAGAAAATCAAAGAACAGGGTCCGGTCTTCGTTGGTGGCCAGAGAGACCATCTTGCCCCGCTGATCGGGCTTCAGGTGCCCGTGGACGAACTGCAGGTTCGTGGTCTTTCCGGAAATCGCCGGACCGTAGAACACGATTTTGGCATCGATTTCTTTCTTGGCATAATTGAAGACCGCCATCCCGTTACCCTCCCAATCTCACTTAGACCGCGGATTTTCCCTTTTGATGCCCCTGCGCCAGGAGAAGGGCGATCTCCTTTTTGGCCTCTCGGAATTTCGTATTCACGGCCGAGATTTCCCGCAGCAGCCCCAGCGCCTCCTCCTTTTTCCCCTGCTGTTTGTAGATCAGCCCCAGCTCGTACTTGACCTCCAGGATCTTCTCCCGGGGAATCCCCTCCATGCGCAGGGCTTTCTGGAAGGACTGGACCGCCTTTTCCCACTGCTCCGTCTCCTTGTAGCAAAGACCCAGCATGTTGGCCGCCTCGAAGGGGTTCTGGTCTTTTTCCAGGGCGATCCGGAACTGCTCGATGGCATCCTCCGTGAAGCCCATCTCGCGGGAGGCCACGCCCAGGTTATAGTTGAAATTGGGGTCCACCGCGCTCGGCCCGCTGTTCTCTTTCAGTTCTTTGAAGATCTCTTCAAAGCCGTAGATCTTCTCCATGGGGGAGATCTCTTTCAGGCCGGACTCCTGGGGCGCTTCCGCGGATTCCAGCATGGCCCCCAGGTCGAAGAAGTCCGACTTCTTCTCTCCCCCCGCCGAGAATTCCGTCGAGAGAGGCGTAGGTTGGCCAAAGACGGCGCCCTCACCGGCCGTTGCGCCCGCGCCGGATCCTTCTATTGTGCCCATCTGGGATTTGGCAATTTTGATCTTCTCTTTCAGGTCGGTCTTCCGGGGGTCCATGTCGGCCATGAGGCTCAAGACCTCCAGGGCCTTGTCTTTCATCCCCTGGCCGTCGTAATGCTGGACTAGGATCCGGTACTGGGCGAAGGCATCTCCCGTGAATCCCATCTTGCGGTAGATATCGGCGATCTTCAGGTAGACGTGGTCGAGAGTGGGGTCCTGTTTGGGAACCTGCTTGTAGATGGCCATGGCCCGGGCGTAGAACTGGTTTTTCAAAAAAATCTCGGCGGCCATAAGGTATTCGGCGACGGCCTTCTTCTTGTCCCCTTTCTTCTGGTAGAGCTCGGCCAATTTCAGGTGGGCTTTGGCGTTCCCCGGTTCTTTCTTGACCAGGTTCAGGTAGCGGTCGATGGGTTCCTGAGACTTGGCCTTTCCTTTCAGCATATCTCCAAACTTGTCGATGATTCCCATAGATCTCTCGCCTGAGGGGAATCTTCCCCCGATTGGGCCTGCCCCGAGGCAGGACAGTTCATCCCCCTGCAATCTTCCGTCGCCGGAGCCAGCTTTGCCCCCGGACGGAATCCCGGTTCAATGAATTTCGACCGAAGCCTTCAGGCGACCGGAAACCACCTGCGCCAGGCGGTCCATGATTTTCAAGCCCATCCGGCTGTCTTTGTGAACCAGCTCATAGAAATCCGGGCTTTTGATCATCAGGAGTCGGGAAGGGGTGACCGTGACCGCGGAGGCCGTGTAACGGTTCGGGGGGACGAGAAAAGACCAGCCCAGGATCTTCCCCGGACCTTGAATCTCGAAGCCCGCCCCTTTTTGGAATCGTATGGAAACGGTTCCTTCCTCCAGGATGAAAAGCTTGTCAGCCCGGGCTCCTTCTTCGCAAAGCGTGTTTTTCTCGGGAATCTGGAGCTCCTGACAGAACTGGGCCACGATTTTCAGCTCTTCATCTTTGAGCCCCTGAAAGATTTCGACATTCCGGATCCTCTCGGTAGGAACCATCCTCCCCTCCTTCCCCGGGTCTTTGCCTGCCCGGAGACCGGCAACCCTCTTTTGAAGCTCGGGCGGAAGGGTTCCCCGGAATATCCGTCTCTTCTGAGGGTTACTGCTAATGATTTCGGTCGATTTTATGGAAAACTTAAGAAAAATCCCTCTCTCTGGCCCCCGGGCCGGGAGGAGGACTGCCCCTGAGAAATGGTAGCGAGGGAACCCTTAGTGATCTTACCCCTTATTTATGATTCCTGCAAGCCTCTGGGCGTATTCTGGGCTCGGGGTGGGTACCCGCCAAAACGCCAGTCTTTCCCGTACCCGGAGCCCCCCTTTGGCGATTCCCGAGATTATCCTTAAGGGTCTGAACCGCGGGCGCAATGACCCCGCCATCATGCGGGGATAAAGGTATTTATCTCTGATTCTGAGGGAGCCTTCTCCCCTTCCGGTCATTCGCGTATCATGATAGCCAAATCAGGGCGCACCGTCAACCCTACCCCCCAGCTTGCCCATCCTCAGTTTTTTCTGCTCGTTGGGCTACCCCCTCTCTCTTCCGGGCTTTTCTCGGCCATGGGTTCTTTCCGCAAAAACCGGGGGTGGGCAAGTACTCCCCAAAGACAGAGGCGGAGACCCGGGGACGCACAGACAGCGGGAAAAGAAAAAATGATTTCGGCTTTGCCGGGTTAGGGGTGAGGTCCGGGGCTCGGCCGAGTCCCGGACCTGAAAGGATCAGGAGGGAATCATGACCAGTTCGCTTTTGAAGCTGGGGGTTTGCTTCTTCCGGGATTCGCTCTCCATCTGCATGGCCTTCTCGAAATACTTCTGGGCCTCATGAAACCATCCCTTGTCCCGGAAGCACTTGCTCAATATCTTGGCCGCTTCGATGGGGTTCTGTCCTTTCTGCATGGCGATCTGCAGCTGATCGATCGCCCCGTCATTGAACCCCATCTCCCGGCAGGCCTTGCCCATGTGGTAATTGAAATTGGGGTACACCTCCGCCGGAATCACCGTTTCCTGCAGCTCTTTGAAGATCTCTTCAAACCCGAAGAGCTTATCCGTGGAAATTTCCTTGATGTCTTTCAAATCCCCCGGGTCGCTGGTGGTCAATTCAGCCCGGAGATCATAGAAATCTTCTTTTTTCCCCTCCTGGGGGGGGACTGCGCGAAGAGCCTTGGGCGGTGGCCCGGATCTGGGTAAAGCCGGGGGAGCAGGATCCGCCTTGGGGTCGGCCGGTTTCCTGGCTTCCACCGCGACCGGCGCTTTCTTTTCCCGGGCGCTCTTCTCCTTTTCCAATTCTTGAATCAGCTTCATGATCTGGGGGATTTTTTCTTTTCTTCCCCAGGTTTCGTCATGTTTGACCACGATTCTGTACTGGGCGATGGCGTCGGCCAGGAACCCCATCTTTTGATAGATCTCCCCGATTTTTTGGTTGGCCTGGACCAGATGGGGATTCATGGCCAGGACCTGTTTGTAGATCGCCATGGCCTGGGGGAAAAAGTTCTCCCGGCCGAATATTTCAGCGGCCTGGAGATACTTGGCGATGGCTTTCTCCTCTTCTCCTTTTTTCTGGTAAATCTCGGCCATTTTCATCTGGTAGGTGGCATTTTCCGGATACCTCTGGGAGAGGTCGAGGTAGTCCTCCAGAGATTCTCCGGACCCGCCCTTCTCTTTGCCGAAGAAATAATCCAGCATGCCGGAGAGCTTGCCCGATTTCTTCCGCTGCCGTCGGTTCTCCGTTCGCATGCCTGGATTGGGGACGACGGGGGCAGTTTCCGGATGGTTCAGCGGAAAAATCTGATGTTCACTCTGGGAGAAACTTTCTGTCTGCGGCATCTCCAATCTCCTTGCTCGCCCGAAGTGCCGGAGGAAAAAACGCATTCCTCCAGCGGCAATTATCCTAGTGGCAAGTTCTATGCCGATATGCAAGTCGGCATTGAAAAAGATGAGCAGAACTCTTTGTAGAATCCCGGAAATTTAAAATATTTAAATAAATTCCGTGTATTAAGAAGGTTATTGGAAAAAGAAAGGGGGGCTCGGTCTTCTCTTGATTTTTGAAATCAGAGAATGACGGCTAATCCGGGGATGAAAATTCGGTCATATTTGTACAGGGCCGAAGGCCTTTACGTTCAAAAGGGGGGAAACGGAGAAGGTTTCCTGCCGATACCTCAGCAAGGGAAAAGGCTGTCTTTGGACTGTTGAGGCGAGAAATCAGGAAGCGGGAGCGGGGTTCCCTCC
>Ga0299915_10004591_pt1 | contig 10074 bp, 5 predicted proteins | sample RVTome_13_FD_200263 | JGI IMG/M metagenome (GOLD analysis project Ga0299915, IMG submission 200263) | Soil microbial communities from uranium-contaminated site in the Upper Colorado River Basin, Wyoming, United States - RVT92D227 (version 2) ...
GGGCCGGTGAATGAGTGCCCCACCAACCGATGTCGTGGGTGTCGCCGCCCCAGTGTCCTACTGCGCCCCATCTGGAGTCATTGCCATAGTTGAAAGACATATTGGAGCCTTCAGGACCGCCGCGATGTGCCCAGGACAGCAGCGTTTCTTCGCCAGGCATTGACGGGTTGTACGCCCACACCTCGATGGAGCGGGTGCCAGCCCCTTCGATGCCGGGTACGGATGCTGGTCCTGTGAACCAGCTACTGCCGTCGAATGTCAGGCATTTCATGCCGCCCACGGTCTCGACGACAGGTGTGCCGGAAGCCGTAAAGGCCCCCAGCGTTCCGCGGTTAGCCCAGGTTGTCACTGCGGACCCAAAGGACAAGTCCTCGGCCCTTATGTCAACCAGCAATTTCTCAGCGACAATAAGGTCAGCCTGGGCGAGCGTACCCGGCAGACCCAACAGCAAAATAATAGGAATTAGATAAATCAGTCTTCTGCACATAACCGTCCTCCCGATAAAATTAAATTGAAAATTGTAAATTGACAATTGTCAAATGAAACACGGACAACTGAATCACCTTACTATATTGTGCAAATTTTGCCGTGCCAGTTCAAGTTTTTTTTCGTTTTTTAGCCATTTTATACAGACCTGACGGTGGCACGGCCATCCTGGCCGTGAACCACGGGCTTGAAGCCCGTGCCACGTGGATAAAAATTTTCAATTGCCCGTTGCCTTCTTATTCGAAATGCAGATAATTGACCGGCAAGATACTTTACCATACGATTTTCATTGTGTATGACTTGGAAGGAAGGCGAGCCATGTCCAGAGGAAAACTGATGCTGTCGCCCGGCTTGATCGGCGGTTTGACAGCCTGCATGTTGACCATTTTTTTGCCCCAGACGGTGCAGTCGAGGGATGCGGCCTCTGCGGCAAAGAAAAAGGAGGTTAAACCAGAAATGAACGTTGAGGTCAAACCGTTCGGCGAGATACCCGAAGGCCAAAAAGTGGACCTTTACACCCTGACCAATTCCGGCGGACTAAAGGCAGAAATAATGACGTACGGTGCGATTGTCGTGTCCCTGCAAGTGCCGGATCGCGGAGGCAAAACTGACGACATTGTGCTCGGATACGGCAATCTCACAGACTATCTGGCCAACAATCCGTATTTCGGGGCAATTGTCGGCAGATATGGAAACAGAATCGGCAAGGGCAAATTTGCGCTCGACGGGGTAGAGTACTCCCTGGCTGCCAACAACGGCGAAAACCACCTCCACGGGGGCATCAAGGGATTCGATAAAGTTGTGTGGAAAGCTGAGCCTATCAAACACAGAGACGGGGTGGGCGTAAAGCTGATGTACCTAAGCAAAGATGGAGAAGAAGGTTATCCAGGTAGTCTTAACTGCACCGTCACCTACACTTTAACTGGGCGAAATGAGCTTAAGATCGAGTATCTGGCCACGACGGATAAACCTACCGTTGTGAACCTCACGCACCACGGCTATTTCAACCTGACTGGTTGCCAGCGGGACATAATGGGACACGAATTAATGCTCAATGCCGACCTGTTTACGCCTGTAGATGCAGGATTGATTCCGACCGGCGAGCTACGCCCGGTCAGGGGCACGGTAATGGACTTTGCCAGGCCTACGCCCATCGGCGCTAGAATCGATCCCGATGCAGTCAATCGGGATGAGCAACTGAAGTTCGGCGGCGGTTACGATCACAACTGGGTATTGAACGGCGGGGGCCGATCTCTGACGCTGGCAGCGAGAGTGTACGAGCCGACCACAGGCCGCGTAATGGAAGTCCTGACCACTGAGCCTGGCATTCAGTTCTACTGCGGCAATTTCCTGGATGGGACAATTACGGGTAAGAACGGCTTCGTATACAAGCACCGCTACGGATTCTGCCTTGAGACGCAGCATTATCCGGATTCGCCCAATAAGCCAGGCTTCCCATCGACCGTGCTGAGGCCGGGCGAAAAATACCAGACGACAACTATATACCGGTTTTCAACAAGAAAGGCGGCCCGCCTGAGGTAGGGCTGAGAATGTCGAATGCCGAACAAGGAACATCGAAATTCGAAATTCGTCATTCATTATTCGATATTCTTTAAGGATTTAGAAGGAACGGATTCATGCAAATGTCACAAATACTGATAGGACAATCGGCACTCGGAGCACTGGATTGGATTGCAGTAGCCGCGTACTTTGCTATCCTTCTGGGCATTGCCTGGTGGGTGATTCTCAAGGGTAAAGATACCGCCGATGACTATTTCCTGGCTGGACGAAACCTGGGCTGGTTTGTGGTGGGGGCGTCTATCTTTGCCTCCAACATCGGCTCGGAGCACTTAGTTGGTCTTGCCGGGTCGGGCTGCACCGATGGAGTCGCTATGGCCCACTACGAGCTGCACGCCTGGTGCTTATTAGTGCTTGCGTGGGTGATGGTTCCATTCTATATGCGCTCCAGGATCTTTACGATGCCCGAGTTCTTGGAGAGGCGTTTCTCGCCCACGGCGCGATGGGTTCTATCACTCATTTCCCTCGTCGCCTATGTGCTGACGAAGATCGCGGTGGGGATATTTGCCGGCGGAATAGTCTTCAGCGTACTGCTGCCGGATGTCAGCTTTCTTGGGCTCGATAGCTTCTGGATCGGCTCGGTTCTGGTGATTGTTATAACAGGCCTTTACACCATTGTTGGTGGACTTCGCGCGGTGGCATACAACGACGCTCTGCAGACGATCATTCTTATTTTCGGCTCGGCCTTACTGACTTTCTTTGGCCTGCGCGCTTTGGGAGGCTGGGACCAGTTGCGGGCCTTTTGTGGCGGCGAGATGTTCAATCTCTGGAAGCCGTTGGTGCCTGCGAACACAGTTGGTACGTGGGCGCCTGTACGTGAGACAGGTCGCATGGCCTGGTACTTCAACGATAATTATCCCTGGCTGGGAATGTTGTTCTGTGCGCCTATCATCGGCTTGTGGTACTGGTGCACCGACCAGTATATTGTCCAGAGGGCTTTGGGAGCACCGGATGAACGCCAGGCGCGACGCGGCTCTATATGTGCAGGCTTTCTTAAATTGCTGCCTGTGTTCATATTCATTATTCCCGGCATGATAACCTTTGCCTTAGCCAAGAGCGGCCAAATCCAAACGATTCAGCAGACGCTATTGGACGGGCAGGGGCAGCCTATCCGCGATCAATGCCAGAAGGCCTTTCCGCTGCTTGTGGCGACGGTTTTGCCGGTCGGCATCCGGGGGATTGTGGTGGCAGGATTGCTGGCGGCTCTGATGAGTTCTTTGGCCGGCTGTTTTAACGCCTCTTCCACCCTATTTACTATGGACTTCTACAACAAGCTGCGGCCCGGGGCATCCCAGCACCAGTTGGTCTGGATGGGCCGCATCGCAACAACCGTGATGGTAGTAATCGGCCTGCTGTGGATACCCGTGATTCGAGGCGGCAAGGGACTCTATGATTATCTTCAGACCATACAGGGATACCTCGCGCCGCCGATTTTCGTGGTGTTTTTCTTGGGCGTATTTATGAAACGTCTCAACAGCAAAGGATGCCTGGCGGCGCTGATTGTCGGCTTTGCGATGGGCCTGCTGCGGCTGGCTATCGATACACCCGTCAAACTAAAGTATATCCCCGCCTACGCCCAAGGGTCCTTCTTCTGGATTATGAATAACATATTCTTTCAGTACTACAGCCTGCTTATTTTCATAGTGTGCGTGGTGGTAATGATCGTGGTTAGTTACGCAACCGCTGCGCCATCGTACCAGAAAATCCAGGGGCTGACATACGGAACCCGCACCGCCGAAGACCGGGCAAGATCGCGGGCGAGCTGGACATACACAGACCTAATTGCCTCGGGAGTTGTCCTGGCGATTATCGCAGCGGCTTACCTGTACTTTACGGGATAGTTTAGCCGTCGCCTGCTACTCTGCGAAGCGGCGCTTCGCTGCGAAGCACGAGGGCACGGCGACGGACCCCACAGTAAATTGCGGGGCTAATTGCACCAATGGTTTGGAGATATTGCGGTATGAAATGCACGATAGGCCTCGATTACGGGACTAACTCCGTAAGGTGTGTGATCGTGGACACCGCCACGGGTCAGGAGGTGGCAACCTCTGTGTATGAATACCAGAGCGGCGAGGCAGGGATCATTCTGGATCCAGCCGACCACAACATGGCACGGCAAGACCCGGCTGAATACATCAAGGGCCTGGAAGTGACTGTGACAAAGGCATTGGCCCAGACAAAAAAGACAGATGCAAAATTCGACCCGAGCCAGATTGTGGGTATCGGCGTGGATACGACCGGCTCAACGCCGCTTCCGGTGGATGAGAACGGTACGCCGTTGGCGATGCTCAAGCAGTTCAAGGGTAAGCCCAATGCGATGGCCTGGCTGTGGAAAGACCATACCGCGCACGCTGAGGCAGCCGAGATCACAGAGCTGGCTAAAAAAGAGCGTCCGCAATACCTAACCAAATGCGGCGGCATATACTCTTCGGAGTGGTTCTTCAGCAAGATTCTGCACTGTTTGCGGGTCGATCCCAAGGTATTTGACGCGGCTTATACCTGGGTAGAGCACGCTGACTGGCTGCCTGCGGTGCTGACCGGGACAGAGGCGCCGCAGAAGCTGTTAAGATGCCGGTGTGCCGCGGGCCATAAAGCGATGTTCAACGATGACTGGGGCGGCTACCCGGATGCCCAGTTCCTGGGCAAGCTTGACCCAAAACTCGGCAAGCTCCGCCAGAGGTTCAGCGAGAAGACTTATGCGGTAGATAAAGCCGCCGGGCAGCTCACTGAGCAGTGGGCAGCCAAACTCGGTCTTCCCGCGGGCATACCCGTAGCGATGGGCGCATTTGACGCCCACCTTGGCGCCGTCGGAGCCGGGATTAAACAAGGCGTGCTGGTCAAGATCATCGGCACTAGCACTTGTGACATGGTCGTGACTGCCACGAGTAAGAAACTGCCGGATGTCCCTGGAATTTGTGGCATCGTCGACGGCTCAATCCTGCCGGGCTATTACGGTCTGGAGGCAGGCCAATCTGCGGTGGGCGACATATTCAATTGGTTTGTAAACTACATTCAGCCCGGCGGTGAGCAAGCAGGCTCGCACCAGGGACTAACCGAAAGGGCAGCAAAGCTGACGCCCGGACAATCGGGTCTTTTGGCGCTGGACTGGAATAACGGCAATCGCACCATCTTAGTTGACCAGAGGCTGACCGGGCTGCTTCTGGGGCAGACGCTCCACACCAAGCCGGAGGAAATCTACCGCGCTCTTATCGAGGCGACAGCTTTCGGAGCTTTGACGATTATCAACCGCTTCGAGGAGTACGGCGTGAAAATCAGCGAGATCGTCAATTGCGGAGGCATCGCCGAGAAGAACGCATTGCTGATGCAGATTTATGCTGATGTCACCGGGCGGCAAATGAAGCTCTCTCGCTCGGCGCAGACGTGCGCTCTGGGCTCGGCTATAGCCGCCGCGGTCGTTGGCGGAGCGCATAGCAGCTTTGCCAAGGCCCAGTCAGCTATGTGCGGCATCAAGGAGACCACCTTTGCGCCCATTGAGCAGCACCGCAAGGTCTATCAGCGCTTATACAGGCTTTATAAGCAACTGCACGACGGCTTCGGATTGGCAGGGGCTTTAGCCTCGGCACCTGTGGCCGAGGCAACCCCCGCCACAGGTGCGGGGGCTAATCGCGGTTTCACCGCAGGTTCTATGGGCAACGTGATGAAAGAACTGCTTGCGATCAAAGAAGATGTACGAAGAACTGCGACAGAAGGTTTGTCAGGCCAATCTTGACCTTGAGCGCTACGGTCTGGTCGTGTTCACCTGGGGCAACGTCAGTGGCATAGACCGTTTGGGTGGGGTCGTGGCAATCAAGCCCAGCGGCGTAGCATACAATGAACTTACGCCCGACAATATGGTTCTGCTCGATCTGGATGGTAATGTGCTCGAAGGGAACTTGCGTCCTTCTTCTGACGCTGCCACCCATCTGGAGCTTTATCGAGGCTTTGAACAAGCCTGTTCCTTCGGCTCGCTCAGGACAAGCTCTGAGCCGGGTCGAAGGATCGGCGGCATTTGCCATACGCACTCACTTTACGCGACTATGTGGGCCCAGGCCGAGCGCCAAATTCCGTGCTTCGGAACCACCCACGCCGACCACCTCTACGGTCCCGTACCGGTTACGGATGTGATGACGGCCGACGAAATCGAGCAGGACTACGAGCGCAATACGGGCAAAGTGATTATTCGACGATTTAAGTTTGCGATTAGCCCCCGGACCTGTGCCGGGGGCCAAGCCCTGCCCACAGGTGGCAGGGCTAATATTGACCCGTTGCAGATGCCGGCGGTATTGGTGGCAAATCACGGGCCATTTACGTGGGGCGAAAACCCCGGCGAGGCGGTGGAAAATGCCGTTGTGCTGGAGCGAGTGGCACAGATGGCCTTTGGCACTTTACTGCTCAACGCGAGGCAGGGTGCGATAACACAAGCGCTATTGAATAAACATTATCTGCGAAAACATGGAGAAGATGCCTATTATGGTCAGGCGTAGAGGAGAATTGCTATGGCGAAGATAACGTTTGGAATCATTGTCGGCAACCGCGGATTCTTCCCGGATGTGCTGGCGAAAGAGGGGCGAAAGAACATTCTCGATGCGCTGAGGAAAAATGGTTACGCCAGCGTTTGTCTGCCTACGACCGAAACGAAGTATGGGGCGGTCGAGACATTCGAGGATGCCAAAAAGTGTGCGGCGCTGTTTGCCTCCAAGGCGGATAAGATTGACGGCATCATAGTCACGCTTCCCAACTTTGGGGATGAAAGAGGGGTGGCTGAGGCCATCAAACGCAGCGGACTGAATGTGCCCATATTGGTTCAGGCCGAGCAGGACACACCGGACAAAATGGTGATGGGCCAGCGGCGGGACTCGTTCTGCGGCAAGATCAGCGTCTGCAATAACCTCAGGCAGGCAGGAATACCCTTTACGTTGACCGCCTCGCACACGGTCAAAGTCCGCTCTGCTGAGTTTGACAAAGATCTCCACCAGTTTGCTGCCGTCTGCCGAGTCGTCAATGGGCTGAAGTCTGTCCGCTTCGGAGCCATCGGTTCTCGGCCCGCAGCATTCAACACTGTTCGCTACAGCGAGAAGCTTCTTGAGCTTGCCGACATTGCTGTCGAACCCATAGATTTGTACGAGATACTCTGCAGGGTTGATCGCGTTGGTGATAATGATCCGGGCGTAAGGGCCAAGCTCAATGCCATCAAGAACTATACCGTTATTAGCCCCCGCCTGTCGGCGGGGGTACCCCAGCCAGTGGCCGGGGCTAATATACCGGCCGCGAGCCTGCTGAAAATGGCTAAGCTCGGTTACGTTATCGACAAGTGGGTTAGGCAGAACGAACTATCCGGCACCGCCATTCAGTGCTGGACTGCCCTGGAGGAATTCTTCGGCATTGTGCCCTGTACGCTTATGAGCATGATGAGCGAGTCGCTGCTGCCAAGTGCTTGCGAAGTAGACGTGACCGGTCTTTTGAGCATGTATGTTCTGCAACTGGCCAGCGGCACGCCGAGCGCTCTGCTGGACTGGAACAATAACTTCGGCGATGACCCGGATAAGTGCGTGCTGTTCCACTGCAGTAATGTGCCCAGGTCGTTCTTTGAGACAGCTAAGATGGACTTTCAGGAAATTATCGCCGGCGCTGTCGGCAAGGATAATACTTACGGGACAATTGTTGGCCGCATTAAAGCTGGACCCGCCACGTTTTGTAGGGTAAGCACTGACGACCTCGAGGGCACACTTAGAGCATACGTGGGCCAGGGCAAGTTCACCAACGATAAGCTGGACACATTTGGCGGCTACGGTGTGGCCAAGATAAACAACCTCCAGTCGCTAATGGCTTACGTATGCAACATGGGCTTCGAGCATCATGTGGCGGCCAACATGTCCCAGACAGCCGATGCGGTTGCCGAGGCCCTGGGCAATTACTTGGGCTGGGACATCTACAGACACATGTAGGGTGCGATATTTCGCACCATTTCCATATTCCCGCGTAATCGGTGCGGTTTCACCGCACCCTACCGGTGAATCATTCAGGTTTAGCCTCGGCACCTGTGGCCGAGGCAGGCCCCGCCACAGGTGCGGGGGCTAATCGCGGTTTCACCGCCGGTTCCTGACGGTTACGGCCACAAGAGCTCCTCAAGCCATGTGTCTGCTAACTTTGCGTAGTCTGCAAAATCAACGCTGCCGTCCCCATCCAGGTCAGCCGCCAGGCCAGCACCACTGGCAAGCCATTCAGAGGCCAGGATTTCGAGGTCCGCATAGTCAACCACACAGTTATCGCTGAAATCGCCAGCGGGTCTGGGTGACTCAGGCAGGCATCTGGACTGATACAGACGGATGTCATCGAAGTACATCAAACCTGAACCGCCGGCCTGCGGATTGTTCCTGTCGCCCAAGCCAATAGCGATGCTGTTGACATCGGCTAAGTTGACGCCCTGATTTGCAAAGTCCGCCACGTCGATATTCCACTGCGTCCAGGTGTCTATCTGTGTTGCGTTTGGATCATTGTGGTATACGGCCGCTAGTGTGCCGGTGCTGTTAGCTACAGCCACATACATTGGCTCGGGATCGTTACTAAACATAGTCGTACCGATGACCGCGTTCGTCCAGGTCGCTGGACTGACCGAGCCGGTGGTTTTGACGCCGGAGAACTCAGCCTTGCAGACTGCATTAACGTTATGGCTGGTCAGTGCTAAGCCTATATACACATCCGCAGGCATTGGAATATTCTGCGGATTCCATGCCATCGCCTGCCAGGTAACACCGTCACTGGAGTAAAAACCTCTAAAGTCATTGGAGTTGTCACGCTCTAATTTCACCCAGTACGGCGCCTTGATTGCCCTTTGCTCAGGCGTTGCCACTGAGGCGTCGCTGGTGGCCTCCGCAGCGAGAGACAGCCTACTCTGGAATCTACATCCATTGCCGGGCGTGATGTAAACGGCAGCGAATGGCGAGCTTGGATCCAACGTCCGGCGAATCATCACGCCGGCTTTGGCCTGATCGTTCGTGTTCTGGACGCTGAGTACCTGCGCCGAAATCGACCCGGCTCCGGAAAGCTGCTTGCAGGCGTAGCGGAACTCGTCGGCCAGGCTCCAGATATCTGCGCCTGAGGCAGCCATCGTGTAGGTTCCCGCCGGCCCTTCTTTGAAGCCCGCCGGATAGCCCCTGAACCACAGTGTCAGGGCGCGGGCACCCTGCTCGGTCCAGTTACGCGGATAACTCAACGCCATCTTCGCCTCTGAGTATTTCAAGAAGCCCTGCTTATTATTGTCGTAGTAATACGGCATCGACTGCTTATGCTCATGAACGATGATTGTCTCCAGGATATCGCCCTGATAGTACCGGCTCTGCGGATCCCAGATGTCGTGACCGACTTGTGCACCCGTGTTGTTACCGGCACGACCGGGCGATGGCTCGGTGTAGCCAAGACCGTCTATCCAGGTCTGGAAGACCCTGTCTGGGGAGTAGTTGTTATAGTCCTCAAAATCGTCCACAAGAATGAAGTCCGCTACTGTGAATTGCCAAACTCTGCCTTTGCTGATCGTTTTGTCGGTATTGTATTCATCGATTCGCCAGTAGTAAGGCCCGGTGCCCCATTCGACACCTTCGGCGGGGGTATACCCCTGCGCAGGCAGGGGTTGGCGGCCCCGATATATGCCGGTTGTATCGGATGTATCAGCATTGGCAACAGCGTTTCTATCAGTGCCGAAGTACACATCATGCTGAGATGCCCAATCTCCGGGCGACCAGCTAAGTGGAAGCGCACGGTGTAAGTCGGGTGTTGAGCCGTTTGGCGGGCTTGCGTTCCAGGCAAGATCGGACTCGCCTCTCATAACCTCCTTTATTTGATCCTCGGCAAGCACTTTGTTGTAGATGTGGACATCGTCGATAAGACCATTCCATCCAAGAGTAGTACCCAGGTCTTCACCGCCTTTACCGACAATCAATTTCGTACACGCTGTGACGGTGCTGCCGGCAGCGCTAGGCTGGCTGTTATATGTTGGCGTATCTTCTATTCCAT
>Ga0299915_10004592_pt1 | contig 10073 bp, 7 predicted proteins | sample RVTome_13_FD_200263 | JGI IMG/M metagenome (GOLD analysis project Ga0299915, IMG submission 200263) | Soil microbial communities from uranium-contaminated site in the Upper Colorado River Basin, Wyoming, United States - RVT92D227 (version 2) ...
CGCAAAACTCATGGGCGCGCAGTGTGTCGTCAGCGGTATCCGCCCGCAAATCGCCCAGACGATGGTGCATCTCGGCGTGCCGTTTGGCGATGTCGTCACCAAGGCCAATCTGGCCGACGCCCTGGCCCACGCCTTCCGCCATATCGGCTGCACCGTCAACAAGCAAGCGCCGCGCGCTTAGGGACGGGAAACGCTATGGACCGGATTCCCATTCTCCAGGTCGGCGATTTCCTGTTGGTGAGCATCCAGGTGGACATGCACGACCGCTTGGCGATGACCCTCCAGGACGATCTGGCGGACCAGGTGGTCTCGAAGAGAGCCTCCGGCGTGCTCATCGACATCTCCTCGCTCGAGGTCGTCGACTCGTTCATCGGCCGGATGCTGGGCAACATGGCCTCCATGGCCCGCGTTTTGGGCGCGGAAGCGGTGGTCGTCGGTATGCAGCCCGCCGTGGCCATCACCATTGTGGAACTGGGCCTCTCGCTCACCAACGTGCGCACGGCCCTCAACGTGGATAAAGGCATGGAGCTCCTCCGGGCATTGGTCAACCCAGCCGCGGAGGAAGGCGGCCGTGAACACGACCAAGACTGATACCGTGCCGGTGCGCACGGGCGAAGACACCGTGCGCGCCCGCCAGAGGGTGAAGGCCTGGATGGCCGAGCTGCGGTTCAGCCTGGTGGAACAGACCAAGATGGCGACGGCCGTCAGCGAGCTGGCGCGCAACGCCGTGGTCCATGGCGGGGGCGGCAGCGCGCGGCTCGAGCTCATGGCGGACGGTGGCCGCACCGGCATCCGGGTGACGTTCGAGGACCAGGGGCCGGGCACTGCGGACATCGAGAAGGCCTTGAAGGGCGGATTCTCGACCGGCGGCGGCCTGGGCTTGGGCTTGAGCGGGGCAAGACGGCTGGTGAATGAATTCGAGATTTGGTCCGAGCCGGGCAAGGGCACGCGGGTGACCATCACGCGATGGAAATGAATCTCCCCGTTCTCCTGCGCGTTGAGGACTCCAGCTACGTCGGCGGAGCCCGGCGGCTGGCCGCCGCCCTTTGCCGCGACCTCGGCTTCGACGAGTATCGTGCCGGCGAAGCCGCTCTGATCGTCACCGAACTCGCTACCAACCTCGTCAAGCACACCGGCGGCGCGGGCGGCGTTCTTGTCTTCCGGCCGATTCAAGTGGCCGGAGCGTCCGGTCTCGAAGTCCTGTCTTTGGACCAAGGTCCCGGCATCTCCAACATCGGCGAGAGTCTTCGCGACGGCCACTCCACCACCGGCAGCCCCGGCACCGGGCTGGGCGCCATTCGCCGGCTCTCGTCGGCGTTCGACATCTACTCCGCGCCCGGCAAAGGCGTCGTGGTGTTCAGCCGCATTTGGAGCAACCCGCTGCCGGAGTCTTCGTCGCTGCTGTCCGTCGGCGCCGTCTGCCTGCCCGTTCACGGCGAACAAGCTTGTGGCGACGCTTGGGCAATGCACCAGTCAGGCGATACGACGCTCTTGATGGTCGCCGATGGCTTGGGGCACGGCCCCGATGCCGCGGCAGCCGCGAACGAGGCCGTCACCGCTTTCCAGAAACACGCGCCGCGAAGTCCGGCGGAGGTGATCGAACTCGTTCACGCGGCGCTCCGGAGCACGCGGGGCGCGGCCGTGGCGGTGGCCGCGCTGGCGCTCGGCCAACGCGTTGTCCGCTTCGCGGGCGTGGGGAACATCGCCGGGGTGATTCTCGATGGGCCGATCTCCCGCAGCCTCTCCTCCATCAACGGCACCGCCGGTGTTGCAGTGCGGAAGATCCAGGAGGACACCTACCCTTGGCCGGAGGGCGGGCTGCTCGTCCTGCACTCGGACGGCGTGGAGAAGCGGTGGAAACTGGAGGACTATCCGGGCCTGGCGCGAAAGGCTCCCACGCTCATCGCCGGAGTGCTGTTCCGCGATCACAACTGCCCGCGGGATGACAGCAGCGTGGTAGTCGCGAAGGAAGAACGGAATCTGTCATGAGCACCCCCATCACCCGCGTTGAGATTCGGTTCGAGCAAGACGTCGTCCATGCCCGACAGCGGGCGCGGCTGATTGCCGAGTTGCTAGGCTTCGACCGCCAGGATCAGACTCGGCTCAGCACCGCCGTCTCCGAAATCGCCCGCAACGCCCACCAGTATGCCAAGGACGGCGAGGTGGAGTTCTTCATCGAGGGCGACGCGGCGGCGCAACTGCTCGGCGTCACCGTGCGCGACCACGGGCCGGGCATTCCGAACGTGAGCGACATCCTGGAGGGCCGTTACGCGTCGCGCACCGGCCTGGGGCTGGGCATCGTCGGCACCCGGCGGCTGCTGGACCGTTTTCGTATCGAGAGTCAGCCCGGCCAAGGCACCATCGTGTTCCTTGGCAAGACGCTCCCGCCAACCGCACCCAAAGTCACGCCCGCTGTCCTGCGGCGCATTGCGGATGCGCTGGCGGCCACGCGCACCGAATCGCCCTTGGAGGAGATCCGCACGCAAAACCAGGAACTCCTCGTCGCCCTCGAGCAACTCCGCCAGCGCGACGAGGAGCTGACAGGCGTGAATCGGGCCATGGCCACGCTCAACGCCGAATTGGAGAAGCACACGTGCCAGCTCCAACAAACGGAGAAGAAGCTTCGGCTGCGAAACGAGGACCTCAAGGGCTTCGCCTACACGGTGTCGCACGACCTGAAGGCGCCCTTGCGCGGCATCGCCGGTTACGCCCAGGAACTGGAGCGCCGCCACAAGACCGGCCTCGCGGAGCGGGCGCAGTTTTGCATCACGCAGATCATCACCGCCACGAGCAACCTCGACCACTTGATCGAAGACCTGCTGCACTATTCGCGTCTGGACGCCGAGACGCCCTCGCTCGCCGACGTCAACCTGCGCGGCCTGGTCGAAGCGATTCTGAAAGACCGCAGCCTGGTCATCGCCGAACAGCACATCGAAGTGACCGTGGACATTCCCTTCACCACGCTGCGGACGTGGGAACGCGGGTTGGTGCAGGTGCTGACCAACCTGATCGACAACGCCCTCAAATACAGCCGCGATGCCGGCCCGCCGCGTCTCGGCATCCGGGCCGAGGCGCTGGGGAACGCCTGGCGGCTCGTCGTCAGCGACAACGGCATCGGCTTCGACATGAAATACCACGACCGCATCTTCGGCCTGTTCAACCGGCTGGTGCGCGCGGACGAATTCGAAGGCACCGGCGCCGGCCTCGCCATCGTCAAGAAGCTGATGGAGAAACTCGGCGGCACCATCCGCGCCGAGTCCGCGCCGGGCCAGGGGGCGACGTTTCTTGTGGAACTGCCCGCCGCAGTCGCCAAGGAATCGACGTCATGAACCCAACCCCGCCAGCATCATTTCCGCGGCTTTGGCGCTACACCGCAGCGCTGGTCGTGGCGTGGACCGCGGTCACGGCCTACTCGTTGTGGTGGAATGTGCGCGAGGCAAAGCGGGACGCTCAGGAAGCCGCGCTCATCCAGGCCCGCCGGGGCTACGAGGAGGATGTTCTCTATCGCCGCTGGAATTCGCTCCACGGCGGGGTCTATGCGCCGGTGACGGAGCAGACGCCGCCCAACCCCTTTCTGGCGAACGTGCCGGAGCGCGACATCGAGACGCCCTCAGGCAGGAAGCTCACCCTGATCAACCCGGCCTACATGACGCGCCAGGTGTTCGAACTCGGCCGTTCAGAACATGGTATCCGCGCCCACCTCGCCAGCCTCAGACCGGTGCGGCCTGACAATGCCGCCGACCCGTGGGAAACCGAGACGCTGCAGTCCTTCGAGCGCGGCGCAACCGAACGCCACCAGGTCCAGGTGATCGACGGGCGGGAATACCTTCGGTTCATGCGCCCGCTGGTCACGGAGCAGAGTTGTCTCGCCTGCCACGCGTCACAGGGATACAAGGTGGGGGACATCCGCGGCGGCGTCGTCGTCGCCGTCCCGTTGCAGGCGCTGTCCGCGATCGCGCGGCAGGCGGGAAACCGGCAGGAGTTGGGACACCTCGTCCTGTGGTTGCTGGGTATCGGCGGCTTGACGTTGGGGACGGCGCGCCTGCGCAAGGCCGATAGAGCGTTGCTGAAGGCCCACGACACACTGGAACAACGGGTCCGGGAGCGCACGGCCCAGCTGAGGGAATCCCTCGAGGCGTCGCGGCGCTCCGAGGAAAGGTACCAAGGGCTCTACGAACACGTGCCGGTGATGAACTTCACGCTCGACCGGGCAGGAACGGTGCTGGCGGTCAATCGCTACGGCGCGCAACAGCTGGGCTACAGCGTCCAGGAACTGGTTGGGAAGCCCGCGCTCGACGTCATCCACAGCGAAGACAGAACCGCCGTCCGTCGTCAATTGAAGGAGTGTCTGGAACGCCCCGCACAGGTCTTCGAGTGGGAACTCCGCAAGGTGCACAAGGGCGGCCACATCCTGTGGGTGCATGAGACTGCGCGCGTGATGCAGGAAGAGGACGGCCCGGTGCTGCTGATCGCCTGCCGGGACATCACCGAGCACAAGCAGGCTGCAGAGGAGCTTCTCCGCCACAATGAAGAGCTTGCCGCGCTGAACGCCCTCGGGCGGAAGGTCAGCCAGTCGCTTTCCGTGGATGAAGTGGTCGAGGAAGCGGTGGAGGAGATGGTCGAGGCGTCGCAGGCCGGGGTCGGCTTCGTCTTCCTGCGTAAGGGCGAGGCGCTCACGCTGGCCGGCATCGGCCCGCAGAGCGCGGCGCAGCAGTTCGGCGAGGTACCCGAGCACAGGGTCGGAGAGTGCATGTGCGGACTGGCCGTGCGCGAAGGCAGGCCACTGTTCTCACGGGACATCTTTTCGGATGTGCGCTGCACCTGGGAGGAGTGCAAGCGGGCCAGCTTCCGTTCCTTTGCCGCGCTCCCGTTGCGGAGCGGAGAGGACATCATCGGCGTGGTGGGGCTGGCGTGCCGGGAGGAACGCGATTTCGAACCGCAAGCCACGTTTTTGGAGACGCTTGCCAGCCAGGTTGCCGTGGGCCTCCGCAATGCCCTGTTGCACCAAGAGGTGCAGCGTCATGCCCGAGAACTGGAGCAGCGCGTCGTCGCCCGCACGGCGCAACTGGCGGCCAAGAACGAGGACCTCAAGGGGTTCGCGTACACGGTGTCGCACGACCTGAAGGCGCCGTTGCGCGGCATCGCCGGGTACGCCCAGGAACTGGAGCGCCACCACAAGACCGGCCTCGCGGAGCGGGCGCTGTTCTGCATCATGCAGATCATCACCGCCACCAGGAACCTCGACCGCCTCATCGATGACCTGCTGCAGTATTCGCGTCTGGACGCCGAGGCGCCCTCGCTCGCCGACGTCAACCTGCGCGGCCTGGTCGAAGCGATTCTGAAAGACCGCAGCCTGGTCATCGCCGAACAGCACATCGAAGTGACCGTGGACATCCCCTTCACCACGCTGTGGACATGGGAGCGTGGGTTGGTGCAGGTGCTGACCAACGTGATTGACAACGCCCTCAAATACAGCCGCGATGCCGGCCCGCCGCGCCTCGGCATCCGGGCCGAGGCGCTGGGGAACGCCTGGCGGCTCGTCGTCAGCGACAACGGCATAGGCTTCGACATGAAGTATCACGACCGCATCTTCGGCCTGTTCAACCGGCTGGTGCGCACGGACGAATTCGAGGGCACCGGGGCCGGCCTCGCGATCGTCAAGAAGGTGGTGGAGAAGCTCGGCGGCACCATCCGCGCCGAGTCCGCGCCGGGCCAGGGCGCGACCTTTATCGTCGAACTGCCGAACCAGCCCACCAGGCCATCCACACCATGAACTCCACCCCCGTGCTCAACTCGCACTCGTCCTTGCGCCCCATCCTGATCGTCGAGGACAACGACATGGACCTCGATTTCTGCCTGCAGGCGTTCACGGAACACTCCGTCGCCAACCCCGTCATCGCCTGCCGCGACGGCGAGGAGGCGCTGCAGTTCATGGACGCGCACGCGACCCCCGCGGACCCGCAACTGCCCTTGCTCGTGCTGCTCGACCTGCGCCTGCCCAAGGTGGACGGCATCGAGGTGCTCCGCCACGCCCGGCAGCGACCGGTGTGGAACCAGATTCCCTTCATCGTCGTCACCACCTCGCGCGAGAACTCGGATATCTCCCGTGCCTACGAGCTGGGCGTCAATTCCTACATCGTCAAGCCCGTGGAGTTCAGTTCGTTCACCGAGGTGGTGAAACGCATCAAGCTCTTCTGGATTCTGACCAACGAGCCGCCGTTTCCCGAACGCACCGGGAGGGGGCCATGAATGCAACCATCCGGGTCCTCTACGCCGAGGACGATCCCCGGGACGCGGACCTGACGCGGTCCCATTTCGCCGAGTACGCGCCGGAGTTTGGCATCGAGGTCGTGGGCACCGGACAGAGCTGTCTTGAGCGGCTGCGCGAGACCGGAGTCGACCTCCTGTTGCTCGACTACCGCCTGCCCGACATGGACGGGCTGGACGTGTTGAAGACACTGGTCCACGCCGGCGCACAGGTGCCGGTGGTGTTGGTGACGGGCGTGGGCGACGAGGAGTTGGTGGTGAAGGCGCTGCGGCTGGGCGCGGCCACCTACGTGCCGAAACTCGGCAACTACCTGGAGACCCTCCCGGACCTACTGCGCGACGTGCTCGAGGAGCGGCGCCGGAAGCAAGGCCGCGGGCTGCTCGCCGCCGCTCCCCGGCGGATTCTCTATGTCGAGCATGTGACGATGGACATCGAGCTGACCCTGCGGCACTTCGCCGAAGCGGCGCCGCAATCCACGGTGGATGTCGCCCACACCTGCGCCGAGGCGCTGGCACGCCTGGCGCAACCGCATCCCTATGACCTGGCGCTGATTGACCTGCGCATGCCCGACCTGAACGGATTGGACTTCGTGCGCGAGGCCAATCGCCTCCGCCTCCAACTGCCTCCGTTCATCATGATCACCGGCAAGGGCGACGATGCCACCGCCATCGCCGCCTTGAAACTGGGCGCCGCCGACTACATCGCCAAGCGCGAGGGCTATCTCGACCAACTGCCCCACACCATCGACTACGCCATCGAGCACGACCGGCTCAACCGCCTCAACACGCAAATGCAGACCGAACTGGCCGAGCGCCGGCGGGTGGAGGAATCGCTGCGCGAGAGCCGCGAACGCTACGAACTGGCCGTGCGCGGTTCCTCCGACGGCATTTGGGACTGGAACGTCCTCACGAACGAAGATTTCTTTTCCGACCGCTGGTGCGAGATGGTGGGCTACGAGCGCGCCGAGCTTGCCGCCGAACTCGACACGTGGATTGGCCTGCTCCATCCGGACGACGTCGAACGCGTCAAAGACCGAGTGCGCCGGCACCTGGAGCAACGCGAGCCGTATGACGTGGAATTCCGCATGCGCACCAAGACCGGCGATTACCGGTGGTTCTGCGCGCGCGGGCAGGCCCTCTGGAACGAGCAGGGTCGGCCGACGCGCATGGCCGGCTCCTTGACGGACATCACCGAGCACAAGCAGGCGGAGGAACGACTGCGCCGACAGGCGGCGCTGCTGGACGGCGCCAACGACGCGATCTACGTGCGCGAACTGGACCACACGGTGTCGTACTGGAACGCCGGCGCGGAGCGGCTGTTCGGCTGGACGCGCACCGAGGCGCTGCAGCGCAAGATCACCGAGTTGGGAGAGGAGGGTCGCGCGGCGTTCGAGGCGGCGCACACCGCATTGCTGGAGAAGGGCAATTGGGTCGGGGAATTGAGCTTCATCACCGAGGCGGGCCGGAAGTGTCAGGTGCTCTGCCGGTGGACGTTGCTGCGAGACGACAAGGGCCACCCCGCGGAAGTGCTGGCCATCAACACGGACATCACGGAGCAAAAGGCACTGGAGGCCCAGTTCCTGCAAGCCCAGAAGATGGAGAGCGTGGGGCGCCTCGCCGGCGGCGTCGCCCACGACTTCAACAACCTCCTGACCGTCATCAACAGCTCCGCCGAGTTCGCACTCGCCGAACTGAAGGAAGGCGATCCGCTGCGCGACGACCTCGAGCAGATCCTCGCCTCCGGCGTGCGGGCCGCCGGGCTGACGAGACAACTCCTCGCGTTCAGCCGGAAGCAGGTGCTCCAACCCGCCGTGCTGAACCTCAACACGTTGGTCGAGGCGGCGGAGAAGATGCTCAAGCGCCTGATCGGCGAGGATGTCGACCTCGCTCTGGCCCTGGCCAAGGACCTGGGCCCCGTCAGGGCGGACCCCGGGCAGATAGAGCAGGTCATCGTCAACCTCGCGGTCAACGCCCGGGATGCGATGCCCACCGGTGGCATGCTCACCATCGAGACGGCGGATGTCGAGCTCGACGAGGCCTACGCGAGCCAGCACGCCGGCGCCTCTCCCGGGCCGTACGTGTTGCTCGCGATCAGCGACACCGGCACGGGGATGGATGAGGCGACGCGCACACGGATCTTCGAGCCGTTCTTCACGACGAAGGAAGCGGAAAGGGGGACCGGCCTCGGCCTCTCGACGGTCTACGGTATCGTCAGGCAGAGCGGTGGGAGCATCTGGGTCTACAGCGAGATCGGCGCGGGGACCACCTTCAAGATATATCTGCCCCGGGTCGCCGAGCCTGCCGACGACGTCCGAGCCGGGCCGGCCCAGGCACCGACCCGCGGCACCGAGACCGTCCTCGTCGTGGAGGACGACAAGGCCCTGCGCCGCGCGGCCAGGCGCATCCTCTCCTCGGCGGGTTACACGGTCCTCGAAGCGGCCGATGGAGCGGAGGCGCTACGGGTGCTGGAAGGACACGCGGGGCCGCTGCACCTGCTGCTGACCGACGTGGTCATGCCGGGATTGAGCGGCCGTGAAGTGGCGGAACGGCTCTGCGCGTTGCGCCCGGGACTCAAGGTCCTCTTCTCGTCGGGCTACACCGACGACTCCATCCTGCGCCACGGGGTGCTCGACCGGAGCGTGCACTTCATTGCGAAGCCGTTCACAAGGGCGGCGTTGACCCGGAAGGTCCGGGATGTGCTGGATGAGCCGTCAGAGGGTGGGGGCGCTGACGGCTGACGGCCGACCGCTGGCGGCCCTAGCCCTGGCGCTTCTCTCTGCGCCGCCTGAAGCGCCGAGCGGTGCTTCGCCACGTCCTCCACCGCGCGGCCGTGCATGTGCGCGGACTGACTCCCAAGCCGCCGACCGGGCACCGAAGCCGGGTGAACTCCACTGCAGCCGGCTGGCCCAGACCGCGAAGTCTTCTCGATGCACCCACCGCCGAACTGTGCCGATTCTGTGCCGGTACTACTCAACACAATCGGGCAACTACTGGCAGAGCCCCATCCTGGCCGACCGTGCTAAGTGGCGTAGTGGTACGCGATAGTGTTTCTTGGTTCCTCTACGTTCGGGCGGGCCGGGAGGCCAATTGGAAGACGAATCGGCATTTGGACAGGTTCACTCCATCGTCCGCGACCTCAGACGCCGCTGCGCCTGGGACCGTGCCCAGACCCCCTCGAGCCTGCGGCCGTACCTGCGGGAGGAGGTGGCTGAACTCGAGGAGGCTCTGGTCGAAGGGGACGAAGGCCGGATCGCGGGAGAGCTGGGGGACCTGCTCCTCCATTTCTGCTTCCAGGTGGACCTGGCCGAGGAGCGGGGCGCGTTCACCCTGGCCGACGTCGCCCGGAAGCTCATCACGAAGATGAAACGCCGGCACCCTCACCTCTACGAAGGCGGGGAGAACGAGGCCTGGGAGAGACAGAAGGTCGCCGAACGAATGGTGCACGATAGGGAAATCGGCCGCGCGCCGAGCGTCCTCGGCCATCTGCCACCCACACTGACGGAGCTCGACAAGGCCTTCCGCTACCAGGAGCGCGCCGCCGCGGTGGGCTTCGACTGGGACGACCTCAAGGGCCCGCTCGACAAGCTGGAGGAGGAGGTCCGCGAGACGCGGGACCACCCGGAGCACGAGATCGGCGACGTGCTCTTCGCCGCCGTCAACGTGGCGCGCAAGGCCGGCGTGCACCCTGCGTTGGCCCTCGAAGCGGCGACGAACAAGTTTGTGATGCGGTTCCGGGAGGTCGAGAAGCTTGCCGCCGAGCGCGGAATCGCGGTGGAAACGGCGGGGCTGCCGGTGCTGGACAAGCT
>Ga0299915_10004595_pt1 | contig 10068 bp, 11 predicted proteins | sample RVTome_13_FD_200263 | JGI IMG/M metagenome (GOLD analysis project Ga0299915, IMG submission 200263) | Soil microbial communities from uranium-contaminated site in the Upper Colorado River Basin, Wyoming, United States - RVT92D227 (version 2) ...
ATCCCCAGTTCTCTGGCGCGAAGTTCGACGACCTTGGCCCGGCGCCCGGATAGAATCCCCACCTTGAGCCCCGCCCGCTGGAGGAGCCGGATCCCGATGCCGTCGCGGGCGTAGAAAAATTTGAATTCCCTCCCCGAGCCGTCAAATCCCAGCCGCCCGTCGGTCATCACTCCGTCCACGTCCAGGAGCAGGAGGCGGATTCTTTTTGCCCGTTCTTTCCAGCCTTTCCTTGTCAATTTGATTCCTTCTCTTCGCTATGCGCTTTGCGCTTTGCCTTTTTCCTACTCCATGCTCTCTGCTCTATGCTCCATGCGTCTTTACGATTTTGTCTACCGCCATCAGCTGCTCCAGAAGAGGACGGAGCTCCTTCAGAGGCTGCGAGTTGGGCCCGTCGCAGAGGGCGGCATCGGGGTTGGGGTGAACTTCCATGAAGATCCCATCGATCCCCGCCGCAACTCCCGCCCGGGCCAGGGGAGGGATGTATTCCCGCTGCCCCCCCGAGGAGGTTCCCAATCCCCCGGGAAGCTGAAGGCTGTGGGTTACATCGTAGATCACCGGGTAGCCCGTTTGCCGCAGGATGACCAGGGACCGCATGTCGGCCACCAAATTGTTGTAACCGAAAGAGGCTCCCCGCTCCGTGAGCAGGATCGACGGGTTACCGGCGGACTCGATCTTCTCCACGATGTTCTGCATATCCCAGGGGGCCAGAAACTGGCCCTTCTTTACGTTGACCGCTTTGCCGGCTTGGGCGACGGCCCGCACGAAGTCGGTCTGGCGGCAGAGAAAGGCCGGCACCTGCAATACATCCAGGACCCCGGCCGCTTCTTTCACTTCTTCAAACCGGTGCACATCCGAGAGGACCGGAATCCCCAACTCGCGCCTCACTCTTCCCAGAATTTTCAGCCCCAGGTCCAGCCCGGGGCCCCGGTAGGAGCGGAGGGAGCTGCGGTTGGCTTTGTCGTAGGAAGACTTGAAAATCAGGGGGATCCCCAGCGAGCGGGTCAGCTCTTGCAAAGAGCCGGCGGCCTCCAGACAGGCTTCTTCGGACTCGATGACGCAGGGCCCGGCGATCAGGACCAGAGGCCTTCGTCCCCCGAGGGTCACCGGGCCGACCCGGACCTCTTTTACTGCCGGGAAGGAGATGGGGGTCATGATGTCTTTCTCCGCTTCTTGCGCTTCTCTTTGTAAGAGGCTGAGATGAATTCGCGGAATAAGGGATGGGGGGCATGGGGCCGGGATTTCAGCTCGGGATGAAACTGGCATCCCAGGAACCAGGGATGGCCGGGCAGCTCGGAGATCTCCACCAGGTTCCCGTCGGGCGAGAGCCCGCTGAAGATCAGTCCATTCTCCGACAGGGCCTTCCGGTAATCATTGTTAAGCTCATACCGGTGCCGGTGGCGCTCGGAAATCTGCAGTTCTCCGTAGGCCTGGTGGGCAAAGGATCCTTCCTTCAGGACCGCCGGGTAGGCGCCCAAACGCATCGTCCCGCCCTTCTCCAGGATGCTTTTCTGCTCCTCCATGAGGGCGATGACCGGATGGGGGGTCTCGGGGTTGAACTCGGTGCTGTTGGCTCCTTCCAGCCCGCACACGTTCCGGGCAAATTCCACCACCGCCAGCTGCATTCCCAGACAGATCCCGAAGTAGGGGACCCGGTTTTCCCGGGCATAGCGGATGGCCCGAATTTTCCCCTCGATTCCCCGCTGGCCGAACCCCCCGGGGACTAGAACCCCGTCGGCCTCTTTCAGGAATATTTCAGGACCCTCTTTCTCCACCGCTTCCGAATCCACGAAATGGAGGTTGACCCGCAGTCGGTTGGCGATTCCTCCGTGGACGAGGGCTTCATTCAGCGATTTGTAAGAATCCTTGAGGTGCACGTATTTGCCCACGATGGCAATGTCCACGCTTCCCCTGGGGTTCTTGATGGCCCGCAGCACTTCTTCCCATTTATCCAGGAGAGGGGCGCGGGTCCAGATGTTCAAGAGCTGGACGACCTTCTCGTCGAGCCCTTCCTGGTGGAAGAGGAGAGGAACTTCATAGATGGATTCCACGTCTTTGGCGGTGATGACCGCGTCCCGGTCCACGTTGCAGAAAAGGGAGATCTTGGCTTTGATGTCCGGGGGAAGCTGCTGCTCGGTCCGGCAGATCAGGATGTCCGGCTGGATTCCGATCTCCCGGAGCTTCATCACGCTGTGCTGGGTGGGCTTGGTCTTGAGCTCCCCGGAAGTTTTAATGTAAGGAACCAGGGTCACGTGGAGGTAGAGGGCGTTCTGCCGTCCCAGGTCGGACTTCAGCTGCCGGATGGCCTCCAGGAAGGGAAGCGATTCGATGTCCCCCACCGTTCCCCCAACCTCGATGATGGCCACGTCGGCATCGTCGGAAATGGCCAGGATGTTCCGCTTGATCTCGTCGGTGATGTGGGGAATGACCTGGACCGTGGCGCCCAGGTAATCACCCCTCCTCTCCTTGGTAATCACCGAGTAGTAGATCTGGCCGGTGGTGAGGTTGTTTCTCCGGCCCAGACGGGCCGAGGTGTACCGCTCGTAATGGCCCAGGTCCAAGTCGGTTTCCGCTCCGTCGTCCAGCACGAAAACCTCGCCGTGCTGGAAGGGGTTCATGGTCCCGGGGTCCACGTTGATGTAGGGGTCGAGCTTCTGCAGGGTCACCTTCAACCCCCGGCACTCGAGAAGAGCCCCGGTGGAGGCGGCGGTCAGGCCCTTCCCCAGGGAGGAGAGGACTCCTCCGGTAACAAAGATGAATTTCGTCCTTCCGGCTGGATTTTTCGTTTCTTTCATTTCCACGGACGTTTCCTGTCCTCGCCGAATAAATTTAACAATAGTTTAGCCTAAAAAAGTAAAAATAATCTCATAAAGGCAAAAATCTCAAAACCCTTTGCCACAGAGGGCACAAAGGCCCCAGAGGTTTCAGGACCCAATGATAAAGGACAAATACGAACGTCTGGAGAAGCTGATTTGTGCGTTGAGCATTGAAAAGCTGTTCCTATTCGTAGTATTTATACCTCTGTGCTCTCTGTGACCTCTATGGCTAAAAAGTTTCTAAATCTACAGCAGACGCTCCTGCGGAAAATGCTGGGCCTGCTTTCCCATGTGGCCGGCCGCCAGGGGGGTGGCCCTCCTTCCCCGGGGCGTCCGGTCCAGAAATCCCAGCTGGATCAGGTAGGGCTCATAGACATCTTCGATGGTGTCTTTTTCCTCGTTCACCGCCACGGCCAGGGTGTCCAGGCCCACCGGGCCGCCGTTGAATTTCTCCAAAATGGTAAGGAGAATCTTCCGGTCCATCTTGTCCAGTCCCCTCTCGTCCACTTCCAGGAGCTTCAGGGCCTGGTCGGCCATGGCCTGGTCGATCTTTCCTTCGGCCTTCACCTGGGCGAAATCCCGCACCCGGCGAAGAAGCCGGTTGGCCACCCGGGGGGTTCCCCGGGACCTCTTGGCGATCTCCTGCGCGCCCGAAGGGTTCAGCTCCACGTTCAGGATCCGGGCGGATCGGATGAGGATCTTCTCCAGCTCCGCGGGCGAGTAGAACTCCAGGCGGAAACTGATTCCGAACCGGTCCCGCAGGGGAAAGGTCAGAAGACCGGCCCGGGTGGTCGCTCCCACCAGGGTGAAAGGGGGGATGTTCAATTTGATGGAGCGGGCGCTGGGTCCCTGGCCGATGAGGATGTCGATCTGAAAGTCCTCCATGGCCGGGTAGAGGATCTCCTCCACCACGTGGTTCAGCCGGTGGATCTCGTCGATGAAGAGAATGTCGTGCTCCCTCAGGTTGCTGAGGATGGCCGCCAAGTCCCCCGGGCGTTCGATGACCGGGCCGGAAGTGGCCTTGACGTTGACCCGCAGTTCGGAAGCGATGATGTAGGCCAGGGTGGTCTTTCCCAGTCCGGGGGGGCCGCTGAAGAGGACGTGGTCCAGCGCCTCCCCGCGGTTCTTGGCCGCTTCCACAAAGATCCGCAGGTTGCTCTTCACCTCCTCCTGCCCCACGTACTCTTCCAGCGTGCGGGGCCGCAGGTTGACCTCGTTGCGGAGGTCTTCCTCGCTCACCTCGGGCTGCACCCGGCGGATAGCTAGGGAGTTTTTTTCTTCTTCTTCGGGAATGAACTTAGGAGGTTTTTTCCGGCTGGTCATATTTTCATACGGAGGCCAGAATCTTCAGACTTTCCTTTAAGGCCTTTTCCAGGGTTAAATCCGGGGCCTGGCGGAATACGATTTCCGCCGCTTTTTCCGCCTGCGCTCTTTTATATCCCAAATTCAACAGAGCGGAAATGACATCTTCCGCCATTCCGCCCGTCGGCCGTGGTTCGGCGGGCTGCAGGGCAATCCGGCTCCCGATCTTCCGGGCCTTCTCCTGGAGGTCCACCACCATCCTCTCGGCCATCTTCCGGCCGATTCCGGGAACGGACTGAAGGCGGTTCATGTCCCGCTGGTCCAGGGAATGGAGGAGTTCCTCCGGGGCGATGCCCGAGAGAATGTTCAGGGCCAGCTTGGGACCGATCCCCGTGACTCCGATCAGGATCTGGAAAAGCTCCTTTTCCAGAGGACTGGAAAACCCGAAGAGCTGGAGCGCGTCTTCCCGGACATGCGTGTACGTGTGCAGAGTCACGGCCAGCTCCAGGTCGGGGAGCTCATAAAAAGTGGTCAGGGAGACGAAGACCCGGTAGCCCAGGCCGTTGGCCTCCACCACCACCGAGCCGGGTTCCTTGTGGATGAGCCGTCCCCGAATCTGAGCGATCATCGAAGGTCTCCCAGGTCCTTCTCGGTCCACCGTGCGGACCGGCGCCGTTCCCTCCGGGAATCCTTCAACAGGGCCTCCTGCAGGGAGATTTTCAGGGGCAGAGAATGGGCCAGGCAGATGGCTACGGCCAGGGCATCGGCCGCGTCGGCGGTTAAAACCTGGTGGATTCCCAGGATGGACCGGACCATGGCCTGGATCTGCACCTTGTCCGCCCGGCCGTATCCCACCACTGCCTGTTTCACCTCCAGCGGGCTGATCTCATAAACCTCCAGGCCCGTTTCCGCCGCTGCCAGGAGCGCGGCCCCCCGGGCCTGCCCGAGGAGCATGGCGCTCTTCACGTTCTTGCCGAAAAAGGGGCGTTCCACCGCCATGAACCGGGGCTTCGTGGTTTCAATCAGGCGGGTGAGGCCGCGAAAGATCTGTTGCAGGCGGGGAGAAACCGAAGTTCCCCGGGGGCGAAGAACCCCGCTCTCGCGGTACAGGAGGGAACCTTGATTTGCGAACTCGATCAGGCCGAAACCCGTGCTCACCATTCCCGGGTCCACGCCTAAGATACGGATGCCTTCGCCCTGGCTCCCCGGGGCGGGGGACCAGGAACCGGGGGCCCTCCCCTTACGCACTGAGCTGCTCCATCTCGGCATCGGGGATGTCGAAATTGGCGTAGACGTGCTGGACGTCGTCCGAATCCTCCAGGCTTTCCATCAGGCGGAGCATTTGCTGGGCTTCTTTCCCCGCCAGTTTGATCGTCGACTGGGGAACCATGGTGATTTCCGCCAGCAGAGGTTTGAGCTGGGCTTGTTCCAGGGCTTTCTTCACCTTTTCAAAATCGGAAGGATCGCTGACCACTTCGAATTCCTTCTCGGTTTCTCGCACGTCCTGGGCTCCGGCGTCGAGGGCTGCGTTCATCAGCTTCTCTTCATCCACTTTCTCTTTTTCGAAGACGATCAACCCCTTCTTGCCGAACATCCAGGAAACGCACCCGGCCTCCCCCAGGTTGCCGGCATTCTTCGAGAAGATGTGCCGAATGTCGGCCACCGTCCGTTTTCGGTTATCCGACAGGATTTCCACCAGAATCGCCACTCCCCCGGGCCCGTACCCTTCGAAGGTCGCCTCTTCGTAGGATACTCCGGGAAGCTCGCCCGTGCCCTTTTTAATGGCCCGGTCGATATTGTCCTTGGGCATGTTCTCCGCTTTGGCCGCGGTAATCGCCGAGCGCAGGCGTGGGTTCCCCCCGGGATCACCGCCCCCAGCCCGGGCCGCCACGGTGATTTCCTTGATCAGCTTGGTGAAGGTTTTCCCCCGCTTGGCATCGGCCGCGCCCTTCTTGTGCTTGATCGTACTCCATTTTGAGTGGCCGGACATGGGTCCTATCTCCCCTTCTTTTTTAATCTATCTTTTATAGCACAAGGCAGGATGCTTTGCAAAAGCAAAAAAGTCCGGATTCACGAGGCTTGAAAGGGTGAAACCAAAAGGCCTTGACTCACTTCACCTCTTCGATCTTCACCACATTCTCATACTCGGAAAAAAGGGGGACCCTCCACCCGTATTTCTTGATTTTGACCGTTTTTCCTTTCAATCGCACCGCCTCGTTCTGGATGGTTCCGGAATCGAACTTGAACCGGTACCAGGCGTCGTAGTTGACGAGGGGACGGTATTCAGTGGCGATCATGTATCTCCCGTCCACCTTGGTCATCTGGGCGTCGGTGATCTTCGTCTGGACCGTATCCGCTACAAAGTAACTGTACAAGATGATAAGGATACAGGCCGCGACCCCGATCAGGATCGCCTTGAACCTTCGACTCTTAAGAAATTCCCACATGGCAGACTCCTTTCGTCCAGTATCATTCCTCCAAAAGCTTACCGGAAAGATAAATTTGTGTCAATTCACCCCTATTCTAGGGCAAATCACGCGAAGCGCGCGATGGTTGCCCATCTTGAGGGCGGCCGCAGGGGGCCGTTTCTACAATATTTTTTGGGCTCCGGCTTAGCCCCGTTGGGTTCGGTCATGAATCCCAATCCTCGCAAAGGTGGCATGGGCCGAGTGAAATGTGGCAAGGGCGACCCTCAGGAGATCACATCTCCCTTCCATAGCGCATTTAGGAAGTCACGCCACGGCAGGATATTAATACCCTCATGCACCCGAGGATGACGTTCGTTGCAGACGACGAAGGCTTTCCTGGGATGGTATTCCTGGATAAATGCTTTGAGGGGTCGCAGGTCCGGGTTATCGATTCGGCTGGCACCTTTTATTTCTAAAGCGACTTCCCCCCGTCCCAAAACAAAATCCACTTCCAAGCCTGACTTCGCTCTCCAGAAATTCACATCGTAACCGAGCTCCTTGTAGGTTCGATGCGCGAGGATTTCCATCAGCATGAAATGTTCAAAGGCCTTTCCGAACTGTTCCCCTCTCTCTTCGGGAATATGTCGCTTGGTGATGGCCCCTGCCACACCCACATCAAACAGATAGAATTTGCCCGCCTTGGTAATGACTTGGCGCTCCTGACGCTTCTTAAAGGGCTCGATCATCGTGCCCAGGAGGGTATCGACAAGGATCTGGTAATACTCCTTGACCGTTTTGGCATCTACCCCGCAGTCCCGGGCAATGTTCGCATAGTTCGTCAGTTCTCCGTGAGAGAAACCCATGGCGTCAAAGAAACGCGAGAAAGCAGGGATATTTCGGGTCAAGCCTTCATCAAATACTTCCTCTTTAAGATAATCCCGAACGTAAGCCTGGAGCGACTTGCGGTATTCTTCCTGCAAGTAGTGTATCGGGATCATCCCTCGATTGAGCGACCGGAGTAGATGCAGATCACCCACCTCGATGGAGACGAGAGGATGCATTTCATAACGCCAGGCTCGCCCCCCCAGCAGATTCACTTTTCCACGCTTCAGTTTTCTCGCGCTGGAGCCACAGAGAATGAAGCGCAAATTTTTATTTTCGATGAGCCAGTGAATTTCATCGAGCAGCTGCGGTACTTTTTGAACCTCGTCAATGATAATCGGCTCTTTCAAGCGTCTCGGGTCTGCCCCGAGGAGCTGCTCCCGCAACAGGAAAGGACGCTTGGTCAATTCGAGAAAAAGATCGGTCTGAAGCAGGTCATACAGCAAACTGTCCGGGAAAGTGGCCTTGAGATAGGTGGTCTTTCCCGTCTTCCTCGGCCCCCATAGAAAAGCGGATTGCCCTTTGGGCAGTTCAATTTTTATCAATCGCCGGATCTTTTGCCCCATGGATATAACTCCTTTTTAGTTAAACCTAAATGGAATAATATCCATTTTGTTATGTTCTGTCAATAAATAGGGCGGCAAGAAGGACCGTTGCCGATAGGGAACCTATATCTTCCATGGCGGTTGCACCCTATTGGATTGTTTTCCTTGAAACTCCTCAATTGACCTTACGATTTTCGATGAAACATTCATCCTATGCCTCTGCCCCCGTAAGCATCGAGCCGAATTTAGGGAAGAGAAATCCTCGACACTCTCCCTTGCCGCCTGCCACTCGTCGCTCCGGTTACCCGCTTGCGTTTTATAGTAGTCCTCCAAAGCCCCCCCTTGCCAATCGATATTTGATGTTTTAGCATAAAGCATCAGATGCTTCGCTACGCGGCCTCTTAGATGGGAGGATGGGATGCGTACCACCGTAGATCTCGAAGAAGATGTCCTAATGGCAGCCAAAGAAATCGCCCGGCAGCGCGGCGCTACCATCGGCAAAGTGCTCTCGGAATTGGCCCGAAAAGCCTTGACCCGAAAAGCCACCAGCGCCACCAGGAGAGGGGTGCCTCTATTCCCGGTGCAACCGGGCGCCGGTGTCGTTACGCCGGAATTGGTCAACCAACTGCGGGATGAGAATCCATGACCCCTTACCTTTTGGATGTAAACCTGCTGCTGGCTTTGAGTGATCCGATGCACGTCCATCATGAAATTGCCCATCGTTGGTTCGCTAAAAAAGGGTGTAAAGGCTGGGCCACCCGTCCGCTGACGGAAAACGGCTTCGTTCGGATAGCCAGCCATCCTAAATATCCGAACCGGCCGGGAGATGTCCCCGTCGTACTGACGTTCCTTTGCCGGTTCTGCGACACGGCAGGGCACCATTTCTGGGCAGAGGATATCAGTATTCGGGATGTGTTGAATTCGGATTTCATCGACACCCATGCTCAGATTACAGATGCCTTCCTTCTGGGGCTGGCCGTTCACAGAGGCGGCAAGCTGGCCTCGCTGGATCAACACATCCCGGTCGACGCCGTCCGAGGGGGTCGCGAAGCCATAGAACTCATCCCTCCCCCATAAATCCATAGAGATCCAAGCAAATGAGTGGCAAGGGACGAGTACCGAGTGACCGGTGTCGAGTATCGACCCGACCAGCTTGCCGTCAATATAAAGCTGCCCACGTCCCGGCGCGCTCTTGCCTTTCTTGATGTCGGCTTTGCTGCTCACCTCGAACTCGAATCGCAGGTTGTGGCGTTCCTCCGGGATTGCGGCCTTCGATTCAACGTGATCGAAGCTGCTGCCCACGCAGTTGCATACGTAGCGGAGGAAAAAACAAAAAGCCCTCCTTCGAATCAACGAAGAAGGGCTTTGGAAAAATCCCGGCGGCGTCCTACTCTCCCACACAGTTACCCATGCAGTACCATCGGCGCTGGAGGGCTTAACTTCTGTGTTCGGAATGGGAACAGGTGTGACCCCTCCGCTATCGCCACCGAAAACCGAAAAACGATGACAATTCCATATTTGCAGCCTAAAAAAAACTCAGGAGATTATGGCCAAGCCGCACGACCCATTAGTACCAGTAAGCTCAACCCATTACTGGGCTTACACCCCTGGCCTATCAACCTTGTAGTCTACAAGGGGTCTTTAGCTCCGGTGTCTCCACCGGAAAGGGATATCTAATCTCGAGGGGGGCTTCCCACTTAGATGCTTTCAGCGGTTATCCCTTCCGAACCTAGCTACCCAGCGATGCCCCTGGCGGGACAACTGGCACACTAGAGGTTCGTCCATCCCGGTCCTCTCGTACTAGGGACAGCTCCTCTCAAATATCCTGCGCCCACGTCAGATAGGGACCGAACTGTCTCACGACGTTCTAAACCCAGCTCACGTACCGCTTTAATCGGCGAACAGCCGAACCCTTGGGACCTACTTCAGCCCCAGGATGCGATGAGCCGACATCGAGGTGCCAAACCTCCTCGTCGATGTGGACTCTTGGAGGAGATCAGCCTGTTATCCCCGGCGTACCTTTTATCCGTTGAGCGACGGCCCTTCCATTCAGAACCGCCGGATCACTAAGACCTGCTTTCGCACCTGCTCGACTTGTCAGTCTCGCAGTCAAGCTCC
>Ga0299915_10004596_pt1 | contig 10067 bp, 5 predicted proteins | sample RVTome_13_FD_200263 | JGI IMG/M metagenome (GOLD analysis project Ga0299915, IMG submission 200263) | Soil microbial communities from uranium-contaminated site in the Upper Colorado River Basin, Wyoming, United States - RVT92D227 (version 2) ...
TAAGTCACCGAGACCGATCTGCCTGGCTATCATTCAACCACTCCTAACATGGTTCCTTTGATGGTGCAGAGCGAGCAGGTCTACCAGGTGGACTTTGGTGACAGCCTGAACGAATATGTGTCATCCATCTTCGGCACCGTCTTCAATGACCTGAATGTCAACGGCGCCCGCGACCCAGGCGAGCCCCCGCTCTCGGGTGTCCTGGTCTCGCTGACCAACGGCTTCCCCTCTGTTTACTACACCAACGAATGGGGGCAATACACCTTCCTGGTGGAAAACATCGGCTTCTATACAGTCACCGAGACAGACGACCTCGGCTGGATCTCCACCAATGCCATTCCTGGCAGCCCGGCAGTCGTCAAGCTGGATAATAACACCTTCCGCGTCGAGATTACTGCCCTGGGCATCGATGTTGGCGATAACCTTTTCGCCGACGCCCTGCAGTCAGCCGTGGTCACCATCGACGGTCAGGTGTGGGAAGACAATGGTGAGGGGATAGGTGGAATCGGCGGAGACGGCCTGCGCAATGGCTCTGAGCCCGGATTGTCCGGTGCGCTGGTCAGCCTGAGCAGCGGCATGAGTCAGACCACTGGCGCTGATGGCGCGTTCGTCCTTTACGCTCCTCCCGGACAGGTCGTCACTATTGCCGAGACCAACCCGTCGGGCTACATCTCGACAGGCGCTATTGCCGGTACGAATGCCACGGTCGTGGACACCGACCACATCGCGGTGATCGGCACGCTCGGCGGTGGGCAGTCCTCCCTGGGCAACCTGTTTGGCGATGTGTTGATTGCCAGCGGGTTGGAATTAACCAAACAAGCAGAAGATGTCAACGGCCCGCCTCTGGTGGTTAGCGATACCATCCGCTACACCCTTGAAGTCAGCAACACTGGCAGCTACCCTGCCTACAATGTTACCGTAACGGATCAACTGCCTGACGGCATTACCTTCGTCGAGATGCTGCAAACCTTTGGTACAGTGTCTGGTCCCAACCCGGTCATCTGGTCACTGCCTGTGCTCGCTCCCGCCACGTCTGAAACCCTGTGGATCACCGCCACCATCGACCTCGACCAGAGTGGACAGACGATCACCAATACGGGCAGCGTTACCAGCAGCAACATCATCACCCCGCCCATTGATCCTCCGGAGGTCTGTCCTGACGGCAGCTTGCCAATCAACGGCGAGTGCCCCAACACTCCCGGCGATCAATCCAACCTCCTCGTCACCAAGACCGCTTCCGCAGACCTGGTCAGCGCCGGTGACCCCTTGACCTATACCATCAACATCGCCAACCTGGGTCCCTCCACCGCCAGCCAGGCTGTCGTCACCGACACCTTGCCGGGCGATGTCATGCTCGACTCGTTCTCCTTCAGCCAGGGCAGTTTTGATACGCTCACGGGTGTTTGGACAGTCGGCAGCCTCACTGCAGGCGCAGATGCCACCCTGACCCTGTTCGTCACGGTCAATCCAGACGCTGCCGGTATCCTGGTCAATACTGCCCAGGCTTCCAGTGAGGACTACGATCCCGATCTGGAGAACAACACCGCCACGGCCCAGACTGCACTGGATACCCTCTCGGATCTATCCATCAGCAAGTCCGACGATCCTGACCCTGTAGCCGCAGGCGGAATCCTGACCTATACCCTGGTCTTCACCAATGCCGGTCCGTCCGACGCCCAGGGTCTGGTCATCACCGACGAGCTGCCCGCCGACGTGACCTTCCTGGGTGTGGTCAGCCAGCCTGGCTACTTGAGTGGTCCCACCCAGACCGGGCAATCCCTCGTCTGGACGGCAACCACCCTCCCCACTGGGACTTCTGGCACCATCGTCCTCACCGTACAGGTCCACCCACAGGCTAGCGGATCCATCCAGAACCATGCCCTGATCTCCAGCGCTACCGCCGAGGCTGATCCAAGCGACAACGAAGATTTCGAGTCAACTTCGATTGGCACAACCAGACAGGCGACTATCTTCGGTTGGGTCTATGATGACCTCAACGGGAATGGACAGCAAGATGCCGGTGAAGCAGGTCTGCCCGGCGTGCTGGTCACCCTGGATGGTGTCTTCACCACCACGACCGATGCCGATGGCCTCTACTACTTCATCACCACCATCGCAGGTCTGCACAGTGTGGTCGAGACTGACCCCGCTGGCTATGTCTCTACGACACCCAACGAAATTCATTTATATGTAACTCTTGGCAACAGCTACCGGGTCGACTTCGGAGATATCCTGGACACTTCGGCTTTCGCCACCATCTTCGGCACGGTCTTCGAAGACATAGACGGTAATGGTGTTTGGGATCTCGATGAACCCGGCATTCCGAACGTGACCATCACCCTCGACGGTTCTATCACAACCACGACTGATGAGTATGGCTCATACTCAATGTTTGTCAGTGAGGCGGGTGTCCATACCGTTGTCGAGACTGACCTTGCCGGTTACTTCTCCACCACGCCAAACGAAGTTCATGTGATGGTCTCGTTAGGCAATGGCTATCAGGTTGACTTTGGCGACGCGCTGGAAACCTCCAACTTTGCCACCATCTACGGCACGGTCTTTGAAGACCTGAATGGCAATGGCGTATGGGATGCAGACGAAATTGGCCTGTCCAATGTCACCCTGACCTTGGACGGCGCGACGACTACAACTACAGACCAGTATGGCGCTTACACCTTCAATGTCGGTGAGGCAGGCGTCCATACCGTCGTGGAGACCGACCCTGCCGGTTACTTCTCCACCACACCCAACGAGGTCCACATGTTGGTTGAGCTGGGTAATGGCTATCTGGTTGACTTCGGTGATGCCCTGAACACATCTCAGTTCGCCACCATCTTCGGCACGGTCTTCGAAGACCTGGATGGAGACGGGATTTGGGACGCTGACGAAATCGGCCTTTCGAATGTCAGCCTCACCCTGGACGGCGCTGTCTCTGCTACCACCGACCAGTATGGCTCCTACTCCTTCCGCGTCGACCAGGCAGGCATGCATACGGTTGTCGAAACCGATCCTGCTGGCTACTTCTCCACCACGCCCAACGAAGTGCACGTGCTGGTCGAGCTGGGCAATGGCTACCGCGTCGACTTCGGCGATGCCCCTGAGACTTCCGGCTTTGCCATCATCGACGGCACTGTCTTCGAAGATACGGATGGAGACGGTGTCTGGGATCTGGATGAGGCAGGCATTCCTGGAGTGACCGTCACGCTGGATGGAGTCACCACTGCTACCACCAACCAGTATGGCTTCTATACCTTCCGGGTTGATACTGCCGGTGTCCACACGGTGGTAGAAACAGATCCTGCTGGCTATTTCTCCACTACCCCCAACGAAGTCCACGTCAATGTTGAGCTAAGCCACAGCTATCTGGTGAACTTCGGTGATGCCCTGAACACATCTCAGTTCGCCACCATCTTCGGCACGGTCTTCGAAGACCTGGATGGAGACGGGATTTGGGACGCTGACGAAATCGGCCTTTCGAATGTCAGCCTCACCCTGGACGGCGCTGTCTCTGCTACCACCGACCAGTATGGCTCCTACTCCTTCTATGTCACCCTGCCCGGTGTCCACTCCGTTGTCGAGACTGATCCCGAAGGCTACTTCTCCACCACACCCAACGAAGTCCATGTGGCGGTTGAGCTGGGCAATGGCTACCAGGTGGACTTTGGTGATGCACTCGACTCCTCCGACTTTGCCACCATCTTCGGCACCGTCTTCGAGGATACCGATGCAGATGGCGTCTGGGATGCTCAGGAAATTGGCCTCGCCGGGGTGACCCTAACCCTGGATGGTGTGACCACCGCCACCACCAACGGCTACGGCTCTTACACCTTCCACGTCGCCGAGGCTGGCTTACACATGGTTGTTGAAACCGACCTTGATGGCTATGTCTCCACCACACCCAATGAAATTCAGTTGGAAGTGGTCATCGGCAATGGCTACCAGGTGGACTTCGGCGATATGCTGCTCTGCACCTGTGACCCGGATGCCTTCGAGGAGGATGACACATCCGCAGCAGCCACACCCATCGAAATCGGTCCAGACGGACGCCAGGCACATGACTTCTGCGATGACGCCACCGACTGGCTCAGCTTCAACGTCCAGGCTGGCGGTATCTACACCCTCACCACCTCCTCCTGGGGACAGCGCGCTGACACCTTCCTGGCGCTCTTCGACACCGACGGGCAGACCCTGCTCGCCGCCAATGACGACTACCAGGGTGCTCCCGACTACTCCTCGCAGATCGTCTGGCAAGCACCAGCCGACGGTACCTACTTCATCCAGGTGACCAACCGGGCTGGTCTGACCTGCTGCAACACCGACTACGATGTCTGGGTGGAGGCTACCGTACATGAGTTCACCGGTCAGTTCCTGCCCATCGTCATGAAAAGCCTCCCCAGCGCTGCTCAGCTCGGACAGCCCGACCAACCGGTCTTGCCCAGCATCCCTGCTCCCCAGGGTGTGATCAGTCACATGTGCCCCGATGCTTATGAAGTCGACGACAGCTGGGAGCTGGCACAGCCTATCCTCCCCGGCGTGCTCCAGGTGCATTCCTTCGACTCCAATCCCGCTCTCTATGCTGCTGACAAGGATGTGGTTGCCTTCACCGTATATGGCGGTGATGTGGTCACCTTCACCGTCACCACCCTGACCAATACCAACACGCTGCTCGAGTTGTTTGATAAGTATGGCAATGCCCTCAACATCACCGGGACGACCCAGATCGTCTGGGAAGTCCCCTTTGCCGGAACCTACATCTTGTCCGTCGCTCCCCAGACACAGAACTATGGCTGCGTCTACACCGCCGGTTACGAGTTGTTGATGGAGCTTCACCAACCCATTCGCTTCATAATCCCACTACTGTATAAGTAGCCCGTTCTTCTCAAGCAGTACGTACTCGACGCACCCCGGATTTCTTCTCTCCGGGGTGCGTTGCATCAAAACTACCCTCCTCCGTTTATTTGCCCCGATTGGCTAATACCCTTTCCTGATTTATCCGTATAATATGTAGGAACCATAAATCAGCATTTATTCACCATTGTCACGAATATTAGGTCTTTCGGAGGGAGCGATGACGATACCATATGCAATTGAGGTAAAAGAGCTAAACAAGAACTTTGGCGACCTGCAAGCTGTCCGTAATGCACAGTTCCAGGCCCATACCGGCGAAGTGCTCAGCTTGCTGGGTCCCAACGGTGCTGGTAAGAGCACCACCATCTCGATGCTGTGCGGCTTGCTCGAGCCAAATAGCGGCGACGCCCTGATCATGGGACACTCCATCCGCAAGGATCCGGAAGCTGCCAAAGCTTGCCTGGGTTATGTACCTCAGGATATCGCTCTCTATCCCGACCTCTCTGCCCGTGAGAACCTGATTTTCTGGGGCAAGATGTACGGCTTGCGCGGTGCGCCTCTCAACCAGCGTGTTGCAGAAGTGCTGGAGATCATCGGTCTCAGCGAGCGTCAAAAAGATCATATCAGCAAATTTTCTGGCGGCATGAAACGCCGCGTCAATATCGGCGCCGCCCTGCTGCACAAGCCGCAGGTCATCATCATGGACGAGCCCACCGTTGGCATCGACCCGCAGTCGCGCCGCCATATCTTGGACAACGTAAAAGAACTCAATCGCCAGGGCATGACCGTGCTCTACACCACACATTACATGGAAGAGGCTGACGAGCTCTCCGATCACATTGCCATCATGGACCAGGGTCAGGTAATTGCGTCAGGCACCCATGATGAACTGATTCGCCTGGTAGGTGAACAAACCCGCATTGACCTGAAGATCAACATGGAGTCTGCCCAGGTGCTATCCGCCTGGCAGAAAGTGGAAGGCGTCTTCAAGGTCAGCGCCCAAGACAGCCTGGTCACCGTCCTGGTGGACGACTCCAACCGGGTCCTGCCTCGCCTCTTCGAGGCTGCCACCCAAACCGGCGCCCGCATCCTCACCGTTTATATCCAGGAGCCAGATCTGGAAGCCGTCTTCCTGCACCTGACTGGCCGCGCTTTGCGCGACTGAGGAGACAGGTATGAAAATCATCGATATCGCCTTCAAAGATTTACTGCGTTCGCTTCGCAGCATGTTCTTGATCGGTATGACCCTCCTTGCGCCGTTGCTCGTTACCGGATTGATTTTCTTCGCCTTTGGCGGACTCAGCTCTGGAGAAGGAAGTACTGATCTGCCAGCAGTCACCGTCGGTATCGTCAACCTGGACCAGGCCCCCGCCGGTGCTCCAGTAGCCGTCGGTGACTCACTCTATGGCATGTTCACCGACCCCAGCGTTGCCAGTTGGTTGACCGCCGTCGAGTTTTCTGACCAGGCTACCGCCCGCGCCGCCCTTGACCGCCAGGAAATTGGTGCAGCGGTGATCGTTCCGGAAAACTTCAGTGCCTCCATCCTGTCCGGCAAAACCAGCCAGCCCATCCGCGTCCTGCAAGACCCGACCCTGACCATCGGACCGATGGTCGTTCAGAACATGGTTACCTCCTTCCTGGACGGCATCACCGGCGGCAGTGTAGCCATCCAGGTGGTGATGGAACGCCAATCCACCAAGGGCCTCGCCCTTGAAGTCTCCGGTATTAATGGTTTGATCACCCGCTATCAGGAATGGTATACGGCCTTCCAGCGCGCTCTCTTTCACGACCCCAGTCAGGCGGCCTTAATGGTCAGAGCGCCCGCTACTGAAGGGACCTCCCAATCATCTGGCACGCAGATTTTCTCCCTCGTCATGGCTGGTCAGATGATCTTCTTCGCCTTTTATACCGGTTCCTACGCCATGATGTCCATCCTCACTGAACAGGAGGAGGGCACCCTGCCGCGCCTGTTCACCACCCCCACCGACCGCTCCGTCATCCTGGCAGGTAAGTTCCTGGCTGTCCTTGTTACCGTCTTTTTCCAGGGCTGTGTGCTTTTGATTGCCGGGCGCCTGGCCTTTAGCGCAAATTGGGGCCAGCCTGCCAGCATGCTGTTGGCTCTCCTCGGGCAGGTGATCGGCGCCACCGGTCTGGGCGTGTTCCTCATCTCCCTCGTCAAAACCAGCAAACAGGCCGGACCAATCCTGGGCGGAGGGCTCTCGGCCATCGGCATGCTCAGCGGGCTGTTCACCGTCGCCGTCCCCAACGTACCCGCTTTCTTCAACACTCTCTCCCTCTTCACCCCCCAGGGCTGGGTGTTGCGCGGTTGGAAGCTGGCCATTAATGGCTCATCTGTATCTGAGCTGCTCCTGCCCCTGGCGGTGACCATTGGCATGGGACTGGTAATGTTTGTCATCGGCGCGGTCCTCTTCCGCCGCCGTTTCGCCTGATCGGCAAGGGAAGGAATTCGTCATGCGCATCTTAGATCTCGCTTTAAATGACCTGTCGCAGCTTTTCCGCGACATTAAGATCCTGATCTTTTTCGTCGCCATGCCCATCGCCTTTACCTTCTTCATGGGCTTTGCCTTGCGCGGCACTGCGGAGCCACAAGACCCGCGCCTTGCTCTCGGCTGGGCAAATCAAGACCCTGAAGGCCTGATCAGCCAACAGCTTTATGAAATGCTGTCAGATTCCCAGGTTATCAGACTGGTCAAATTAGATGCCTCCGAGACGGACAAACAGGTGCGCAGTGGCGATGTTGCTGGGGTGTTGATCGTTCCCGAAAAGTACAGCGCCAACGCCCTCGCCGGTCAGCCGGCGCAATTGACCTTGGTGGCTGATCCCCTCACCACCACCGGCCAATCTTTGCAACAGGTTTTGCGCACGCCCATCACCCAATTGCTGAGCTCGTTGAAAATTGCCCAAATCGATGCGGAATTAATAGCAACACAGGAACCCTTTGCCTCGGATGCCGAGCGCCAGGCAGAAATTGAGGCCACTTTTCAGACTGCCCTGCAGGCCTGGACGGAAGCTTCCGCAAGCGGTTCGTTATTAGTGGTAGAAAAGGCTGTGACCGAGGTGCCTGATGCTCCCCTGGGCGGCAACGCTTATAACCAGACCTCACCTGGCATCCTGGTGCAGTTTGTTATCTTCCAGATGTTCACTTCAGCGTTGATCTTGATCCAGGAGCGCAAAACCCGCTGCTTGCAGCGTCTAATAACCACCAACATGCGACCTTCCCATCTGATCGCCGGACATTGGTTGGCGATGTTTGCCATGGCTTTCCTGCAAACCGCCATCCTGGTCATCTTCGGTCAACTGATGCTGAAAGTGAATTACCTCGGCTCGCCGCTCGGCACGCTGCTGGTAGCCATTGGGCTGTGTATGTGGGTCGCCAGTATGGGTCTGCTGATCGGTGTCGTCTCCAAAGGCGAGGAACAGGCGATTCTCTTCTCGCTGGTTGCTATGTTCGTCTTCACCTCTCTCGGCGGCGCCTGGTTCCCCCTGGAGGGCGCTGGCAAACTTTTCTACACCGTCGGTCACCTCACTCCTGCTGCCTGGGCCATGGACGGCTTCCAAAACATCCTGGTGCGCGGGCTGGGCCTCAGCTCGACCATCCAGCCCACATTGATCTTGCTGGGTTATGCTTTTGTCTTCTTCGTCCTGGCAGTCTGGCGCTTCCGCCGTCGAACAGATGTTTAAAGAGTAGGGGCGGACCTCCCGATTAAGCCCAGTACTCTGGGCAGTACTCTCGGACCCGAGTACTCTCGGACCGTGTCCGCCCCTTACTTTACAACCCTTTACTTCTCGCTAAAGGTCACCTCCACCGTCATCCCCCAACGCACTTGCGGGTCAGGGTCGCTCAAGAGTAAGCGGGTCTCATAGGTGATATCCCCGGCAATTTCCTGGTAAGCCCCGCTGATCGTCTCTACCTCTGCGCTCATTTCCAGGTCAGGCAGAGCGTCTGGTACGATCAGCGCTGTTTGCCCGATGGCTATCGATACCACCTCGTTCTCAGTCAGGTCGGTCGTCTCTACATACCACGCCGAAAAGTCCGCAATCACCATCACCGCACGATTGGGTAAAGCGGTTTCCCCAGCCGCAATGCTTACCCTGACGATCGTGCCATCATACGGTGCCGCCAGATTCAGATTGGTCAGCGCCGCCTCTGCTGCAGTTAGCTGCGCCTGGGCATTCGTCAAGCGCGCTTCCGCTGACGCCATCTGCGTCTTGTCAGGCCCATCCGTGCGCTGGTCAAGCGTGTACTGTGCTTCTTGCAGCCGGGCATTGCTGAGCGCCGCCTCTGCCCGTGTCTGTTCAAGGTCGTTCACCAGTCCGTCGCGCTCGCGTTCCGCCTGGTCATAGGCTGTGACAGCGTCTTCCAGCTTGTCCTCAGCGTTCTTACGGTCAGCGTTATCCGGGTCCAGGTTCGCATACTTGTCAAATTCGTCCTGTGCATCGGTCAGGTCATCTTCCTTATCGGAGAGCTTTACATTGGCGTCATCGATCTTTTTCTGATAATCGTCTGTGTCCATCTCCTCCAGCCGCGCCTTGGCCTCCAAATTAGCTGTCGTAGCCTGTGCCACTTCTAGCCTGGCCTGCTGGTAAGCCAGCGAAGTCGTGCGCTCCAGATCATCCACCGCCTGCTGAGCGAGGGTTAGCTCAAGCTCAGCCGCCGTGACCGACGCCTGGTAGCTCTCCCGATCGCCCAATCGTGCCAGCACCTGCCCTTTGGTGACCTGTTGTCCCTCGCTCACCAGCACTTCATCTACCTCACCACCGGTCAGAAAGAACAGCTCGGAATCCTCACGCGGCACGATCCGGCCTTCGACGATCACCCTGGTGTCACCCGAGGCGACCGCTGTCGCCAGCGGAGCCGGTTCCTCAGTCGTCTTCCCGCTCAATGCATCGCAAGCTGTCAGGAACATTGCAGCTACCAGCAAGGTCAACATCACACGGGGAATCATTCTTTTCGTATTCATCTTCTCATTCCTCCATCATTACTCATAAGCGAGCACCTCCTGGATTGTCAGGCGGGCTGCATTGCGGGCTGGTATTACACTGGCAAGCGCCGAAAGCACCAGCACCACCCCTAACCATAAGATCACCCCCACCGGAGTGAAGGAAAAATCAGCTACAGCCCCAAATAAGGCCAGGTTGATGGCATTCGACATCGCACTACCGATCGGGAGAGATAGCAGCGTGCCAAAAATCCAGCT
>Ga0299915_10004597_pt1 | contig 10067 bp, 7 predicted proteins | sample RVTome_13_FD_200263 | JGI IMG/M metagenome (GOLD analysis project Ga0299915, IMG submission 200263) | Soil microbial communities from uranium-contaminated site in the Upper Colorado River Basin, Wyoming, United States - RVT92D227 (version 2) ...
AAGGTCAAAGCCGAGCTGCCCGGGTCAATCGAAGCCATCATCGACCGCTGTCTTCAGAAAGAGGTCGACGACCGCTATCCCACGACCGAGGAGCTCGGCCAGGATTTGAGAAAAGTGCTGGCCGCGATCGAAGCCGGGACGAGCATCAGTATCGTCCTGCCGAGGCTCAAAGCGGCCGGAAAGAAAAAATTGATCAGGATCGGCCTTCCTCTCGCCGCCGTCGCCGTCCTGGCCCTCGTGGCGGTGATCGTCCTCGGGCCAAAAGGATCGCCCAAATCGTCCGAGAACGCGGCCAAGACGGGCGGGGCGTCCGGGACGTTGAAATCCGGAGCGACCGTGCCGGGAGCCCCGTTCGAGATCGAAAACGTGGCCACGGACGGGCGAGCCCTGCAAATCGATTTCGGGCCGGATCAAAACGTGGAAAAAGGAGCGACCGGGCTCATATTCTCAAAAAGGGATTTCGACCGGGACAAAAGCAAACGCTATATCGGGCAATTCGTCGTCCGTGACATCAAAGCCAACCTTCCCGTGCTCGAACTCATCCAGCAGCTCGGAACGATCAACAAGGGCGATTACGCCGAATTTTCGGCGGATCCGCAGGGAACGGTGATGATCCGGACCAACCCGGAAGAGGCCGAGATTTACGTCGACGACGTTCTCAAGGGACGAACCGAGGCTCGCCTTATTCTGGAACCGAAGAAATACCGCATCGCGGTCAAAAAGAAAGACTTCATGGATAAAGTCGAGGATCTCGATGTGCGGGCCAAGGATGTCGTTATCCGCAACTACAGTCTCGCGGCGAAAGCCGCTCCGACCGCGCAGCAGGGATCCCTTTTCGTCGATTCGAATCCCCAGGGGGCGTCCGTGTTTCTGAACAGCAAAGCGACGCCCGAGGGGAAAACGCCCCTCAACATGAATCTCGCCCCGGCCCGCTACCGGGTCCGGGTCGCTTTAGGCAATTATGAGGAGAAATCCCTGGACGTCGAGATGAAGGGCGGGCAGGGCGTCGAACAGACGTTCACCCTTGTCCCCGTCTCGGTCCTGATCGACCTCGATTCCAATCCCTCCGGGGCCGACGTCCTCGTCGGCGATCAAATGGAAGGCAAGACGCCGTTCAAGAAAGCCTATCCCGCCGGCACGTACAACATCAAGCTCCGCAAAGAAGGATTTCTGGACGCCAGCGAAGTGGCGGTCGTGGCTCCCGGCCAGCCTTGGACAAAAGTCCTCGAGCTCAAGGCGGCTCCGGTGGCCCCGACGAAATATGCGCTCGTCCTCAATACCGAGCCCGAGGACGCCCAGATCTTTATCAATAATCAGGAGATGGGCCGGACTCCGAAGAGAATGGAATTCACCGATACCCAGGTCCAACTTCGGATCGAAAAAGGCGGCTTCAAGCCCCATAATGAAACGGTGGCCTTACGCTCGTCCGAAACGACCAAGACGATTCCTTTGACCAGGCTTGGCCGCGGGAAGTTCACGGTCTCCGCCTACCCCTCGGCGCGGATCGAGATCGACGGCCAGCCCGTCGAGGGAAAGGTCCCTCCCATTAAAACCATCGACGTCAACGAAGGCCCGCACCAGATCAAGTTCATTTTCGACGACAACATCTCCGTGCTCAGAACCGAAACGATTCTGGCGAACGAAACGAAAAAGGTCCACTGCGACGAGACGAGCGAGGCGGCCGGCGAGCTCGCCTCCTATGATTTCAGCGCATTCCCCAAGGCCAGCCTCTATCTCGATGGGGCGGCCAAGGGCGATATCCCTCCTCTTAAATCGCTCAAAGTCGAAGCCGGCTCTCATCTCTGCGTCATGTCTTTTTTTGACCGGGCGATTTTGATCAACATCAGGATTCGGGACGTCGTGGAAAAAGCGCAGAAAAAAAAGGTCCATATCGCCCTGACCAGCGTAAATTTGACAGGGGCGGACTTGGAGCCGCTGAAGAAGGAGTTCCCGGATCAGAAGGACAGCGACTTCGTGACGGTGAAGCCGTCGGCCGCGGTCGGCGTCGAACTGGACGACGCCCAGGTCGGAGACGCGTCGCCGGCCAAGGACCTGAGAGTTCCGGGGTCTCCCAAGAACAGCTATCGCGTGGGATTGACGATGAGAAATCCCGGGGAAAACAACCTTGTGAATCTCTGGATCTATAAGGTCCAGGAACAGCGGCTGCTCAAATTCGCCATCCAGGTCGATCTTGTTAAATAAGTTTAAAAATGAGTTGGACGATAATGTCATCGGAAGGAGGTTAGCTTTGAAAAAAGTGTGGGTGGTTTTCTTCCTCGTGATTGGCCTGACGCATTTCGCTGTGGCCGAGAACATGACTCTCTCCATAGGCAATGCGAAAGCGCAATTCGCCAGCGTCGCCCTCGGCGGAAACATCTGGGATTTTCTCCAGCTTCAGCTGGATGTCATGAAATATCTCAAGGACGACCCGGATTTCCTGAATGCCGACGCTAAGCTCAGCCACGGCGATTTTCTCGGGGTTTCGTTGGTCGTCGCCCTCAAACTTCCGCTCCACCTGATCCCCGGCCTGGACCGGTTCGACTACATCCAGCCCTATATTTCGGCCGGCCGCGGCTATGGCCTCGAAAGCCTGAAGACGGAATATAACGATGAGCCCAACGTCGGGGACCAAAAGACGGGATTCTTCAATAAAATGATCGCCTTCAATACTCTCGGCGGAGGCGTGTTGTTCATGATCGCCCCGAAATTCGGAGTGAAGCTCGATTATCGCCAGATGAGTCTGGCCGAACAAAAGGGCATCCCTCTCCCGGCGCGCAAGATGACCCGGATTTCGATCGGCGTCGCGTTCGGGGCTTATAAGTAGTCCCGGGGACCAGGGATGGGAGAACAGACCATGAGAAAAACAATCCGTGTGATCGTGATCGGGGCCGCCGTCCTCGCTCTCTTAGGGATTTCGGGCTGGGCTCAGCAGAAACCGAAGACCCTTATGGAAACGGGGATCGATTATTACAAGGCCGGGCAATATCCGGAAGCCATCGAGGCCTTCAAAGCCGTCATCCGGAACTCGACCAGCGATAAAGAAAGCCAGAGGGCGTATATCTATCTCGGCTATACGTACTTCTCGCTTCAGGAATTGGAGAACGCCAAGATTCAGATCGACAAGGCCATCACCCTCGATCCGGATTTTTCCTTGAGCGAAGACGAATTCGTGGCCGACTTCATCGGCTATTACAAAAAGGCGAAAGAGGGCTTGACCGGGATCGGCTTTTTCGAGTCCCTGCCTCCCAAGGCCAATGTCTATTTGGACAAAACGCTCATCGGTGTGACGCCGCTGAAGAAAGAGCTGCTGTCCAAAAGCTATACCCTTCGTTTCGTGAAGGCGGGCTACACGTCCTATGAAATGTCCATGGAGATCCAGAAGACCGTAGTATCCAATTTCAAGATCGATTTGAATCTCCAGCCGAATTGGAAAACGTTCCTCCGCTCGACTCTGGTCTTCATCGCCGCCGCCTATCTGTCGAGGGCATTCTAAAAGCGGGGCGAGCGGGCCGGAACATCTTTCTCGCGCGGGGCGAGGATCAAGGCCGGGAGAACTATTACTCGATTCTCTAAGCCGGGAGATACCATGAAGGGACCGCGTCTTGTCTCGGTCGACGCCTTCCGGGGACTAACCATCGCCGCCATGATCCTGGTCAACAATCCGGGGAGCTGGAGCTTCGTCTATCCACCCCTGCGCCACGCCGCTTGGCACGGCTGGACGCCGACCGACCTCATCTTTCCCTTCTTCCTGTTCATCGTCGGAATCTCGATATCGCTCTCATTCTCGAAGCGGAAGGACGAGGGACGGTCCACGGCCGGCCTTATTGGAAAAATCCTTCAAAGATCGGCGACGATCTTCGCCCTCGGCCTCTTTCTCCATCTGTTTCCCCGCTTCCGCTTCGCGACGATGCGAATCCCCGGGGTTCTCCAGAGGATCGCGATCTGCTTCCTGTTTGGAGCGCTAATCTATGTTTCCGCCCGGATCAAAGGCCGGATCGGCTTCACGGTGTTGATCCTCGTCGGGTTTTGGGCCCTGATGACGTTCGTCCCCGTCCCCGGATTCGGCCCGGGGATTCTTGATTATAAAGGAAATCTGTGCGGGTATATCGATTCCAAGCTTCTCTCCGGCCATCTCTATAAGCCCGAATTCGACCCGGAAGGAATCCTGAGCACGCTCCCGGCCATCGCGACCATCCTGATCGGGACAATAGCCGGAGACTGGCTGCGCTCCAAGCGAAGCTTCGTTCCCACTTTCGGCGGGATTTTCATCGCGGGCGTCGGCCTGGTTGCGGCCGGCCTGCTCCTCCATCCGTTTTTTCCTATCAACAAGCAGCTCTGGACGAGCACCTTTGTTATTTTTACCGCGGGCGCGGCGCTCATCGTCTTTGGCGTCTGTTATCTATTGATCGACGGATTCTGTTTCCGTGCTTGGGCCTATCCCTTTCTTGTGTTCGGGACGAACGCCATCGCCGTCTTTGCCGGCTCGACGCTGATGGTCAAAATCCTTCTTCAAATCAAGATCCAGGACGGGGGCAAGGCTGTGAATCCCATCTCCTATGTGTACAATCATTTTCTCTCGCCCGCGGCCGGCCCCTATCTGGGCTCTCTGCTTTATCCGCTGTTCTTCCTTATCCTCTGGTTCTTGATCATTCTTCCCCTCTATCGCCAGAAGATTTTTCTCCGCGTCTGAGTGATCAAATCCCGGTCGAAATTCGGCTCTCGAATCCCTGCCCAATTCCTCCCTTTTATTTCCGGCGTATCTGAGTTATTATAATGAGCTTATTCCCAAACATGGAAGCGGATATGGATGCCATCAGAGTCGAAAATCTCACCAAGCGGTTTGAGGATGTCACGGCCGTGAACGAGGTCAGCTTTTCGGTCTCTCAAGGAGAATTGTTCGGCCTTCTCGGCCCCAACGGCGCCGGCAAGACCACGACGATCAACATGCTTTCGACGCTTCTGAAGCCGACCTCGGGATTCGCCGAGGTCGCCGGTTTCGAAGTGACCAAAAACCGGGATAAAGTCCGGAAAAGCATCGGCGTCGTCTTCCAGGAGCCGGCCTTGGATGGAAAGCTGACCGGGCGGGAAAATCTCGAGTTCCATTCCATGATGTATGGCTTGAACCGGGACGATCGCCGCCGGCGCGTCGACGACGTTCTCAAACTCGTGGAGCTGACGGATAAAGCGTCCGTCCTCGTCGAGAAATATTCCGGCGGGATGAAACGGAGGCTCGAGATCGCCCGGGGGCTCATCCATTGGCCCAAGGTCCTGTTCCTCGACGAGCCGACGCTCGGCCTGGACGCCCAGACCCGGCGCCACATCTGGGATTACGTCAAGAAACTCAATAAGGACAACAACGTCTCAATCATCCTCACGACCCATTACATGGAGGAGGCCGATTTTCTCTGCGACCGGATCGCGATCATGGATTACGGAAAATTCGTCGCCCTGGACACCCCTTCTAAGCTCAAAGATGTCCTGGGCGGGGACGTCGTCTGTCTCGAGGTCGAGGGCGATCCGGAGCCTCTCCTTCGCGAGTTCAAATCCCTGGATTGGATTAAAAAAGTCAGCCGCCAGGAGGAATCGCTCCACCTCACCATGGAAAAAGGGGAGAGGCGCATTCCCGAACTGATCACGATCGCCCAACAGCTCGGGATCACGGTGAGCTGCGTTCATCTCCGGAAGCCAAGCCTCGAAGATGTCTTCCTCCATTTTACGGGAAGGACCATCCGCGAGCAGGAAGCGGGCCTCAACGAACGAAACCGGATGGGGATGATGGCTCACGGGAGGAGATGACGATGGTCAGCTGGACCGCGGTTTATGTTCTCTGGCTGAGGGAAATGAAACGGTATGCCCGGGCTAAATCCCGGATCATCGGCTCGCTGATGCAGCCGCTGTTTTTTCTCGCCTTTCTCGGCCTAGGGTTCAACCGGATGGCCGTTCCGGGAGTGCAGAGCGGAGTCAGCTATATTCATTTTCTCGTCCCCGGCATCATCGGGATGACGCTCCTCTTTTCCTCCTCCATGCAGGGCCTGTCGGTCCTCTGGGACCGGGAATTCGGATTCCTCAAGGAGATCATGGTCGCGCCGGTGAGCCGCGTCTCGATCGTTCTCGGGCGCATCACCGGCGGGACGACGACGACCATGATCCAGGGCGTGCTCGTCCTCCTCATCTCGATGGTCATGGGCTTCCGCTTGGGGAGTTTCCACTTTTTCTTTTTAGGCCTCGTCTTCATGGTTCTCATCGCCTTCACCTTCATCGGCTTCGGATTGATTTTCGCCTCTAAGATGAAGGACATGCAGGGGTTCGGGATCATCATCAATTTCATCATCTTCCCCCTCTTCTTTCTTTCCGGCGCTCTCTATCCCCTGAAAAATCTGCCCCTGGCGATCCGCGTTCTTTCCTATGCCGACCCTTTAACTTACGGGATCGACGGCCTGCGAGGGTGTTTCATCAACGTTGCCTCTTTGCCGATTGCCCTGAATCTTCTGATTATGGCCGCCTTCGCCCTCATCATGCTCTTTCTGGGGACGTACTTTTTCGAAAAAAGCGAAAGCGTGTAACGTGAGAAAAACCGGTCATGCCTCCCGGATGAAAAAGGAAATCGCCATGAGATATCGCCTTAAAACAGCTCTTGTTTCGATTTTCATTTTAGGGAGCGGAATCTTGCCATGCTGCGGCGCGCGCCGGTCCGAGCCTCCGCTTCCGCCGCCCGCAGCCTCTGTTCTCGTGAAACCCGGCGTCGAAATTTTCCTCGAGAAGCATTTAGACCTGGTCAAAGGGCGCAAGGTCGGTTTGATCACGAATCCTTCGGGAGTCGACAGCCGGCTCGCAAGCACCATCGATCTTTTCCTCAGGACATCGGGCATAACGCTTGTCGCGCTCTACGGGCCGGAGCACGGGGTCCGGGGCAGCGCCCAGGCCGGAGAATACGTCCCGTTTATCGTGGACAAACACTACCGACTCCCGGTTTTCAGCCTCTACGGTCCATCCATGAAGCCTCCGCCCGGCATGCTGAAAAACATCGACGAGTACATGCGTTCCTTCGACACGACCCACGCCGGGAAAAAGCTCGAGGCGCCGATGACAAAGGAAGTGGACGTCTTGATTTACGATATCCAGGACGTGGGGACCCGGATCTACACGTACGAGGCGACTATGGCCTATGCCATGGAAGCCTGCGCCGAAGCGGGAATGGAATTCATCGTCCTCGACCGGCCCAACCCGATCAACGGCCTGGTCATGGAAGGCCCTCTCCTCGAATATCCCGAGTACAGTTCGTTTGTCGGCCTTTATCCCGTGCCGCTCCGCTTCGGAATGACGATCGGCGAGCTGGCCAAACTCACCAACGACCGGTTTTTGAAAAAAAAGGCGAAGCTGACGGTCATTCCCATGGAAGGTTGGAGACGCGACATGTGGTTTGACCAGACGGGCCTGCCCTGGATCATCCCCTCGCCGAATATGCCGACTCTCGAGACGGCCACGGTGTATCCCGGACAGGTGTTTTTTGAGGGGACGAACGTTTCGGAAGGCCGAGGGACGACGCGGCCTTTTGAATTCTTTGGCGCGCCCTGGATCGACGGCTTTGTCTTGGCCAAAAAGCTGAATGCTCTCGGTCTTCCCGGAGTCGCATTTCGTGAGCAGGGATTCACTCCGACATTTTCCAAGTTTAAGGACGAGCTCTGCGGCGGGTGTCAGATCCATGTCTCGGACCGCGGCTTGTATCGGTCCTTGGAAACGACTCTCCATGTCATCAAGACCATCCGCGACATGTATCCCGAGAAGTTTCAATTCCACGCAAAGTATTTTGATAAAATCATGGGCACGGCGAAAGTCCGGCGGGCGATCGAAGCCGGAGAGAGCATCGCCGCCATCGTCAACAGCTGGGGGAGAGGCCTGGCGGCTTTTACCGAGCTCCGCCGGCCGTATTTAATCTACTAAAAAACGAATCTCAGACCGGCCAAAGCCGCGAAAGAAGACGGGTTGATGAAGTGGGATCCGGTCCGGGCCGTCGCCCGCGCCGCGTCGTCCGGATCTATCGTCAAATCGGCAATTTTTCCGAAAACGCCGCTGAAGGTTCCGGCCGGCCATTGCCAGGAGAGATCCGTCGCTGGACAGAGATAATAACGCGCGTCGGCGAAAACGCCGAGCTTGCCGACAAGCGTATAGCTGAGTCCCAAGCCGAGGTTCATGCCTATTCCGACCCAAGACGTCTTCGGAATGTGGATTTCGACCCGGGCGACATCGATGAGCTCGACACCCTCGGACGGATCATAGCGATAATCGCCCCACCAGGCGGCGGAGGACGCTTGGGCAGAATTCACATAGATCGTGAGCCCGGTCGAGATCAAAACATCGAGGCGACTCACCGGGATGAGCAGAGCGATATTCAAGCTCAAGGGGATCGACGATATCTTCCCTTCGCCTTCAAAACTGGAATGGAGAGCCTGCCAACCGCTGTTCTCCTGGTTGGGCTCGAGAGTCATCTCGGCCGTGTTCGGCAGGGAAGAAGTGAAGGCTCCTGCGGCAAATTGGATGCCCACGGTCGATTTGAGGAAATATGTCACGGATCCGGAAAAGGCGATTGCCCGCTCGGCCGAAAAGCCGATTTCCGTCGACTCGCGGACTTGTCCCGATACAGGCGCAACCCAGATGTCCGTATAGCGCGTGCTTTCGCCGGCTTGAGGCCAGACCGGTCCTCCGCCCAAACAGAGGATGAAGCGCGGCGTCGGCCGCTTCTGGCTTTGGCCGACCAAAAGGGGCGACATGAACGCCAGGAACAACCCGGCGATGAGTGTTTTTTTCATTCGCGCTCCTTTGGACATCGGCCCCCCTCTCCAACGCCTCAAAAAAAAGAATATCAGCTCGGCTTCCGTGCGTCAAGTTATCGCCTTCGTCTCTCAAGGGGATTGCCGCGGATTGCATTTCTTGGGGGATTTTGCGTATCATGGTGCTTCGCCTCATACGGATGGAAATAGATTTGGGAGAACAGTGAATATGGCTCCACCGAAAAACGACTATTACGCCCTGTCCAATCCGCTCTCGGTCCTTTTAGATAAACAGCCCCAGGATTTTCAGCGGGCCGACTTCTTGAAGGTGATTAAAGACAAAGTCATTGAGCGCATCACCTTCCATTATACGGCGCTCGACAGCAAACTGAAGGAACTCAAGATCCCCGTAGCGAACAGCTATCAGGCCGAATCCGTCCTGGCCGAAGGAGAGCGGGTGGACGGCTCGTCGCTTTTCAAGGGCATGGTCGACTTGGGACTTTCGGACCTGTACGTCGTTCCCGTTTTCAAGACGGCTTTCCTGAATCCGTTCGACAAAGGCAGCCTGGATTTCATTTGCCGCTACCTGACCAAAGACGGCGATCCGGCCCCGTTCGCCCTGGATACGATCCTGGGGAGGGCGGCATCGTCTTTTGAAAAAAATACGAGACTCGAACTCCGGGCCCTCGCCGAGATCGAATTCTTCCTCCTGAACGAGTCGACCCAAAACCTCTATCCCGCCCAGAAACAGCGCGGGTACCAAGGGTCGGCGCCGTTCATCAAAAGCGGCCCGATCCTCAACGAGATGATCCAATATCTGACCCAGATCACCGGAGCGGTCAAATACGCCCACAGCGAGGTCGGGTTCGTCGAAAGCGTCCGGAGCGATGACGAGGAAATCCGGAACAAGCGCGCCGAGCAGCTCGAGATCGAATTCCTGCCGAGGCCGGTCGCGGAGATGGCCGACCATGTCGTTCTCGGCCGCTGGCTTATCCGCAACACGGCGTATAAATACGGCTGCGTCGCGACGTTCACCCCGAAGCTCGAAGAGGGGATCGCGGGCAACGGTCTCCATTTCCATCTCGAGCTCGTCAAGAACGGCCGGAGCATCATGACCGGGCCGGACGGGAAGCTCTCCGAGGAAGCGCGGCGGCTGATTGGCGGGCTGTGCGAATACGCCGATTCCCTGACGGCCTTCGGCAATACGGTCTCGTCCGCTTACCTGAGACTTGTCCCGAACCAGGAGGCGCCGACCCGCATTTGCTGGAGCGACCTCAACCGGAGCGCCCTGATCCGGGT
>Ga0299915_10004598_pt1 | contig 10065 bp, 10 predicted proteins | sample RVTome_13_FD_200263 | JGI IMG/M metagenome (GOLD analysis project Ga0299915, IMG submission 200263) | Soil microbial communities from uranium-contaminated site in the Upper Colorado River Basin, Wyoming, United States - RVT92D227 (version 2) ...
GCACCGTGGCGAGTGGCTGAGCCAACGCGCACGCGCCCAGCGCCGGCAGCAATCCGCATGTATCGAGCACCAGCGTCGTCACCCCGATGGGTTCCAGCGCGTCAAGCATCATCAGTGCAGCCTGACCGGGACGCGGCGCTTGACCCAACGTGCTCCCGCTGCCAATGATCGGTTCAAGGTAAGGCAAAAACGTCGGGTACGGGCCGCTCAGTTCCGCCGGCCAACTGCTCCGCGCCGAAGCCAGCGCAAGGCGCATCGTCTCACGAGCCAGCGCCTGCTCGATCAGCAACTCGTGAGAATCCTGCGGCACCGAGGTGGGATGCAGTTCCTTCTCTGTCACCACAGCCTCGATTTCGCCCGCGGTCGTCTCAAACGGCAGCCACCGCGTAATGGCATCCAAACCACACAAGCTCAAAACGTTGCGTGCGCTGAGGGCCATGCCCAGGTCGCTGCGGACGTGCAGTTGCACCTGCCCCGCCCTGGCAGCCGCCACGGTCGTCGAAGCGCCGCCTGCGTCCACGGCCAATACACCCTTGCGCGTCTCTTCCAGGCTGAGGTATTGAACGACATGAGCCATCGCACGCGAAGTGGGCAACACGGGCAATGTCGTCCAGGCGCGCAGCCGATCATAACCTGGCAAGGCGGCGGCCTTCAGCGACTGATACATCGCTTCCAACTCGGCCTGAGTCGAGCCGATGCTCTCGACATCCACATTGGGCCGGACATTATCGACGACCTGCAGTTCAGCCTCAGCCCCAATGAGCTGGGCGACTTGAGTGCGCAGGCTGGCATTGCCGGCGAACAAGACGTGCGGGCGATGCTCTTCACCCAAGAGCGACGCCGCCAGCGCCACGCTATCCACCAATTCCATGACCGGCGCTTCCGCGCCGTCGTCTGTGCCGCCGACGATGCACACGACGTCGGGACGAGCGCGATAGATGCGCCGGACGCGATCCTCTTCGGTTAATCGTTGGATGGGCTGGCCGTCCACGCTGCCTGCCCCACGGCGCGTCAGCACATCGGCGACCTGGGTATAAGTGCTGGCCGCCGCGTGCTGGAGGCTGGACACACTCACATCCGGCGAAAGCCCCACCAGCACCAACTTGAGTGGCCCGGCGGCGCTGACCGTGATCACGCACACATCCACGCCCTTGCCATCAGGACGCTCTGGCGTGATCAAATGGCCGTGATCGTCCAGCAACGACCGGCGCGTGACGGCCGCCAGATGCTCCAGCGCGTGATCCACGCCGGCGATCACATCCAGCCACGGAGGCTCCACCGTGGAAGGCGCTTCGCCGCGGCCGACGAAACGATACGCTCCCTCGATGCGCGCGACGAGGAGGGCCTTGGTCAAGACGGCCCCTACATCTATCGCCAGAATGGATTCAACGTGAGTCTCAGCCATAGATGAGCTACTCAATCCCAAAGTATTTCAGCACTGCCACCACCAAGGGCACAAAGAATTGCACCCGCCCGATGAGCACCGACACGCTCGCCACGTACACGCCGGCAAAGGTTGCGCCCAGCGCGATATACAAGAAAAAGCGCCCGACCGCTGACAGGCCCTGCACGAACCGCGCCACCGCCTTCAAAGGTCCTCTGCGCCACGTAGCCGTAAACGTGAACGAGATCAACACCGTCAACGTCCCAAGCAATCCAATGAAGAAGGCTAAAGGATCTGTGCCCGTAAACGTCGCAGCGGCGATGCTTTGTGCGACCAGCGTGCCCGTCAACGCGCCGCCAGCGGCCACGCCCAGCCCTACGCCGACCAGATAACCGGTGGAAATGTTGCCCAACCCGGAAGCTCGACGACTGATCTTGAACAGCAACAACACTCCCAGCAGTACGCCAAACGCTAGATAGCCCATCATCCCTATATTGCTATTGGCAGAGGCATCTATCCATCGCAACCAGACATGGGTATACAGTGTGCTCAGGGCCACGACAACAGCATATGCTATCCCCGCTCCGATCAAGATGTGCAGGGCCAATCGATAAAGGAAATTGCGTCCCAGGAGGTAGCTGAACACACACAATGTCAGAAAGGCGGCGACAGCCGTCCCAGCCAGATTAATCATCGCGTCGGAAATGCCGGGGATCATTCGCGCCTCCGCCCTTCTCCTGAAGGAGATCCGCGGCCCGACAAGAGTTGAATCACTCCGCCAAAAATCATCACGAATACCAGGGCTACGTTCGCCACGGCGATAGAGTTCAGCGGGACCAGCAGATCGGCTGGCTTCTGTTGCTCGGTTTGGGGCAACGCGCCGCGCAGTTTGAGCTGGTAAGCGATTGCGCCCGGGACGCCGGCAAGCAAGCCTTTGAGCTGCGGGCTGGCCGCGTAGGGTTGCGCCACCGGCTCCACCGAAGCACTGACTCCGGCCAACAGTGTCTCAGGGCGTCCCGTCATCTGCTCGACCCACCAGCGCAACGTGTCCGGCGTGGCTGCCAACTCGATCACCATATCAAGCGGTTTGCTTCTACGTTCGGTGACCAGGGTCGCGACTGCCGTAGTTTGTCCAGGCCAATAGCTCCGGTTCGTGACATCCATTTTGATCGTAGATGTAACCGGAAGTATGCTGTTGATTACGACTTGCGCCACCGCCGGGCCGGTAGGGTAAAGGCTCACGACTTCGATGTGCGCCTGGCGGGCAATCAAGTGACGCATCACCACGCGAGCGAGCACATCCATCTCCGGCGCTTGGGTTGCGTCATAGTCGAACGCCACCAGCACCTGAGTGCCCGGTGCAAGTTTCTGGATGCTGTCATACATCGCATTGCCCGCGGCCGGAAGAGGAGGGGGCGCGCTGACCAGGCTCAAGCCTGAACCGAGCACCAAGGGGGTGATGACGGCGAACGCAATCAAGAGCAAGACAAACCAGCGCCAGACCTTGCCCTCCAATCTACCTGCGCGGCTTTCGCCTTCACGCCGGACGACAGCCGTCATTCCTCGCGCGAGTAGTTCTTGTAGCGCGCCTGCGCCAGCCAGATCACCCGCCGGGATTTCGGGAGACACCGAGATGCCAGTGCCCGACATCTGCAATGCGATGGGAGCCACAGGCAGCGCGCCGCGCACTCCGGCCAGGACGCCTTCTGTCTCGGCGGGTTCCTCTTCAACTTTGGGAGGGGCAACGGCAACGGGCTCTTTGGGGCCAAGCCCCTGCAGCCATGACGGAAGCTGCGCTGCGACCAAACCGCCTTCGCCCGGGACCGGTGGCACCGGCACTCCTGCCAACACTCCTGCAGTTGGAGCGACGGCCTCAACCGGCGTGAGTTCTTGCAACCACGCCGGCATTTCGCCAGGGGGCAACACCACGGGTTCGGCAAATGGTGATGGCGATTCAGTCTTTGACTCGGATGGAACGGGCGAAGGTTTGGTCTCCAACTCCTTCAGCCAATCCGGCGTCTCGGTCAGCACTGGCGCGCCTGGCGCAGGCTGGGGACTGCCCATGTCGGCAAGCCATGCCGGAGTTTCTTCAGGCTCAGGTATTTGTTCGCCGATCAAAGCTGGACCAGGTTTGGCAGGCTCTGCAACAGGTGTAAGCTCCGGCTCCGGCGCGACTGCCAGCGGCGACAACTGCGCGAGCCAATCCGGCGCCTCGGACTCTATGGATGGCACAGCTTCAGGCTCGGACGGAACCGGAGGAATCGCTGCCGTCGGCGACAACCGCGCCAGCCAATCCGGCGCCTCGGCTGGCACAGAAGGCTCCTCAACCGCAGGGGGCGGAGCAAGTTGCGAAAGCCAGTCCGGCGCCTCGGATTCAACAGGCAGCACGGCGGGAGTCGAAGGGGTGGCAGCCACAGGCACCGAGGGTAATTGCGCAAGCCAATCCGGCACCTCGGATTCAACCGGCGACACAGCCGGCGCAGAAGGTTCTGTGATCGCCGGTGTTGGGGCAAGTTGCGAAAGCCAGTCCGGTGCCTCAGCTTCAGCGGGTGCCGGAGAGGGTTGCTTGAGCCAATCGGGAACATCAACTTCAACGGCTGGTGTGGGCGCAGGAGAAGGTGGCTTGAGCCAATCCGGAATCTCAGCTTCAACGGGCGGTGTGGCGGGCGCAGGTGGTTTGGTCGCCTGAGGCGTTGAAGGCTTGCCAGCCAGCCAGTCCGGCACCTCGGGCTCAATGGGCGCAGGTGGCTTGGTCGCCGGCGTTCCCAGCCGGGCAATCCAGTCAGGCACCTCCGGCTCTACAGACGTTGGAGCTGGCTCTGATGGCTCCACGCCTCCCAGCCGAGCGGCAAGATCGAACACAGGGGTGACAGCCTGTGCACCCGGTACAGCCGGTTCGTTCCCCAAATCGCGCAGCCAATCCGGCACGCTTTCGTCCGCAGATGGTTGAACCTCGGCGGGTTGTTCGGTTGGCAGTGTCCCGCGCAAGCGGCTCAACCAATCGTCAGGTTCACCGGGCGCCGCAGGTTGCGCCGGTGGCGGCGTGGGAGCCGGAGGCGTGGGACGCACGCGGGCAGCAGGACCAGTCGCCGGCAATTCACCACTGGGTTTTGTGGGCAAAGACAGCCCTTTTTTGACGACGGTCGTTTCGGAAGGTTTTGGCTCCGGGCCAGCCGCCGCCATCGGCACCACTCGCGCGCCGCACGAATCACAAAAGACGTTGCCCGGCGGGTTCATCTTCCCGCACATCGGGCAGCGCACCCCTGCCGCCGACGGGAGCGCCGCCCCGCACTCGTTGCAAAACCGGCTGGCGTCTCGATTGGCTGCTCCGCAACTTGGACAGTGAATCATCAGTCACTCGATGGGCGATCCGCCCCAATGAGCACACGCAGCGCCGTAGCAATGATGCCCAGCGCTACGCCCAACAAAATCCCGCGCATGCCGGCCATGGCCCACACGCGGATAACCGATTCACGCGCCATCCTCAGCCCATTGTCCACTAAAGGAGGCAAGTTCGATAGAGGCACTTGCCCCAACAAGACCACCATGGCCGTGATCAGGAACACCACTGCACCCAATGTCGAACCGATTGTGCGGCGTATCCGAAGTGTGCGATAAGCGGCAAAAGCCAGAAAGAACGGCAACAGCGCGGTCAGTGAGGCCTGGATCGGGATCAAGATGTATTGGTACATTAGCGTCATCGCCGCGCCCGACGTAGCTTGTTGAGCCAGCGCTGCCCCCGAGACTCGATTGAGGGACATGACCAGATCGAAAAGGGCCACCAGCAGCACGCCCACAAAACTCAACAGCAACACCAAACTATAGAACCATCCCCGCCGTCGGATGATATTGGTCCCGTGGACATGCAGCACGTTGATGACGCCGAGGAGCATAGCAAACGCGGCCACAATGACGGCTAGCTCAACGAGCATGGGGCGCAGCCCGGCCAGGGCGGGCACCAGGTACGTCAGCAGTGTGAACCCAATGGCAAGAATTGTGATTACAGATGGAATGATGGCAGTGACAAGGCGCTTCATTGGGGTGCGCCTCCCAGCAGCAATGTGAGAAGGGCGAAACCCAAAATAGAAATGACCAGAATCAGCCGGATGAGGTCTTGCGCCAGCAAGCTGCCAACACTCGCCGGTTTGGCGCTGAGATACGCGCCAGCCGCGTACATCTCCTCACCAATCGCGAGGTGATTGACGGAAGGATATAGCACAGCCTGTGAGGTCAGGTCAGCCACACCCGCCACCTGGACCAGCCCTTGCCGTGCGCCCTCTTCGGCGATAAAAGCTGACTCTGATCCAAACACGCCGGCCATCACGCTCGATGAAGTCTCTTCGTTCGACAAGAGATCCATCACACCGGCGGCATAGGGCAAAGGGGAAGCAGCCACGTAGCGCACCGAACGAAAATCGAGTCCGGCGGCGTTGCCTTGTTGAGCATAGGCGCGGCGGAGAACATCTTGCGCCATCACCAAAGTCGTGGGGTCAGCCACCGTCACCGTGGGCGGGACATCGGTGGCAGCGGATTCTTCCGCAAGGCCTTCCAGCACGGCCAGCCCAGCCAGGGTCGTGGCCGAGTCGCTGCCGCCCACACCGCCAGAGCCGAGAGAGAGAGGCAAGCTCTGCCCCTCCTCAATCACCTGGCTCAGTTGTCCGGGCAACGACTTGAACCCGGACAGCGGACGCAGAGCGGGACGACGGCCGGCCAATGCGCTCCCAGAAAAGACGGCGATGGAAATTCCAAACACCAAGATCAAGACCCAGCCAATGATCTGCGCAAGGTCTGTGGGCATTGAGGTTGTCTCCTACGAGACGCGGTTACCTGCGTCGGTCAAACGGCGCTCAATCTGGCCGAGCGCGTCCGGATCATCCAGCAAAGATGACAATTCCTCAAATGATCGGGCGTCGGCAAACAGGGTCAGAAGCGGTTGCCCGAATAACACCAACTGGCTGCCGACGAATCCCAGTGGCTGGAGCATCTGCAGCAAAATCGGCGCGATAGGCGCGATCCCCCATCGTTCTAATCGCGCCGCCCATTCACCGATCAACTGCTCACGCCGAGTGTCGTCCACAGCGGCAAGTATACCATAAGAAAAGGGCTTTACACAATGTGAGCAATGTCCTATTCGGCGACCTGGTAATAATTCTAGTCCATTCGCTCACATTGTCAAAATCAGATAGGCCCGCGCCGATTGACGTAATTACGCGAGAGTATAGCACGCTTCATTGGGCGTGGCAAGCGTGATTCGAAATCGGATCAATACACGCCCAGCTCACGCAGGCGGTCATCGCTGATGCCAAAGTGATGCGCCAACTCGTGCATCACCGTCCGGCGCACCTGGACACAAATCGCCTCCGGCGTGCGGCACATACGCTCGATGGGCTGTTGATAGATGCTGATCTTGTCCGGCAGAACGAGCGTGTAACCGTGACTCCGCTCGGTGAGCGGGACGCCGTGATAAAAGCCGAGCAACTGCATCGGGTTCGGGAAGCCCGCCAAGCGTAACGTCTCTTGATCGGCATACGGCTCGACGACGACCTCGACATTTTCGAGCCGTTCGAGAAAAACTGGCGGCAAATCGTCCAGCGCTTCAGCCACGATTCGCTCAAAGTCCGCGGTGTTCATCATGTGCCTATTGTATCAGCACTGCGCCCGAAGGACAAAACGCTCTGGCACGATTGGTCGCCCGCCGCGCTTTGTGGCATAATGACCTCAAGCAATGGATAGGAGCCAAGACGATGCTGATTGCCATCACGCGCGGGGTAAGTCCGGCCATCGGGAACTGTGAATTGACGCACCTGGAACGCATGGCGATTGATGTCCAACTGGCTCAGGCACAGCACCAGCAGTACGAAGAATGCCTGGCCGCGCTTGGTTGCGAGGTGCACCGCCTTCCCGTCGAACCCGACTTGCCCGATTCGGTGTTTGTCGAAGACGTTGCCATCGTGGTGGATGAACTCGCCCTCATCACCCAACCGGGGGCAGATTCACGCAAGCCCGAAACGATCTCCATAGCGCATGCACTAGAGTCCTATCGCAAGTTGTTCTACATCGGAGCGCCGGGCACGGTGGATGGAGGCGATGTGCTGCGCGTGGGCAAGACAATCTTTGTAGGGTTATCGAGCCGGAGCAACCCGTCAGCCATCGAACAAATGCAAAGCATTCTGCAACCCTATGGTTACACGGTCAAGGGTGTTCAGGTCAATGGTTGCCTGCATTTAAAGTCGGCAGTGACGCAGGTCGCGGAGGACACACTGCTCATCAACCCGAACTGGGTGGATGTGCGCACATTCCGTGATTGGAACTTGATCGAGGCGGATACTTTAGAGCCTTATGCAAGCAACGCGCTCTTGATCGGCGAGACAGTGGTTTACCCCGTCAGTTTTCCCCGCACACGCCAGCGACTGGAAGCGCATGGCATCTCGGTGATGACGGTGGACGTTTCCGAACTCGCCAAAGCCGAAGGCGCGGTGACGTGTTGCAGTTTGATTTTTTCGGCAATCGGCCCGGAGACACAAGCGTAATTCCTCATGCTGAAAGAGCCAAGCCTGCAAGATCCACGAAACCCTTCGCAAGGATGTGCAGTTACCTCTGGCGTGCATGGCGGCGAGCCAAACGTCGTTCCTGTTGTTCCACAATCTCGTGGACATGCCCAACCTTTTCCGCAATTGCCGCCGCCAACCACGCGCGCCCCTTTTCCGCCGTGGCAACCGATGGCTGGCCGTATGCGCCGGTAAGTGTGTCATCGGTCCACGGAGGATTGGCGATGAGCGCGCCACCCTCGATCCAGTCCATGTAGTATTCTGGAGTGGAGACGAAATCTGTCTCATCTACTGCACGCTCCATGTGAACCAGGTCAGGGCGCAGGTGCAGAATCAACGACGTCTCCAGTTCGCAAGCATGGCCAATGCCGCCAGGGAACACAGACTCGCGAAGACGCTCGAGTTCCTTATAGCCTGATGCGGTCAGGTACAGAAACGACGTGGCGCAAAAAATGTGAGGCCAACGGTCGCCGGCATATTTGACGGCGTTCACCAGGAACGAGTGATTCCCGCCGTGCCCATTGATGAGACAGAATTTGTCGAACCCGCGTTCCACGAACCGCCCCAACGCTTCCAGCACAAAATCTTCCCACGCGCGCCCGTTCACCGACAGCGTGCCAGGGAACTGCGAACGATGCATCGAAACGCCATAGGGCAGCGTCGGCACACGGAGAATCACATTCGGCAACGCTTCTTCCACGCCACGCGCAATTGCGTCAATGACAAGTGTATCGGTCGAAAGTGGCAGGTGGTGGCCGTGCTGCTCAGTGTGCCCAACCGCCATCAACACCACTTGCGATTGTGGATTGTGGATTTTTGATTTTGGACTGTTGATTGCAGGTCTGCCGACTTGCCGATTTGAAATATGAAACTTGATATTGGAGATTTGACGAAAGCCTTGAGCGGTGAGCGATGCGCGGAGAGTAGACAGGAATCGCTGCAACGTTGCCGGTGGAACAGTCCATTCCGATGGCAGTGGAGGCAACACCACAACTTGGTCTGGCGGGTGGCCCAGTTCTCTTTTCAACGCACGGGCCAGGGCAGCCGGTTTTGGCACACTGCCGAGCGGAACCACGAACGGGAGATTGCGCGGCAGCGCAGCAACTTGTGGATAGGCCAGTTCGTCGTAGCGGATGAGGTTCATGCGCCCATTGTATCACAGGTAAGGCAAGATGGTATCTGAGAGTGACCGTTCGATCTTTGGTACCGTTTTTCAGGTTTCCCCACAGGGCTGTGATTTAGTCAGTCAACTGACATGGCTGCCCCATATGGCAGCTGTTCCAGACTGGTTTCGACGTGACTCGCCCCACGGTTTGGAGTTTTACCAAATTCCGAACGGTCACGGTATCTGCCCTCGGTTGACTTAAGAGAAGTTGCGAGTAGAATCAATGCAATGCCCGTAGGACCGACTGGTCGAGTCATCTCCCAGACGTATTTCCGATACCCCCAAGAGGAGAAGAGATGCCACCACAAGGAAGCCCGCATGCTCAAGCCGGCGCATCGCTTGACTTTGCCGCCTCACCACCCGTGCTCTGGGCCACGTTCGCCGAGGTGTCCAAATGGCCGCGCTGGTGCAAAGTAGTCGAGTCCGCGCAGTGGACAGCCGGCACCGAATGGACATTGGGCGCCCAACTTGAATTGGCGATGGACTTGCCCTTCCCTGTTCGACATTGGAGTGGGACTGCGGTTATCACCGAAATACAGCCGGCGGCTTCCGTAGAATGGGAAACAGGTTACCCTCTTGAAGTTATCGTCATCCGTTCATGTCAATTCAAGCCGTCCGAGTTAGGCGCGCTGCTCACCATTCGTGAGGCGTACTATGGTAACGCCGTGTGGCTTTATCGGTTAGGGCGATTCCCTGGTCAGATGAGCAAGGCATTCGAGGCTGCTTTGCAAGGCTTGAAGGTGTATTTGGAGGTCGGTGGCTGACCGTGTGCTGAAACTCGCTGTAGTGACGATGCAAGGGTGAACTATTAGGAAGGTGGAGATGATTCGTCGTATTAAGATCCAAGGCTACAAGTCTCTGCAAAACGTGGAGCTATTGTTGCAGCCACTCACGGTGGTTTTTGGACCGAACGCTGCGGGCAAGAGCAATTTGTTTGACGCGCTTGGTCTATTGAGCCGCCTGACCAC
>Ga0299915_10004599_pt1 | contig 10063 bp, 9 predicted proteins | sample RVTome_13_FD_200263 | JGI IMG/M metagenome (GOLD analysis project Ga0299915, IMG submission 200263) | Soil microbial communities from uranium-contaminated site in the Upper Colorado River Basin, Wyoming, United States - RVT92D227 (version 2) ...
TCGCCCCCGGTGTAGCGGCTCGGCTTCTCGACGGCCATAAAGAGCTCGCCGGAATTCAATCTGGGGAGGTTTGTCATGGTTATGTCTCTTTCAGGATTTCCCGGTAACGGCAGGGGCTTCTCTCCATCTTCCGGTAAAATTCATCATTTCTTTTCTTATCATCTTTGTCCTTGACCTGCAATGACCTTACTTATATATGATGAGTGGAGCGTGAGGCCCTTGTAAAAGTCGCATGTGGGCTGAAGTCGTCAGAGGTTTGATGGATGGCAGGGGCGGAAATAGAGATCCTCTTGACGAAGGCGGATATCGACCGGAGAGTCCGGGAACTTGCCGGAGAGATCTCACGGGATTACGCGGGGCGGGAAATCCTGATCGTCGGCGTCCTCAAAGGGGCCTTCATCTTCATGGCCGATCTGATCCGCGGGTTGAGCATCCCGTGCAGCGTCGATTTCGTCCGGCTGGTGAGCTACAATGACGGGTCAGTCAGCTCGGGGGATGTCCGGATCATCAAGGATTTGGAAACTCCGATTGCGGGGCGGGATGTCCTCATCGTGGAGGACATCGTCGATACCGGCATGACCCTTTCCCGGCTGGTGGAGGTTCTCCGGGAGAGAAAACCGGCATCGCTTGGAGTATGCGCCTTTCTTGACAAAAAGGCAAGGAGGCGGGTTCCTTTCACTGCCGACTATGTGGGTTTCACCATTCCCGACCGTTTTGTGGTTGGATATGGTCTTGATTATAATGAGAAATACCGTTTTCTTCCCGATGTCTGCCTGCTAAGGGACATTGTGTAAGGGGGAGGGCATATGATTATCCAGTGTCGGAAGTGCGAAACGCGGTTCCGGTTTGACGAGACCCTGATCGAGGGGGATGGCGTATGGGTGCGCTGCAGCCGTTGCCAGCATGTCTTCTTTCAGGAGAAGCAAACCGCTGAATCCCTGTCTGCCGCCTCCGCCGTCAGTTCGGAAATACCCTCCGTGAAGATCAGCAATGCCAAGCACATCACTGACGACCACTTTTCCACAGTCAAAGAGCAGCCTCCCGGGGTAGAGATTGAGAGGACAGACATGCCGCCGCCTCTTGCGCAGGCGGAAAGGGAAATTCATCCCGAGATTGAAAGGGAAATTCCCCTCGAAGGTTTGGAAACGGGTATTGTGCGAAAGGGTCTCGGCGGTTTGGTAACCCTTGGAGAAAAAGAGGAGGAGGAAGAGGAGGAACAAGAGGAACTTATCGAGGTCGCGACTGGGCGAAGAAGATGGGGACGGGCAATCCTGAAGATTTTCGCCCTGGTGTTGTTTATCGTGATCGTTTCGGGAGCGGTCAGCCTTTGGATCTTCCCTGAGATCAGGACCCAGGTCCTGGAGTGGGCATATCCCTGGCTCCGGGGTGTTCCCGCCATCGAAAAACTCTTGGGAACGGAGATGAAGGGTCACGAGGCCGCCTCGTCGCCGGTCCGCATCCAGGACGTCCGCCGGCGTTCCGTGGCTAATCTCCTCGTGGGAAACCTCCATGTGATCGAAGGGGTCGCCGTAAACCAGTCACCCTACCCCCTGGCAAGGATCAGCATCAGTCTGGTGATCTCCGATGCCTATGATGTGACTCTCGGGGAGAAGATCTCCTACTGCGGCAATCTCCTGACAGATGCAGAACTGGGCGCCCTCGCGGAGACCGAGATTCAGCGGGAGCTCTCCACCCCCCAGGGGACCGATGTCTCCAATGAAAGGATCGAACCGAAAGGCGAAATCCCCTTCATGTTCGTCTTCAGCCAGGAGCAGGCCGGGGCGGTGAAAACGACAGTAACCCCTGCCGGCGCCGAGCGCGTTTCATAAACGCCGGGTCCTTCATTCGGGTATGCCAAGAGCGCCGAGAATAGAAGCGCGGTGTACGGCGCCTTCCCGGAGGATCAGAGGGGGAAAGGTGGTGAGGTCGAGGATCGTCGATCCCGCCCCCCCCCGTGTCCGCCCCCCGTCGATGACCGCATCGACGTGGTTTCCGAGAGCACGGATCACCCCGCGGGCAGCAGTGCATTCCGGTTCCCCGGAGAGGTTGGCGCTCGTGGCTGTGAGCGGACCTGACAGCCCCTCGGCGAGAAGCAGCGCGATGGGATGACTGGAGACCCGGATGCCGATCTTGCCGGCGCCGCCGGTGAGAAGGGGGGAAACGGAAGGGGCGGCGCGGAAAACCAGAGTGAGCGGGCCAGGCCAAAATTTTTGCATGAGTATCCGTCCCGTCGCGGGGATCTCCTCCACCAGAGGGGGCACCTCCCGGTCGTTATCGACGATGACCGAGACGGGATTCCGAAAGTTTCGTCCTTTGATCAGGAAGATCCTTTCCACCGCCGCTTCGCTGCGCGCATCGGCGCCGAGGCCATAAAAGGTCTCCGTGGGATAAGCGACGACTCCGCCCTCTTTCAGGATCCTCACGGCCTCTGCGAGGACCTTTTCATCAGGCTTTGCGGGATCGATTCTCAGGAGGACTGGCATTTCAGGTTTTCGTGCTTCCGCTCTACGTCCTTGGCCATCTTCCGGACATAATCCTGGAGCTTTTTCCGGAGGTTGACGTCTTCCAGAGCGAGAATCCGGACGGCAAAAAGAGCCGCATTCTTCGCCCCCGCCTTGCCGATGGCCATTGTTGCCACGGGAATGCCCCCCGGCATCTGGACCGTGGCCAGGAGTGCGTCCAGCCCCTGGAGCGATGTAGCGTCGATGGGGACCCCGATCACGGGCAGAGCGGTCTGCGCCGCGATGACCCCGGCCAGGTGCGCCGCCGCCCCGGCGCCGACGATGATCACCCGGACCCCCCGTTTGGCTACCCCGCGGGTGAACTCAGCCGTCCGCTCCGGCGTCCGGTGGGCGGAGGTCAGGAAGAGTTCATGGGGAATCGCGAAATCCACAAGGACCTTGACGGCCTCCTCCATGATCGGAAGATCGGAATCGCTCCCCATGACGACGCTTACGACAACCCCTGTCGTTTCCTGCATCTCTGTTCAACTCCTTTTCTCACTATAAATAAAGATAAAAGCATGTGATTGGGACCTCGTCGCGAAGAGCGGTATTCTTTATCAGTGTCTGAAATGCCTTATCCCGGTAAAGATCATCGCCAGACCGTGTTCATCCGCGGCCTGGATGACCTCGTCGTCCTTGATCGACCCGCCCGGTTCGATGATCGCGGTGATTCCGGCCTCCTTGGCCATGTCGATCCCGTCCCGGAAGGGGAAGAAGGCGTCCGAACCCAGGACGCAGCCATCGGTCGGCAGGATGGCCTTCATCTTCGCGATCTTAACCGAATCCACGCGGCTCATCTGGCCAGCGCCCACGCCGACCAGTTGGTCCTTCGTCGCGTAGACGATGGCGTTGGATTTGACGTGTTTGACCACACGCCAGGCGAAATCGAGGGCCTGGTACTCGGCCTCCGTCGGCGCCCGCTTGGTAACGATCTTTGCCTTGCGGATGTCGAACTCATCCATGTCCCGGTCCTGGACGAGGAGACCGCCCATGACCCGCCGGAAGTCGTAGCCGTCGGTGCGCTTGCTGCAGGAAGCGGGGATCTCCAGTACCCGGACGTTCTTCTTTGTGCTCAGGATCTCTACCGCATCCGAGGCAAAGCCGGGGGCGATGATCACCTCGAAGAAGGTTTTGATCAGCTCCTCCGCTGCTCTTTTATCCACGGGGCGGTTCAGGGCGACGATGCCGCCGAAGGCCGAGACGGGATCGCCTGCCATCGCCTTCCGGAAGGCCTCGGCCATGTCGCCGTCGGATGTGGCCGCGCCGCAGGGATTGGCATGCTTGATGATAACGACGCCGGGCAGGGGGACGTCGGAGACGATCTGCCAGGCGGCGTCGCTGTCCATGATGTTGTTGTAGGAGAGCTCCTTTCCCTGGAGCTGCCGCGCATTGGAGAGGGCCGAGAGCTGCGGGTCCATCTCACGGTAGAAGGCGGCCTTCTGATGGGGATTCTCACCATAGCGGAGGTCCTGCGCCTTGGTGAACTGGCAGGAGAAGGTGTCGGGGAAATCCCGCTTCTCGATACTTTCTGCGTTCAGCAGCCCGAGATAGTTGGAGATGGCGCCGTCGTACCGGGCGGTGAGCTGGAAGGTCTTTTTCGCCAGCTCGAAATTGGTCCCTTCCGAGATCTTGCCCCCCGTCCGCTTCATCTCCGAGAGTATCTTCTGGTAATCCTCCGGATCGGTCACGACGGAAACGAAGCGGTAGTTTTTAGAGGCCGCTCGGAGCATCGTGGGACCGCCGATATCGATGTTTTCGATGGCTTGCTCCAGGGTGCACCCTTTCTTGGCGACCGTATCCTCGAAACGGTAAAGATTGATGACGACCATGTCGATCAGGTCGATGCGGTGTTCCCGGAGGGCATTCATATGCGCCTCGTTGTCCCTGAGCGCGAGCAGGCCGCCGTGGATCTTCGGATGCAGGGTTTTCAGCCTTCCATCCATCATCTCCGGAAAGCCGGTGTAGTCGGAGACGTCGGTGACCGGGACCCCGCTTTTTCTCAGCTGTGTCGCTGTTCCCCCCGTGGAGAGGATCTCTACACCGAAGGATCGCAGCCCCTGGGCGAATTCGACGATCCCTTTCTTGTCCGTTACGCTGATCAGCACCCTCTTGATGTCGTTTAGATGCATGTTATTCTCCTATTAAGATGGGTTCTTCGTTATTGTCCTCATGTGGTCGATCCTCTTACGGATGAGCGGTCCGGTGCCGATGTCGGGCCGGTGGTCCACGGGACCCCGGATGGCAGAGACGGCGTCTTCGGCGATCTTTTCCGCCTCCTCCAGGCCGTCGGCGATACCGACCACGCCTATTGCCCGCGAAGAGGTCATGTAAAGCCCGTCCGACCTCTGATCGATGGATGAATAATAGAGTCGCGCCCCTCGTGCGTCGCCGATCTCGATCCGGGACGATGCGGAAGCGGCCTCGGGGTGGTTCTGGGAAAGGCCGTAGCCCCTCGGAACGACATATTTGCACACTGTCGCCTTTTTTTCAAATACTATGTCGAGGCTCTCGAGAGATCCGTCGATAATCGCCCGGCAGACGTCGATGAAGTCGGTCCGGAGGAGGGGGAGGATATTCATCGCCTCGGGATCGCCGAAACGGGCGTTGTATTCGATCAGTTTCACCCCGGAGCGGGTGATCATGAAGCCGCCGTACATGACCCCCTTGTAGGGAATGCCCGTCTCCCGGCAGATCGCCCCGGCGACCTCTCGGGTGATCTCCAGGCCCTCGGCTACGGCATCGGCGTCGAGGAAGGGGAGGAGATGGTCTGAGCAGGAGTAGGAGCCCATCCCGCCCGTGTTCGGCCCGCGGTCGTCGATGAAGCGCCGCTTGTGGTCCTGGACCGGGGGGGTCGCCACGACCGTTCGGCCGTCGCAGAGGCACTGGAGGGAGAACTCCTCCCCCTCTAATTTTTCCTCCACGGTCACACCGGGATGGCTTTTCAGGATTGTGCTGCAGTGGTCGAGGGCCTCTTCCCTCGTTTGAAAATGATCCCCCTGGACGAGGACCCCTTTTCCGCCCGTGAGCCCGTCCGGTTTGAGGACGATGCCGGTGAGTTCGGCGAAGAAGGCCTCGATACCGGCAACCGATGTGAAATTCCTGAATTTTGGATTTCCGGGGATACCGTACTTGTCCAGCAGGTTCCTGGTGAAGGACTTCGATGTCTCCAGGCGGGCCAGATTCCTGGTCGGTCCCACTGCCGGGATTCCCGCCGTCAAGAGAGCATCCACAAAGCCGTGGCTCAGGGGGTCCTCCGGACCGACAATGGCGAGGTCGGCGCCGCAGTCTCGGGCAAAAGCTACCGCCGCTTCCGGCGCATCGTACCGGCCGATGCAGACCTTCTCCGAAAGTGAGAGGATGCCGGGATTGTTGGTTTTCATGAAGGAGTAGATTCGGGGATTGCGGCCCGAACGCATGACCGCTTCGGCGATTGCATGTTCCCGGGCGCCGTTGCCGATGAGAAGGACGTTGGTCATAGGGAGGCTCCTTATAGCTGCTGACTTTTTATGCTACACACATATCGAAAAAAAGGGATGGAGTCAAACAAATCCGTTGCCGGGATGCAGGATACAAATAGTTTGTCTTTTCCCGGCGTGATCTGCTAAGTTTTATCATGGTCCTTTCTTCCGACGCAGTGCGGAAGGAGGTAAAAAGTGAAAGTCGGGAAAGAGTAAAGGGTGGTGACGAGGTATGGAAGGCGAAATCGATGCCCCGGGCGGGGTGAAGGATGGGTTTTGTACAATCATTCTGGCGGCAGGCAGGGGAACGCGGATGAAATCCGATCTGGCGAAGGTGCTCCATCCCCTTTGCGAGGTACCCATGCTGAGTTATCCGGTCGCGGCGGCCCGCGCGGCGGGCTCGGAGCGAATCGCAGTAATTATCGGCCATCAGGCGGAGCAGATCCGCGAGACATTCCGGAATCAGGGGCTGATATTCGTGGAACAGAGAGAACAACTTGGCACCGGTCATGCCGTCCTTCAGGCTCGGGAGGTCTTCCAGGGGTATGATGGCGCCATTGTCATCCTCTCCGGCGATGTCCCGCTGATCAGGCCGGCGACCGTGCGCTCTCTGTATGAGAGGCACCACTCGGAGCGGGCGGCGGTGACCGTCCTGACTGTGATTCTGGAAGAACCCTCAGGTTATGGCCGGGTCGTCAAGACCGGTGGTGGACGCGTCCTGAAGATCGTCGAAGAAAAGGACGCCACGACCAAGGAGAGGCGAATCCGCGAGATCAATACAGGGATCTACTGCGTGGAGAGCCGTTTTCTCTTCACGGCGGTCGCCGGACTCGGCAACCGGAACGCCCAGAGGGAATACTATCTCACCGATATCGTTGAAATTGCATGCAAAAAAGGGATGAAGGTCGATTCGTTCCTGGCCGGCGATCCGCTGGAAGTCATGGGGATCAATACGCCCGAAGACCTGGAAAGGGCCGGCCGGCGAATGGAGTCGCAAAGCCTGCGGTAATCCGCACCGGTAAAAGAGTGGGGGGGGGAGACGCCTCATGAATATCGGCCGCTTAGTTCTTAAGAACAATGTTTTTCTCTCTCCTATGGCGGGGATCACCGATCTTCCCTTCCGGACGATTGTCCGTGAATTCGGCTGCGGCCTCGCCTTCACCGAGATGGTCAGTGCCAACGGCATCCTGCGGGGGATGGGGAAGACCTGTCGTTATCTCGACTCTTCTGCCGCCGACCGGCCGCTTGGGGTTCAACTCTTCGGCTCTGATCCGAAGACTCTGGCGGAAGCGGCAAAGATTGCGGCGGAGATGGGTGCGGACCTGCTGGACATGAATATGGGCTGTCCGGTGAAAAAGGTGGTTCAGACCGGCGCGGGCGTGGCGCTGATGCGTGAGCCGCGGCGGGCAGGCGCCATTCTCCGAGCCACGAGAAGTGCATCGAACCTTCCCATGACGGTCAAAATCCGGGCCGGATGGCGCCGGTGCGAAATCAACGCCCTCGAAATCGGCCGCATCGCCGAGGAATGCGGCGTGGATGCCGTCATCCTCCACCCCCGCACGGCCGATCAGGGATTCGGCGGCAAGTCGGACTGGGGACTGATTGCGGATCTCAAGGGGCGACTGCGGATCCCCGTCATCGGCAGCGGGGACATCCGCTGTCCTGTGGATGCAGCCCGGATGTTCCTGGAAACCGGCTGCGACGCGATCATGGTGGGAAGGGGCGCCCTGGGGAATCCCTGGATCATCAGAAATATTCTCTCCCATCTAACTGGAGGAGATGTCTACCCGCCGTCCCTTGCGGAGAGGGAGGGGGTCATCCGGCGGCATCTGGAGCTGGCCATCGATTATTACGGAGAGGAAGTCGGGGCCAGGAACTTTCGGAAACATCTTCTCTGGTATACGAAGGGTTTGCGGGGGGGCGCCCAGTTCCGCCAGGCGGCTGGGAGGATCAGCGACCGGGCCTCGGTATGGGAAGCACTGCAGGAATATTTTCAGGCGCTGACGGAATCTGCCGACGGGAAATAAGATCTTGACTTTCATCGGTCCAGTTGTCATAATAAATCACAAAATTCTCATGGCGCCATGGACCGGGTGTGGCGGATGTGATTCGCGTTGACATGAAAGATGGGGGAAATCGTGGAATTTCTGAAGTTTGATGAGCTGGAGAAGAAGATCACCGGTCTGATCGAGGAATACACGTTACTGAAGAAGCGGAACTTGGAATTAGAGGAGCAGTTGAAAAATAAAACAACGGAGTTGGAAGAGACGAGTAAAAAAATAGGGGGGTTGAAGGAAGAACGAGATACCGTACGCACAAAGGTGGACTCGCTTCTTGATTTGCTTCAGGAGATAAAGGCGCCTTAGAACAAACCTCGAGGTCGTCCATTGAAAAAGCGCTTTGAAGTCAGGATACTGGGGCAGGATCTATCAGTCATAAGCGATTCGGGGGATGAGCATGTAGAAAATGTGATCAGGTATGTCAGTGAAAAGGTGGAGGAGGCGGGGAAGGCCGCCGGCAGCAAGAACGCCTTGAAAATTGCCATCCTGGCCGCATTGAACATTGCGGATGAGTATTTGCGGATGATGGGAGTAAAAGAAAACAGTTACAGCCAATTGGAGAGCAGATCGGAACAATTGATTCATTTGATCAATGATATAAGGTAAATAAATCATCCCCTGCGATGTGCGTGATTAACATTCGTTTTTTGAGCCAACACCTTGGAACCGGGGGCCTTTCCTTGTCGTCGTGAGCATGTCCGCCGGCGTTCCGCAACAGCGGGCGGTGGAAAGCCTGAAGCGACAATAGTGGCGCCCACTTTTCAACTGGTTCAAAAAGGTGGTTAACACGGCATTGTGGGGGTTTTTTTGAACTCATCCCCCGCTCACCGGTTCGATCGCCTCTCTTCCCCTGACCTCCCCGGATCAATCCACAGTGCAAATTGATTGGTGTTTGTAAAACATTATGGAGGTGAAAACTTTGCCATATAACGGAATTGTGTGGATGCTGGTCATATTGGTGGCGCTGATCGTTGGCCTGGCGCTGGGATACATTATAAGACAGAGGCTTTCCAGGAAAAAGCTTGAATCCTGCGAGAACCTGTCGACGAGGATCATTGACGAGGCCAAGAAGGAAGCGGAGACCATCAAGAAGGAGGCTATCCTCCAGGCCAAGGAAAACCTGCTCAGGGTCAAGACCGAGTTCGAAAGGGATACCCGGGACAGGAAGGTCGAGCTGGATAACCTGGAACGGAGGCTCAGGTCGAAGGAGGAGAATATTGAGCGGAGATCCGACCTCCTGTCCCAGAAGGAAACCGCTTTGGAAAATCGGGATAAGGCGATCCTGAACAAGGAGTCCCAACTCAATGAAAAACATGAGCGGGCTAACCGGATGCTGGAAGAGCAGAAACTCAAACTGGAGCAGATCGCCGGCATTACCTCGGAGGAGGCAAAGAACTTCCTCATCCTGGCAATGGAAGCCGCAGCAAAACGGGATGCCGCACTGATGATCAGGAAGATCGAGGAGGATGCCAAGCGGACGGCGGACAAGGCGTCTCGCGAGATCATTTCCTATGCGATACAGCGTTATGCAGGCGATTATGTGGCCGAGAACACCGTATCGGTTGTGAACCTTCCCAATGATGAGATGAAGGGGAGGATCATCGGCCGGGAGGGAAGGAACATCCGGGCTATCGAGGCCGCGACGGGGATCGATCTGATCGTCGATGATACGCCGGAGGCTGTCGTACTCTCAAGTTTCGACCCGGTTCGACGTGAGGTGGCTCGCCTCTCCATGGAGAGACTGATCACCGACGGCAGGATCCACCCGGGAAGAATCGAAGACATTGTCAAGAAGGTACGAACGGAGGTGGATTCCATCATCAAAGAAACAGGAGAGCGGATCTCCTTCGATGTAGGCGTTCACGACCTGCACCCTGAGTTGATCACTCTGCTCGGCAGCCTCAAGTTCAGAACGAGCTATTCTCAAAATGTCCTTCAGCATTCCATCGAAGTAGCCCATCTGACGGGGATGATGGCGGCGGAGCTGAAGATGAACATCAAGGAGGCGAAGAGGGCAGGGCTCCTCCACGATATCGGGAAA
>Ga0299915_10004600_pt1 | contig 10063 bp, 5 predicted proteins | sample RVTome_13_FD_200263 | JGI IMG/M metagenome (GOLD analysis project Ga0299915, IMG submission 200263) | Soil microbial communities from uranium-contaminated site in the Upper Colorado River Basin, Wyoming, United States - RVT92D227 (version 2) ...
ACAACGCTCCTGCCATCGAACTGGACGCCAAGCTCACCGCCGATAGTGAGGTGGTCGTCATCCACGATCAAACAGTTGACCGGACCACTGATGGTACAGGTACAGTCCGCAAACTGCCCCTGGCTGCCTTGCGCGAATTTGACGCTGGAACCAAATTCAATCCCAAGTATAAAGGTGAAAAAATCCCCACCCTCGCCGAGGTTTTCGAGTTGATTGGTAATATACTTTTCATCAACATCGAGATCACCAATTACGCCAGCCCGCTCGATGACCTGCCGGTAAAAGTCGCTGAGCTTGTTAAGCACCACGGCCTGCAGGAGCGCGTTTTGTTCTCATCCTTCTATGGCCTCAGCCTTCGCCGTGCCCACCGTCTCGTTCCACAAGTTCCTCTCGGTCTGTTGGCCTTCCCCGGTTTCAAAGGCAGCTTCGCCCGCTCATTCCTGGGTAAGCTGACCCCCTACCAAGCTATCCACCCCGAGGCGGGTGATGTCACTCCCCGCCTCATCGAACGTTCCCACCACGATAACCGGCGTGTCCATACTTACACCGTTAATGATCCCCAGATTATGCGCCGTTTGTTCTCCTTGGGCATCGACGGCATTTTCACCGACGATCCACTGCTAGCCCTGCAGGTTCTCGCCGAAAGCACATCTTCCACACCATGATTCCTCGAGCATGGTTCGAACAGGCTCTCCGACGGATATCCCCGCACATCCGTACTACGCCACTGACTTTTGATCCTCACCTTGAAATCTTTTTCAAATGGGAAAATCAGCAGGTTACCGGCTCGTTCAAGGCGCGCGGTGCCTTGAACAAAGTCCTTAGCTTGCTCGAATGGGAACGAGCGCGCGGTTTGGTGACCGCTTCGGCCGGAAACCACGGTCAAGGGGTTGCCTTGGCTGGTAATCTCACCAAATCCCCCGTCCTTGTCTTCGCTTCCGAGCAGGCCGCGCCGATGAAGATCGCTGCCATGCAGTCTCTGGGGGCGGAAGTACGCCTGGTGCCGGGTGGTTACGCCGAGGCGGAACAAACTGGTATTACTTATGCTGTTACCAAAGGCATGACCTGGATATCTCCTTATAATGATGGGCAGATCATTGCTGGTCAGGGAACTATGGCACTTGAATTACTTGATCAACTTCCTGCCTTGGCCAATTCAACATGGATTATTCCCGCCGGTGGAGGTGGACTTGTCAGCGGCGTTGGCACTGCCCTGGAAAAAACTGCCAATCGTCCCCGTCTGGTCGCCGTCCAATCCGAGGCATCTGCATTTCTCCATGCCCTCTACCATACCGGCTCACAAGACAAGATAGTCGAGCTGCCAAGCCTGGCAGATGGCTTGGCTGGTCCTGTCGAGCCAGGTTCCGTAACTGTTCCTCTCACTCGCCAGGTTGTTGATGAATTTCTGCTGGTCAGCGAAGAGCAAATCGCTCAGGCAATTGCATACGCCTGGAATCATTACCAGCAACGCATCGAGGGCTCCGCCGCTGTCGCGCTCGCCGCGGTCCTCAGTGGGCAAGTCTCTTCCCACCCATTGGTTATACTTATCACTGGTGGTAACATCCAATCCGAAGTTTTTGATAAAATTATAGGTACTAACAGCGCATAACAGGTATCACAATGGATTACACGTCTGAAGATATTATGGTAGTTTGTATGTCTCGCCAGGTGCAGGATGGCGAAGTCGTCGCCCAGGGGTTGGCTACACCTCTCGTAGCCGCCGCTTATCTCTTGGCCCGCCACACACATGCCCAACATCTCTATTTTGCCTCTGCCATCGGTCAAGGTATCTGCCGCGAACCTGCCCCCCTTAGCTTGACCAGGATCGAGAATCTCTGGCTTGACCGTGCTCTCACGTATTCAGGCTTTGTTCGTGCCGTTGTAGATGTACTGCCCACCTTACGCCCCAAAGAGTTTTTCCGCCCAGCGCAATTAGATATATACGGGAATTTTAATAACATTGCTTTCGGTAAAAACTACCAACAGCCACGTTTGCGTCTGCCGGGCACTGGCGGCATTCCAGATGTCACCACCTTCATTAGTGATATTCATCTCTATGTTCCACGCCATTCCCGCCTCACTTTCGTTCCAAAACTTGACTATTGCTCAGGTCTGGGCCACTCTCCCGCCCGCACACATGGTGCCGGACCACGTTATCTGATTACCGACCTGGGACAGTTCGACTATGCCAATGGCAGAATGCGCCTGACTTCCTATCATCCCTTCACCACTCCCGTGCAGATTCAAGCTCATACAGGCTTCGACTTGGAGATCTCACCAGACCTTATTCCAACCCCAGAACCCACCGAGGATGAATTGCATTATCTACGTAATGTAATTGACCCCCTCGGCATCCGCAGTCTGGAGTCCCTAAGCGGCTCTGCTCGCCGCCAGCTATTGAGGCAAATTATCCAACAGGAGTTGCAGCCAGTCTTACCTTCTGTCTGATATTATGAACTACTCTTTTCGCTCTCGCCTTTTCTCTCTGATCGTGTTGATCAGCCTTTTCGTCCCACTGATCAGCGGTCAGGCCGCGCCCCCTCAACAAACTGATATATCGAAAGACAGAGCTCAGGCATTACTCGACACCCTCAGACCCGAGGAGCGCGTCGGTCAGTTGTTCCTAGTTTCATTCACTGGCCCTGAAGCAGGTGCCGGGTCTCAGACTGGCAACAAGATCTACGACCTCATCGTCAATTATCACGTTGGCGGTGTAATTCTTAGTGCCTCAAACGATAATTTTGTCGGCGCTGACCAGACTCTGATCGTCGCCTACAGCTTGATCGACCAGCTCCAGCGTAACGAGTACATATCCTCCCAGCAAGATTTCATTGATTCCATCACGAATCTAACCTACCGTCCTGTCTATATTCCTCTCTTTATTGGTATCTCCCAGGAAGGTGATGGTTTTCCTTACGACCAGATCCTCAATGGCTTGACTGCTCTCCCCAGTCAAATGGCACAAGGTGCCACTTGGCAGCCCAGTCTTGCCGAACAGGTTGGTACTGTGCTTGGCGATGAACTCTCTCGCATAGGATTTAATTTACTCATAGGCCCCTCCTTAGATGTGTTGCAAAACCCCGAAAGTGGTGGGGTTATCGGTGTCCGGTCTTTTGGCGGCGACCCCTACTGGACAGGTGAGATGGGCAAGGCTTTTATTACCGGCGTACACCAGGGTAGCGATGGACAGCTTGCTGTAGTTGCCAAGCACTTCCCTGGATTTGGCGGTGCTGATAGGCTTCCAGAAGATGAAGTTGCTACTGTGCGAGAATCGCTGGAACAACTTAAGCAGGTTGAGCTTGCGCCTTTCTTTTCAGTCACTGGTAACGCCCCGTCCCAAGCCGCCACAACCGACGCTCTGCTAACCTCTCATATCCGTTACCAGGGTTTCCAGGGTAATATTCGTGCTACCACCCGCCCCGTCAGCTTTGATCCAAATGCTTTTGGCCAGTTGATGAGGCTACCCGAGTTTGCCGCCTGGCGTGATACAGGTGGATTAATGGTCAGTGATGACCTTGGCAGCCGAGCCGTCCGTCGTTTTTACGACCCCACCGGAGAGACTTTCAATGGTAAGTTCATCGCTCTCGAAGCCTTTCTCGCTGGGAATGACATGCTTTACCTGGGTAATTACGCCTTCGGAACCGAGATTGATTCTTATACAAATATCATCGACACCTTGACATTCTTTACCCAGAAATATCGTGAGGATGCCGTTTTTGCCCAACGAGTTGACGAATCAGTCTTGCGTATCCTGGCCCTGAAATACAGATTACATGGTGACTCGTTCACATTGTCTGGAACGCTCAAAGATCCTGCTGGCTTAAATCAGCTTGGTACCTCCAGTCAGGTTTCTTTCGATACTTCCCGTCAGTCTACCACACTGATCTACCCTTCCGTAGAAGAGCTCAATGACGCTTTCCCGACCCCGCCCAGTCGAAGTGATAAGATTGTATTCATAACAGACAGCCGCATCTATCAGCAATGTACCAATTGCCGGCAGGAGAATATCCCCAAGGTCTCTGCTTTGGCGGATGCTGTGTTACGTTTTTATAGTGGTACTGGGCAAGTGTTGCTAAGCAACTTAAAATCCTACTCCTTTAGTGATCTGCAAGACTTGCTTGACACAGGTACTGGAATTTTACAGATTGAAAACGACCTTCGCCAGGCGCGTTGGATTGTCTTTGCCATGCAGGATATCAATATTACGATACCCACATCTTATGCCCTTCGCAATTTCCTCGACCAGCGCCCAGATTTATATCAACAGAAGAACTTGATTGCCTTTGCCTTGAGCGCCCCCTATTACCTGGATGCAACTGATATATCGAAGCTCACTGCATACTACGGTCTGTACAGCCGTTCAGAAAAGTTCATCGAAGTTGCTGCTCGCCTCTTATTTAAGGAAATCCAACCTACTGGCTACCTGCCCGTCTCTGTGTCAGGTGTAAGCTATGACCTGTTCGAGGCCACCTCACCCGACCCTGATTCAATCATTCAAGTGATCGATGAAACTGACATCAACCCCGCTTCGTCTGAAACCCAGATCCCCGAAGCCAGCGCTGTGCCCTATTCATATCGCATAGGTGACACAATTTCCGTCCGCGTAGAAACCATCCTCGACCATAACGGGCACATTGTCCCCGACAACACCATCGTGCGTTTCGTTCTCACCTATAGTGGCGCTGCTTTACAATCGCAAGCTGTTGAAGCGCCAACATTGCAAGGCATTGCCCGTGCCACCTTCCGAGTCGACCAATCAGGCACGCTTTCCATTCGCGCCGAGAGTGACCCAGCTACCCAGTCGACAATCCTCAGCTACGACATTCCTCCCGAAAATCCCACCGAGACCCCCTCTCAGTTTACCGAAGAGCCTTCCACTACTCCGGCGCCCACGGATGTGCCAACCGAGACACCCACCTTAACCCCCACTCCTGAGAGCGAGCTTCCACCCCCACCGCGCGGTACTGTCAATTTGGGTGACTGGTTAGCAGCGCTTATCGTTACTAGTGGCCTGAGTGGTGGAAATTATTGGTTTGCCAGTCGCAAAGTCGGTCTCCGTTGGGGTGTGCGTGGTGGCTTCCTGGCCCTTATTGGTGGTTTGCTGGTCTATTCCTACCTGGCAGTTAGCCTGCCTGGCTCTCAGTCTTTGATTCAGTCTTCTGGCTTGGGAGGGGTTACGCTTGCCACTTTACTTGGTGCGCTATTGGGCGCCGGCGTCGCCTGGGCGTGGTTTGCTTTAGAAAACAAACCCAAATATCCTGCTTCTTCAACGAATTAATGTCACGATAAAGCTGAAGATGATCAGTCCTGCTGCGATCCAAAGCAAAGCCTGTTCGCGCGGCGCTTCCAGAATTGCGCGCAATGACGGCGGTGCTGGCTTGCGGAGTGGCGTGATTGGCGGTGTCCAATTGCCCACCAGTGATTGGCGGAAAGTCTCCACGTCTTGTGGACGCTCAGTCGGATGCAGGTTCATCGCCCAAATCACCGCTCGCTCGACCCGTGCACTGATATCAGGATTGATTTGTCGCGGCATGATCAATGCTTCTGGGTGTAGGAATCGTTCCCTCGCCTCAGTGGGGGATTGGTTGGTCAGTAGGTGATAAAGCGTCGCTCCAAAGGAGTATACATCGCTGCGTGCATCGGTGTGACCCGCATCTCCCCCATATTGCTCTAAGGGCGTGTACAACGCTGTTCCTCGCCCTTGTAAAATCGTGATTGTCATCTCTTCCGAAGCCAAGATCTTAACCAATCCAAAATCTACCAGTTTCAATAGACCGCTGGGTGTTAATTTGAGATTGCTCGGCTTGATGTCACGATGCAAGATTGGTGGTTCTTGGCTGTGCAGGTAGGTAAGCGCATCCGCCAGTTGACTCGCCCATGCCAGTACCTCGTTCTCGGCTAAAAACTTACCAGATTGCCGGGCTTCCGTCATTAAAGTCCGCAAGTCTTTCCCCGGCACGTAATCCATAATCAGATAATCCCGCCCGCCTACCGAAAAAAAGTCAGAAACCTTGGGCAAATTGGGATGGTCCAGACGCGCCAATACCGTAGCTTCGCGAAAGAATTGATCGCGAGCCTGGCGCAGCATATCAGGGGGCAAGGATTTGTCGTGCTCGACCTCTTTTAGGGCACACTGGCGGCCTTCTAGGCGTAAGTCATCCGCCAGATATATACTGCCCATTCCTCCCTGCCCGATGACGCGCAGGATCTTGTAGCGACTCCTCAGGACTTCTCCTGATCGTAATGGCGTGAGCATATGCTCTTCTCCGCTGGCGTTTGCGGATAAGGATATTATACCCAGTTATTAGTTCATGCGTGACAATTTAGGCAACTGGTTCGGAGGCAGTTTCGAACGGATTGTATTCCAATTCGCGCTCGTGCCGGAATTGCTGCGTGTACATCCGGTAATAATGCCCATGGTTTCTTAATAGCTCGGCGTGTGTACCCATCTCAGCAATCCGTCCATCTTCGATTACCAGGATGCGGTCAGCGCGTTTGATCGTCGATAGTCGGTGTGCAATGATAAAGCTGGTCCGTCCCTCCATGAGGTGTTCCATGCCACGTTGGATTAGCGCCTCAGTCAGCGTGTCCACCGAGCTGGTTGCCTCATCCATGATGAACAACTCGGGCTTAGCCAGTACTGCCCGTGCCAGGCTGATCAATTGCTTCTGGCCCACTGACAGTAAATTCCCGCCCTCGCCTACCTGTTCATCGTACCCATGCTCAAAATTTACAATAAAATCGTGTGCTCCAGCTAATTTCGCTGCCTCTTCGATTTCCTCGTTCGTAGCATCCAGCCGTCCATACTGCAGGTTTTCTCGGATTGTCCCGGAGAACAAGTGCGGTGTTTGCAGCACGATTCCAACCCGTGATTGGATGCTGTGTAACGTATATTCGGTATAATCTCTCCGGTTGATGCGGATGACTCCGTTCTTGGGTTCATAAAATCGGCACAATAGGTTAACAATTGTGCTCTTTCCACCCCCAGTCGGCCCGACCAGGGCGATCCTCTCTCCCGCTTTTACTTTCAGGTTGAAATCGGTCAGTACCGGCTTCTTATCTTCGTAGTAGAAATCGACATGATCGAACTCAATCTCGCCGCGGATCGTCTCGCCTTCCACCGCCTCCGGCCGGTCATGCACCTCCGATGGCGAGTCCAGGAGCGTAAAAATACGCTCGGCTGATGCTACTGAATGCTGCATCTCTGCATACACTCTTGCCAGATCCTGCACCGGCCATATCATGAACGTCAGGTACGAGACAAATGCCTGGATCCCGCCGATGGTCATCAACCCCACCGAGGCTTGCAGGCCCCCATAATAGATGATAGTTCCCAACACAAACGATGACACGATTTGCACGGTCGGTAGGAACAATGCCGACAGCCACGCTGCCCGGTAACTGGCTTTATACATTTGCCCGGTCAAGCCTTGGAATTCGCGCAGGTTCTCATCCTCGCGCCCCAGTGCCTTGACTACACGCACACCGGTGATGTTTTCATTATACGCACCTGTGATGCGTGAATTTGCCCGCCGCGAATTGCGAAATTCCACCAAAATGCGCTTGCGGAATTGGATCGCTACCACTACCAGCACAGGGATCATAACAAATACGATTAATGCTAATCGCCAGTTGATTACCAGCATGAATATTGTTGATGTGGTAATGTTCATTACCGCCCAGGTTATATCCAGCAGCCCCCATGTGACCAGCTCCGACACTCGTCCGGTATCTGAGGTCACTCTTGCCATCAACCGCCCCACTGAAGTCTGGCTGTAAAATGCCAGCGAAAGATCCTGCAGGTGGTTGAACATCAACTTGCGCAAGTCATACTGCACGCGTTCCCCTAACACTCCCGCCAGGAAAATAAACGAAAACACCAGGATAGATTGGACGATGATAAATGCCCCATAGATAGAGACGATCCGGATAAGCGCTTGCCGGTCGCCCGCCATGATTCCCTGGTCAACAATACCCTTGTTAAGGTAGGTAAAAAAGGCGTCTAGCCCTGAAGTTAACGCGATTGCTAACCAAAAACCGACCATCCATTTCCAATATGGGCGCATTAAACCGAGTATCCGGCGTAGAGTGCCGCCCGTCAATTGGCTGGTATATTCCTCGTCATCTATATCGATAGCTGGCATATGTTTTCCCTAAACCGTCGGTGCAATTCCTTTTGTAGTAACGATGTAAGTCGTCTTAAATTTTTCTATACCGCAGTAGCGATTTCCTGCTCCAGCTCATCTTCGATGCGTGTCTGGAGTTCATAGATCCGTTGATACATACCTTCCTGATTGACCAATTCTTCATGCGTGCCCATCTGGATGATTTTGCCCTTATCCAGCACCAGGATCAAGTTTGCATTCATCACGCTCTGGATGCGGTGTGCGATGATAAAGGTCGTCCGGTCCCTCATCAGGCATTGCATCTCCTCCCGGATCGTTGCTTCCGTCTCCATATCAACCGAAGACGTTGAGTCATCCAGGATTAGCAGCCGTGGATTCTTCAGCAGTGTACGTGCAATCGCTACCCGTTGCTTTTGACCACCTGATAATGTCACGCCCTTCTCACCAACCAGGGTGTCATAACCGTCCGGGAACGATACGATCACATCATGAATGGCAGCTGTCCTTGCCGCGCTCTCAACTTCCTCTTGCGGCACATCGCGTCCCACTCCATAGGTGATATTCTCACGGATCGAACGAGAGAACAGAAACGGTTCCTGCTCAACAATTCCCACCATCTTGCGCAGGTAGCTCTTCGGATATTCCTTAAGCTCGATGCCGTCCAGCTTCACACTTCCGCTGGTATATTCATAGAAGCGCGGTAGTAAATTGACCAGCGTGGTCTTCCCAGAACCAGTCGACCCTAATAGAGCCACGACGTCTCCCGGCTTACACCGGAATACTAGATCCTTCAGTATGGGTTCGCCCGTCTCATATTCAAAACTCACGCCCTCGAAGGTGATCTCACCCTTGATTGACTTGGTCGGTTCATAAGAACCTTCAACCAGCGGCTCGCGACTCTGCTTGATTATGTCCATCACACGTCCATAAGAAACCAGACCCGTGGAAGTCTGCACGATCAAGCGCCCCAGGTTCCGGATGGGCCAGATCAGCCAGACAACTAGTCCCACGTATGCCAGGTAGGTGCCCACGGTTACCGTTCCGTTTATTGCCAGCCCCGCCGCGAAGAAAAAACCCAGCAGCATCTGAAATCCACACACGATATCCGAGATCGGCCAGAACAAGCTGTGCATCTTGAGCAGGCTCCGCCCGCGCACGAACTTCTCCCAGTTGTCTTTCTCAAATTTGCCGCGCTCGTACTCCTGTCTCGCAAACGCCTTGACCACCCGCACCCCAGTCAAATTCTCCTGCAATGTCGTCGAAAGCTTGGCTTCTTGCTCCTGGTACTTCTCATACGCCTTGGTCACTCGCCGGAAGAACCACACTGACACCGCCAGGATCAACGGCAATGTGACGATTGAGATCAGCGCCAGTTGCAGGTTGAGGCGAGCAATCGCTGTAAAGTTGATCACAAACAGCAGTACCACACGTCCCACACCGATCGCCTGGTCAGCAAAAAACCGCCTCAGGGCGTCTACGTCCGATGTGCAGCGTTCAATCAACTCACCCGTGGGTGTTTTATCATGGTACGAAAAATTTAGACGTTGGATGTGATCGAACAGGAAGTTCCTGAGACGACGCGTGATTCCCTCCGCCGTATAGGCTGCCAGGCGCCCAGAGAGAAAACTGAATGAGCCTTCAAATATAGCAATGCCTACAAAACCCAGGCCAATAAGCAGCAGTCCGCGCTTAAGATCGCCTGCGAAATCGAATTTGCCCTCACCAAGCAGCGTATCAACGAAGTATGCCAGCAAGAGATAAGTGACTGTCTTCGCCAGCGCCGCAACGGCCAGGCTGATCGTCGCAACCAGGTAGGTAAAACGATATCCGGTCATCATTTTCCATAAACCTTTGACCCGGTTTTTGGAAAATACTTGGGTTAGGTCAAACTCTTGCACAGAAGGAAAAGCGGTCACTGAGTAATCTCCAAATAACCC
>Ga0299915_10004601_pt1 | contig 10062 bp, 7 predicted proteins | sample RVTome_13_FD_200263 | JGI IMG/M metagenome (GOLD analysis project Ga0299915, IMG submission 200263) | Soil microbial communities from uranium-contaminated site in the Upper Colorado River Basin, Wyoming, United States - RVT92D227 (version 2) ...
CGGCGAGAGGTCGCCGCAAAAATTCCCGTCAGGGGGTTGGAGGGGACGATCGGACCATCCGAGCTCCCTGCAACCTGGACTCCATTCTTTAAAAGGGTGGCAAGGGGATATAAATGTGGTAGCTGCTTTGCGGGAACCGTCCGGAGATATCGCTCCCCATTAAAATAAATAAATGCCGGCTGCGTCACCACCGTGACTCCCAGGGAGGCCAATCGCTTGGCCAGATTTGGGGGGCAAACCGAACAGTGTTCGATCCGGTGCCGGTGATTCGCACGGGGAGATTTTTGCAGGGCATATTCCAAAGCAGCGCAAGCTGCCTCGACTGCCGGTTCTTCGATGGCATGGACTACGACCTGGAAGCCTGCTTGATGGATTTTCAGTACCAGCGGGTTTAATTCTTCCGGGCCGGGACTGACTTGGCCGGTGGTTTCGTCCACCATGATCTTCACTCCTCCCAGGCGAAGATGGTTAGAATCCAACTTCGTGGAGAAAGAATGACTGGATAGAGACTGGAATCCCTGGAGTCCCAACATCATACAGACCCGGCTCCTCAGGGTCCCTTGAGCTTTCCACTTCTGAAACATTTGCCAGCTTTGAATATCATTCCGGGCGGAGGCATCCTGGATGGAAGTGATGCCCAGAGACAATAATTCCTGATTAGCCCGCTTGACTCCCGATTCTAAATCCCGGTCATCGAGAGGGGGAATTTTTTGGGCCAAAAACTCTCCCATTCCATAGAGAAGTCCCGTTGGCTCGCCGGAATCTAAAGCGCGATCAATCAGCCCTTCTGGAGGGTCCGGGGTTTCCCGAGATATTCCAATGAGATGTAAAGCTAAACTATTGAGTACGTGAGCATGCCCACTTTGATGGGTAATTTTGATCGGGTGCTGTGAACTAACGGCATCCAGGTCCCAACGCAAGGGGTGGCGCTTTTCAGTCAAATAAAATTCTTGATATCCTCCCGCTTTGATCCAGGTGCCGGCTGGGATATTTTGGGAAACCTTTTTCAGCTCGGCCTGGATGCCTGCGATGGAGCGAATGCCTCTGGCCGGGCTTAGCAGAGGAGTAATATAGCTTTCGGCCAGAGCATGAAAATGGCAATGGGCATCGTGGAATCCAGGTAAGATGGTCCTATTTTTCAAATCGATGACTTCGGTCTGCCTATTTTTCAGCTCTTTCCTCTTTTCATTTTTGGTAACATACCCGATCTTGTTCCCGTGAATCGCTATCATTTCCGCCCTGGGGAAAGACGGATCCATTGTAAGTACATTGGCGCCAAAAAGAATGAGATCTGCCTTCATTAGGCGGCCCCCCTTAAGGTAAATTATAACATTAAATATTCGGTTTCACAAAAGCCTTTCAATGATCATAATAATTTACTACCCTCTTTTGGTAGGAGACCGGAGCCAAGGATGTTATCCTTAAGGCTAGGACAGACCCTTTGAGCGAGGATATCATGAGAGATCAATAACCTCTCATAATAAAAAATTTTTCTCAGCGTCAGACGCTCCGACAAAATTGGAGTGAGTGGAAACACTTCCACAAATTACTTTGCATTCGGCAGTTGGCATTTTTCAAATTGCCGTAGGCCATAGCTGGCTTTTGATAATTTTAATGGCAGACCACAGAATTTTTTTTCTGCACCTGTTAACGAAAATCTGCGTCCTGATTCAATTAATCCCTATTGGCCAGGATCCGGGCGTATCGTACAAGGGCATACATAGCCCGGGCAGACTCATCCTGGGTAGCATAGAAAGGAATCCCGGCATTCTGGAAAAGATCCAGGGCCGGCCCGACACTATCCTTGGGAATCATATTGCCTAAAATGGGTTTGTTGTATTTCCGGGGTAGGGAACAGATGATCTCGGTGGCGTCCATTAATTCTCGGACGGAAGCGGGGGAGCGCAATTGAGAGGATAACATGAAGGGGATCATCATTATGATTCCGTCGATGTAATCCAGGCTCATAAGGATTTCCAAGGCCCGGGCATAGGTCATGGGGCGGATATCGGAAGCTGCGTCCACAGGATTCCGAGGATGGGGAGCAAAGGGGTAAAGGAATTTTTTGATTCTTTCGGAGGCGGATGGATCCAATTCGGGAACGTCCAGATCCCAGGCCGCCGCAGCTTCCGCCATCGTCACGCAATATCCCCCCCCGCCGGAAATGATGGCCACACGGTTGCCTTGGGGCAGCGGCTGGGCAGTCAAGGCCATGGCCATATCGAACGTATGCAAGGGATCATAACAGCGGATGATTCCGGCCTGTTTGCAAAGGGCATCGAAAATTTTATCATTACCTGCCAGAGAAGCCGTATGGGAAAGCGCCGCGCGCACGCCGACCTCGAACCGACCGGCCTTGTATACCATGATAGGTTTCTTTTTGACTACTTCCCTGACTACCCTGGCAAACCGGTTAGCATCCGGGATGCCCTCGATGTAAAGAATAATTGCCCGGGTTCCCTCGTCGGCGCCAAAGTATTCCAAATAATCCGTCACTTCCAGCATGGCCTGGTTGCCGCTGCTAACTAAACTGCTGAAGCCATACCCCTTCGCCTTGGCCAGAAGCATGAGATAATTCCCCAGGGTTCCGCTTTGGGAGATGAAAGCGACGGAACCGCGAAAGGGGGCCTCCTCGAAAGCCAGGTTCAAACCGACCGGAGCACTCCAGAGCCCCATGCAATTGGGTCCCACAAGGGGAATCTTCGCCTCTATGGCGATACTCACAATCTCTTCCTGGAGTTTCTTCCCTTCCTTTCCGATCTCAGCAAAGCCAGCGGAAATAATTATTGCTCCCCGCATGCCTTGGCGCAGGCATTCCTTCAAAGCCTCGGCCACCATGGGCGCCGGAAGGGTGATAACGGCAAGGTCAATATCTTTTGGTAGATCAGAAATTTTTGCCCAGGCCTTTAGGCCAGCTACTTCTTGGCTATGGGGATTAACTGGATAAATTGCCCCTCTGAACCCGGTATTCAGGGGGCGAGCAACCATGCGATGCCCCCATTTTTCCACCTGGGTGGAAGCCCCGATGACGGCGATAGATCGGGGTTTGAAGATGGGGTCGAGAAAATTCACCTGATCCATGAAACTCCCTTCTAAGCTTTCTCTCACAAATTTTGCTCAGGCAATTTATCATTTTTTCATCGGGCTTACAACCCTTTTCTGTTGCGCATGCTGATGCTCGACAAATCTGCGGCGATTCTGTATAATCAAAACAATTTTGATGGTTGGGGAGGTTTATGGGGGCTGAAGTCTATGTGGCGGGTGTGGGCATGACCAAATTCGGCAAGAGTACCGAATCTTTACCCGAACTCATGGTGGAGGCAGCTTCCAAGGCTATGGGGGACGCCAAAATTCACACCATTGACTACGTCTTGATCGGGGTCATGAACGTGGAAGAGTTCACCGGCGAGAGCAATTTTGCTGCCTTGATTGCCGACCGGCTGGGCTTATCCGGCGTGCCTTCCTCCAGGGTGGAAACAGCTTCCTCCACGGGCTCGGCGGTTTTCGAATCCGCCTTTTACGCCGTAGCCTCCGGATACCATAGGAACGTTCTGATCATCGCCGGCGAAAAGATGACCCATTTACCTACATCCCGCACGACTAAAATTCTCGCGGAAGTAATTGAGCAAAACGAAAGAAACCACGGGGCTTCCATGCCTGCCCTGGCTGCCATGATTACCCAAAAATACCAGCAGGAAGCCAGGCTTTCGGCTGAACAAATGCAATCCGTTCTGGCTAAGGTAGCCATCAAGAATCATTACAATGGATCGCTCAATCCTTACGCGCAATTCCGGAAGGTGGTCTCGGAGGCGGATTACTTTGGTTCGCGATGGGTATCCTTCCCTTTGCGCACTTATGATTGTGCTCCGATCACCGACGGGGCTGTGGCCGTGGTTTTGACTGCGGAAAAAAAAATAATCCGGGTCTCTGGCCTCGGTCATGCCACCGATACCCTGGCGGTTCGTCACCGGGATTCGTTCACCTCCTTCCGGTCCACTCGGCTGGCTGCCCAGCAAGCCTACAACATGGCCAAAATAAATCCCCAGGACATTTCCGTGGCCGAAGTGCATGATGCCTTCACTCCCTTTGAAATTATTGGCACGGAAGACTTAGGATTTTTTCCCCCCAAACAAGGATGGAAAGCCCTGGGAAAGGGCCTAACCTCGATCAAAGGAAAAATACCCATTAATCCTTCGGGAGGTCTTAAGGCCCGAGGCCACCCGGTAGGGGCTTCGGGGCTGGCTCAGATCGCGGAAGTGGTTTGGCAATTGAGGGGTGAATTGGAACCATCGCGCCAAGTCCAGGGGGCGAGGATCGGCCTGAGCCAAAATATTGGGGGGTTGGCCAACAACAATTTAGTGACCATCTTAGAACGTACCGACTCCTACCGCCCAGTTCCAGTATACTGGCAATCTCTCTTTAACGCTGGCAATACCGATCCTAAGGAGATCTCCGAACAGCCTCCCTCTGCGAATTACGGAACCTTGGAAACTTTTACCACCCTTTACACTACCCCCGAAGGAGTTCCATCGCCCCTCACCCTTGGATTCGTGCGCACGAATGACCAGAAAATGATTTTGGCCCGCGCTCGCCAGGAGAACCTGAAAATAGGGCAAAGGGTCCAATTGGAAAGGGAAGGAGATCTTTTTTACTTTCGAGAAGGCTCCTTTACCGGATGGATGAAAGAGAGAATAGGAAGATGGTTAAGCCGGGTTTTTATTCCTCCCAACCCTAAGGAGGGAAAATCTTGAACGAAGAGCAGGTATTAAGCGTCGGTAGCTACCTCCGGCAGGAGCGGGAGCGAAGGAACATCTCCTTAGAATCTGTTGCCAAAGTAACGCGCATCACCTTGCAGAACCTCGAAGCCCTGGAAAGAGATGATTTCCGCCTCCTTCCCGCTCCAGTTTTTACGCGCGGTTTCCTGCGCATGTATGCCGCTTACCTCGGGATCGACCCCAAGGAAGTCCTGGCCCTCTATGAAGCTCAGGTGGATTTCTCATTGGTTTCTCCCAAAATGAAAATTGGCCCCCCTCCCAAGAAGATCCGGCCCCTGGTGAAATTCGCCCTTGTTTTATTCATCTTAGCTTTGGCCGTGGGTATTCTCTTTTCTTCTTTCTACAAAAAAACGCTTCCTCCACCTCCATCTCCTCCTTTACCTGTTCCAGAGGCTTCCTCTTTGCCAACGCCACCGGATAAAACACTTCCTATCGAGGACCTTCCCTCCCCGGAAAAAGAATTGTTAAAGACTCCGGCGGTATCAGCCCCTCCTCCTGCCCCAACTCCTGATTTAATTGAGGGCGAGAAAAAGAAGGAACGGAGGCATGTCCTCAAAATCAAGGCTACAGAAGTGACCTGGCTCCGCATTCAATCCGATAACCAGAAGGAGGAGGAGGCCCTCCTTCAACCCCAAGAGTCGTCAACCTGGACCGCCCGGCGTCAGTTCAAAGTTACTGTTGGCAATGCCGGTGGGGTGGAAATTTCTTTCAACGGAGTTCCCCAAGGGCGTTTGGGAGATTCCGGTGAGGTTGTCCACCTGCTGCTGCCGAAAGAGATAAAGAAGAAGGTTGCCGGCGAAGAAAAGAAGGAACCTTAGAAGTTCGGAATGCCGCATCCGGAATGCGGAATGGGGAGTCAGGCTCGAATCTTTATGTACAGAGCGCTAAATGCATGACGCATAAGGCTCTTGCAAAAGTCCGTAATTTACCCTTCGACAGGCTCAGGGTGAACGAGCTTAGGTTGAAATTATTTAGTTTTTCCGTTCGTGGTGAGCTTGTCGAACCACAAAAAAATACTTTTGCAAGAGGCTCGATTATTACCAGATTTTCAACAATGTTTTTCAATAAGCGCATATCCATGAGAATACGCCAAGGAGGATGGGCGTTGATCCGACAATAATACAAACGCAATAAATTTCTTTACAGGTCATTGCGAGCCTGAAAGGCGCGGCAATCTCGTTTTTCTTGGGATTGATTCGTCGCTCCACTCCTCGCAATGACAGGTTATTTAATGCGTTTGTATTAGTACAAGATAGGTTAAGACGGCTGGGAATTATCAACCGGGGGAATTTTATCCAATATATCTTTCACGGTCTTTAAAACAAATTCTGCACCTTCTTTTGCCTCCTGGGCATCCGAGGGGCCATAATTCTTTTCAAAGTAGAAGGCCGGCGCCCTCTTTTCCGATAGTTCTGCTGAAATCCTTGCTATTTTCATCGAGTCATCCATGTTCATGGAAATTCCCCGTTTTTCGAGGATCTTTAGAAAAAAAGCGGAAGGATCATGAACCTTTGGATATTCAATGCCAAGGATTTTGAGTATCCCTTTCTGAGCCAGTTCGACTACCTCCTGACTTTTTCGGACGACAATATTCCATGATCCACGGAGAAATGCTCTCTCCACTTCTCCGAAGTATTCTTCCGCTTCCTTGATTAAATTTTGGCCGGCTTCCCTGTTGGTCATAAGGTGATCTCGAAAACCTCTCCGATTTTAAGATCCGGCTTGAGGTCCCAGGCCCAGCTGCCATCCTTAAGGACAATTTTGCGCGACCCCATTCTTTCAAGTTTTTTTTGCAACACCTTGATCTTCCCTGCGAGGAATCCTTCTTTATCTTTTAACAGGATGCCATGATCCATGATATCCAGAAGAATAAGGGGTTTTTGGGAAAGTTCAGTGGAAGTCATGAATATACAGGAAGGCTCCGGGAAAAGGCCTTTCTCAGTTAGCCTTTGATACACCTCCTTTTCTCGGATCTCCAAAAGTACATCCACTAATCTTTTGATGGGGTCATCGGGAATATGCTCATGGATGAAGAGAAGATCAATATCGCTGTAAGGACCTGCCTCTCCCCGGGAGACGGATCCGAAAAGGGCAACCGCTATGATTCTGGCCGGAGCGAATCGGCATTCAACCTTCATGAGAAGAGAATCCAGAAATTCTCTATAATCCCTGTAGCTCAACCCTATTTTTACCACTACGTTTTCCCCATTTGCTAAAATGGATAGCACATCCTTAAGGTTTAAACAACAAAAAATAGTATCCCTTCAGCCATGGGGGGGTAGCCAAGATCGGAGGGAAAAAGCTTCGGCGTAATTGCGAAGGGCGCCCATGGCCCGGAGGCCAGTCCAGTCCGCTTGGAATCATAAGGCGCTGATATCTCCGTGGATGGAGCGGGGATGACGCCTCCCGCCTTCTGCGGCGGAAGTTCAGTGAGTTCAGCATGACCAGGGGTATCCCGGCCGATGCTTCCGGCGCGTACCGGCCTGGCCCCCGGGCCAACAACAGAATCTTTCCCAGGGAGAGCTTCTCCTATAGCCCCCCGTCACTGAAGAGTTGCCAAAAAATATTTGGAGAAAATACACGTCATGATCTATATTTGCTCTCATTCCGCACTCGCGATCCCGAAATTATTAAAAGGGATAGGCTGGTTATTTTTAGCAGAAAGATTACCGCGCAAGTTTGAAAAATCCCCAAGACCGGGACGAGGATGACTCCCACCAGGAGGGCGCCCAGCCAGGCCCCTAAAAGATCCGAGGCATAGAGAATCCCTGCGGGCCGGCCTACTCTTTCCCCGTTACGGGTGAAAATGCGGCTGGAGAGGGGAAACTCAAAACCTACCCAGAAACCCGAAAGGATGCTTACAACCAAGAATCCCAGCCTTATTCCTTGGAAACCGAAAGCTCCTGTTGGCGAAGAGTAGAAAAGGCCGAATAGAATCCCACTTAGGATGCAGGACAAGATGATCCAGACCTCAACTCTTATTAAGGACTGAATCAATCTCTGAATTTTTTCAATGCTGCGGGTCATCAGCCAGCTTCCCAGGGCCACCCCTACCATAAAGAACGCCACGAGAAGGCCAATCCATTGGTAGGTGTAACCGTAGAGAGTCTGAAAAGAAAAAATCAAAAGAATGCTCATCGCTGTTCCGAAGAAACCTGTTGTCACCACGACCCAGATGATTGGTCTTTGGGTTATTGTTTTTCCGGAGATTTTCCGCCAGACAAAAGCGCTGAAGACCCATATCCCAAGGGAAAGGGCAAAGTGCCACAGATGAAGGTTTCCAATCCTGCTCCAGAAGAATTGAATCGGTGGATACAATTGGGCGTTCCAGTAGGCGATCCCGTAATAGAGCCCGGAGGGATTGGCATCTTGATTTAAACGAACCCCTCTTCCCTGTCGCAGCGATTCTTGCAACCATTTTAGACGCTGCTTTTCAAGCTTGCGTTGAATATGAAAGTCCGTTAAAAATTGCGTTTTTATTTTTTTCTCCTGCAAGCTGGTTATAAAGCGTTCCGGGGTGAGCGGCCCAAGGTCCTTTGAGGGTGAGGCCATAATGAAGTTGGGATCCCCAGGTATGATTGAGACCGAAGGGAAGACTCTCCGTAGAGATTGCAGCACAGTCAAATTGAGGTTTCTCACTTCCGGCCCTAAGTAAGTTTCGGAGCCGGGGATGGATAAAGCCAGGATTCCATCCTCTCTCAGGATCCGGAAAACTTCCCGGAAGAAATCCACCGTATAAAAACGGTTCAGTTCCAAGGTAGAAGGTACTGGAAGGTTCAGAAGGACGCCATCAAATTTTTTTAAAGTCGTTTTTATAAACAATCGGCCATCCAAGGGGTGAACCTCAAGCCGCGGATCTTCCATCTCGCGCCGGGTTAGGGGTGTCAGATTCTCCTTGATTAATTGGATGATAAGGGGATCGATTTCGGCGTAATGGACCTCTTTAACTGGATGTTTTAATACTTCATGAATGACTCCACCGAATCCTCCGCCCACAATCAGGACCTTTTGGGGAGAAGGGAGGAGCAGAAGGGGATAATGGACCATTTCTTCCACAAAGGCAATGTCCGGGACTGGAGAATTGCAGATGGGAATTCCGTTGGAGAAAAAAGTCAGCTGCTCTTCTCTGCGGCCCACGGTTACATTCCCGTAGGGGGACCAGCGGGATTGCAAAATTTCTAGCCCCGCCCACAGCCGGTTCATGGAACGCTTTTCGATGGTCTGGCTTCCCGAAGGGGTCAGCAGCAGCAGGTCGGCAATTAGAAAAAAGGACCACACTCCAGAAAGAGCCCGTTTCTTCTTTCGTTCCGTTCCAGGCCGGAGAATCAGGAGAAGCCCAGACACCAGATTCGCTCCCCCGAGGAGAAAAGCTACCTGAAAAGAGTTGAAAAGAGGAATCAACCAAAAAGTATAGAGGATCCCCCCCAATCCTGCCCCGAGAGCTTCGAAGAGGTAAACTCTCCCGAGGGAGGTATAGACTTTGGGGGTCGACTTAGAATGGAGGGTGCACCCCAGGGCAAACAGAATTCCATCCAGGATTCCCATGGGGGCCAGAAGGGGAACGGTCCAGAAAAAAATCTGGAGAAGGCTGGCTCCTTCTCCAAGAGACAGGCCGCTGAGATCCCTAACGGAACGAATTCCATAGATCGTCAGAGGAAGCAGCATCGCAATCAGGAGCTGGGCAAAGGCATACCCTATTTCCTGCCATCCCCACTCTTCAACCTTTTTCCCAATCAGAAAGCTTCCCGCCGCCTCCAACAGGAGCCAGTTAGACAGGATGATGGCAATAGAGAGCTCATTCCCGGCAAAGACCACCAGGAGTTCGCGGATGACCATCACTTGGGTTATGGTAAAGGTAAACCCCATTAGGAGCAGAGCAAAAATAATAGGGAGGTTCATGGGATGTTTCTCGTTGGAGAGGATTGAATTATTCATTACGCCCCTTGGAGAATTATAGCAAAAACCCGGCCTCTTCCTGAATGAAAAAAGGAGCTCCTTCCCTCCGAGATATCTTTCTGCTATGATCTTGCTAAAAAAGTTTTTCCGAACCCATGCCCTTTTACAAAACACCAGCCATCGTCCTCCGCTCAATCCCTTACGGTGAAGCGGATAAAATAGTCACCCTTTATACCCTTGATTTTGGTAAGGTCAAAGGAATCGCCAAAGGGGCCAAGCGATCGCGCAAGCGCTTCGGCAACACCCTGGAAATCTGTTCTTACATCACCCTTTCTTTTTTCGAGAAAGAGACCTCGGATCTGGTTCGGTTGAACCATTGCGACCTGATTCA
>Ga0299915_10004602_pt1 | contig 10062 bp, 4 predicted proteins | sample RVTome_13_FD_200263 | JGI IMG/M metagenome (GOLD analysis project Ga0299915, IMG submission 200263) | Soil microbial communities from uranium-contaminated site in the Upper Colorado River Basin, Wyoming, United States - RVT92D227 (version 2) ...
CTGAATTTGAATTAGTACGTGAATCAAAGAAAGGAAACGGCCATGACAGACCCACGCAGAAAGTTCTCCGCGGAAGAAAAAGTCCAGATATTGCGGCTGCATCTGCTCGAGAACCAGCCGGTTTCAGACGTTATATTGTCCACTGGGAGATTCGCCAATCAATGACCGAGGCAGACGTTGAAATTATCTTACAGCGAGCCGAAGCGATCCTTGCCGGTCGCGTTGCCAAACTCGCCGCTGCCAGGGAAGCACGCTAGGCAAGACGCAAAGCATCGTGATGAATAGCAACTTGACAGTAGCCGAAGAGGTTATAACAATACCATTGGCCGGTGAAACGGAAGCAGGCTCTGCAGAGCTGCAGCCCGTTCGGCTGCGCTCAGGGCAGGCTCTGTCAAGGATAGCCGGCTGGGTGTGACGGATTACCGTATGGGTGGCCGTTCTCAAATCGGCCGCCCAGCACACTTCCTCGAAATGGTAATCCAGAACTCCCTTATGCCTAAAAGAACCTCCTTGCCGAAGGCAAGGCATTCTTTAACCGTAAGTGGAAATTGTCCAATTCACGCTGAACCTGTACATTATGACCTCCAGGAGCTTGTCCGAAACTCGTCGCTGCTGCGAAAATACTACTACCTCTTCAAAGCCCTCGACCTTTCCATCCTGCCCGACAGAAACCACGGAGTCGGCAGAACCGGCCACTCACAACACGCCATCCTGCTCAAACAGCCCGAGAAAATGCGCTGCCATAAGATGTTTGCACAACTGCCAACACAGCATATGACCGGCTGATGTGCCGCCGGTTGACGTTGAATGATTAACTTGATAAAGAGCAATGACAGGGGCATCAAAGATACCCTGCCTCTATAAAGGCCTTTCGGCCTTAAAAAATCTCAAAACTCATACCACATTGCAAAAACCATCGGCTCCGACTCAAATCCATCGTTTATCAGCTCCGACCTCTGTCAAAAATCACTCGTTTTGCAGAAGCCTTGTCTTGTTACAACAAAATACGTCCTTACTCCTTACTCTCTGAACCGGGACCGGGCAAAACGGGCAAAAGGGGCATCTCCTTGCCCTTGTCCGGCGTTATTACACCGCCGCTCATCACGAATCTGAACGCCTCTTCGATCGTCATGTTTAAATCTATTGCATTCTTTTTCGGGACCATTATTATGAAACCCGTGAACGGCGCCGGAGACGTGGGCACCAGCACTGTTAGAAACTCTTTTCTCACACTCTCTGTCACCTTCTTAAGACCGGAGCCCGTCACCATCCCCAACGACCATATACCCTTACGAGGGTACTCAACCGCAACCACCCTCGAGAACGACAATTTCCTTTGCTGTTCCGGCGACACAAGGAAATCCGTCACCTGCTTAACATAGGGATAAACCCTTCGCAGCCCGGGCGCATTCAAGATGAATCCCTCAATCATCCGCCACAGAGCCCTGCCGAACACGCTTGCCAATATCGCCCCGACCAGACAAACCGCAACCAGCGCGATGATGAAACCGACTATCGAGCCGGCCTTTCGCTTCACCAGAATCTCGGTAAGATCCTCCTTGGGAATGCCCCCTTCTCCCTGTAAGCTCGCTATCACCCAAACGAGGCCGCGATTTATGTGAACACTGACATTCTCCTGGATGAAAGTGTATGCCATCACGAATATCCAGACAGTCAGAACCGCCGGCAGCAAAACAGCCAGACCACGGAGGAAGTAGCCTTTGATACGTCCTGTAACGGCCATATTTCTAGCGCATAGTCCTTTGTCGTTGCAGACAACCTTGTCTTGCTCTATTGCAGGCGCGCTTCCCGCGCCTGCCGCCGACCAACGTATATTACTTCACCGAGCTGTCGCAGTCAACAGAAAAGTCCTTAGGCAAATGTGCGCCAATCAAATGTATCACAGCTCCAGGCAAAGACGCGACAATCCAGATAAACCGCTGGCACAGGGCAAGCGCCATCGCATCCGCCTCTGCAACACGCGCAAAATTGACGAAGAGCCATACGAGCATGCCTTCTATCACAACAGCCCCGCCTATGCTCACAGGGACGGTCCCAAGCACCCACACAAGCGTGAAGAAAACATAATAATACTTGATGCTCGCTTGAATTCCGAGATTCCTCCCGAGAAACCAGAAGCCCGTGATGGTCATAATCTGCAAAACAACTGTGAGCACGAACGTTGCAAGAATCGCCAGAGGGTTCTTGCTGTAAAGTCTGCCGGCGCTGACCAGCTTCGTGAGTGCTTTGGCCCCTCGTGTGCGAACAGCGCTCCATTGCTTTGCGAGCATCGCCCGCCCCCTCGCGTGCACAAGAAACCCTCCAACAACAGCCGCGGACGGCAAAACAATCAGCCACCAATAACGCGCCAAGAGGCCCGCAGAATCATCTCGACCGGCGAATTCGATCTTTCCGCCATCCGGCCGCAGGAAGAAAAAATAGAAGAAAACCGCAATTGCCAGAGTGCTAATCAGGCCTATCGCCCTATCCACTAACACGCTCAGACCCGCCTCGAACTTCTTGTCCGTATGCTTCGTCACGTACCAAAGCCGAATCAAATCCCCGCCGACCGAGCCCGGCATGACATTGTTGTAGAACCACCCAAGAAGGTATAATCTCACCGCCATCCAAAGACTTATGAAGATACCCTGAGTCCGCAGCAGAAGCCACCAACGAAGGCCAACCATAATCTGGCTGAGGCAGAATATCCCGAATGCCCCGCAAAAAACCAACATATCCATCCGGGCAAAGATGGCCTTTAGCTCTGCCCACCTGCCCTCCCTGGATAGCCAAACGGCCCCGGCAATAACGCCAACGACGACCACGACAGTGCGAAGCACCACCAGTATTTGCCTTTTCTTGTTGGCCTTGCCGTCAGCCACTGGCACAACTTTCTCTTAAATATGACCTTGTTTTTGCCGATAATAGCAGTTACAACCTACCCTGGCAAGCAGCTATGAACAACGATTTAGGAGGCCATATACGTGGGCGTAAGCAAGTCTATTGACGAAGGCCTGGATTTCAGCCCGAAATTCGACGAAAAGGGCCTAATCACGGCTATTGCCCAGGATGCAGCGACAGGACAGATCCTTATGGTCGCCTATATGAACCAGGAAGCGCTCGATCAGACTATTCAAACCGGCTACGCCACATATTTTAGCAGATCACGGCGGAGACTATGGAAAAAGGGCGAACAAAGCGGACACATCCAGAAGGTGCAACAGATCCTGGTCGATTGCGACCAGGACTGTCTCATTCTGAAAGTAACCGTTGATGCAGGCCAATGCCACGTCGGCTACCAATCGTGTTTTTATCGGGCCATAAACAAAGATACTGCAAAAAAACTCGAATTTGTCGCTGGAAAGACCTACGACCCGAGCAAAACTTACGATTAGTAACACCACGGCCCCGATTTACAGCGTCGTATCTGCTTGATATACAGGCAGTTAGCAAACTTGTGCGGCGAAAACGCCCAGCAGCGAATGCGTCGTCCCATAAATGAGAATCTTCACGATTCTGCTGTTTTTTTTGAAAATTTTGCTATTCGTTTTGGTGCCGTTGTGGTATGATAGTCTATTATTAAGAAAGTGTGGAACAAGGCGCCACAACGAGGAGTGGCTGTGATGGTGTTGTTGTGTCATCTTCGCGTTCGGTTTTCGGACGTACCTTTGTACCGTTCAACAGTCTTTCCCTATGAGCAAACGGCAGTAGTCCGCGGCCTGTGCCGCCGGACGACCCATAACAAAAACAAAATAGAGTATTCTGCATTTGGAAGGAACCATCTTTTTTTGGAGGACTGAACTATGAAAGCTGTGAAGTTTAACTGGTTATTTGTTGTGTGCGCAATTGTCCTGTTGGCCGGCGTTGGCCCGGTAACACTGGGCGATTGGAATCCCGGCGACCCGCACAAGATGCACTTTCCCCAGTTGCCCGACCCTATGGGCTGGGATGTCTGCGTAGTCGATCAGTGGGTCGCAGACGATTTTATGTGCACAAAAACCGCACCCATCGACGACATCCACTTCTGGGTCTCCTGGCGAGAGGACTTGATGGGTGACATTGGCATGCTGACGCCTGACATATCCATCTGGAGCGACGCCGGCGGCCGACCGGGAGCGCGCCTGTGGACGTGGAACGGAGAAGGCGACGTCGCCGCCCGGCTCTCCGGTACCGGTGTGCAAGGCTGGGTCTGCCCGAGCGCCGGGGAGATGAGGTACCCCGACCACAACATGTACCTCCAGGTCAACATAACTAATATTGCCGACCCGTTCACCCAGAGGAAGGACACGACCTACTGGCTCGTTGTCAGGGTGGGCCTGCCTCCACCTGTCTCACAGAGGATAGGATGGAAGACCTCCAAGACCGACCCGCCGGGGCCCCTCTGGGGCAAGCCCGCCTTGTGGTCGGTTGACACGATTAACTGGATGCAAGTGACGACCGGCACAATCGTGCCTCAAGTACACGATATGGCCTTTGTGATAACCGGCAAGACCCAACCACCGTTTGGGCCGCCGACATTAAGTGTTGACGGCTGGATCAACCCAGAGCCGTGGCACGCCTGGATTGAGCCGGGTAAGCCGGTGCCCGTCCAGCTTCAGGTTACAGACCCCTGCAACGCGATCGAGTGTGTGGAGTTCTCCTATTCTCTCGATAGTGGCCAAAACTGGGTTCTCTTCGAGACCGACTGCGACGGCAATGAGCCGTACGAAGATACGATAGGCGGGTCGTCGAACAGAGGCGACGGCTGGACCGGACATCTGATGCTGACCCAGCCTGTTGGAGAGGCCATGCCCATCCTCATCAAGGGCACGGCACACTATGCCGATAGCTTCTTTGATGTCTTTACTGAATTGAGCCTCGACTCTACACCGCCCAGCTCGGTCGAGCTTAACATCCACGACTGGGAGGTCGTCCACGAAGATACCTTTATGCTCGATGTTACCCCGATGCTGGCCGACATACAGTATATCTGCGTTTACGTCCAGCCCAAGCCGGAAGAATACAAGAAGGGCATTCCGGGCATCAGCCAGCAGCCGCACTCAAGCACACATTGTGCGCCGACTGCCGCTGCCGCGTGCCTGAAGTATTTTGAAGGTCAGGGCGACGGCGAGATATGCGGCGGCCTCAACGACCACGACTTGGTCGACGCCCTGGCCGATAAGGCCAAGACCAATCAGGGCAAGTCCGGCACCAACCCATCGGACCTCGCCAATGCCATGGAGGAGTGGGCCAAAGAGCACGGCGACGGGTACACCGTCCGCGGACCAAAGGGCTTCGACTGGAAAGAGGTGCGCGATGAGCTCGAACGCAGTCAGGATGTATTAGTTGGAATCTACTGGCCGAGCGGCGGTGGGCACAGGATGACGATGAACTCCATCGTCAACAGACCCCTGCCAAACGGCAAGATTCGTGTCGATTTCATGGACCCTTGGACAGGCACCATTGAGTACGGCGACCTGGACCCCGCCACGGGCCAGGTGACCAACTTCGAAGGCGCCGGCGCCAGCGGCAGCCTCGGTAACATCATAATTGTCTGTCCTAAGGAGGACGACCCCAGCGGAGGAGGCGGCGACCCGATTCCAGGCCCCGACCCGGATCCGATTCCAATCCCGCTTCCGGACCCGGGGCTCTATACAGTGCGTGTTGTCGTTGTTGACCGCACTTTGCACGCAGCAACCATCATCAGGATCGTCGAAAAACAGGCGTCTGAATTCGGCGACGCCCCGGAGGGCGCCCTGGCTTATCCGGACACCTGCAGGAAGGGAACATTCCCGACCTGTATGAACGTCGGGCCGTTAATGTCGTTTATCCGGCACGCAAGCTCGGGACGATTGTTCTTCGGGCCTAAGCTCGACCTCGAGGTCGAAGGCAACGCCGGAGCCTGTCCGATGTTCAACCCGAACACCTACAACCGGGATGAGTGTTTCCAGGACGGCGATGCGGGCCTTATTCTTCCGCCGGCCTACACGATTGTCGGGCCAATCGGCTCTGAGCAGGTTGTCCCCTGCGTAGCCAGTCAGACGGGTTCCCTCGGAACCGTCTGCACGGCCGCCACCTGGGGCAAGGACGTAGATATCCACGTGACGAATAACACCCCCACAGTGGCTTACGTGAACGTCCTTATGGACTGGAACAGGAGCGGCGAGTGGAGCGGCGCTATCGTCTGTCCGCAGTGCTTGGGCGGCGCGGTCGCTCCGGAGCACGTTCTTGTTGACTTCCAGGTGCCCCCAGGCTACAGCGGGAAACTGTCAACACTTATGCCCGTGGCACAGACGTTTATGATCGGACCCTATCCGGAATACATCTGGACGAGGTTCACAGTTACGCCCAACAGAATGGGTATCGGCTGGACGGGCGATGGGGTCAGTCTCGCCGATGGCGAGACCGAAGACTACCTCCTCCACGTAAAACCGGCTCCGGTCAGCAGCGACTGCGACTGGAACGTTGGCGACGACCACAAGATGCACCACCCGCAGTTGCCTGACCTTACCCCGACCGGCGTTGACGTCGATATGTTCTGGACTCCGCTGGCGGACGACTTTAAGTGCAGCCAGAGCGGCACGATTACCGACATTCACTTCTGGGGTTCATTTGCCGATGACTGTCTGCCTGCCGGAGGTCCGGCAAGCCTCACCTTCCAGATCACCATTTACTCAGACGTCCCGGCTGGCGTCGATCAGCCCTGGAGCCATCCCGGTGAGCCGCTGTGGACGCGGAGGTTTGAGCCTTGCACCTACACGGTTCGCCAGGTGGCGGACAGCAACGTCGAGGACTGGTACGACCCGGCCACAAAGCTCTACCTCCCGCAGAATCACTTCAACGCGTACCAGTACAACATCTGCATGGCCGACGCCGACGTTTGGGAGCAGCAGGCAGGCAGAATATACTGGCTGGAGATCAAAGACATCGTTCCTGCAGGCTTTGAGGCGGATTACACGTTTGGCTGGAAGACCTCGCTGAAGCACTGGAACGACGACGCAGTCTATAGGCCGGCGACGACCGGCGGCTGGGCAGAACTGCGCTATCCCGTTGGGCATCGGCTCCATCCCCAGTCGATCGATCTGGCTTTCGTGATAACGGGCGAGGCTGCGCCTCCGCCAGACACTGACTGGGGCGATGCGCCCGACCCGACTTATCCGACGCTGGCGGTCAATTTCGGCGCGAGCCACACGATTGTCCCGTTTGTATTTATGGGCGCCGGCGTCGATGGTGAGCCGGATGGTCAGCCGAACGTTGGTGCGACGGGCGACGATGCCGATATCGACCCGCTGAATCTACCGCCGAACTTCGACGACGAGGACGGCGTTACGTTTGACACGCCGATGATACCGGGAGTGATGGCGCAGATTACTGTCACCGCTTCGCTCGCCAATGCGTTTATCAGCGTGTGGGTTGACTTCGACGGCGACGGAGGCTGGGGCCAGGCGCAAGACTACGTGGTTCAAAGCGCGGTGTCGGCGGTGGGGAACAATGTGTTCCAGTTCCCGGTTCCCGCCGGCGCGGTGCCGGGCACCCAGGCGTATGTGCGGGTGCGCTTCACGACGTTCCCTCAGATAGGGTTTGCCGGACCTGCGCCGAACGGCGAGGTCGAGGACTACGTTGTGATTATTGAGGCGCCTTATGAGCCTAAGCCGCCGGTTGAGCACGTCAAGTGGTCTCAGCCGCCGATTGAGATAGATCCCTTGCTCGGCAGAATGCCGACGTATTGCGGCTGGGATGAGCCATCCTTCTCCACAAAAGAGATGGGGACACAACCGGCCTCTTGGCAGATCGCGGCCGATGACTTCAGATGCCTCGGCACGATGCCCATAACCTCCGTTCACTGGTGGGGTTCATACAAAGGCTGGCTCGAGCGTATTCCGCCGCCGGGACCGACTCCGGAATACTGGCAGATTGCGTTCTGGACCAATGCGCCGATTGACGCAGTCCACCCCTACAGCCGACCGCAGAAGCTGCTCTGGTCTATCGGGGTAAAGCCGGACAGAGTCGAAGAGGTCTGGGTCGGAATGGATCATTTCCCGAATCCGGGTATGATTCCCGACTCCTGCTTCCAGTATTTCGTCAAGCTCCGGCCCGAAGAGGTCTTCTGGCAGGAGAAGTACATCGCAAGCCAAGGCGGCGACACCATCTTCTGGATCAGCATCACAGCGGTTTATCGCGGCTTCCCGGGGCCTATATACCCGTGGGGCTGGAAGACCAGGCCCGCACACTGGATGGATGATGGGGTGACATTCTCACTTCGTCAGGACAACCTCCAGGTCGGCCAGGTGCTCGACCCGGCGACAATCACTCCTATCGAGGCGTCGATTTGCGGTGCAGAACCGCAGAGCTTTGATCTGGCCTTTGAGCTCGACACCGACCCGAATTACATCAAGTGGGAGCAGCCCTTCACCGGTCTGCGTCACTGGCCGCACTATGAGGACGTGAAGTCGATGGGCGAGGAACATACGGTGACGGTGGAGCTGACCAAGTATGAACAGCCGCCGGACCTCACCGAGACAGGCATCGACGTGGACGCCACTTTTGCCGATTTGCCGAGGTGGCAGCCTCAGAGACTTGCAGATGACTTCCCGTGTGATACGAGCGGGCTGATCACGGATGTCCATATTTGGGGTTCGTGGTACCACGATATGCTGCCGGGGATGCCCCCGCCGCATCCTGGAAACGTGGCGTTTAAGCTGAGCATTCACGCCGACATTCCAGCCAGCACCAGCCCGACGGGCTACAGTATGCCAGGCGCGGTGCTGTGGACAAAGGAATTCCAGCCCGGGCAGTTCGAGGTCAGCACAGAAGCGGCGGGCCTGCACGAGGGTTACTTCGTACCTTGTGCGCCATACTACGAGCCGCTTGGCGACACTATATGCTTCCGTTACGACTTCTACATCAATCCATCCGAGGCCTTCCCTCAGAAGGGCGCGCCTGGCAAACGCATCGTGTACTGGCTTGGTGTTGAGGCCAGGCCGATAGGCGGCACCACTCAGGACGTCCGGTTCGGCTGGAAGACGTGCAGGTTCGATAAGCGTTGGAACGACGATGCGGTCTGGCAGACAAACCAGATGCCGATTCCCCGGCCGTGGGAAGAGCTTAAGTACCCCGTGGGTCACCGGTATGCAGGCCAGTCGATGGACCTCGCGTTTAAGATAACGACTCAGGAAGTGCGCCAGGAGATTGTGATCAATCAACTGGTCGCCGATGACTGGGAATGCCACAGACACACACCGATAACGGCTGCTGTGTGGTGGGGCTCTTACATCGGCTACGGATATGAGGCCTGTGTGTGCCAGACTGGTCCTCGGCCGGTGAAGCCGGATTACTTCCTGCTTCAAATCTGGCCGGATGTGCCGGCAAATGTCGATCTGCCGTATAGCCATCCGGACCAGAAGCCGATCTGGGAGTATAAGGCATACAACTACGATGAGGTTCTGGTCGGCTTTGACAAGCATCCTGAGCCGGGCGAGCCGGGTCAGATTGGCGGCAAGGAGCCGGTATTTAGGTACTCGGTGCGGCTGCCGAAAGAGAACTGGTTCCGCCAGAAGGAAGTGGATGGCATCTACTGGTTCAGCGTGGTGGCGGTGTATAAAGACCCGCTGCCGGTCATATATCCGTGGGGCTGGACCAACCATCAGTACATAGGCAGGATAGACAATGCCGTCGCCGGCACAATGGATCCGACCGGCGCCGGATGGGAATGGAGAGAACTCTTCGATCAGACAGGCTTGAGCGAGGATATGTCGTTTATCCTGTTCACTGAGCCCGGCTGCTTCCCATCATCCTACTCGACCTACCTCGACTGGCTTGCTCTCGGCAAACCGAACTGCTGGTGCGGCATCTACGGCACACCGCAGTGGCCCTATCAGTGCGACGGCGACGCCGACAACAAGACCGAGGGCGTGATTACCAAGTACAGGGTATCCTTGAACGACCTGAACATAATCATTGCCAACTGGAAAAAGAAGATCAATGATCCGGCTCTCGATCCTTGTGCGGACATCGACCATAAGCCCGAAGGCGTGATTACCAAGTACAGGGTATCCTTGAACGACCTGAACATAATCATTGCCA
>Ga0299915_10004603_pt1 | contig 10061 bp, 9 predicted proteins | sample RVTome_13_FD_200263 | JGI IMG/M metagenome (GOLD analysis project Ga0299915, IMG submission 200263) | Soil microbial communities from uranium-contaminated site in the Upper Colorado River Basin, Wyoming, United States - RVT92D227 (version 2) ...
TGACGATCACAAGCTGTTTATGAAGCGAACGGAGGTGCGAAGCAAGCAGGGAAACTCTCACCTGGGCCACGTGTTCCCGGATGGCCCCCCTCCGACCGGCCTTCGCTACTGCATGAATTCGGCGGCCCTGCGCTTCATCCCCAAAGAGGACCTGGAAAAGGAGGGGTATGGCCAATATCTAAAGCTCTTTGCGGAAAAGAAATAGCTTCACCCCTTTTTCTTTCTCTGCGTTCTCTGCGGCCTCGAGCGAAGCGGGCGAGAAAAAGCCTTTGTTTTTTGCAAAGCAAACAGGATGTGCACCCAATAATCACAACAAACTTTAGAGTTTCAGCTCCAGGAACACCACCCCGGGAATAGGATTGTGGCAATAGGAAGGAATGGGTTCGAAACCCAGTGATCCATAAAGCGCCCGGGCCTCTTTCATGGATGGAACCGTATCCAGACGCATGCGGGTATAGCCCTTCTTTCTCGCCTCTTGAATCACGGTTTGGGCCAGAGACTTGCCGATTCCCAGGTGGCGGAAGGACGGCCTCACAAACAGGCGCTTCATCTCGCAGATATCCCGGTCGATTTTTCTCAGGGCCACACACCCGGCGACCTGATCCCGGTGTATGGCCAGGAGGAGACAGCCTTCGGGCGGGGCATAGCCCCCCGGAAGGCCGGCCAATTCCTCTTCAAAATTCTGAAAATCGAGGGCGAAATCCAGGGTAGCAGCGTATTCCTCGAAGAGGATCTTCGCCTGCTGGAGATCTTTTTTTGCACGGGCAGGAACAACGGAAACCATAACCCAGGATTTGAAAATTCTGCCGACTCGGAATCAGGGTCAGCGTTTATAGTATCCCCACTCCACCATCCGCCCGTAGGCGTGCTGGGCGAATTTTCCCTGCTGCACGACCTGGAGGTAGCGGTGGTATTCCTTGGCCGCTTCCTCCTTGTTTCCCATCCCTTCCCGGGAGAATCCTTTGAAGAAGACGGTGGTGGGGTTGCCGGGGAGGACTTTTTCATAGGCGCTGAAATCCTGGTAGGCCCCGGCGAAGTCCCGGGTCTGGAGCTTGGCAAATCCGCTCAGGTAGTAGGCCTGGGCTTCCTGCGGATACACGGACTTGGCCGCCTCCGAGTAGCGGAGGCCCTCGGCGGGCTTTTTCTGGATGATCTGGCTGGTGGCCATCATGACCAGGCCGACATAGTCATTGGGGGTCTGCTTCAGGGCGTTCCGGAAATGGGCCTCCGCCTCCCCCATTTTCTGGCGGTTCATCTCCTGTTCCCCCTTTTGCAGCTCCTCGATGGTGCCCTTCATGGCGCGGAGCCTGGCCGTATGATCCATGTACCTTTCCCGGTTCAGGGGAAGGTTCTGGGCGGAAGCATATTTCGTCCGAGAATTTTGGACTGCGTTCTGGTAGCGCTCATCGCTCATGGGGTGGGTGGCAAACATGAGCTCAATGGTGCCGGGTTTGGATTTGGAGAGGCTTTGGAGCATGTCCATCAAACCCACCATCCCCTTCGGGCCATAGCCGGCCTTGACCATGTATTCCATCCCCAGGGCATCCGCCTCCCGTTCATTGTCCCGGCTGTAAGATGCCAACAGAGCCCCGGCCCCGATGCTTCCCACCGCGCCCGCCAGCTGTCCCAGCCCCCCGGCCACCGCGCCGGCCACCACGGAAAAGCCGCCCACAATCGTGTTGGTCAGCTTCCCTTTGGACATCTGCCGGGCCGTATGCCGGGCGTTCACGTGTCCCAGCTCATGGCCCAGGAGGGCCGCCAGTTCCGCTTCATCATCCAGAGAGAGAAGAATTCCCCGGGTGCAGGCAATGCTGCCCCCGGGAAAGGCATAAGCATTCACATAGTTGGCATTGACCACCCTAAAGGAATAGGGCATGTGGGTCCGGTGAGTTCGGGCCGCCAGGCTCTGCCCCACCTGATGGACATAATTGTTGAGGCCTGGGTCCTGGATCTGCCCGTAATCCGCCGAAAACTGAAAAGGGGCGTTCTGCCGGTCGATCTGGATTTCTTCTTCTTCGGAAACCAGCATCAACTGGGTTCTTCCGGTAACTGGGCTGGTGGCGCAGCTGACCGCCGCCCCGGCGGCGGACATGGACAGGAGCCACAAAAAATGCCGGCGGCTGAACGAAGGAAGTTCTCTCTCCCAGAAGGAAAATTCGTTCATACATCCCCCTCCCGTAATGTTCGTTCCAGGAATATTCTATTTTTACCACAAGACGGCGGATAAAAAAAGAAGATCTCCGGCTTTCTTTCTCCTTGATCGCCGCGGATGAAAAGGATAAATTGAATGAACTGGAAGATCAAAGAGCCCTTCGCTCTTCATCCATCTTCCCCATATCCATCCCGCAGGAGGAGTTCCATGAAGAAGATTCTCCCTTCTCTGTTCACCCTCATGGTGGCTTTGCTGAGTTACAGCATCGTCTCGGCCGCCCCCAAGGACACGGTAGTCATCGCCCAGGGGGTGGACCCGGGCACCCTGGATCCTCACAACCATCAGGAGACGCCGGCCTTCAACGTCTGTCTGAATATTTTCGACACCCTCCTCCTCCGGGACGACAACCTGAAGATTCAACCCCTCCTGGCCGCCTCCTACCGCCTGGTCAACGAAACGACCTGGGAATTCCAGCTTCAAAAGGGAGTCAAGTTCCACAACGGCGAGGATTTCAACGCGGCCAGCGTGAAGTACACCCTGGAACGGATGGCCGACCCGAAGAACAAGTTAAAGCAGACCTACTTTCAGGGGGTCATCGACCGCGTGGATATTGTGGACGACTACGCGGTCCGGGTGATCACCCGCAAACCTTACCCCTACCTGGACGCCCAGCTGGCCCATATCGGCCACATGCTGCCCCCGAAATACGCCCGGGAGAAAGATACCGCATACCTGGCAACCCATCCGGTGGGAACGGGGGCCTACCGCTTCGTGAAGTGGGTGAAAGACGATCAACTCCTGCTGGAGGCCAACGATAACTACTGGCGGGGAAAACCCAGGATCCCGAAGGCCGTTTTCCGGCCGATTCCCGAAGCCACGACCCGCGTGGCCGGGCTGCAAACCCAGGAGCTGGATGTCATCGTGAACATTCCTCCCCACCTGACCCGGCTGATGGACTGGAAGGGCCGTTCCTACGTTTCCAAAGTCCCCAGTTCCAGGGTCATTTTCGTGGCTTTTGACAATACCAAGGGAGGCCCGGTGGCGGACAAAAGGGTCCGCCGGGCCATCGCCCACGGCGTCAACCTGGACAACATCATTAAAAGGGTTCTGGACGGTAACGCCCTCCGCCTGGGGGTTCCTTTGACCCGGTATCATTTCGGTTTTGATCCGGCCTTCAAACCCATTCCCTACAGCCCGGAGAAAGCCAAGAAGCTCCTGGCGGAGGCGGGTTACGCAAAAGGATTTGACTTCGTTCTTCACGCCCCCACGGGCCGCTATCTCAACGACAAGGAAGTGGCCGAGGCGGTCGTCGGCGACCTGCTCAAAATTGGAATCAACGCCAGGGCGAACATCAACGAGTTCGGGACCCACATGAATATGCTCTATGCCCACAAGGGAGCCCCCGCTCACCTCTTAGGCTGGGGCGGCGCGACCTTCGACGCCGACGGAACTTTTTTCCCCCTCCTGCGCACCAAGCAGGTGCTCTCCCATTTTTCCAACGAACCCCTGGACCGCCTGATCGACCAGGGCCGGTCCATCATGGACCGAGCCAAGCGCCAGAAAATCTACTCGGAATCCTGCAAGATCTTCGAAGAAGAGGTGCCCTGGGCTTTTGCCTACCAGCAGATGGACATTTATGGGGTGAGTGAAAGAGTGAACTGGAAGTCCCGCGGGGACGAAAAACTGATCGTGTACAACATGTCGTTCAAAAAATGAGGATCAAGGCGCAAGGAGAATTCAGCCAAATGGAGAACGGGAAAAAGAGATGGGCCAGAATTGCCCTGGCCGGGATGGGGATTTTCCTTTTCATGATTCTGCCCACTGCCTCATCCGGTAAGGACCTTCCCAAGATTGCGGTGTGGGACCTTGTGGCCAGGGATGTGAAGGCGAGCTATGCGCAGGAATTGACCTCCATCCTGGCAAGTGAGATTGTCAAGTCAAAAAAATATGAAGTCTATAGCCAGGAGAACGTCCGAACCTTGGCGGGGTGGACCGAAGAAAGAATGAAACTAGGATGTACAAGCACCCAATGCCTCACCGCTCTGGGGCAAATGGATGTTGCCAAACTGATTTCCGGGAGCGTGGGGAAAATCGGGAATCGGTACTCAGTTTCCTTGAGTTTATTTGATACCCAAAATGCTCGGGCGGAGAATATGATTTCGGAATTCTGCCGCTCGGAGGACGAGCTTATCGATCTGGTGCAGGTGGCCGCAAGGAAATTACTCGGAGAGCCAGTGGCGGCATCCGCCGGTGAGCAAGAACCGCGCGAAAGAACGATCCCGAAGACTAGCGGGGAAAAGAATAGGGTTGATGGAGAAAGATTCCTTGCCGACAAGAAATTAACCCCCGAGGAGATGAAAAAAATGGCCGAGACGACCGCCGTGATCGAAACCAAGTTAGGCGACATCGAACTCAAATTCTTTCCCGACGTAGCCCCCAACCACGTGAAGAACTTCGTCGACCTGGCCAAGAAGAGGTTCTACGATGGGACCATCTTCCACCGGGTGATCCCGGGGTTCATGATTCAGGGAGGGGACCCCAACACCAAGAACCCCGACCGCTCCACGCACGGAATGGGCGGCCCCGGCTACACCTTGAAGGCGGAATTTAACAATAAGCCCCACAAAAGAGGGACCCTCTCCATGGCCCGGGCCGCAGACCCCAACAGCGCCGGGTCCCAGTTCTTTATCTGCGTGGCTCCCGCGTCCTTTCTGGACAAGCAGTACACGGTCTTCGGCGAGGTGGTCTCGGGAATGGATGTGGCCGATAAAATCGTGAGCCAGCCGAGGGACAAAAGAGACAATCCGAACGACCGGATCGAGATGAAGGTGAAGATCATAGAAAAACAATAGGGTCAGTGGCTAGGATCAGCGTCAGTAAGAAACTGACACCCCCCTCTGACCCTGACACGGTCTACTTTTTCCCCTTGGCCATTTCCATGGCCCGCAGTTCTTTCCGCAGGATCTTTCCGACCATGCTCTTGGGCAGGGACCCGATAAACTCCACGATCCTGGGGACTTTGTACTTGGCCAGCTTCTCCCCGCAGTACTTGATGACTTCTTCTTCGGTCATGGTCTGGCCCGGTTTCAGGACCACGAAGGCCTTGATGGTCTCTCCCCGGTAAGGATCCGGAATTCCCACGGCGCACGCTTCGAGGATCTTGGGATGCTCGAAGAGGACCTCGTCGATCTCCCGCGGGTAGATGTTGTAACCTCCGGCGATCACCATGTCCTTCTTCCGGTCCACGATGTAGAAATACCCTTCCGCGTCCATCGTTCCGATGTCGCCGGTGTAGAGCCATCCGTCCCGGATGGCCGTGGCCGTCTCTTCCGGCATCTGGTAATACCCGCTGGTGACCTGGGGTCCTTTGACCAAGACCTCCCCCGCTTCGCCCACGGGCATCTCCTTGGTTCCATCCACCAAGTCCACGATCTTAATATCCGTATCGGAAACCGGCAGGCCGATGGAGCCGACCTTCGTCTTTCCCCCGTACGGGTTGGTGGTCACCACCGGGCTGGTCTCGGAGAGCCCGTACCCTTCGCAGATCTGCGAGCCGGTCTTGGCTTCGAAATCCTTGATGACTTCCACCGGCAGGGGCGCGGCCCCGGAGAAACACCCTTTGATGGAAGTCAGGTTAAACTTGGAAGCCTCCGGATGGTTGAGCACCCCCACGTACATGGTGGGCACGGCCGGGAAGAAATTGATCTTGTGTTTATGGATGGCCTCCAGGATCGCCTGCGGCTCCGGACGGGGAATGAGCACGTCCGACCATCCCATCCAGACGCAGATGTTCATGCAACAGGTCAGCCCGAAGGAATGAAAGATGGGGAGGACGCCCAGATGGGTGATCTCCCCTTTGTTGAACCCCGGAAACCAGGCCACGATCTGCTGCACGTTCTTGGAAAGGTTGGCGTGGGACAGCATGACCCCTTTGCTGACCCCGGTCGTTCCGCCGGTATACTGCAGGCAGGCCAGCCCGTCGAAATCCACGGGAATCTTCGGGTCCGTGGCCGGGTATTTCTTCAGGATATCCATCCATTCGTGGACGTTTGGAGTAGGGGGAATGTTTCGGTGCTTGTCCTTGGCCACGATGGGCAGGAGCTGTTTCTTGGGAAATTTGAGGTGATCCCGGATGTGCGCGACGACCAGGTTCTTGATCTTGGTTTTCGGCCGCAGGGCGATCATTCTTGGGCAGATGAGGTCGATGGCCACCAGAAAAGTGGATTCGGAGTTGTTGAACTGGTATGCCAGCTCCCCATCCGTGTACAGAGGGTTGTTCATCACCACCACGGCCCCGGCCCTCCAGGCGCCGTAAACCGCCGCCACCAGCTGGGGCATGTTGGGCATGAGCATGGCCACCTTGTCCCCGGGCTTCACCCCCATATCGATCAGCGCATTGGCGAAGCGGTTCGCCATGTCATCCAGCTGCCGGTAGGAGATCTTGGAGTCGATGAAAACGAGCGCGGTTTTGTCGGGAAGTTCCCGGGCCGTGCGGGCCAGAGCTATGGGCATGGGCGTCCGTTCATACTCCACCTGCCGGGGGATGCCTTTGGCATACGACTTATACCACGGTTTTTCCATTCAGATCCTCCTTAGAGAAATTGCTTTTTTAAAATCACAGCGCGGCAGAGCCGCAACCAAAAGGAATCACCCCCTCCCTCCCCTCCCCCCTCGAGGGGGAGGGTTAGGGCGGGGGAAAAACCCTTCCGGAAACAAAGAGGTTCTTTCGGTGAACTCGGTGGTTCCCCTGGTTTCCGCCCCTACGCAACCCTTATAGAACAAAGGAAAAGAAATTATCAAGAGAAAAGTGCCCGCCCGAGCGCAAAAATGAATTTTTGGGGGGCTTCTGGTTTTCCCGGCGGAAGCACAGAATTCTATTGATCCCGGGAAAGATTTCTATTAAAATGCTGGGAGCCCTACGGCAGGGGGTCGGAAAAGGGGATTTCGCTCGCTGGCCGGTGGAATGCGGGGTCCCTTGAAAGCCGGAGGGCTGATTCCGGGCAAAATCTTCTTTCTTGTGAAATTATCCGATTGAAAACAGGGAAAGGGTTATGAAGATAAACACGCTCTACTATTTAAAGAACCTGATCACCGATATTCATGTCGCCTCTGTAACTCCCACTTCCCGGTTCGGGGTGGAAAAGGTTTTGGAAAAGATTGACTTCCAAAAAAATAAGCTGATTCTCGAATACGGACCGGGAACGGGTAATTTCACCGAGCCTCTCTTGAAGAACATGACCGAGAATTCCAAGCTGATCGCCATCGAGAAGAACTCGGACTTCTGCAGGGTCCTGCAAAGGAGCATCCAGGACCCCCGGCTGGTTCTTTTTGAGGATTCCGCCGAAAATGTCCTGGATATCCTGAAGTCCTGCAACGGGGCCGGCGATTTGAAGGCCGACTGCATCATCTCCGGAATTCCCTTCTCCCTTCTATCCAAGAAGAGAAAGATGGCCATCCTAAAAAATACCCATGCGGCCCTGAAAAAAGGGGGCAAGTTTCTTGCCTACCAGGCCTTCTTCCAGTTTCCCGACATCCTGAAGATCCCCCTGGAGGAGCTGTTCGGGGACGTCCAGGCCCAGTACTATATGTTCTCCCTTCCTCCCCTTCTCATTCTGGAGGCCGTTAAAAAGGATTAAACTGAAAGGGCGGCATCCGACTCGCCGGCCCGGCCAGCGCCATAAATATCTCTGGGAATCTTTTGGGGGGCGGCTTTTTCTTCCAGGACCCGAAAGGAGAGAAACGGCGCGGCTCATCCCGGGGAAAAAGGAATGCCGGATCCCTTCATCATCGAGGCCAGTGAGAGCGAAGTCCGGAAGGAAAAGGAAAAGGCCCGCGTCCTGCGCAAGACGCGCTGGTGGCAGCAGCGCCTGGCCCGGGGGATCTGCCACTACTGCGGGCAAAAATTCCCTTCCGCCCAGCTGACCATGGACCACATCGTCCCACTCATCCGGGGTGGCAAAACAACCCGCGGGAACGTCGTTCCTTCCTGCAAGGAATGCAACAGCAAAAAGAAGTACCTCCTCCCCATGGAGTGGGAGGAGTATCTGCATAACACCGCAAAAAAAAGTTCGGAGTAGGGGCATCCCGCGCTTCGCGGGACTGCGTGCCCGCGCGGAGTGCGGAGTATAAAAGGAAGCCTCTGTTCCGGGTTGCTCGTTGCTGGGTGCTGGTTATAGGTCAAAGATGAATTCTGCCTGAGGCAGGTTAACGAGGAACGAGCAACAAGCAACGAGTAACAAGAAACCGTTAATCGAACTCCGAACTTATAGGGCCGGCTGCAGGACCTGCAACTGGGTCTTTACCACCATGCCTTTCACGTCTTCCCGGTATTTCAGCATGTGGGGGGCCGTCAGATGGGCCTCCAGGGACTTCAAATCCTCCCATTTCTCCATCATCACCACCACATTCTCCCGCAGCGGCACCTGGGCCTTAAAACCGGTGGGGACATCGATGGCCGGGCCGTATTCCATGCACCCCTTCTCCGCCCGGACTTCCGGGACCAGCTGGCGAACTCTTTTCAAGAAATCATCCCGTTTTCCTTCGGTTAATTCGATGGCGGCGACCACATAGATCATGAATTCTGTCTCCTTTCAGCTTTCGGAACCGACCCGCACCCTCCCTCTGCAAAGATGAAAGAATGGAAGAGGCGCTTCGAGCGCTGGATGAAATTGTGAAAAGACGGACTTCCGGGGGGTAACCTTTGGCCGGCGGGGAATCCGTCGTCTAATAGGTTGCTGAAAAACTCCCCTGGGGAGTCATTGCGAGCGAAGCGAAGCAATCCCATTCACAATAAAATCATAAACTTTGAGATTGCCACGTCGCCCCGCGTTTCGCGGGACTCCTCGCAATGACCAGCAGAATTGAGTTTTTCCGCAACCTGCTAAAGGCTTAAGGAATCTCCGGCAGCTTCGTGCCTTGTACAAACTCCTGAATTTCGGAGAAATACCGCTTCAAATCGGCGAACATGATGGTGTTGTGATCGGCGTTGGGAATGATGACCAGCTTCTTCTTCGAGGAATTCAAATGATGGTATAAATCCTTCGCCTCCTGCAAAGGCACCAGCATATCGAGCTCCCCGTGGAGGATGAGGGCTGGCACGGCAATCTGCCGGATCATGGCCAGCCGCTCCTCTTCAATGGGGTCCAGATTCAGACCCCTCGCAGGAAGGTTCAGATGCTTGATGAGGCGGGTGACGCTGGCAAAACCGCTTTCGACGATCACCCCTTTCATTTCCTCCGGATAATGGTAGGCCAGTTCAACGGCCGAAAGACTCCCCATCGACCTTCCCATCACCCAAAGACTCTCTTCCAGGCCTTTCCGGGATAATTCTTCCCGGACCGCCTTAAAAACAAGATGCCCGTCGTGGATCAGATGGGTAAAGCCGGGAGAACCTCCGCTGGCTCCGTAGCCCCGGTAGTCGGCCACGACCAGGTTGATCTCCTCCTGATGATAGAAGGGAGCGATCTCGTCATAGTCACTGGCCACTTCCCCGTTTCCGTGGAAGAAGAGGATCCAGGGCCAGCCCGGGTGGCCGGCATAAAACCGGCAACCGATAGAAATGCCTTTTTCCACCGGCACCAGAAGGTCAAAGGCCCCCTCCGGGCACGGGGTCGTATCCCCCCGGGGGTAGAAAAGAAAAGATAATAGAGGAGACCGGTCAATCTGGGAATAGTCGGCCATGGGCTTTCCTTTAATCATGACCTCCGGCAGAGCCGGAGACTTGAAAATACTTGAACCGCTTAAAGCGGATTCATCTTGGGGGCCCCCTAAAGGTGGCTTCTCCCAGGTGCCAGGCCCGGGGGCAAGGGCCTGCTGCTCAAAAACCATGAGGCACCCTCTATTTCATGGACCGGGCGGGCAACCAAAATGCGGAATGCAGAATGCGGAATGTGGATTGAAAAAGAAAACC
>Ga0299915_10004604_pt1 | contig 10061 bp, 10 predicted proteins | sample RVTome_13_FD_200263 | JGI IMG/M metagenome (GOLD analysis project Ga0299915, IMG submission 200263) | Soil microbial communities from uranium-contaminated site in the Upper Colorado River Basin, Wyoming, United States - RVT92D227 (version 2) ...
GGACCGATCCCTGGCAAGCGTGCCAGGGCATTGATCAGGTTCTGGATCGGGGCTGGAAGAATCATAAAGCGTTTGATTGTTTGAACATTTGAATGTTCAAACGTTTAGAAAGGCAATCCTCCGGCCAGCGGACCCAATCTTGTAGCTGCCAGCTCTCGCGATTGATCCAGGGCAGTATTGACCGCTGACAGGATCAGGTCTTGCAGCATCTCGACGTCCGCCTCCTCGAGCAGGGACGGGGCGATCTCCACCGCCTGGAGGCGTTGGTCGCCCGTTACCGTCACCTTAACCGCACCGCCCCCCACAGTGGCCATGACAGTTTCTTCAGCCAGCTGAGCCTGGGTTAGCTCGATTTGTTCCTGGAGTTTCTGCAGCTGCTGGAGCTGTCCTTTCATGCCCATGGAGCCGCCCGCAGGGCCTTGTGGTTTGGGGCCTTTAAACCCTTTTGCCATTCTTTGTATCCTCCTTTATTGGACATCGACGATCTCACCACCCAGGTCACGCAGCGCGGCTGCCACCATGCCGTTGTCATCCACCTCCGTCGGGATGGTGGTCCGTTTAGCAGTGTTAATCACGCAGCGAATAGCGATCTCTATCCCCAGGACTTCCGCCAGCGCTTGCTGCACCAGCGCCAGATTCTCTTTTTTGGCCATCTGGTTCTTCAAGAGATCGCTGGCAAAACCTAGAGTTAACACCTTGCCATCTAAGAAGCGCGATTGGCAGGAGTTCAGCAGGCCGTAGGTATTCGGATTTTGCTGGCGGACCAGGCTGAGCACCTGTGGCCAGTTCTCCTTCAGTGCCTGGATAGCGTGTCCCTCTTCGGGGATGGGTGTATCTTTCGTCTCTTTCAGGGGTGGTGGCGCCTGGGGGGTGCTCGCCGGTTTGGCCGATTGCGGTTGGGACTTGACTGGGGTGGGTGGACTATAAGAGAGGGGAGTTTCCGGGGCAGCTTCGGGCGGCGCTTCGCAGGATTCGACAAAGGCGATTTCCAGGGGCAGGGCCGGTTGCCAGGTCGCCCGGGCGTCGTTGGCAGCGTGGTTAAACGCCCGCATCACCCGCAACAGCTCGGGGGTGGTGAAGGTCTGGGCATGCTGAGCCATCTGAGCGCGCACTTCTTTGGTGGCGTCCACTTGGTCTGCGTTGCCCATGCGCATCAGTAGCAGATCGCGCAGGTAATCCACCATCTGGCGGGCGAATTGCCGGGGATCGCTTCCAGAATCCAGCGCCTGGTGGATCTGGTCAAGGCCAGCGGCGGGATCGTGGGCGATCAGGGCGGCGACAACCGCCATCACGGCCTGGCTGGCTGCTGTCCCGAGCACAGATTGCGCCAGCTCGAGGCTGATCTCCTGCCCGGTAGAGGCCAGCTGGTCGAGCAAAGAGATAGCGTCCCGCAGGCTGCCGGTCGCCTGGCGGGCGATCAATCCCAGGGCTTCCGGGGCGACCTGCAGGTTCTCTCCCGCTGCCAGGTCTTTGAGGTAGGCAATGATCTCTGTCACCGGGATGCGCCGAAATTCATGCCTCTGACAGCGCGAGAGCACGGTCGCCGGGATTTTATGGGCTTCGGTCGTCGCCAGGATAAAGATGGCGTGCGACGGCGGCTCCTCCAGCGTCTTGAGCAAAGCATTGAACGCCGCCGTGGAAAGCATGTGCACCTCGTCGACCACGTATACCTTATACCGTCCCTGGTTAGGAGAAAAATTGATCTTGTCACGCAGCTCACGCACATCATCCACGCTGGTGTTGGAGGCCGCGTCGATTTCGATCAGATCCAGGAAGCGGCCAGCGTTCACCGCCTGGCAGTGTTCACATTTGTCGCAGGGCCGGACAGCCAGGTCTGGGTCCAGGCAGTTGGCCGCTTTCGCCAGGATCCGGGCAGTGGTCGTCTTGCCGGTGCCGCGCGGGCCGGCAAACAGGTAGGCGTGGGCAATGCGTTCGCTGGCCACCGCGTTGCGTAAGGTTTGGATGACGTGCTCTTGGCCGACGACCGCCTCCCACTTGCGGGGCCGCCATTTACGGTAGAAGGCTTGCGACATGGGGTTTCCTCTCGTTCGCAAGTGTATCAGATGCTTTTCAGGAACGCAATCTTTACTGGGGTTATTTGGTTAGGAGGGTGATTTTCTCTATTTCGCCCTCCGCGTTCAAAGGCTGCCTCTGAAATCGATCGTTGGGTACTTCCAGGTTGTACGACTGGATGCGCTTGTTGAGCGAGGTGATCTGCTCCTGGAAGACGCCTACAGCCCGCCGCCATTCCGCTTCCACCCATTGGAGGTCTTTCCCCTCGGACAGGGAAGTCTCCCGCCAGGCCCAGACGCGGCGCAACGCCATGCGCGCCTCTTCCAGGCTGGTTTCGATCTCGCGCAGGGTCTCGATCCAGGGTAGGGTAAAACCACCGCTGCGCAAAACGTGGTGCGCCATCCGCCAGGCTGTATCTTCATGCGGATTGTCTTCCAGGTTTAAAGGCTTACCCTTGCCAGGTAGATTGTCGAACTGCCCTGCCTCCATCGCCCGCCGGATGATCTCATCAATCGATTTATTTCCCATAACCCTTCGTCTCTTCTCCCTTTATCCCAGGCACCCCCGCTCCCCAGCTTAAGGAACCAGGTAGGTTGCATGCACTTTCCCCTGGCTGTCCAGTAAAGTCACCTTCTCCCCAGACTCCCAGACCGGCTTGTCAAGCCCCCAGAACAGGATCACTGGCGTGAGCTGGCCGTCCTTGGTGTACAGGTCTACCGCTCCGCCCTCAAACAGCGTCAGCTGGGGGAAGGTGAATACCTTCCCGCCTTCCTCGACCAGCTTCCAACCAGCCAGGGAAATTTCGCCGGGGCCGAGGCGACTCAATCGCACCCGTTCCGAATCCAGGTCTCCAGCGCCCACTACCATTTCGATCACGACTTTGGCTTCCCCGCTTGGGGGGAGGGGGGTTATGCTGGCAGGCGGTGTACCGGTCTCTGCGGATAGAATTGGAGTCTGGCTTGGGTTTTCTTCCGGCGACCCTGCCGGTACAGGGATCATCAGCACCTGCCCAGCTTCCAATCGGTCTGGATCGGTGATGTCGTTCGCTTCGATAATCGCCTGTACGCTCACTCCAAAGCGCGCTGCGATCGCCCCCAGGGTGTCACCCGGTTCCACCTTGTACTCCTGCATGGTCTGGGCAGGTTCAGGAAAAGGATTTGTGGTTGTGGGGCCTCCCGTTGTATCTGCGGTCACCTCGTCTATCTCACTGCCAGGCGTGAATGTAGGGATTAAGGTGGGCTTAGCCAGTGAAAAGGGCAAGACCCCGTCAGGCGTCAGCGGGTGGGTGCGCTCCCAGATCGAGAGCACCACCACCATGGTGCAGGCCGTTACCAGGACATTAATGATCAAGTAATAGAATAAGCGATTCCAACGTCTCACTTTTCAAATCATAGCACAATCCGTGCATTGACACAGCCCTACTTTGAAACTAAAATGAAAACACCATGCCTTTGATCATCGACGGTCATAACCTGATCCCAAAAATTCCCGGCCTGACCTTGCAGGCCATCGACGACGAGACACAGCTGGTGGAGCTGTTGGGAGAATATTGCCGCCGGAGCCGCCGCCAGGTAGAGGTGTTCTTCGATAATGCCCCGCCGGGTGTGCCGCGCGCCCGCACTTTTGGCAGCGTGACGGCCCGTTTCGTGCGTGCAGGGGTGCCTGCCGACCAGGCCATCCGGGAGAAATTAGTTCGCCTGGGCAAAGCGGCGCGCAATTGGACAGTGGTCAGCTCGGATCACCAGGTCCAGGCCGCTGCCCGCGCCGTGCGCGCCACAGTCCTTTCGGCGGAAGCCTTTGCCCAAGAATTGCAAAAGACCCTGGAAGCCTCCCCGCCCAAGCCTGGCGCAGCTGAAGAGAAGCTCAGTCCCGAGGAAGTTAAAGACTGGCTGAATCTCTTCGGAGTCGAGGAAAAAGACGATTAAACAGACTTTGGGGGTGATCGCTGAAATTCAGATATATATAATCCGGATTTCTAATATGAAATTAATGCAAAATAGACCAAATTGGTGTATATTTAATTTCAGACATCTGCCCTCCCCTTTTATTGGTATTCAGGTGTCCCGTCGCCGGATTGAGTGCGTACAGCGCGTCTCTCGTGCTGACGACTCGCCGGTGGCCCTCCTTAGATAGCCGGACGTGTTCCCCCCACGTCCGGCTTCTTTTATTTGGATTTCGAAATGGATGCTAATATTGTAGAATACAACGTCGATCTCGGCAATCCCTGGGTTCCCTACCCACTCTCCTATAGCACCTGGGAATCCGCTGCACAGCAGCTTGGTTTTGTAAACACCGCTCTGCTGGCCAGGCGATCCAGCCGCTTCCTGGGCGAGATATACTCGGCCCTGAGCTTCAAATCTAAATGATCTCCTCATTGATAAACATAGTTGCCATCCTGATTCGAGGCTCCAGCCGGATTCTATATCTGAATTGAGCTGGGCGGATCGGCTAAAGCCAAGTTGAAAGCCTAAGAAAATTTGAAATCTCCTCACCAAGATCTACCGATACTCACCTCAGGCGCTTCCCTCGATCAAGCACAGGCTGCCATGGTTCTGATCCACGGCCGGGGCGCCAGCGCCGAGGGCATCCTGTCGCTGGCCGCGGAGCTGGGTCAGCCGGGATTCGTTTACCTTGCTCCACAGGCGGCCGGCCAAACCTGGTATCCGTACCCCTTCATGACACCCATTGAACAGAATGAACCCTGGCTCTCCTCTGCATTGGATGCCATCGCTTCAGTTCTGGATCGCCTATTTGCCATTGGTATTCCTGTCGAACGCACGATCCTGCTTGGATTCTCTCAGGGCGCCTGTTTGGCTCTCGAATATGCTGCCCGCAACGCCCGGCGCTATGGTGGCGTGGTTGGATTGAGCGGTGGGCTGATCGGTCCCCCAGGCACCCCCCGCGATCACCCTGGCTCTCTCGCCGGGATGCCGGTCTTCCTGGGCTGTGGCGACCCAGACCCGCATATTCCCCGCCAGCGTGTTCTAGAGAGCGAGCAAGTGTTCAAGCGCCTGGATGGAGACGTGACCACCCGCTTCTACCCCGGCCTGGGGCATGCGGTTAACCAGGATGAGGTCGATTTTGTCCGGAGAATGATGGAAGGTCTTATCGGAGAAAAAGACGGTCTAAATGGATAATGTTTTCATTCGCGCAGCTATGCTCAGCGACGCACCTTCCGTCGCTCGCCTGGTGAGCCAGTTAGGTTACCAGACCACCGCCGCACAGATGGAAAGCCGCTTACAGGCGATGCTGGCGCGCCCCGAGTATGTTTTATTCCTGGCAGAGACCAACCATACAGTGGTTGGGCTGGTCGGCGCTTATCTCACCCTGGGGCTGGAGCTCGATCGCCCCTATGGCCGGCTGACCGGTCTGGTCGTTGACGAAGGTTGGCGCGGGCAGGGCATCGGTAAAAGGTTGCTGGAAGCGGCCGAAGGTTGGTTGAAAGGGCGCGGCGCGTCCCTGCTCCTGATCACCAGCGGGCTACACCGGGCAGAGGCGCACAGGTTCTACCGTCACCTGGGTTACGAAGAAACTGGCTTGCGATTTGCTAAAAGAATCTGAAATAGCCTCAATCTTTACTCTAGGCGCCAGGCTTTCTCCGCCCGGATGAATGGCTCGCCGGCCGCCTGATCTGACATGACCTCCCCCTCAATGACGAAGGGAACGCTTCCGGAGAAAGTCGGCCGGTAGCGTTTGAAAACATCATTGGAAATTACCACCTCCATCATTCCATCCAAATCCTCCAGCGCCATTATATAGACGCTTTCCATGCGCCCGCTTTCCAAGCGCCCGTTTTCGATGCGCCCGCTTTCCAAGCGCCCTGTCCGGCTGCGCTGCCAGGTCTGGCGTATCCCGGCCAGGCGGACACGCTGGCCGAGGCGCGCCGCCGCCTCTAAGGTGGAGATGGTTCCCGCCGCCGCGAGCTGCTCTGCGACCAGTTCCAGCGGGTGGGCCACCACGCCCACACCCAGGATTGTCTCCTGGGCAGCCATCTTCTCCGCCAGCGACCAGTCCTCTTCAACCTCCATTCCCCTCGTTGCATCGAGCTCGAACAGTGGCAGCTGCCCTCCACGCCAGCCGCGCTTTAACTGGCCTAACAGCGTCGGGATCGTCCCGAAGCCTTCCAATGCACCAGCCTGGATCAGGTTCTCCGCTTCAGCCGGCCGGGGATCAACCCGCGCCAGGAAATCGGCCAGCGATTTAAAAGGCCGCTCGCGCAGGATGCGTGCCTGTGCCCGCCGCGTCAGGTCGCGCACCTGATCCAGCCCCATGAACAATACCGGCCTCCCCTCCAGATAGCTCACGCTGAACTCGCGCCCGGCGTGGTTGATGTGCGGCGCGCGCACCACCAGTCCCATCCGCCGCGCCTCCATCAGGTAGACGCGCTGCCCGTAATACCCTCCCCAATTCGCCAGCACTGCCGCGATAAAGACTGCTGGTTCGTGGGTTTTACACCAGGCTGCCCGCCAGGCGACCTGGGCGTAGGAAGCGGCGTGCGCCTTAGGGAAACCATACCCGGCAAAAGCCGCCATCAGCTGCCAGATCCGATCACCAACCGCCTGCGGGACGCCGCTGTGGGCCAAGGCGCCAGCGATGAATTTCTCCTTCAATGTGCGCATCTGCTCCCCGGGATCGAAATGGCTCATCGCCCGCCGCAGCAGGTCGGCGTCGGCCAGGCTCAATCCGGCCAGCTCATGGGCGATGCGCAGCACCTGCTCCTGGTAGAGGATCACGCCATACGTATCTGCCAACAGGGGTTCAAGCGCCGGGTGCAGGTAATCTGCCTGTTCTTCCCGGCGGTGACGGCGCACAAAGGCCTCCTTTAAGCCCCCGGTAAGTGGACCCGGTCGGTACAATGCCAACGCCACCATGATATCGTCTACGCTCCGCGCCTGGATCTCCTTCAGCGTGGCGCGCATCCCGGGGCTTTCGATTTGAAAACACCCAATCGTCTTGCCAGCCTGCACCAGGTTTGCCGTCGCAACATCCTCCTCTGGAATGCTTTCCAGCGCCTCCAGGGAGGCAGTATACCGGTCGGGATCCCTGGCCTGGATCGCCTCAGCTACATCTCCTAACACGGTCAGGCCGCGGATGCCCAGCAGGTCGATCTTCACCAACCCAAGGCGGGCGATCGACTCTAAGTCGAATTGGGTGATTACCACACCCTTAGCAGCCATTTGGATGGGCACCAGGTCGGTTAACAATCCAGGGGCGATCACCACCCCGCCCGGGTGGATCGATAAGTGCCGCGGGATGCCGATCAACGCCGCCGCCTGACTGAAGATGGTTTGATAGGGTCCAGCCGGATAACGCTCGGCCAGCTCTGCATAAGGACTTTCCTCACTGGCCGCGAGTGCCCTCGGCCCCCACCAGCGGTAGGGCAGCTGGTCGATCAGGGTTTTAATCTCCGCCGGGTTCAACCCGCAGGCTTTGGCAGTTTCGCGCAGAGCCGATCGCCGCCGGAAGCGGTTTACCGTGCTCACCATCGCCACCCGCTCCGCACCATACCGTTGGTAAACGAAACGGATCACCTCGTCCCGGCGCCGTGAACACAGGTCGGTGTCGATGTCAGGCGGCGTCGTGCGCGCCGGGTTGAGAAAACGTTCGAAGTAAAGATTTAGACGTAGCGGATCGGGGGAGCTGATCCCCAGGCAATGCGCTACCAGGGAAGAAGCCGCCGAGCCGCGTGACGAGACCGGCACACCCTTCTGTCGAGCGTGTCTCAGCACCTCCTCCATCACCAGGAACAGGGGTGTATAACCGCTCTCACCAATCACAGCCAGTTCGTAGTCCAGGCGATCCCGGATCTCTGGAGTGATCTTTCCATATAATTGGACAGCGCCCGCCTCCGCTTTCTGGCGTAGGGCTTCCAGGGCAGTCATCCCAGGCGGCAAGGGGATCTCCGGGAAGCGTGGCTCGTCCAGGCGCAGTTCCAGCTGGCATCGCCCGGCGGCTTCCCGCGTGGCGGCGAGCGCCGCGGGGGAAAAAGAGAACCGCTCGGCCATCTCGGCTGGCGTCGTGAAGTATGACCCGGGCGGCGCGCCAGCTTCGGCAGCTATCTCTGTCCGCGGACGGTTGAGGCGGATGGCCGTCGCCAGCCGCTGCAGGTTGGCTTGCTCCGCTGCCAGGTAGTAGACGGGGTTTGTAGCAAGGATCGGCAGGCTCAACCCCTGCGCCAGCCGGGCCAGTTCTGCAGCCAGCGTCCCCTCTTGTGCGGGTTGCATCTGCAGCTCGATGTACAGGCGGTCTGGGAATACTTCAGCCAGTCGCCCCAGGTAACCCGCCGCGGCTTTCGGTTGCCCCGCCAGGAGCAGCTGGGTTGCCAGCCCCACTCGCCCCCCGCTCAGGCAGAGCAGCCCCTGCGTTTCACTGGCCAACATCTCAAAGGAGATTAATTGGGCTTGTTCGGCGACCTGGTGGGTATGGGCTGCGCTGCTCAGGCGGCACAGGCTCGCCCAACCCTCCGAGTCCATCGCCAGCAGGACCAGGCACCCAGCACCGGGTGGCAGACCGGCTGGGGCAGCCACTTCGAGTTCCAGCCCCAGGATGGGCCTAACCCCCGCCTCAAGGCAGGCGGTGTAAAACTCCATCGCCCCCGACATGCCCAAGTGATCGGTCAACGCCAGGGCTTCCATGCCGGTTTGCGCCGCCGCCTGGGCCAGCTCGGCCGGGGAGGCCAGACCCCGCAGGAAGGAGAAGTAGGAGTAGGTATGCAGATGGACAAACATGATCAAGTGAATAGGTATATAGGTGTCAGGGATATGCGCATCAGATACACAGGTATCTGTATTGTAAACCGATTAAACCTGATCCCTGCTTACTATTCTCTAATCCCTTGATTTTCGCTTATACTTAGTGCGTCATGCGTCTGAAATGCATCGGTTGCGAAGTGTTAGCGCGGGCGATTTACCTGTGCGCTGCCCAGTCCCCTCATCTTGTGGATGTTGTACTGCTCGAACGCGGTCTGCACAACACCCCCACCAAATTGCGCACCCAACTACAAGACCAGATCGATGCCTCCGCCGCTCAGGGCTATGATGCTGTAGTCCTGGCCTATGGGTTGTGTGGGCAAGCCACCGCCGGACTGATCTCTCGCGGGGTCCCGCTCGCCATCCCGCGCGCCCATGATTGCATCACCCTATTCTTGGGCAGCCGCCAGCGCTACCAGGAACAATTCCAGGCCTCCCCCGGCACCTACTGGTACACCCAAGATTACATCGAGCGTCGCTCCGATCAAGGTTCCACACTTGCCCTGGGTTTGGGCAGTGATACTGATCTCCAGTCGGTCTATGCTGAATACGTGGAAAAGTACGGCCGAGAGAACGCTGATTACCTGATGGAAGTCATGGGCGCCTGGCAGCGCCACTACCAGCGCGCCGTGTACATCGATCTCGGTGTGGGCGACGGTACAGCGGTTGAGGCCTACGCCCAGGGCGAGGCAGCCCGCCGCGGCTGGACCTTCGAGCGCATGGCCGGCGACCTGGTGCTGATCCGTCGTTTGCTGTATGGCGATTGGGGGGACGACTCAGGGAACACCACTGGGAGCGATTTCTTGATCCTCCAGCCAGGGCAAAGCGTTAAAACAGCTTATGATGATAGAATCATAGACTGCGTAGACTTATCATAGCACACATCAAGGAGATACCATCATGGACCAACTATTAAAGGATATCTATGCAGGGGTGATCGATGGACAAAGCGCCCTGGTTCAGGAAAAAGTGAAAGACGCGCTGGCCTCCGGCCTGAACCCAGGGGTCATCTTGAACGAAGGTATGATCGCCGCCATGAGCGAAGTTGGCCGGCGTTTCGAAGAGGGGGAGTTCTATGTGCCAGAAATGTTGATCGCCGCCCGCGCCATGCAAACCGGTTTAGCGCTGCTCAAGCCCCTCTTGCAGCAGAGCGACGTCAAGTCGGCCGGCAAGGTAGTCATCGGTACCGTTAAGGGCGACCTGCACGACATCGGCAAGAACCTGGTGGCGATGATGTTGGAGGGCGCCGGTTTCGAGATTTATGACCTGGGCACAGACGTCGCCCCACAGAAATTCATT
>Ga0299915_10004606_pt1 | contig 10058 bp, 10 predicted proteins | sample RVTome_13_FD_200263 | JGI IMG/M metagenome (GOLD analysis project Ga0299915, IMG submission 200263) | Soil microbial communities from uranium-contaminated site in the Upper Colorado River Basin, Wyoming, United States - RVT92D227 (version 2) ...
GGCCAAGAATAACAAACATGTTACCGTGGTGGTTGATCCCGCGGACTACCCAATCCTGGCCCAGGAGCTGAAGGCCAATGGCGGCGTGATCTCTCCCCAGACCAACTTCCGGTTGGCGAGAAAGGCTTTCGAACACACGCACCACTACGACGGCGCCATTGCCAAGTACCTCGCGGGGGTCAAGGTATAAGGATGAAGGTCCTCGTCATCGGCGCCGGAGGCAGGGAGCATGCCCTGGTCTGGAAGATCAGCCAGAGCCCCCGAATCAAGCAGGTCTTTTGCGCCCCGGGCAACGGCGGCATCGCCCGCCTGGCTACCTGCGTCGACATCGCGGCCACAGACCTGGAGTCCTTGGCCCGCTTTGCCAAGGATACCCGGATCGACCTCACGGTGGTGGGGCCGGAGATGCCGCTCACCATGGGGATCGTAGACCTCTTCCAAAAAGAAGGGCTTAAGATCTTCGGCCCGAGCAAGGGAGCTGCCCGGCTCGAGGGGAGCAAGGTCTTTGCCAAGGAGCTGATGCAGAAATACGGCATCCCTGCTGCGCAGTACCGGGTCTTTACCAAGCACGATGAGGCAGTGGCCTATATCAGAAAAGTGGGCGCTGCCATCGTGGTCAAGGCCGACGGGCTGGCAGCAGGCAAGGGGGTGTTCGTGGCCACGACAGTCGAGGAGGCCATCTCAGCCCTCGATGCAATTATGCTAAGGCGCGTATTCGGCGAGGCAGGGGATCAAGTGGTGATCGAGGAGAAACTGGAAGGGGAAGAGGCCTCCTTTATCGCCTTCAGCGACGGCGCGGCCGTCCTCCCCCTGGCCTCGTCGCAGGATCATAAACCCATATATGACGACGACCAGGGCCCCAATACCGGCGGCATGGGGGCCTATTCGCCCGCGCCCGTGGTCACCCCCCAGGTCCACGAGCGCATCATGCAGGAGGTCATGATCCCAACTGTCAAGGCCCTGGCAGCAGAGGGAATTCCTTATTGCGGGGTGCTCTATGCCGGCCTTATGATAAAAGAGGGTATACCAAAGGCCTTGGAGTTCAACTGCCGCCTCGGCGACCCGGAGACGCAGCCCATCTTCATGCGGATGAAGGGGGATCTGATCCCGGTGATGGCGGCCTGCATCGAGGGTACCCTCGCCGCAGTGGAGATCGCGTGGGATCCGCGGATTGCCGTCTGCGTGGTCATGGCCTCCCAGGGCTACCCCGGCTCCTACGAAAAGGGGAAAACGATCCGCGGCCTGGAAAAGGTGGAGCAGATGCCCGGGGTCTATTGCTTCCACGCCGGCACGGCAATGAAGAACGGGAACTACCTGACTGCCGGCGGCAGGGTGCTGGGGGTGACGGGCCTGGGCAAGGGGATCAAACAGGCCAGGGAGATCACCTACCAGGCAGTCTCGGAGATCACCTGGGAAGGGGCCCACTATCGCACGGACATAGGGAAGAAGGCCCTGGCCTGGGTAAAGGAATAGACGTAACGACCGTGTGCCTTTGGGAGAGCACGGAAAAAACAAAACCTTCACATCCTCTCCCCTATGGGGAGAGGATGGAGTCCCGCACTGCTTGGTATAAGAGATATTAATGACGGGATGTGTCGCATAGTGACACAGTGAAGGGGAAAAAATCATATCCACTGGCCAAAGGGCCACCTTCGGCCTCACCCCTGCCCTCTCCCGCTGGCGGGAGAGGGAAACTCATTTTATTTCACATTCCACCGGTGACGGGGCACCAGATGTAAGGTAGTATATGTTGACGAGGATAGAATCCTCGCACGGCAAGGAGCAACTATGGAAAAGCCGATCATAGGCATTGTCATGGGCAGCGCATCCGACCGCCCCATCATGGAAGAGGCGGCAGCGATATTAGGCCGCTTCAAGGTCCCGTACGAGTTGATCGTCGCCTCTGCCCACCGCTCCCCGGAGCGGACCAGGGAATACGCCCACACTGCCCAGGAGCGGGGGCTGCAAGTGATCATCGCCGGCGCCGGCGGAGCCGCCCATCTGGCCGGTTCCATAGCAGCCGCAACCGTGCTGCCGGTGATCGGCGTGCCCATCGACTCTTCGCCCTTGCAAGGAATGGATGCCCTGCTGGCCACGGTGCAGATGCCTGCCGGCGTGCCGGTCGCTACCATGGCCGTGGGCAAGGCCGGGGCCAGAAACGCCGGAATCCTGGCAGTTCAGATCCTCTCCCTGCATCAGCCGGGTTTGCAGAGGCAGCTTGAAGAGTATAAAAAGGAGATGGCCCAACAGGTGGAGGAGGCAGGGAAAAAGGGCGCCAAGGGCTAATCCCTAGAGTTCCAAAGCCCATGGCCAAGGTCGTGCAAATAGACCCGGATTCGCCTGCTCCTGAGCTCATCGCTGAGGCAGCGCGGGTGCTCAAAGAGAAAGGGGTGGTCATCTACCCCACCGAGACACTCTACGGCCTCGGCGCCAATCCCCTCTCTCCCGAGGCCATGAAGAGGCTCTATGCCATCAAGGGGCGTGCAGCGGCAAAGCCGATCCCCTTCCTGATCAAAGACCACGAGATGCTCGGGGCACTGGTAGAGGCGGTTCCCCCTCTGGGCAGGGAGCTGATGGAGCGCTATTGGCCCGGCCCTTTGACCCTGATCTTTCGCGCCAGGAAGGGGCTTCCCGCACCGCTGCGGGGGAAAAATGGTACCATCGCCCTCAGGATCTCCTCCTCTCCCGTCGCGAGAAGGATCGTGGAGGCCATGGATGCGCCCCTCACCTCCACCAGCGCCAACCTCGCCGGGGGAGAAGATATTATTGATGGCCGGCAGCTGGCTCAGCTCTTCGGCAACCAGGTGGATCTGATCCTCGACAGCGGCAAGGTGCGGGGCACAGGATCAACCGTGATCGACCTGACTGTTTCTCCCGTGCGCATCGTGCGGGAGGGGATGATCAGGGGAATATCGCTTACAAAATAAGTACCTACTATTTCCTCTCCCCTTGAGGGGAGAGGATAAAGTCCCGCTCTGCTATGCATAAATCGGAGAAGTCGGGATGCCGCGAAGCGGCAGTGAGGGGTGATATAAAAATATCGACTGTCAAAGTCATATATTTCCACCCTCACCCCCGCCCTCTCCCGCCAGCGGGAGAGGGGTTTTAAGATATTTCCTCCAGCAAGACGAGATTTGTTAGTAATGACGAAGTCATGATAAAGTACTGAGCAGGCGGGGAGGCATAAATGAAACGTTCGTACAAGATCGCCGTGATTCCGGGTGACGGCACCGGCCCGGAGGTAGTGAGGGAAGGGTTAAAGGTGCTCAAGGCCGTTGCCCAGGCCGAGGGATTCAAGACACTGCTCGTGGAGTATGACTTGGGCGGCGAGAGGTATCTCAAGACAAGTGAGACGCTGCCGGATGCGGTGCTGGCGGAGCTACGCCGGATGGACGCCATCTTTCTCGGCGCCATCGGCCATCCCAAAGTCAAGCCCGGTATCCTGGAAAAGGGAATCCTGCTGCGCATCAGGTTCGAGCTCGACCTCTACATCAACCTGAGGCCGGTCAAGCTTTACCCGGGTGTCGAAACCCCGCTCAAAGACAAGGGGCCCAAGGATATCGATTTTGTGATCGTCAGGGAAAACACCGAGGGGCTCTACGCCGGTGCCGGAGGTTTTTTGCGGAAAGGTACCCCTGATGAGGTGGCGATCCAGGAATCCATCAACACCCGCAAGGGGGTGGAGCGCTGCATCCGCTATGCCTTCGAATTTTGCCGCCGGCGCGCCAAGGCAAAGAAGCTCACCCTCTGCGGCAAGACGAACGTCCTCACCTACGCCTTCGATCTGTGGGAGCGGGCCTTTCAGGAGGTCGCCAAGGGATATCCCGATATCACCACCGACTACGCCCATGTGGATGCGATCTGCATGTGGATGGTGAAAAATCCCGAATGGTTCGACGTGATCGTCACCGACAACCTCTTCGGAGACATCATCACCGACCTCGGGGCCATGATCCAGGGAGGGATGGGCATCGCTGCCGGAGGCAACATCAACCCGCAGGGGACCTCCATGTTCGAGCCCATCGGCGGCTCCGCACCCAAGTATACCGGCAAGAACGTGATCAACCCCCTCGCCGCCATCTCAGCCTGCCAGATGATGCTCGATCAGCTCGGGGAAGAAAAGGCCGCACGGCGCATAGAGAAGGCCGTCATGCAGGTGGTGAAGGAGCGCCTCAAGGGGCTTTCCGCCGGGGAGATGGGATACACAACTGTCGAGGTGGGAGATCTGATAGCCGACTATTGCGTCAAGGCCTAGCGCAGGGGGATCTTCAATTCCTTGATCTTTTTGTGCAGGGTGTTTCTATTGATGCCCAGGAAACGGGCCGCGGTCAACTGAACATTGTTGGACTTTTTCAAGGCAGTGAGGATCAGGGTCCGCTCCACCAGGGAGACGACATCCGACATCAGGCGCCCGTGACTCTCGGTCTGCAGATCCATACGCTCGATTGCCCGCTCCAATTTCCTCCTCAGGATTTCATTCAAGGATTTCTCATCACCCCAGCGCGCCACCACCAAGGGCGGTGAGATAAAGGAGGCAATGGTCTCCGCCAGGGTGAGCCCCTCTTTTGACGCGGGATGGGGGTCATCGATGAGCAAGACCCCGAGCGGGATATCTCCCCATCTGAGGGGTGCGCAGATGCAGGAGAGCGCGGCGCGCTGACCCTCCTCAGCCACCCCCTTCAACAAGGGTTCTGCCGCGGGATCCGCGATCGCCGCCGGCGACCCGCTGCGCATGACCTCACCGCATGTCCCTTCCTCGGCCTTGCACTTGTTACCCTTGGCCCGCTGCAGCATTGGTCCGGCAGCCGCTTCGACAACGAGGCGTCCCCGTTGCCCATCCACGAGGCCCAGGAGCCCGTTCTTGACCTTAGAGACCGCCGCCAAAAAGGTCATGGTGTGGGAGAAGATGGAACCTGCATCCTTGGCCGAGGCCAGCGCCTGGTTCAGCTTATACCAGGGCGAGAGATCAGGCCGCTGGGGGGTTTTCCCTTGCGTGGGCGACATTATTAGGCATCCTTTTTAACAGGGATTAAAGGAGGATCATTTTATACCCCTCTTTTTTCTTTTTTTCAAGGGGAAAGTTTTAGTAGACATCCCGCCCCTGCTCCTTAAATTTTAAGTATAAGGAAAGCAGCCGAAGGTGGCCCTTTGGCCAGATGTCGCTCCCGCTCTCCCGAAGGTGGCCCTTTGGCCACAATATAGATATAAGGATTACGGCCGAAGGTGACCCTGACCAAAGGGTCACCTTCGGTTTGGCCGGATCTGCCACCCTGCGGCACCCCATCCATAAGAATATCCGAATGGGAGGGGGCCGAAGCGGGAAGAGCGACACTGGACAACCCCCCCTGCCCCGCCCCTCCTCTGAGGGTATCCATCAAGTGCTACAAAATATAACTTAAGCCAATTTAAAAACCTTGGCCTATGATACATTTTGAGAATAGTGACTATCTAGCAAGCCTTACAAAATAACCGGCGCTGATATCTTGGGTTCTCTCCGAGATCTCGCCTGATGATGCCCCTAAATCAACGACAGTTATCTTGATAGAAGCGATCTTTTCTTTACTTTCTCTGTTCTTATAGACACCGAAGTCATCCCCGAGTTTTACCCCAGCATCTTTCCCAACAGAAATGAATGCCGTGGACTCTTTTACAAAGGTTATGGAACCTTCTATTCGTTTTTCCTGGGGTCGTTTTGAAGCAGTGGAGGGTTCTAGCTGAGAGATTCTTCTTTCGTTTTCCTCTGCTATCGCCCTAATGTTAGCTTGCTCCTTTTTAATTTCGCTCAAGGTGAGATTGATCTTCTCTATCTCTAGATCTCTCTTGATATCCGTATCTTTAACACGCTGTTCAAGGGAAATTAATCTTTGATTTATTCTGCTGTGTGAACACCCAAAAAATAAAAATACTATCGGCAACAAGGCAATGGCTAATAATCTCTTCATTTTTGCTCCTTTCCTTCCGGTGATAACCGGATATTCAACGTCTTAGTTTGACCTTTTTCTATCACCACCGATTCCTTATATGGTTCATAGAGTTGACGCTGTAGGAATATTTGATGTGTTCCTGAAGAGAGTGAAACTTCAGCGGGAGTCTGGCCTTTAAACTCGCCATCTATAAAGATCTTTGCATCTGGCGGATCACTGGTTATGCTGATAATGCCAGAATCCTTAGATATCTCCTTTTGTTGGGTTTGCTCTTGAGATAACTTTTCGGGAGAAGCACTGCTCTGCTCACCTTCGGTTTGAACAGATACCTGGGGTGTGCTGGTTTCTTTGTTATCTTTAACAAGAGGTCGTTTCGGTATAGTCGATAGAAGGTTTTTCATGGCGACGGTTATAGCACTCCAAGATAACGAACTTTTCGTAGCCAATCCTATAAAGCCGCCCTGGCCCTGTACCGAGCCGCGGCCCATATCCCGCCACACCATTGTTCCATTGTCTTTATTGTAAAGATAACCGGCAACCTCCGCCCCCGCTGAAGAGCCAAATCCATGAAAGCCTGTTCCAACACTAACAAGCACCACTACCATAACATAACGTGCGTCTGGAGGTCCAAGTCGCTTGATCCACTCTGAATCTCCAGATTTCAAGTCACCTTCCGTGATCTGACTTATCTCACCTATATTGTCACTGAGCCTAACCTGATAACCCTTCTTCTGGAGAATCCGCATCGCGTTGCCGAGAATGTATCCCTCAAAATTTTCTTTTGTTTTCTTTTCAATTCTGGCATCAGCCACCGGTAATAGTGTGATTTGATTAATTACCTCTGGCTGGAATCCAGCGTCCAAGTAGATCGCCTGTTTGGTTGGTGCGCACCCTGCTAATAACAGCATAGAAGCTGAAAAAAATAAAAAGAACGACACTACGAATCTCTTCATTTTTGCTCCTCTCCTTCGGGGGATAGCTTGATATTCAAAGTCTTCGTTTGATCTCTTTCTATCACCACCGAATCCTTATATGGCTCATAGAGCAGCCGCTGGAGGAAAAGTTGATACGTGCCGCTCGTGAGTGAGATTTCAGTCGGTGTTTGGCCTTTATACTCTCCATCTATAAAAACCTTCGCACCTGGTGGATCACTGGTTATACTGATGATGCCAGAATCCCTTGGTTCCTCTTTTTGTTGGGTTTGTTCTTGAGATGGCTTTTCAGGAGAAACGCCTCTCTGCTCACCTTCGGCCTCAGTAGATTCCTGAGGCGCATAAGTTCCTTCTCCCCTTTTACCAAGTATGTTTTTGACTGTCAATTTAGCAAATTTGTCATATAACCAATTCATTCGTATATCATCATTACCACCAATACTGCCGCCGAGGGCATACGAGGCTGTGATGCTAAAACTATTTAAAATCTTTCCTTCTTCGTTTTTTACAAAAACATCTCCTGCGAGTCGATCGGCACCTGCCATAACTCCCCAAAAGTCTGCTGAAAAGCTGGAACGAATTCTTAAATGGGTTACCACTATTTCAATCAAATTTTGCGAAAAGTCAGAATAAAGTCCTTTAGCCCTAATCTGAGATTGAACAGCCCATGAAAGCATGTCCGTCTTAAATAAAGTTCCTCCTTGATATTTTTCTTCAGGACTCAAAGATACATTGATTTTATTAAACTTCTGCCCCGTGTACTCATAATTAGAGAAATCGCCAATCCGTTTTACTGAACTTGCACAAGCTGTAAGAAATACTATACAAATCAGCAATATGATCGGTACAAAAAAGATGCTTCTTGGCTTCATTCTCTCTTCCCTCCTTATCTTTGTCCGTCTGCTGCCGGCGACATTTTAATATTCAACGTCTTAGTTTGACCTTGCTCGATCACCAATGAATCCTTATATGGCTCATAGAGTTGACGCTGTAGGAAGATTTGATACGTTCCGCTATTGAGTGAAATTTCAGCCGGGGTCTGGCCTTTAAACTCACCATCTATAAAAATCTTTGCGCCTGGCGGATTACTGGTTATGCTGATGATCCCATAATTCTTTGATGCCTCTTTTGGTTGGAATTGTTCTTGAGATGACTTTGCAGTAGTAAGATCCCTCTGCTCATGTTGGGTCTCAGCAGATCCCTTGGATGCATCGATTTTTTTTATATCTTTAATATTAGGTCGTTTCGGTATAGTCGATAGAAGGTTTTTCATAGCGGCTGTTATAGCATTCCAAGATAATGCACTTTTCGTAGCCAATCCTATTAAGCCGCCCTGGCCCTGTACCGAGCCGCGGCCCATATCCCGCCACACCATTGTTCCATTGTCTTTATTGTAAAGATAACCGGCAACCTCAGCCCCCCCTGAAGAGCCAAATCCATGAAAGCCTGTTCCAACACCAACAAGCACCACTACCATAACATAACGTGCGTCTGAAGGTCCAAGTCGCTTGATCCACTCTGAATCTCCAGATTTCAAGTCACCTTCCGTGATCTGACTTATCTCACCTATATTGTCACTGAACCCAACTTGATAACCTTTCTTTCGCAGAATCTCCTCCCCCTTACCGAGAATGTACCAATTGAAATTTCCTTGTATTTTCTTGCCAATACGGGCATCGACCACTGGTAATAGTGTGATTTTATCAATTACTTCTGGCTGGAATCCCGCGTCCAAGTAGATCGCCTGTTTGGTAGGTGCGCACCCTACCAACAAGAAGAATACTGAAAGAAAAAAAATGAATAATAGTGGTCGCTTCATCTTTGCTCCCCTCCTTCTGGCGATAATTTGATATTCAGCGTCTTCGTTTGACCTTTCTCGATCGTCACTGAATCCTTATATGGTTCATAGAGTTGCCGCTGGAGGAAAAGTTGATGCGTGCCCGTAGTAAGTGAAATTTCAGCGGGAGTCTGGCCTTTATACTCTCCGTCTATAAAGATCTTTGCACCTGGCGGCTCACTGGCTATGCTGATGATTCCAAAATCATTTGGTTCCTCTTTTTGCTGGGTTTGTTCTTGAGGTGCCTTTTCAGCAGTAAGATCCCTCTGCTCACGTTCGGTCTCAGCAGTTCCCTTAGGCGCACCGATTCCTTTGTTAATTTTTACAACTGTTCCCAGTGTGCCGGCGGAATTGACTTGAAGATCAATAATCGCGTTTCCACCTCTTTTTGATGCTTCAATTTTCATCTTATTGCTCATGGCCTCAAAATCACGACCAGGATAACGGATAATACCAATCTCAGTATAAGGTTGTGCTGGTTTCTCTGCCCGGTATACTTCAATTTGATCCGGTGAAGCGATGACTATTGGTGTGTAACCCTCTTTGGATGGTGCAAAGAATACAGTACCGCAACCGAATAAAAATAAAACTCCGATTAAAATTACGGTAAATAATTTATTCATTCTCCTTCCTCCATTTTGCGAACTAAAGTTCCTGTTGCGGTATAATAATCAAATGTTCGGTAATAGGTGACTGGATAACAAGGAATTTTTGCTGAGCAAATGAATTGTGTATATGGCATTCTTTCTGTAGTGAATTCCATGTTAAATCCAATTATTGCGTCAGCTCCTTTTTTCCCTGCTTCAACTCTCATTCTTTTATAGAGAGTTTCAAGAGGTACATAACGTCCTCCTGTGATAGTGACAAGCCCAATTACTTGGAATCTCCAATCGGGTTCGGCCGATCTAAAGATGATAATTTCCGCTGGATTTTTGGGTTGGTAATCTACGTTTATCGTGCTATCTGTATTAATATTAGCACAGCTTGAGAGAAGCAGAAGAAATATAAATAGCGAATATATGATTTTCGGTTTCATTCGCGCCTCCTTAATATCAAGTTTAACGCAATGCAGATATACCACTTCTGAGCGCCAGTAATTCAGCTTTAATTCCCGCCTACACATCACCTCTTCACTTAGATATCTCTACCTCGCCCATGGGATAAAAAACCCCCATTCCTTATTTAAGGAAATGAGGGTTAATCTGTCTTCTCACCCATATCTCCACCTTCTGGATGTAAGGCTATTAGTTAATGGATGATTTCAATTCTGCGAGGAAACTACTAAATCAGGCAGGAAAAGTCAATATAAAAATATACTGCCAGTTTTGGCAACTCCTATAATGTTTTAAGGGGCCTTCCCGCCTT